>Ga0102851_10001801_pt1 | contig 12575 bp, 7 predicted proteins | sample Mud3Dept3metaG_FD_79558 | JGI IMG/M metagenome (GOLD analysis project Ga0102851, IMG submission 79558) | Freshwater wetland microbial communities from Ohio, USA, analyzing the effect of biotic and abiotic controls - Mud 3 Core 4 Depth 3... | ecosystem: Environmental > Aquatic > Freshwater >... | reverse complement strand
GTCCGTGTTGATCTGGTTCGCGTCGTCGCACTGCTCGACGCCGTTCCGCCGGAAGCCATCGCCGCAGGCCGCCGGGACACACGTGGCGAGACAGCCGTCGTTGTTGCTGGCGTTCGCGTCATCGCACTGCTCGACCCCCGCCCGGATGAACCCGTCACCGCAGCTCGCGGTCAGGCACGTCGTCAGGCAACCGTCGGAGTTGCTCGCGTTCGCGTCGTCGCACTGCTCGCCGGCCTGAACGACCCCATCGCCGCAGCTGGCCAGCGAGCACGCGTTGGTGCAACCGTCCGTGTCGTTCGTGTTGCCGTCGTCGCAGGCCTCGGACGTCGGGAAGACGTAGCCATCACCGCACCTCGCGACCTGACACAAGACGGCGTTCGCGGGATCGATGATGCAGCCGTCCGTCACGATCGGATTCCCGTCGTCACACGCTTCGTTGGCCTGCTTGATGCCGTCACCACAGACCTCGACGACGCAGGTGTCCGAGCAGCCGTCGTTGTTCAGGGTGTTGCCGTCCTCGCAGGTCTCGCCCGCCTGCACCAGGCCATCGCCGCAGCGCGGCAGCGTGCAGCTGGCGGTACACGTGTCGTCGTTGATGGTGTTGCCGTCGTCGCACTGCTCGACGTTGGCGAACAGGAACCCGTCGCCGCAGACGTTGGCCGCGCACGTGTTCGTGCACGCGTCGAGGTTGTTGTCGTTGCCGTCGTCGCACTGCTCGCCGAGCGAGACGATGCCGTCGCCGCAGAAGTCGTAGCGGCAGTTCTTCGGGCACATGGGTTCGCCCGGGAATGCGACGATCGCGAAGGTGGGGTTCTGCCCCCAGTCACAATCCTCGACCCCGACCTGGACGTAGCCGTCACCGCAAGAGGCGTCCTGGCAATAGTTGTAGCCCTTCCCGCCGTCATAACCGAACACGCAGGCATCGGTGTTGTCGTAGTTGCCATCGTCGCAGTCTTCATTGTTCTGCGGCTCGGTCACCAAGTTGCCACAGGATCCGATTCCGCCCCCATGGCCGATGACGATCGACTCGTCGGGATCCGGCTGTCCGCACGCAACGAAGGCGGTCACCAGCGCAGTGATGATGGCGATGATCGAAACTCGGGTCACACGTTGACGCATTAAGCCCCCTGGCCGGGACCTTCGCACAAGACGAAGGCTGGGATCCGTTGGAGCCCACGACTTTTCGGGTAGCGGCCGGTGGCCGATCCGATCGCGGGGTCAGATCGAACGCGACGGTCACCGTGACGATTCCGTTCACGATCCGGGTTCGACCGCCCGACGCGATGAATCGCCCACCCGCGCACGGGTTGAGGCATGCTGCCGCGCATGCGACTCGGCATCGATTTCGGCACGACACGGACGGTGGTCGCCGCCGTCCAGGACGGCCGGCACCCGATCGTCGCCTTCGACGAAGACGGGGAGTTCCGCGAGCACGTGCCGGGCGTCGCGGCACTCCGCCGCGGGGAGCTGCTCGTCGGCTGGGCGGCGGCGCGCGCGCTCGGCGACGGCAGCGCGGAGCACGCGATCCGTTCGGTCAAGCGCGTGATCGGGCAGCTCGCACCGGAGGCCGCGGTCCCCGGCCTGCCGGGCATCACGGCGCTCGACCTCGTCACCGCGTTTCTCGCCGACCTCAAGGTCCAGCTCGAGGCGCACTCGAACCTCGAGCTCGAGCCGGGCGAGCCCCTCGAGGTGATGGTCGCGGTCCCGGCGAACTCGGCCTCGCGCCAGCGCTGGTTGACGCTCGAGGCCTTCCGGCGCGCCGGCTTCGCGCCGATCGGGCTGCTCAACGAGCCCACCGCCGCCGCCGTCGACTTCGCGCACCGTCACCTCGAGCTCGGCAAGAAGAGCCCGAAGCGCTACGTCGTCGTCTACGATCTCGGCGGCGGGACGTTCGACACCTCGGCGGTGTCGCTCGAGGGTCGCCGGTTCGATCTGATCGCCTCCGAAGGCCTCGCGCAGCTCGGCGGGGATGACTTCGACGAGCTGATCCTCGACGCGGCGGGCGTCGCGCCGACGGCCGCCACGCTGGAGCGCGCGCGCGAGGCGAAGGAGTCGCTGCGGTCGACGACGCGCAAGCTGCTGCTCGACCTCGGCACCCCGGGGCACGAGCCGATCGCGCTCGACGTCGCGGCGCTATACGCGCGCGCGCAGCCGTTGATCGATCGCACGCTGGCGCAGACCGAGCTGCTGTTCGAGCGGCTCCGCGAGCGCGGGATCGATCCCGACGACGCGCGCGAGCTCGGGGGCCTCTACCTCGTCGGCGGCGGCGCGGCGTTCCCGGCGGTCGGTCGCGCACTACGCGCGCGGTTCGGCAAGAAGCTCCAGCTCGCCCCCCAGCCGTTCGCGGCGACGGCAGTCGGGCTCGCGATCGCGGCGGATCCCGAGGCGCGCGTGATCGTCAAGGAAGCGATCACGCGTCACTTCGGCGTGTGGCGCGAGGCCGACGGCGGGACCGACAAGCGGTTCGACCCCCTGCTCGGCAAGAACACCGATGCTCCGGTCGTCATCCGCCGGCGCTACCGCCCGACCCACACGATCGGTCACCTGCGCTTCCTCGAGTGCGGTGCCCTCGATGCGGCGGGGCAGCCGATCCAGGACCTCGTGCCGTGGACCGACGTCTACTTCCCGTACGATCCGGCGCTCGCCGATCGCGCCGAGCTCGCCTCGCTCCCCAGCACGCGCGCACCCGAGCTGATGGCGAACGAGATCGCCGAGACCTATACGTACGCGGCCGACGGCACGATCTCGGTCCGCATCGACAACGTCTCGGGCGGCTACGGCCGCACGTTCGAGCTCGGCGCGCTGCGCTGAGCTACGGGCGGACGAAGATGCACGCCGTCAGGATCGGGACGGCGCCGCCGGCGCAGTTGCCGAGCCCGTCGACGAAGCCCGACGGCGGCGACCACGACTTGGTGTTGTCGCGGTTGAGCGCGACGTAGACCTCGTCGGCTCCGTCGACGACCTTGTAGACCCAGAAGTAGTCCTCGAGGACGACCGTGGTCCGCGTACCGCGGCGGAGCGCGGCGTGCTGCGCGCGCAGCGTGCCGGCCTTCTGCACGTTGGCCAGCGACGCCAGCTCGTCGGCGCCGAGCCCGGTGAACCGCTGCATCTTGCGGTTGTCGGGATCGACGCCGCCGGTCGTGCCGATGTCGTCGCCCTGGTAGAGCATCGGGATGTTGCCCGGTGAGGTCATCAGGAACGTCTGGGCGAGGCGCAGCCGCTCGTGGCCGCCGCCGCGCTGGTTCGCCTCGGTGAGCGCGCGCACCTGATCGTGGTTGCCGAAGAAGTTGCCCATGATCGCACCGGCGAAGCCACCCTGACTGCCGTAGGTGTCACGCGGGGTCAGGTAGGCGGTGTCGTTGGGGATCGCGAACTCCGCGAGCTGGCGCACGCTGATGTCGAACGTGAGAAGCGCGGCCTTGGTGGTGTTGTAGTAGCCCTCGTCGACCTGGCCCTGCACCATGTCATTGCGGACGTGGTAGCGCGCCCAGCCGCCGAGCGACTCGCCGACCATGTAGAACACCGTCGGCTCGAGCGCGCGGGTGTGATCGGTGACCGTGGTCTCGATCTCGTCGACGACAGCGCGCTTGAGGGCACGCACGAAGCGATCGTCCATGTGCTTGAGCGCGTCGGCACGGAAGCCGTCGAAGTTGAACTCCTGGACCATCCACAGCGCGTGATCGACGACCTTCGCGATCGCCGCCGGGTTCCCGCCGTAGTCGAGGTCCGGCATGTCGGTGGTGAACCAGCAGTCGTGCCGGCCCACGTCCCAGCGGTTGTCACAGGGCTGGTACGAGAAGAACCACTCCGGGTGCTGCTGGAACAGCTTCGCCTCGCGGTGGACGTGGTTGATCACGAAGTCGGGGATGATGCGGATGCCCCGGCGATGGGCCTCGTTGACGAGCTCGTGCAGCTCGGCCTCCGTGCCGAACGCTGGCTCGATCGGGCTGGCGTAGCCGAGATCGTCGACGTGCGTATAGCCGGTCACCGTCGGGTGATAGGCGTGGTAGCTCGCGTAGCGCTGCTGATCGGCGAGCGCGACGCCGGGCTGCGAGCGATGCGAGTTGAGCATCGGCGAGCTGATCCACAGGGTGTTGATCCCCATCGCGTCGAAGTAGCCGGCGCGGATCTTCTGGGTGATGCCGGCGAAGTCGCCGCCCTGCCAGCGGCTCCGAGGATCGGTCACGCGCGCCAGATCTCCGGTGGCGTTATCGAGGTTGTTCGCCGGATTCCCGTCGAAGAAGCGGTCCGTGAAGATCTGGTAGAGGATCGAGTCGTTCCAGGTGAAGCCGGCGTACGCCGTCCCGGAACCGACCCACAGCGGCACGAACAGGGGGCGGAGGTCGGCGCCCGCGGCGCTGCGGAGGCGAAACAGGAAGCTGTACTTGGAGGGCGCGACCTCGGTCGTGTGGAACGTGAAGGTCTGGGTGGCGACGTCGAACGCCGCGGTCGCGTCGATCGGCTCGCCGTTGAGCCGGACCTCGCTCGCATCGAGGTCGATCGTGCCGGCGCCGCCGTAGTGGGCGACCACGAGGTACGAGTCCGCCGTGGTCCGGGTGCAGATCGCGAACTCCCCGACTGGCCGATCGGGGGTGCACGTGTCCGTGGGCTCGGGGCAGTCCCCGGCCTCGATGCACGAGCCGGTCAGGTCCGCGGGCTGCGACGAGGGGCAGGCAGCGAGCAGGGAGGCGAGCAGGAGGAGGGGGATGCGGGTCACGCCGGAGGGCGAGCCTGCACACGGCGGTCCCGTTTGCACGGTGGCAGATGGCCTGGACGATCGAGGGTTTACGCCGACACGGGAGGCACGCGGGCGCTCGAGTGTTGCCGATCTCGACCATCGCCCCGCCGGACCCGGGCGGGATCGTCCCCGAGCGCGTCCCGTCCGGGCTCGCCGGCCACCGCCGCGAGCAACACCGGCCACGCGGCGTCGACGCACCGGCGAGCTGTAGGCTCGCGTCACACGTCGCGATCGTCGCAACGCCCGACTAGCATGGACGGATTCCTCGCCGGCATCGATACACGTTGGTCTTGCTCGCCTCGTGCCGCATCGGCTTCGATCCGCAGTCGTCGCCCGATGCCGACACCGTGGATGTCGCTGACGGCTTCGCGCGGATCACGGTCGAGCACGGGGGGGCTGCTTCGGGGACGGTCCTCGGCTCGGGCGGGTTCACCTGCGCGACCGGGTCGTGCACGCTCGCCGTGCCCGTGGGCACCTCCGTGTGGTTGCGCGGCGTGGTCGCCTCCGACGCCTGGTTCGCGGGATGGACGGGCAAGTGTGGAGGAAACTTCGAGTGCCGCTTCGACGCCAGCGGCGACGTGACGATCCAGGCCGAGTTCTCCCCGCTGCCCAACCGGATCTTCGTGACGTCGACGACGACCGACGGTGCCTTCGGCGGGACGGCCGGCGCGGACGCGATCTGCAGCGCGCGAGCCTCCGCCGCGGGCCTCACCAGCACCTTCGTGGCGTACGTCTCGGACACGACCGCGACCGCGACCAGCCGACTCGCGAGCTCGCGCGGCTGGGTCCGCGTCGATGGCGCCCCCTTCGCCGACGCACCGACGGCGTTCTCGAATGGCCAGGTCGTGTTCCCGATCCGGATCGACGAGTACGGCAACGACCTCGGCACCGTCACGGTGTTCACCGGCACCAATGGCGGCACCACCGCGCCCAAGCACTGCCTCGACTGGACGTCGAACCTCGCGACGGAAGCTGGCGCAGGCACGCTCTCCCAGTTCGCGTCGGCCGCGATGGATGGCGGGTCGATGGCGTGCGATCAGCAGCGTCACCTGCTGTGCGTCGAGACCGGGCGCACCGTGCCCGTGCTGATCCACCCCGATCTCGAAAGCCCCCTCGCCTTCGCGACGCGGACGCTGTGGACACCGGGTGGTGGTCGCGCGAGCGCCGACGCCGTGTGCGCCGCCGACGCGGCGAGCGCAGGTCTGCCGGGGACGTTCCTCGCGACGGTTGCGACCTCGACGGAGTCGATCGCGAGTCGCTTCGCGCCCGGCGCCGTCTACCGCCGGATCGACGGCGTGCGCCTGCTCCGGGATCCGGGGCTGTTCACCACGGACTACGTCGACGTGCCGCCAGATCGAGATCCGATCGGTGGGCTCGTGAGTAACGATTACTGGACGGGCGTCCTGCGGTGGAACACGCCCGCGCAGCTAACCTCCAACTGCTCGGACTGGACCGATGGCGGTGCGACGGTCGATGGTGAGATGCACTACACGGCGTTCACGGATCTCAGGAGCTCCGCGAAGCGCGAGCCGTGCGCGACGCCCCTGCCCCTGCTCTGCCTGCAACGCTGAGCTCGCCCCTTGTTCCTCAGCTCCCGGGGGGCCCCCATCTGATACGTTGATCGGATGAGGGGGCTCTCCACGGTGATCCTGTGCGTGGTCGCGGGCTGCTATGGCCCGTCCCCGGCGCTCGGCATCCCGTGCTCGGCCTCCGGCGCCTGCCCCCTCGGGCAGGAGTGCGATCTGCTCACCAACGTGTGCGGGCTGCCGACCGAGATGCGGGTGTTCCGCGACGACACCGCCGCCGACTTCGAGACCGGAGGACCGAGCCTCGAGGGGGCGTTCGTCGAGTCAGGTGGGTTCATCGGTCCGATGCCCTACCTCGTGGGGGGCATGCGGGTTTCGGGCATCGGGACCCACGTGATCCCGTCGTTGACCACGACCTGGGACGACGTCGCGGCGGCGCCGACCACCGGCCAGAGCCTCGTCCGCGGCCTCGGGTTCGATTTTGGCGGCGGCACGCCGTGGGGGCTCGGCCTCATGGCCGGAGACGACATCACGGTCGTGCTCGAGGGCGAGGTCTACCTCGACGAGGTCGGCACGTGGGGGTTCGAGCTCGACGCCAACGACATCGGCTTCTTCGAGATCGCACCGCCTGGCTCCAGCACGTTCGTCCGCGTCGTGGCCGGCGACAACGCCACCATGGCGATCGTCGGAACGTACACCGCCAGCTCGATCGGCTGGCACCGGTTCCGCGGCGCCGTGGCGGATGCCACGATGTTGATCCAGTACGCCGTCCGCTACGACCCGCCCGGCCCGAGCGGCCGGCGCGACATCCCGAGCGATCGACTGCGCGCGCCGGTCGGCGACTACGCCGGGTTGGTGGCGGACGGCTTCGACGACCGCAACCTGCTGTACTTCGTGGGATCGATGAACGCCACCGACGCGCTCGCCGGGCTCGTGCTCGGCGTGAATCCGTTCGGGATGCCGCTCGGCACGTCGGCGTACTCGGTCCGGTGGTCCGGTCAGATCCTGATCGATGTCGAGGGCGACTATGCCTTCCGGATCGACTCGTACCAGGGCCACCGCGCCTGGATCGACGGTGTCAGCGTGGCGGATGTGTTCGATGGCAACGCGCACGTCACGGTGACCACCCCGACCCGCCTCGCACCGGGCTGGCACGATCTCGTGATCGACGTGACGAAGCAGTCCGGCATGACCGAGGGCCGGATGGCGCTCACTGTCAGCGCGGGCCCCGCATGGGTCGGCGAGAGCCTCCCGAACGATCACCTGCGGCCCGCGATCGGCCGCGGCGTCCGGTGGGCGGCGGATCACAGCTCCACGGCCGTCGCGATCCCCGACAACGCGTCGCCCGCGACCCGCACGCTCTCGCTCGACCTCCCCGCCGGGGCGACCGCCCTCGCGATCGACACCCACGTCGCGGTCACCCACCCCGTGCTGACCAGCGTCGGCGTCGTGCTCGATCCTCTCGTCGGGGCGAACATCACGATCGCGGCTCCGGGCGGCTTCACCGGCATGGGCGCGGCGAGCAGCCACGACTCGATCCCGCTCAGCCGCGCGGGCGCCTCGTTCGGCTTCGTCGCCACCGACAACGTCGTCGACGTCATGACCGGATCGATCACGGACGCCGCCGTGACGCTCGTCTATCGCGGCGGGCTCGCGCCGTTCGACGTGACGTCGCGCTACACCTCGGCGCCGCGCGAGCTCGGCGACGTCGTGCGCCTGGGCACGATGCGGTGGAGTGTCCGTCAGCCGATGATCCCGCCGGTGATCCGGGTCCGGACCTGCGACACCGCCGCGGCGTGCGAGGCCGAGGCCTGGATCGTGGTCGCCGACGTGACGACGCCGAGCGTCGAACCTCGCCGGTTCCTGCAGTACCAGATCGAGCTCGCGAGCGACGGCGACCTCCCGACGTCGATCGACTGGGTCGAGCTCGACTACGTCGCCCACGTCGAGCCGTGAGCGAGGCGCGCTAGTTCGCGATCGCCCACTTGGTACCGTCGGCGTAGTCGACGCTGCGCAGCTCCGCGGTCACGCTCTTGGTCTCGGCCGGGATGAACGCGCCGCCCTTGATGTCGGCGGTGCCCTTCTTGCCGACCAGACCGGCTCCCTTGGACTGGCTCCACGGGAAGTCCTTCAGCTCCTTGCCGGACGCATCGAGGTAGTGGAGCGTCATCGAGATCCCGCGGACATCCTTGTCGGCGAAGTTGTAGAGGCGGAACTTCGCCTCGATCCGGTCACCGCTCCCCGCGAGCGCCTGGAACTCCGCGATCAGGGGCGTGCCGTCGGCGGGCTGCGCCGGCCACTTCACGTCACTCTGCGACCCACCGTCGCTGCCCTTGCCCTTGCAGCCGACGGCTGCCACCGGCATCAGGAGCCCGAGCGCGATCATCATCGAGAACATCGACTTGGTCAGGTTCATCGCGGTTCGATACACCGCCCACGGCGGCCCCGGCAACCGTCGCGCCCCCCCGCGTGGAGCGTGGTATTCGCACCACTACTGCCGTGGCACGGATGCCACCAACAGGGCGGCGGCCACGCGCCAGCGGTAGGCGGATCGACTAGATAGCCAACAAAGTGCAAGCTAGCGTACGCCCCGATCCGGGGCACTCGGCATGCGTTCGGAGGCCACGTGCCCAACGACGATCGTGACTCGCGACCGAACCAGCTGGGCAACTACCTCCTCGGCGACCGCATGGCAGCCGGCGGCATGGCGGAGATCTTTCACGCCGAGCCGGTGGTCGGGCGGTTCGACGGGCCGATCGTGCTCAAGCAGATGCTCCCCGCGCTCGCCGAGACCAAGGACTTCGTCGCGATGTTCATCGAGGAGGCCCGGATCTCCACGACGCTCGACCATCCCAACATCGTCAAGGTCCACGACTTCGAGGCCACCGATCGCGGCCTGTTCCTGGTCATGGATCTGGTCGATGGACCCGATCTGCTCTCGGTCATGACCCGGTGCTCCAAGCTCGGACGCCACATCGAACCCGAGCTCGCCGCGTACATCGCGTGCCACGTGCTCGAGGCCCTCGACTACGCGCACAGCGCGGCGTCACCCCGCGGCGAGCGCCTCAACGTCGTCCACCGCGACGTGTCGCCGAGCAACATCCTGATCTCCCGGCGGGGTCACGTGAAGCTGGCCGACTTCGGCATCGCGCGCGCATCGACGCTCGGCCGAACCCAGGAGGTCGCGTCGGGGACGTTGAAGGGGAAGTTCGGCTACATGTCGCCCGAGCAGGTGCGCGGCGACGACCTCGATGGCCGCTCGGATGTGTTCTCGATGGGCATCGTCCTCGCCGAGATGCTGACGAGCAGGAGGCTGTTCAGCGCGACGAACGACGTCGAGCTCTTGCTCATGGTCCGTCGCGGCGATCTCGGCCGGCTCGATCTCTATGGCCGGCACATTCCCGACGAGCTGAACGCGATCCTCCGCAAGGCGCTCGCCGTCGACCTCGAGCACCGGTTCTGCACCGCGGATGCCTTCCGCAACGCACTCGTCGATTGGCTCGACACCAGCAAGCGCCGCGCGGGCGCCGCGCGGGTCGCCGAGCTGCTGCGCGAGCTCGAGCGCGAAGGCGGCGACCTGTGCGCGTGGTCGGCACGCCGTCCGTCGAAGACCTCGACGACGATGAGTGGCACGCAGACCGTGATCGCGCGCCGCGTGGCCTCGGAGGCCGCCGCGATCGGGCGCATCGCGTTCGCGCGCGCGGCGACCGCGCCGCCTGCCCCCGTGACCGTCACACTGGGTCCGGCCCCCGGGCCCGCGAGCCCCTCCCCCATCGCGCCCGTCTCTCCGTCGTCGCCGCAGACGTTCCCCCTCGAGGCCGGCGTCCTCGATCCCGTGCTGGTCGTCGATCTGCTGTGCAAGATCGCGCGCGAGCAACGAACCGGCGCCCTGATGATCCGCAGCGGCGAGCGGTTCAAGGAAGCGTACTTCCACGACGGCAATCCCGTGTTCGTGCGCTGCAACGTGCTGGAGGATCGGTTCGGCGAGTTCCTCGTGCGCCGCCAGGCCATCACGCGTGACCAGCTCGACCGTGCCCTCGCGGTGCTCGATCACTTCGGCGGGCGCCTGGGTCAGGCGCTGGTGAGCCTCGACCTGATCCAACCGGTCGATGCCGTGCGCCTCCTCGCCGACCAGGTGGCGAACAAGCTGGTGAGCGCGTGCTCGTGGCGCACCGGCACGTACGAGTTTCGCGACGGCGAACACAACCCGTGGCCGGCGCTCGCGCTCGAGCTGCGAACGTTCTCGATCCTCGGCCGGGCCCTCGGCACCTTTCCACCCGACCGGCTGGAGGTCTGGGCCGAGCGCGCGCAGGCGTGGCCGGCGCTCCTCACCATCGATCGGGCACGCGCGTTCGATCTCGAACCAAAGGTCCACGCGCACCTCGAATCCCTGGCCGACGGACGCCACACCCTGGGTCACGTCCTCGACGCGGTGCCGACGCCGGCGGAGCGCCTCCTCGTGATCGCGGCCGCGTACCTGCTACGGCGCTGCGGCGTGCTGCAGCTCTCGCCTCCGATCTAGCGCCGCTACTGGCAGTTCGCGGTGAAGTAGTCGACCTGGCAGTTCGTCTGCGTGCAGGTGACCGTCGCCGTGTGCGCGATGTTCGGCAGGCCCGACGCGACCACCGTCGGGTTCTGGAAGGTGAACCCCGAGGAGTCCAGCACGGCGACGGCGACCGGGGTGCCGGTGTCGACCGCGACGGTGACCGTTCCGAAGTTCGGGCCCTTCTCGTTGAAGATCGTCAGGCCCTTGCCGGTGAACGTGACCTGGAAGCTCACGTTGTTCGCGTTGGCCTGCAGCGCCATGCCGTTGTGGAGCACGCTCCCCGTCGCCACCACCCAGTTCGGGTGCGACGTGATGCTCTCGGCCTCGATCGTGCTCGGCGTGCACGGCGCGACGACGGTCCAGGCGTGCATCGCCGTACCGATGTTGCCCGCTGGGTCCTGGGCCTGGACCTCGAACGTATGTGCACCGATCGCGAGCGCGCTGAACGCCTGCGGGCTCGTGCACGGGAGGAGCGTGCCCGCGTCGAGCCGGCAATGAAAGGTGGCCGGCTCGTCGGCGCTGAACACGAAGTTCGTCGCCGTCAACTCGGTCTCCGCCGCGGGCTTGTCCGTGATCGTCACAACCGGCAGCCTGATGTCGGCCGCCGCGTCCACGTTGGGGACCATCGCGTCGACGCCGCCCGGATCCTTGACCTCGCCGCAGCCGACGAGCACGAGCAACCCGCCGAGAACGATGCGTCTCATCGGTCGAGGATACCCCGCGCGGGCGTGGGTGCTGCGCCCATCGCACGCGCCCCGGGGCCGCCCTGGGTGGGTGGCGTCCCCACAGCGCGGGGTGCGATCGCTCGGTAGTAGACTGGAGGCATGCGGTTCGTCGCTCTCGTGGTCGCCGCGACGATCGCCGCGTGCGCCGGCGACGAGGGTCGGCTCGAGCTGTCGCCGGCCAACCTCACCGTGACCATCATCGACGGCGAGCCCGTCGTTCAGGCGTACGAGGCGACGCTGATCGGCAGCGATGGCAGCCACCGGGATGTCACCGACGAGGCCCGGTTCGTACTCGACGATCCGCTCTACGGTGCCTTCAGTGAAGCGACGCTCGAGGTCTCGGGCCGTGGCGCCGGGCCGGTGCGCGTGAGCGCCGCGACCGCAGGTGCGATCGGTGACACCACGCTCAGCGTGGTGGTCCAGGCCACGGTGCTGGCACCCGATGTCTCGCCCGAGATGCCGGCGCTGTTCGAGGCCGCCGTCGAGGATCCTGCCCGCGCACCGCAGATCGCCTACCCGGCGGATGGCGTGCTGGTGCCGCCCAACCTCGGGCAGCTCGACGTTCACTGGATCGCGAGCCCCAACGCCGCGACCGACGATCTGTTCCAGGTGTCGATCGTCAGCCCGTACCTCGACCTCCGGGTGTTCACCAAGGGGCTCGATCCGGTCGACCCCGCGATCAAGTTCTGGACGATGATCCCACCTGCTCTGTGGACGACCATCGCGAGCACGCGCCAGCGCGTGAAGCTGGCGGTGACCGGGACGAGCGCGGCCGCGCCAGCGACCAAGGGCACCAGCGAGATCCGGCAACTCGACGTCGCGAACGAGAACGCGCGCGGGGGTGTGTATTACTGGTCGATCACGCGCCTGGCCGCTGATACCGGAATCTACCGCTACGACATCGGCCGGCCCGATGTCCCGCCGGCGCCCTTGTTCCCGGCGGGGACCAGTCCATCTCCATGCATGGGCTGTCACGCGCTGTCGCGCGACGGCACGAAGATCGCGATGACGCTCGACAACCCCGACATGCGCGCGACCGT
>Ga0102851_10001800_pt1 | contig 12579 bp, 12 predicted proteins | sample Mud3Dept3metaG_FD_79558 | JGI IMG/M metagenome (GOLD analysis project Ga0102851, IMG submission 79558) | Freshwater wetland microbial communities from Ohio, USA, analyzing the effect of biotic and abiotic controls - Mud 3 Core 4 Depth 3... | ecosystem: Environmental > Aquatic > Freshwater >... | reverse complement strand
TTTTTTTAAAAAAGAAAAAAAAAAGCATCCACCAAAATGGATGCTTTTCTCACTGCGCGCGTTTTAGAATCTAAGACTCTAATTATATAAATTCAGTTAATTCTTTTACCGGATTGATTCGCATTTGAAGATGCGTTCTCTATCTGCAAGCAGATGTTTTCAGCATTTGACTTGAGTCGAAATGAACCCGTTTCGCATATTGGTTCGCTCGGTGAAAGCACAGACAATGATGCAAATACGGATGAACTGTTCTCCTCCTGCTCTGCTAACGTTTGTTTTTTTAGAACATGTTAACTACAGATCCGGATGCTCTCCAGGTTCTCAATTACAAATCCACTAGAGATAAATTCATAATCGGAAACAAGAAAATAACCCCGGATACCGCTTCAATCCATAAGTAAAGAACTGTATCAAAGGTCTGCAATATTTCATCAAATAAAAATGATGATGATTAATCATGACGTCGTTTATTATCACTTGCGGTATAACCTGAAAACAGCAGTATCACTGACTTTTATTTCAATAGAATGAATTTAAAAAAAGAGCGAAAAAATTAAATCAAAAAAAAAAGCAGATCTTCCAATCTGCTTTTTCTATAGTAATTTATGAATTAATTTTTAGCTCACAACAGAAATCGCCGGAACCGGTCTTGGTTCTATTGTGAGTTTATTTTCAACCAGCCAAACACCCGGTGAAGACCATGCTGCCTCTCCCGCCTGTTTAAATTCGGCATACGACCGAACTATTCCTGTTAACGTTATTCTATGTCCTTCTACCAAGACATTTATTTTTTCAGCGTCAAGCAATGCATTGCGTTGTAATGTTTTTTTAATATTTTCTTTTACACTGGAAGGTGCAATTTTTGATTTCACCTGGATCATGTTTACAACTCCAAGAACACCGCGAAGGTTTTTAATTGCACTTTCTGCAGCCAGCTTTTGGTAATTCCAATCCACTTGTCCCTCAAGAGTGATCCATCCATCTTCAACTTTAAGCAGGATTCCTTCCTTCGGTACATCCGTAGTCCATCTGAGATTGTTTAATGCAGTTTTTGCAAGTTCCTCGTCAGTTCGTTTATCCTGACCAACTAGTTTTACCTTAATATCTAATACTACTGCTTTAACACCTGATACACGTTCTGCAGCTTGCTGAACAATAACTTTCTCTGCAAATGTTGTAACGTGTCCGCTAAGCGTTACTACGCCGTCGTTTACTGCTACCCCAATTCCTGCTTCATCTATCGCCGGTTCCCATTTCAATTCATCCAATACATCTTGTTTCAGTTGTGAATCTGTTTTCATAATAATTTCTTTTAAATAGTTTGGCGCAAAGTTGTAATCGAATTGGTGATTTTATATTGATTGGCGCACATCCCTCCGATTGATTTTGGTCAATGGAAAAAAATTGCCAGGCTTTCTCAGAATTTAAAATTAAATTTTGTGGAAACGGTATTATTAAAATCATTCAACACCATGAACTGGCAAATATCCGGAATATCGGAAAATAGTTTTTTTTATATTAAACACTTCCACAAATTGCGTTTCACTTCTCTGCTAAAATCTTCTACCATTTTTTTTGACGGCTGAAACTCACCAAAATCTGAAAGTATTCCGGCAAAAAGTTCAGAAAGCTAAAGTGTTCTGATGTCAATTAAAGTGAATACCAGATTTTCTTATTTTTACCAAGACACTAATAATTTCATAAACTTACCTTTTATCATTAGCTTCATCGTAATATTGCAATATTACGATGAAGCGCAAATTCACAAAAAACAATGTTGTTAAAATCAAATGCTTTCCAATAGATTATTTCTGAGTTTTGTCCGTCATGTATTCTTCGAACCAGGCAGATGCAATAACAGCGACCTCTTCCAGCTTTCCCGGCTCTTCAAATAAATGACTTGCCCCGGGAACAATTCTGAGTTCTTTGTCTGTGACAATTTTTATAAACGCTTTTTTATTCAGCTCGATAATATCTTTGTCTAACCCACCAACAATTAATAAAACATGCGCGGTTACCTGGTCAAGAGATGAAAGCGATAAATCCGGTCGGCCGCTTCTTGATACTACTGCTTTAATTGTATAACCAAGTTTTGCCGCGGCATTTAACGCTGCTGCTGCTCCTGTGTTTGCACTCATATACCCAACTGCTAATCCGCGCGCATCATCCTGTCCCATTAACCAGCCGGTTACAACAATCAGGCGTTCCGTCAAAAGCCGGATATCAAACCGGTTTGCATAAATAAGATCTTCTTCCTTCGTCAATAAATTAAACATAAAAGTACCAAAGCCGTTATCGTTGAGGATACCTGAAATCATGTTGTTTCGTGTACTCTTGATATTTGTTCCTGTTCCGTGAACAAATATTACCAGGCCTTTTGGATCTTCGGGCATTGTTAATTTTCCGGGTAATACAAAATTACCCATTGGAATAACGACGTCTTTACTTAGGATTGTTTCCGTTTTCATCATTGATTAATTTTTGAAATTGCTGTTTTTTTTATAAAATTCATTTTTGATCGAATCCATTTGTAACGCGAGATCATTAAAATATGCGACATTTAAGGAATAACGTCTTGTAAAAAAATCATCATGAAAAAAATCCGGATACAAAATGGAATCATTAAAAAGCAGTTGATCCATTCGTGTCGCTATTAAAGGCAAATAGAAATCTCTGTAAAAAGGTTTGAACTGAACTATCAGGCTATCGATTGATACAGTGTCCAGTATCAAGTCTGAATAATACGCGCTATAAGTCGAATCAAACACGATAAGTTTTCCATCCTTATCGTATCTTTTAATCACCTTAATATCCAGTTCTGGTCGCCCGGGTATGGCATCATGAATAGTAATAACTTCTTCGTGTACTTCATCGGATTTTTTATCAGATGTAACTTTTTCTTCTGTTTTACAAGTCATCAAAATAAAACTTGCGACAATAATCAAAAGTGCCAGGAACACAAAAAAAACTTTTCTTCCTCTTGTCATATAGTAAATTATTTTAGCTGGTTATGAAGGCTTTTTTCGAAATCCAGACAACGAAAATTTTATGAAATATTATTTGTTGAACAAAAGTATTTTTAGTGAGATAGAAATAGGTTGATCGAAATCAACATATTGTTTGATATTAGTTCTTAATTGAATTCTTTTCTTTTGCATTTCTTTGAACAGAAAATTATTAGCACCATCGCTTCGCTATTATTATTAATTATTTGGGATGGACGACTTTTTATTTCAGCTATCAGGCAAAAAAAATACACTATGAAACCTTTAATTCCTTATAATTCAGATTACCGTTCTGAAGAAATTATTAATTTACTAAAGCACAAATCAACGTCGCTTGAAAATGACGAAGACCTGGATCCATTAATTGAAAGAATTGGTGATGCAAAGTATGTTTTGGTTGGAGAAGCTTCGCACGGAACACATGAATATTATACCTGGCGAATGAGGCTGACCCAACGCCTGATTAAAGAAAAAAATTTTTCATTTGTAGCTGTTGAAGGTGATTGGCCCGATTGTTATCGCATTAATCGTTATGCAAAAGGTTATCAGAATTCTGACAAGGACGAATATGACGTCCTTCGTGCTTTTAACAGGTGGCCAACATGGATGTGGGCAAACTGGGAAATGGTTGCATTTGTAAAATGGTTAAAAGATTTTAATAAAAATTTATCTTCAGAAAACAGGATTGGATTTTACGGGTTAGACGTTTACAGTTTTCGTGAATCGATGCAGCAAATTATGAGTTACCTGGAAAAGAATGACCCGGATGCTTTGAAAACTGCGCAACAGGTAATTCGTTGTTTTGAACCATTTGGTGATAATGAAGGAATCCTCTATGCAAAAGCATCAACCCTTGTTCCGGAATTATGCGAAGATGAAGTATTAAAAATGTTGACAGAAATTATGAAAAAACTTCCGAACTATAATTCGGATCGTGAAAATGTTTTTAGCACAGAACAAAATGCCTACATCGCACTCAACGCAGAAAAATATTACAGGGCGATGATTTTGGGCGGACCACAATCCTGGAATATTCGGGACCGGCACATGGTTTCTACATTAAAAAGGTTAATGAAATATCATGGCAAAAAAGCAAAAACAATTGTCTGGGAACATAACACGCATATCGGTGATGCCCGTGCAACACCGATGGTTACTGAAGGTATGGTTAACGTTGGTCAACTTGTAAAAGAGGAATACGCAACAGATGGCGTTGTTACCGTTGGTTTCGGATCTTACAAAGGAAGTGTAATTGCAGGCCGGAGCTGGGGAGCTGAAACAAGAAAGATGACTGTTCCTGAAGCAAAAATAAAAAGCTGGGAACATCTTTTTCATGAAGCAGCAAATGGTGAGAACCGACTTCTTATAATGAATAAAGTAATTGGCCAGGCTTGCGTTTCGGGCCACATTGATCACCGGGCAATTGGAGTAGTTTATAATCCTGAATATGAAAAATCAGGAAATTATGTTCCAAGTATTTTACCAATGAGATACGATGCGTTTATTTTCCTCGATGAATCGAATGCCCTTCATCCGTTGAATCTCAGTGCAGACCGCAGCCAGATTCCGGATTCTTTTCCGTTTGGTGTATAAACAAAATCAGATTTATTTCTTAAACGAAGAAAATCATTTCTGACTTAAACTCGCGGGCATTTTAAATTATTACTCTTCACTTCAAACGGTGTAGAAAATAACATGTGATTCCTAAACTTTGTGCGCTCCGGTCAGAATCAATCTATCATTTCGATTTTGATTCTCCAATAAGGTGTATTACCAAGTCATCAACTCAAGAATTTATTCGAATCATTTTAGCCGTTCTTTTGAAACTGACAAATACTTTTTGAGTGAGAGCGTTGAAAGAAAACTTAGTCTGAGTCCAACGTTTTTTGCAAAACCAAGTTGCTTTAAACTAAGAAACATCCGTTTGTTTTTTTTCACTATTTGATAATGCAGCTTTCCGCTGATTCGTACATCATGAAAAATGGCCATTTGAGATATTTTTGTAGTTCCCGGAATGTTGCGGGAAAAAGAATCAGTTTCTACAAAAAAGCTCATTGCTGTAACTGTAATGGTTATAAACATTTGTTTCATTGCATCATTTTTTTATTGAAAATTCTGTCGCCTGATTTATTGTACCATGCATTATCCCCAACATTAATGATGTTCAATTTATTTATAAAGATAAAAAGAGGATCAGCCATTTTAAATGACCGGCCTCTATTTACAGCATGAGATTATTCCACCGGGCCATTGGCGACAAAAAGTCATTTTATTTTTAATTATTTATTTCCGGCTAGAGTTTGAGCAAAAAAAAAAGCCGCCAATTTTATTGCCGGCGGAAAGAAAAAAATTGAATAAATAAAAAGGGAATAATTTCCTTTTGAAAATTATTCCCTTTAATATGAAGGAAAATTATCTGCTGCCTATGAGGTATTTTAATGAAAAATTTAAACCAGCTGTTATTGGGAATGTGGCAGCCCTGTGTAAATTATTCACCTGGACTCCATCTGGCTGGTTAAGATGTGATCTATAATTGTGATCTTCAATATTTGTAAAACTTCCGTCTACGCGAAGAGTGGTTTCAAGAATAACATTGTCCGACAAGTTAAAACCTGCACCGAACATTGCAACACCACCAAATGAAAGAGGCTCATAAGCATCGGTCATATCACTTTTGATGTCATTTCTGTCATCATCCTTAAGTTTTGCATTTGCCAGGATACCCAATTGAGGACCTAATTTAATTGTCATATATGACCGGTCCATTATTGCAAAATTGTATGCAAACAATAACGGTATTTTAACATAGTCTACACGTTTTCTGCGCTCAATGGAACTTAACTCGAATCGTTGCCCCTCGATAGAATAAATCGCACTTATTGCGACCCCCACGCTCGGTGTAAAATTAACCTGACCATTGATACCGAATGATCCGCTAAAAGTTCCGAGATAATCGAAACTTTTATTGTTGATATCATTTCTGTTAACAAGCCATGACATTTGAGGAGTTCCTTCAACTCCTAAATAAAAGTCTTGAGCTTTAACATTTGATTCTGCCGTAAAAGTACAAACCGCTATACTTGCTACGTAAAAAAATATTCTTTTCATTTTTACATTTTTTAATTTTAAACCACCGATTTTTCTATAATCAACTTTTTTGCCGGAGGTTTACAAGAGAGTTGAATTGCTTTTAAAGTTTAGGACAAAGCTACGGAGTTTGCACGCCTATTAAAATGACGTTAGGCCTTATCCACGATGAGATTGGTTCTAGTTTAAGAGATACATTAATCAATGAAAAATCTTTGAAAAAAGTGAGAAAAAAAAATAAATTCAGATATTCGAAATTTAAAAATTCAAATATTTAAATTGCTCAATCTACTGAGCCTACTGGCAGATATGATTGATAAAAAAAATCAAAATCAACATTAATAATTCTCAACCACTTCTCTGAGCAGCCGGATACTATGACAAAAAAATGAACAAACATCAACCTATGCTATCAAAATGGAAGTGTCGCTGATAAAAAAAATCCGAATTTCAAATTTTAAAAATTGAAAATGCATCCAACTATTTTGTTGCACGGACTACGATATATGAACCGTTTCCGATGCCGGACATAGGCTCCTGTATGGTTTGTATTGAATTCAAATCTCCAAATAGCGTTTGAACAAAAGATAAATTTCTGAACCTGGCGTTTTTTAATTCTGACACTACTTCAACCGGCGAATAAAATTGTGCATGCTTATAGAAAGTGCTTTTCGCCTTATTTTGTTCATACGTTTTTCCGATAATTCCATTTTTATCAATGAAGCCGACAATAACAGAACCATTTTTTTTGAGAACACGATATGCTTCGTTCAACGATTTTTCCAAACTATCTAATTGACAAATTGTAACGAAAAGAACAAAATCAAATTGCAAATCTTTATATGGCAGATGTTCACCAACTGCGTCCATTACTTCTACTCCTCTTCGTGCCGCAAGAATTCGCATGTGTAGTGCAGGCTCAACACCTTCTTTTATTCCTAAAGCATCAGCATATCGTCCTGTTCCTAAACCAACTTCAAGCCCTCTTATATTTTCAGGAAGATGACTCATTTGTTCGCGAATCGCAGTCATCTCAGATTCGAAAACAAACTCATGGTCGTCAAACCACCGGTCATATAATTCGGTGTACTGTTCAAACGGTTCTAATTTAATCATCTTAGTCATTGTTAAATGGTATTAATTTTGTCAGATTGATATTTGTTTTTGTATTTCTGCAGTTGATTTTTGGCATTATCGATTGCTTCAGTGATTGCATTTTCGAATGACATCTCCTGGCTCAATGAAAAAACTTTTACGCCGGGTAATTGAAGAATAATTTCGACGATTTTATTTTTTTCATGATCATTTTCGATTTCCTTAAACCACAATTTTCCTGAAATTATTCTTGTTTGTTTATCTTCCAGGTTATAAATCATTTGTTCCGTTTTATCAACTAAATCCTGCCGTACTTTACAATCCTGAATTTGAGTTTGTAATTTCATGGGTTCTCATTTTTATTAACCCGGCGCGGGCAAAAATATCTATCAAGACATTCAATTCTGATGATTTGGAACAAACTACTTATTGATATTTATCATCGCCGGAAATATACTGCCCTCCTCGTTTTACATTTAAAAAAATAAAAAAAAAGCAGGAGTGAAACTCCTGCTCCCGTTGGATTTCAAATCAAACCAAAAGGCCTGACCGTTATCACAAACGTAATTCCGTGGTTGAATTGAATCAGCATAAATTAACCTTCAACGTATTTTACCATTATTCACGATTTTTCAAAAATTAATGTATGCCTCTATAAATCCGTTTGGGTCTCAAATTTATAGCAGCGCGTGCATTAATTTCATATACAAATTCGCATCAAAAGAACTGTAACAAAGGTGGGTGTTATTCATCAAATAAATGATGATAAGTGTTACCGGTATATATGATTCTGACAACGCTTCACCATTGCTTTTTGCCCGAGTTTAGCCAAAAAAATAAGGCTGCGTTTCTTCCTCATCGCTGATGATAATTTGCATCATTAATTCTGACGACTTTGGTGAACATTTTTTTTTCAAAATTGTTAACCAGCGAAATTTTCTGTTTCCAAATTCTATTCACTTAATTAATCGGGCGTATGATTTTGTTCTTCTTTTTCCTTTTCCTCTTCTTTTTCTTTTTCCTCTTCTTTTGCCTTTTTTGCCAGGTAGTATTTTATCAGGCCTGAATATTTAAATGCCGCCAGTGTTTCTTCAAAATCTTTTGATCCTTTTTGGAGACTTTCCACTGTTTCTTTTAAATTTTGATTAAAATCCGGATCATTCATTAGCGTATTAAATGAACCCTTTCCTGTAAGAAACAGTTCTGTAATTAGTTTTATATTCCTGGATACATCTAATAACGAATCTGATAATTGCTCAAAATTTGTTATTGAATTATTTAACGTTTTTACAAAAATTGTATCTGTCAGTAATTGGCCAACCAATCCTTTCCCTGCTTTCACATCTTTGAAAATTGATACGATATCATCAGTAAAAATGACTGAATTGGCGCTTGCAAGTTTGATATTCAAAATGACCTCATTAATATTATCAACCGTTGCGGTATCCGCTAATATGCGCCATAAATTATTCGACGCAACTAATTTGTCTGTAAGTATTCTTAAGTTATCTGCAATAGCTGCTACATCGTTGTTGGTCTCATTAAATGTTCTTACAACCGGGTCCATTTCAATTGGCTGATTTGTTCTCAGAATATTTCCTTCTTCAATTGTTTCGGCATTACCCTCTCCAGGGTTAATATTGACCAGTTTATTTCCCATCAGTCCATCACTCCCTATTGTTGCGATTGCATTTTTTTTAATAAATTCCTGATTCTCTGAATCAATTGACATATCAACTTTTACGGTTGAATCATTTAGTATCTCAATGTTATTTACTGTTCCGACATTAATTCCGACAAACCGGACATTGTGACCAACCAGTAACCCATTAATATTTTTAAAGTAAGCACTTATTTCAAACGTTGAACCAAAAAGATTTTGTCTGTCGCCAATAGCATAGAGCGCAAAAACCAGGAATACTGATCCTGCAAGAACCATCATACCAAGGCGAATATTTTTTGATGTTTGATCAGCCATAATTTTATTCAAAAAAAGGTTTAATTTTTACGTCGTCTGATTTTTTTAATTCTTCCAGTGTACCTATTGCGTAACATGTTCCGTCAATCAGCATAACTATTTTGTCCGCGACAAGTTTTATGCAATTCAAATCATGTGAAATAATTATCGAAGATGTATTGTATTTTTTTTGCAATTCAACAATCAGTTTGCTTATTTCTTTCCCTGTAATAGGATCAAGCCCTGTTGTGGGTTCATCATAAAGAATAATTTTTGGCTTTAGAATAAGCGTACGAGCTAATGCAATTCTTTTTTTCATTCCGCCGGAAAGTTCAGCGGGCATCATATTTTCCGTGTCCGGCAAACGAACATGTTCCAATACTTCTTTAACTAATTTGTCTACTTCTGATTTTGTTACTTTCAGTCCGTGTCTTCGCAACGGGAATTCCAGATTTTCCCTAACCGTCATCGAATCATAAAGCGCATTGCTTTGAAACAAAAATCCTGTATCCAACCTTATTTTGTCAAGTTCCTCATTTTTAATATTTGTAATGCTTTTGTTAAAAACACGAATATCACCTGAATCCGGTTTAAGTAAACCAATTATACATTTAATCAAAACCGATTTTCCGGAACCTGATTTTCCCAAAACAGCATAACATTGGCCTTCTGGTAATTCAAAACTAAAATTGCGCAACACGTGATTTTCACCAAAAGAAATATTCAGATTGGATATTTGAATAACCATCGAATCTGTTTTGTTCTCAGTATCTGCTGTATCTATAACTTCCTGGTTCATCTATTTAAGTTAAGCCCGCCAGATCGGTTATTTGTACAGCAATCATATCAAGAATAAAAACTAATAATGACGAAATCACAACCGCCGAGTTCGCTGATAATCCAACTCCTTCAGTTCCTTTTTTTGAATTAAATCCTTCATAACAACCAATTATTCCTATCGCAAATCCAAAGAAAAATGTTTTTATTAATGCCGGAATAAGATCACTAAAACTGAGTGTTTCAAAAACCTGTTCCCAAAATAGTTGCCAGCTCACTACGCCACGAATATTGCATCCGAGATATGAACCGTATAGCGAAATTGCATCAGCCATAACAACAAGAATAGGTACCATCAGAAGTGTTGCGAACACTCTTGTAACAACTAAATATTTGTAGGGATTTGTTCCTGAAACTTCCATTGCATCAATTTGTTCCGTTACTTTCATTGAACCTAACTCAGCGCCAATTCCTGAACCAATTTTTCCTGCACAAATAAGTGCGGTTATTACAGGTGCAATTTCCCTGATCAATGAAACTGAAATCATTTTTGGCAACCATGCCTCTGCTCCAAATTCAGTTAAAGTAGGTCGCGACTGAATGGTAATAACCAATCCTAAAATGAATGCGGTAATTGCAACAAGGCCCAAAGATTTATACCCGACATAAAAACACTGCTTGAGAAATTCAGCAAATTCAAATCGCGGTCGCGCCATTTCACGAAAAAACCGCATTGTAAAACGAGAAATATTTCCCGTTTCTATTAATGCCTCTTTGAATTTTCCTGGCTCCATTTCTTTTGTCTGATTATTGCTTTGTTTAATTAATGATTAATTCAGGAATCAAGATTCGCACAACTAATTTTTTATCTACAACAGCAACAATAAAAATCTGTTTGAATAATTTGTAAAAGAACTAAATGAAATCAGCGGTAAAAATGATATTCTTGTTTGACAGAGAGTGATAATTATCATCATAAATAGTCCGTTTATTTTATTCGTCATTGTTTTCGAACAGATTTTATTTCCCGATTGAAATACTAAAACACTGAATTTACCAGGGCACAACTTTCCGGAATTTTCTTACGATAAACTCTTATGATGATTTTTATCAGCGCAAACTAATACATTTTGTCATTGGACTGCGATACGTGCATCAATTACTTTTATTTCCCAAACTATTTTTAATTGTCAAACAATTTTATATTTCCTATCTAACCAAAAAAAAATAATACAATGAAAAAAATTTTATGTCTCGTGGATTTTTCTGAAGTTGCAAATGTAGCGATTGAATATGCTGCAAACATTGCCAAAAATTCAGATGCTGAGTTGGTTTTGTTACACGTTATGGGCGCACCCACTTATGCCGAAGCGGTGAGCGCCACTATTAACGGAACAGAAACTCTGCAGTCAAAAGTCACCGGGAATGATGTTAAATTGGGTGCCACATGTAACGTGGTGCGTGATGAATTTAATATTCGTTGTCACCCCTTTGTAAAAAGCGATGCATTATTTATAAAACGAGGAATAGAAGAAGAAATAGAAGCAGGAAATTATGATTTAATTGTTATGGGATCTGACGGAGCGGAAACTTTAAAACAACTGTTTTTCGGAACACATTCAAACCGTCTCATCAAAAAAACGAGTGTCCCTTTACTCATCATTCCGGTTGGATATAAATATAAAAAACCAACAAAAATAGTTTACGCAACAGATTACGAACCTGAAGATGCTATTGCGCTTCGAACCGCTATTTCATTTACAAATTCTTTTGAACCTACAATTACATTAATTCATGTAACTGATAAATCAAAAAGTGAAAGTGCGATTGTGCTTAACTCTCTGAAAAATTTATTGGAAGCTGAAATGCAAAAACCAAAAATAATATTCGAACAGATTATCGATAAGGATATTGTTTCCGGAATTAATTCTTTTATGGTAAAAGATGACCAGGATATGCTTGTCCTGCTTTCAAAAAATTACACACTGCCCGAAAAATTATTTTATGATAACCTGATAAAGGAAGTTAATAATATTGCAACTTATCCTCTCCTGGTTATCCATGCTCCGATTCAAAAAGAACATATCCGGTTTATTTCGAGGAACGGAGTTTTTTAGTGTGAGATTTGTTGATAAAATATAAGATGGAGATTTCTAAAAATTTTTGAAGAAAGAAATGAATTGATGGTTAATATTATTTCTATTTTTTTTTCTGCACCGGCCTTCCCTCTTTGAAGAGGGATTGAAGGAGATGACAAGCGAGAATCATAAATTATAAGGTTAGTTTAAAATTAAACCTGCCATTTACTCTTTATAATTGTCTCGCAGAACTTTCAAAATATCTATCCAAAAAAAGAAAATGATGCAGCAATAATTCTTGACGGAATATGAAAAGGTTTGACTAAGTTTTTCAATAATATTCCCGTTCGCCTGGTCATCCTCCTCAATCCTCCTTCAAAGTGTGATTACCCAGAAAGTGGGAAAAGCCGTTTGAATAACCAATTTGTAGATAATTATGATTATTTAAGTTTAAAATGAATATCGAACAAGGAACACCGATTAACGATTTGAGAAGTGAGTCTTTGCGTCATTTTTTAAACTTCAGAAATCAAAAATCGTTAATCGATGTTCGATATTTTTTTGACTCTTCCCTTTTGCT
>Ga0102851_10001797_pt1 | contig 12581 bp, 10 predicted proteins | sample Mud3Dept3metaG_FD_79558 | JGI IMG/M metagenome (GOLD analysis project Ga0102851, IMG submission 79558) | Freshwater wetland microbial communities from Ohio, USA, analyzing the effect of biotic and abiotic controls - Mud 3 Core 4 Depth 3... | ecosystem: Environmental > Aquatic > Freshwater >... | reverse complement strand
AGGGTAAAAATTTCGTGTTGCGCAGCCAGAGAAATCAAGGGGTTACATCTGCGCCCACCAGTACCGTCCGCCGGGTTTCAGGACCCGCAAGACTTCGCGCATCCGGTCGTGCTTGTCGGGGATATGGACGATAGCTTCCTTGGAGAACACCACGTCGAACGTGGCGGGCGGAAAAGACAGTGGCCGGGGGCAACCTTGACCAGACCGATGCGGTCGCTCAGTCCGTGACGGGCCACCAAAGCTCGGGCATGGGTCAGCACCGGGTCTTCCACATCGATGCCGCAGACATAGGCGGCGCCGTGGGTCTTGGCCAGCGCTACGTCGACGCCGCCCGCGCAGCAGCCGATGTCCAGCACCGACAGCCCGGGCAGCCTATGGCTGCCGATCACCCGTGCGACCTCCTCTGCGCCACCGGGCGACAGAAAACCTTCGCCCCAGACCGCCTCCAGCATCGCGATCATCCGGGGCGGGTAATGGTTGTCGTCGTTGCTCATCCGTCCCTCTCTCGCCGGAACCGCGACGATAGGAAGGCCCGAATGGCCCGTCAATGTGGCTAGCGACGGCTGGTGAATTAGTTGGAATGGATTGAGGAGGACGCATGAACCGAGGAGGCCGGTACAGTTGCACCCGAGTTGCAATCTCGGTCGATTCCCTGCAATTCACAGGGAATGCGATGGATTAAGGATGCGGGACAAATAGGTGTTTGCGTGCGGGTGTGTTGCGCGTGTGAGCGTGCCCTGAGACTTGAAAACCGGCGTCCCCGCAAGGGGATCGTGGGTTCGAATCCCACCCTCTCCGCCATAAGAACAATAAGTCAGGCAAGTGAGTCGCCGATTCGGGCTCCATCCGCTCGACGGCGCCGGCTGCTTGGGCTGCTTCTGGTCTCGATACTGCCGCGGTCGATCGTATAACGACCGTTGCACAGCGGCGGGCCACGCGGGCGAGCCCCGGCAGTCGTCAGGTGGGGTGCGGCATTCGGACTATCGCATCGGCGCCCGCTGATTCAGGTGCGAAATGGCTTGCGCGACGCTGCAGCCGCGATAGCGGGCAATGATACGCACGCCGACACTGTATCGTTGTCGTTCGCCGGGAGTCATGCTCCGTCGTTCATCCTGCAGCCGATCCAGCAGCCGGACGAGGACACTCTGGACGGACAAGACGTGAGATTCGCGCTCCGGGGCCATGGACACCTCACCTGTCTCAGGCGATATCGATCGACGGTATCACCTCATTGCGACAGAAGCGTTAACGTGCCCCGCGCGGTGGAACCGACCCGCTGGCCGGCTTGCTTCGCGGCGAGTGCGGGAATATCTTCGCGGCTGCTCAAAACCATTCGATCAGAGACGGCCGCGAACAATAATCAACGCCGTAACGCAGGGGAGCCATATGAAGATCGACGTCGTGCTTGCAGAGCTCAAGATCCCGCGCGAGGCCTATCGCGTCATCATGTTGATGCCGCTCGTCTACGTCGCCTGGGCGGATGGCAAGATCCAGAGTCAAGAGCGCAAGCTCATCATGAGCATTGCCGAGGAGCGTGGTTTGCTGGACCACGGCGGTCGCGGCTGCCTCGAGCGCTGGCTGGCTCAGGCGCCCACGGTCGAGCATTTGAAATCGCATCTGGCGATCCTGAGCGAGCTTGCTCGCAGCCACGGGAACCTGGGCGGCGACTTCGACGCCGACACCGAGCAGTTGATGATTGCCTGGTGCCAGGACGTTGCGGATGCGGCGGGCGGCCTGCTGGGTCTGCGCTCGGCGCGCCACGATGCAGAACACGCCGCCCTGAAGACCATTGCCGCCGCTGTCGATGTCAGGAATGCCAAGCATTGGCGCGCATTCGTCAGCCAACCGTCGGGGGCCTGACGTACCGCACGGATAGCCTCGGTCACCCCGGCGGGTCGCGACCGGTCAGTCGACCTCTGGCTTTGACTCCAGCCGGCTGATGTCGAGCACCTTGCCGCGCACCCGCACGCGGCGCAGCTTGGACAGCATCTGCATCGAGATGCTGGCCGGCAGGCGCACCAGGGTGTGATCGTCGCGGATGTCCACGCCGTTGATCTGGGACCCCGCAAGGTCCGCGGTATGCGCGATGGCTCCGACGATGTTGGCCGGTTGCACGCCGTCGCGCCGGCCCACTTCGAGCCGGAAGGTCGCCTGCGGTTCGGTGTGCTCGCGCCCCTTGCGGCGCGGCTTGCGCGGCGTGGAGTCCGGTCGATCGTCCAGCCGAGCCGGCGGCGGAGCCGGGGCCTCCGCGGTGCGCACGTTCAGCAGCAGCGAGGCGTCGCCCTGTGCGAGGCTCGCCAGCGCGGCGGCCACGTCGGTGATGTCTGCGCCGGTCTCGCTGACGAATTCCTCGATCACGGGCCGGAAGGCCTCGTGCGACGGCGCCTCGAGCGCCGCGACCAGGCGCTCCTTGAACTTCGCGACCCGTCGCTGGTTGACGTCGTGGACCGTCGGCAACGACATCGGCTCGATCGGTTGCCGGGTGGCGCGCTCGATGATGCGCAGCATGTTGCGCTCGCGCGGCGCGATGAACAGGATCGCCTCGCCGCTGCGGCCCGCGCGCCCCGTGCGGCCGATCCGGTGCACATACGACTCGCTGTCGTACGGCACGTCGAAATTAATGACGTGGCCGATCCGATCGACGTCGAGGCCGCGCGCCGCGACGTCGGTTGCAACGAGGATGTCGATCGCGCCGGACTTGAGCGCGGCGACGGTGCGCTCGCGCTGCGCCTGCAGGATGTCGCCATTGAGCGGGGCGGCCGCGAAGCCACGCGCCTCGAGCTTCTCGGCGAGTTCGACGGTCGCCTGCTTGGTGCGCGCGAACACGAGCATCGCGTCGAACGGCTCAACTTCGAGGATGCGCGTCAGCGCGTCGAGCTTGTGCATGCCCGAGACCACCCAGTAGCGCTGCCGGATGTTGGTGGCGGTGCTGGTCTTCGAGCGGATCGTGACCTCGCGCGGCTCGCGCAGGTGTTTCTGGGCGATGCGGCGGATCGGCGGCGGCAGCGTCGCGGAGAACAGCGCCACCTGGCGCTCGGCGGGTACCTGGCCGAGGATCGAGTCGATCGCGTCGACGAAACCCATCTGCAGCATCTCGTCCGCTTCGTCGAGCACGACGAAGCGCAACGTGGCCAGGTTCAGCGTGCGGCGCTCGAGGTGGTCGATGATCCGGCCGGGCGTGCCGACGATGACGTGCGTGCCGCGCTTGAGCGCGTTGAGCTGTGGCGTATAGCTCTGGCCACCATAGATCGGCAGCACGTGGAAGCCTGGCATCCGGCCGGCGTACTTCTGGAACGCCTCGGCGACCTGGATTGCGAGCTCGCGGGTCGGCACCAGCACGAGCACCTGTGGTTCCCGCCGGGCGACGTCCAGCATCGACAGCAGCGGCAATGCAAATGCGGCCGTCTTGCCCGTGCCGGTCTGCGCCTGGCCGAGCAGGTCGTGGCCCGCCAGCATCACAGGGATGGTCTCGGCCTGGATCGGCGATGGCGATTCATAGCCGACGTCGGCGAGGGCGGCCAGCACGCCAGGCGCCAGCCCGAGATCGGCAAAGGCGACGGGAGAATCCGTTGCGGTCGTGGTCACGGCGGTCGCCTCGCGCCTGGGTCGGGCGCGAAGTCTAGCTCAGCGCGCGCTGCGTAGCTCCTCGCGCGCCTGCGCATACGCGCTGGCAAAGGCCTCGACGAACGGGTGAGGCAGCCCCTCGTCGGTCAATTTCTGGGTGATCACCCGGTAAAACTCCGCGTAGTGCTCCCAGTATCTGGGCCGGGGGTCCTGGCCCGGGGCCAGGGCGCGCGCGCGGCCGTGCTCGAACTGGTCCGCGACGTTGCCCGGCGCCAGTTGTCCGAGCACCGCGTCGAGCCCGGCGCGCAGAGCGACCTGCGTGGCGGCTTCGTGATCCTTGGCCTCCTGCAGCACGTCGCGCAGCGCCTCCACCGGCCCGCCGACGATGCGCCCGTGCGATTCGAAAAGCCGCAACAGCGCCTGCTCGACGCTCGTCACGGCCCGCAGCGGATTGCTGCCGGGCGACTGGACCGCGGCCGCGGCTGGCGATGCCTTGGCGCGCGACTGGGCGAGATCGCGCAAGCCGACGACGGCCTCGCGCAGCAGCTGGCCGGCGATCAGGGGCAGCATCGCCTGCGCTTCGGGCGACAGCGAGGCCGGCTCGATACCCGCCCCACGGCAGAAGGCCTGCAGCGCGGTGCGCAAGTCGCTCCAGGACGCAGCCTGCTGATGAAAGGGTTGCGTCTGTTGCCTAGCTTCGATGCGGCTCTGGCGCCGCGCCATCGCGTCGGCAAGCTCCTGCCGCGTGATTGCCCGTGTCTTCATCGCCCATTCTGGAGCCGCGGCGTCCGGCGGCCCTTCCGGGGCCGGCATCGATCGCGGGGACGGGGGCGGCGGCGGCGGTTCGGGCACGGCGGCCGGGGCCGATCGATCGGCCTCGACCAGTAATTTCGGTACCTTGAGCCCGAATGCGTTGCGGATCGAGATCGACCCGGACTGCTCCGCATCACGGACCTTGAAGAGGCTCTCGACGTCCAGGTCGGCGGCGATTTCAGGACCGAGATGCTTGGCCGCCGAGTGCTCCTCGGAGGCCGCCGGCAGGAAGTCGATGCGCGCGTCCACGCTGACGACCAGTTCGTAATCGCCGATCCGCAGTCGATCCCCGTCGCGCAGCGCCAGCGGCCCGCTGGAGGAGACCGGCAGCTCCGCATCGTTGACGAAGACACCGTTCGTGCTGGTATCGCGGAGCCAGTAGGCGCCGCCACGATACTCGATCTCGCAATGGTGACCGGAAACCAGCCGACCGGCGTCGGGCAGCACCCAGTCGTTGTCCGGGGCGCGGCCGATCGTGCCGCCGTTGACGCCGAACACGCGTGTGCGCTGCTCGCCGAGCTCGCGGTAGTGATCGCTGATGACGCGCAGTTTGATGGCCATGGCTCAGGTCACCTTGTAATATGCCGCGACCCTCAATCGCAAGCACGCGGCTCACGATGCCGGCCAATCATCTGTTCAAGGTCGTCTTCCACAACCAGGGCAAGGTCTTCGAGATCTACGCCCGGAAGGTGGGGCACGGCAACCTGTTCGGCTTCGTCGAGGTCGAGGAGTTGATTTTCGGCGAGCGTTCGGCCGTGGTGGTCGATCCCGCCGAGGAGAAGATCAAGGCCGAGTTCGAGGGCGTGAAGCGCACCTTCCTGCCGCTGCACTCGATCATCCGTATCGACGAGGTGCACAAGTCCGGGGTCAGCAAGGTGTCCGCGGTGGATTCGTCGAACGTCACGCCATTCCCGTTCCCCGTCTATACGCCCGGCGATTCCGGGCCGCGGGGCAAGTAGCCGCCTGCCATGCTCACACTCAGCGGCGCTCCCGCGGTCTCGGATTTCAGGCTCGCGAAGCTCCTCGCAGCCATCGGCGACCGGGTCGATCACGTCACGCGGATCGATTCGCGATACGTGCATTTCGCGGATCTCGACCGGCCACTGGCCGGCGACGAACGAGCGGTGCTCGAGTCGCTGCTGCGTTACGGTCCAGCCGACCGCGGCCGGGCTCCCGATGGCCGTTTGCTGCTCGTCGTGCCGCGGTTCGGAACGGTGTCGCCTTGGTCCAGCAAAGCCACGGACATCGCGCACGTCTGCGGCCTCCAAGCCGTGCGGCGGCTCGAACGAGGCGTCGCCTATCACCTGGACAGCGCGCGCGACTTTACGGACGCGGAGTGGTCGTCGATCGCCGCCGTACTGCACGATCGGATGACGGAGAGCGTGCTGCACGAAACGGCAGAGGCGGCCGCGCTGTTCCGGCATACCGCGCCGAAGCCGCTCGCCACGGTACCGTTGCTGACGGATGGCCGGCCGGCCCTCGTGGCGGCGAACACGACCCTCGGCCTGGCGCTGTCCGACGAAGAGATCGATTACCTCGTCGAGGCGTTCCGCAGCGCCGGGCGCAACCCGACCGACGTCGAACTGATGATGTTCGCGCAGGCGAACTCCGAGCACTGCCGCCACAAGATTTTCAACGCCGAGTGGATCGTCGACGGCGAGCGCAGCGAGAAGTCACTGTTCGGCATGATCCGCAACACGCATGCTTGCAGCCCGCGCGGCGTGCTGTCCGCTTATCGCGACAATGCGGCGGTGATCGAGGGTTGGCACGGGCGGCGCTGGTTCGTGCCGCCCGGCGGCGGTGCGTACGCGGCGGCCGACGAGCCGATCGACATCCTGATGAAGGTCGAGACGCACAATCACCCGACGGCGATCTCGCCGTTCCCGGGCGCCGCGACGGGCTCCGGCGGCGAGATCCGCGACGAAGGCGCGACCGGCCGCGGCGCGAAGCCCAAGGCGGGACTGGTCGGGTTCAGCGTCTCGAACCTGCGCATCCCGGGCGCCGTGCGTCCGTGGGAGCAGGACCTCGGCAAGCCCGACCGAATCGCCTCGGCGCTCGCGATCATGCTCGAGGGTCCGATCGGCGCGGCGGCCTTCAACAACGAGTTCGGCCGCCCGAACATCTACGGCTACTTCCGCACCTTCGAGCAGCGCGTCGAGTCCGACGGCCGCTCGCCGCTGCGCGGCTACCACAAGCCAATCATGATCGCCGGCGGCCTCGGCAACATTCGCCGCCAGCACGTCGAGAAAGCCACGATCGTCCCCGGCGCCAAGATCGTCGTGCTCGGTGGCCCGTCGATGCTGATCGGGCTCGGCGGCGGCGCCGCGTCCTCGGTCGGTGCGGGCGCGAGCTCGGCCGATCTCGACTTCGCCTCGGTCCAGCGCGGCAACCCCGAGATCCAGCGGCGTGCGCAGGAAGTCATCGATGCCTGCTGGGCACTCGGCGCCGACAATCCGATCCTGCTGATCCACGACGTCGGCGCGGGCGGCTTGTCGAACGCGGTGCCGGAGTCGGTCGCGCAGGGCTCGTCTGGCGGGCGGGTCGACCTGCGCAAGGTGCTGAGCGACGAGCCGGGCATGTCGCCGCTCGAGATCTGGTGCAACGAGGCGCAGGAGCGCTACGTGCTGATCGTCGCCGCGGCGCAGCTCGCGGCTTTCGGCGCACTCTGCGAGCGCGAACGCTGCCCGTTCGCGGTGATCGGCGAGGTGACCGACGACGGTCGCTTGACGGTGGACGATCCGTTGTTTCGCAACGCGCCGGTGGACATGCCGCTCGCGACGCTGCTCGGCAAGGCGCCGCGCATGACCCGCGACGTGCGCCGCCTGCCACCCGCAGCGGACGATTTCGATCCGGCGGGCGTCGACGTCCGCGACGCAGCCTGTCGATTGTTACGACTCCCGACCGTCGCCGACAAGACGTTCCTGGTCACGATCGGCGACCGTTCCGTCGGTGGCATGATCAGCCGCGATCCGCTCGTCGGGCCGTGGCAGGTCGCGGTCAGCGACGTGGCGGTCACCGTCAGCGACTACTTCTCGAACCACGGCGAGGCGATGGCGATGGGCGAGCGCGCGCCGCTCGCGCTGCTCGATGCCGCCGCTTCCGGCCGCATGGCGGTATGCGAATCGGTCACGAACATCGCCGCCGCGGACATCGCGCGCATCGAGGACATCCGGCTGTCGGCCAACTGGATGGCCGCATGCGGCGAACCCGGCGAGGACGCCGACCTCTACGACACCGTGCGAACGGTGGGCGAGGACCTGTGCCCGGAGCTCGGCATTGCGATCCCGGTCGGCAAGGATTCGTTGTCGATGAAAACCGCGTGGCAGCAGGATGGCGAGGATCGCAAGGTCGTCGCGCCTGTTTCGCTGATCGTCTCGGCATTCGCGCCCGTGGTGGACGTGCGTCGCACGTTGACACCGCAGTTGCGGGTCGATTGTGGGGACACGCGGCTGGTACTCGTCGACCTGGGCGGTGGTCGTAACCGACTCGGCGGTTCGTGCCTCGCGCAGGTTTACGGATGCGTCGGACGCGACCCCCCCGACTGCGATGACTCGCAGCGGGTGCGTGACTTCTTCGCAGCCATCGCGCGGCTGCGCGGCGCAGGCCTGTTGCTGGCCTATCACGATCGCTCCGACGGCGGGCTGTTCGTCACGCTGGCCGAAATGGCCTTCGCCGGACGCTGCGGCCTCGAGGTCGAGATCGACTCGGGTGGCCCGGGCGCCGCCGTTGCGGCCCTGTTCGCCGAGGAACTCGGTGCCGTGCTGCAGGTTCGGGCGGAAGACGAAGTGCGGGTCCTGGCTGTGCTGCGTGAGACGGGTCTCGGGGAAATTTCGCGCGTGATCGGTCGCGTGGTGACCGAGGATCGCATCTCGATCCGCGACGCGCGCGGGACCGTTCTGGTCGCATCGCGCACGGAGTTGCGCCGGGCCTGGTCGGAGACGAGCCACCTGATGCAGTCGTTGCGCGACAACCCCGAGTGCGCGCACGAGGAATACGAGCGCGCGACGGACGCGTTCGATCCGGGCCTGTATGCGCACCTGTCGTACGACCCGGCGGACGACGTGGCTGCGCCGTATATCCAGACCGGCGTCCGGCCACGCGTCGCGATCCTCCGCGAACAGGGCGTCAACAGCCAGATGGAAATGGCCGCGGCGTTCCACCGTGCCGGCTTCGAACCCCTCGACGTGCACATGACGGACCTGATCGCGGGCCGCGTGCATCTCGAGGATTTCCGCGGCCTGGTCGCCTGCGGCGGGTTCTCGTACGGCGACGTGCTCGGCGCGGGCGAGGGCTGGGCCAAGTCGATCCTGTTCAACGCCCAGCTGCGCGACCTGTTCACCGAGTATTTCGTCCGTTCGGACACGTTCACGCTCGGGGTCTGCAACGGCTGCCAGATGCTGTCGACACTGAAGTCGTTGATTCCAGGCACCGAGCACTGGCCGCGCTTCGTGCGCAATCGCTCCGAACAGTTCGAGGGGCGCGTCGGACTCGTCGAGGTGCTGCCGACGCCGTCGTTGTTCTTCGCGGGCATGGCGGGCAGCGTGCTGCCGATCGCGGTCGCGCACGGCGAGGGCCAGGCTGAGTTCGCGGACGCCGCGGCTCGTGACGCCTGTGCCGCCAGCGGCCTCGTGAGCCTGCGGTTCGTCGACAATCGTGGCCGCCCGACCGAAACTTATCCCGCGAACCCGAACGGCTCGCCGCTCGGGATCACGGGCCTGACCAGTCGCGACGGCCACGCGACGATCCTGATGCCGCATCCGGAGCGGGTGTTCCGCACGGTGCAGAATTCCTGGCACCCGGCGGAGTGGGGCGAAGACGGCGGGTGGATGCGGATGTTCCGCAACGCTCGCGCCTGGGTTGGTTGAGCTCGCTCCGCGACCGCGTCAGTCGGCGCCAGACACGCGACCGATCGGAGTGATCTTGTCGAGCGTCTCTTCGGCGAAGAACCGCCGCACCATCATCGCCTGCTGCAGCTTGCCCTTGCGCACGTACGCCTGGTAGAGCATGTCCTTGACCAGTTCGAGCAGCACGCCCGACTCGAAGGCGCCGAGCTCCGGCATCGACGGCCAAGCGTCCGCGTCGGTGCCGAACAGCACCTTCTTCGCGACGTTGAACGTCTCGTTGTCGATCTCTGCCATCTCGCGCGCCTCGGCGAGCTGGTTGAAGATCTTCATGCGCCCGTTCTCGCCGAGGTCGCGGATGATCGACTGAGTCGTGCGGCGGCACATCGAGCCGAACGCATTGAAGTGTCCTGCCGAGTAGCACGCCAGCGCTTCCCGGAACAGCTTCTCCGACTCTTCGGGCAGGTAGGTGAAGTTGAACTTCTCGCGCGCCCGTTCGAGCTCCACGAAGTTGTTGGCCAGCTCGACGCGGTTGGCCGCGTACATCTTGACGGCGAAGCGCAGGAAGACCGGCGCATTGCAGGAGTCGCAGCGATAGACGACGCCGACGTGGCTCGGGCGGGCCGCGACCAGCTCTGAATATCGGGGCACCGACACCGGGGTGATGTGGGAATAGACCTGGCAGTGCGGGCAGTTCAGCGCCAGGCTGCGCTCCTGGTCGTGGTGCAGGTGGCTATTCGCGTCGACGTAGACGGACATGAGCAGCATCCGCGTCAGGACTGGGACCCGAGTGTAGCCGAAGCGGCGCCGGACGACACATCCGGCCCGCAATCCGGTTCAGCGGGCGGCTGCGAGGCTCGCCGAGGCGGCCGCGTTGAGCGGATTGGCCTCCAGTCCACCGGGACCAATCCGCAGCTCGAAGCGCGCGCCGTTCGCCATCGGCCGCCATGCACTGGCGGCCAGACCAGCCTCGAGCGCGCGGTTCCAGATCGGGCCCCGCTGGGCTTGAGTCCATAGGTCCGCACCCCGGTCCTCGGCCAGCGCATAAGCCGACTGGATCAGGTCGATTCCCTCGGCGGCGCCGTTGGCTCGTGAACTCAAGCGCTCGAGGCGGTGCGACGGCGAGATGCCCAATTCAACAGCTCGGCCGATCCAGGCGAGCGTTCGGGCCTCGATCCGCCACTGCGTGCCGGCGAGTTCGAAGACCTGCATTCGCCCTGACGGGAAGCGCGTCAGAGATGCGCGAAACCGGTACGAACCGGTCTGCTCCAGGAACAGGTCCGCGATGGCCTGCCCAGGCCGGTGAGGCTGGTAGGTCTCGAGATGCAGCCCGGCCGGCCAGAGCCAGGCGGTCAGTCCGGCGGCGCCGAGGCCGAGCGCCATGTTGCCGGCGGCCGCCCAGCGTCGGTCCGCCAGCCAGCGCGTCCAGCCGAGCAGCAGCGAGACCAACGCGAAACCAGCAAGGATGACGAGCACCGGCCGCATGCCAGCTCACTCCAGGAATCGCGACCAGGCACCGGCGCGCACCAGGCCCGCCAGCGTCTCGATGTCGCGATCGAGCCTGTGATCGTGCATGCGCAGCGGCACATGCTCGCGAACCAGTGCGTGGACCCGCTGCAGTTCGGGTGTCGTGGTCAGCGGGCGCATCGAGTCCACGGCATGCGCTGCCGCGAGCAGTTCGATGCCGAGCACCGTGGCCGTGTTCGCGCAGATCGAGAGCAGCTTGCGGCCGGCCCATGGTGCCATGCTGACGTGATCCTCCTGCCCGGCGGAGGTTGGCAGGCTGTCCACCGACGCCGGATGCGCGAGAGTCTTGTTCTCGGAAACCAGCGCGGCCGCAGTAACGTGCGCCATCATGAAACCGGATTCGAGCCCGGGCTCGGTGGCGAGGAACATGTTCAGGTTCGGGTTCACGCGCCGGTCGAGCAGGTCGATGCGGCGCTCGGAAATGCTCGCGAGTTCGGCGACCGCGATGGCGAGAAAGTCGCTGACGAAGCCGACCGGCTCGGCATGGAAATTGCCGCCCGAGAGAATGTCGTCGCCGAAGATCAGCGGATTGTCCGAGACGCCGTTCACCGCGGCGCCGAGCACTTCGCGCGCGTGCTCGAGCGTGTGCTCGACCGCGCCGAACACCTGGGGCATGCAGCGCACGGCGTAGGGGTCCTGCACCCGCTCGCAGTCGGCGTGGCTGCGACGGATCTCGCTGTCGGTCAGCAGCGATCGCAGCCTGCTCGCAACGACGGCCTGGCCCGGCAGACGGCTCGCGTCCTGGATGCGGGCGTCGAACGGCGCGTGGCTGCCCGCCAGTCCCTCGACCGTGAGCGCGCCTGCGACGATCGATGCCTCGAGCAGGCGCTCGGCCTGGAACAGACCCTCGAGGGCCAGCGCAAGGCTGAGCTGCGTGCCGTTCAGCAGGGCCAGGCCTTCCTTCGCCTGCAGCACCAGCGGCTCGTGACCCACTGCGAGCATCACGGCGGCATCGCGCAGCATCTCGTCGTCGCGTTGCGCCTCGCCCTCGCCGATGAGCGCCAGGCCGATGTGTGCCAGTGGCGCCAGATCGCCCGAGGCGCCCACCGAGCCCTGCGAGGGCACGACCGGCAGGACGTCCTCGTTGAGCAGTGCCAGCAGCAGATCGGCGAGCAGCGGGCGCGCGCCAGAGTAGCCCGCCGCCAGGCTATTTGCCTTCAGCAGCAGCATGCGGCGCACGATGTGCGCGGGCAGCGGCGCGCCGGCGCCGCACGCGTGACTGCGGATCAGGTTGAGCTGCAGCTTCCGTGTTTGCGCAGCCGGGATGACCCGGTTGGCGAACGCGCCAAAGCCCGTGTTGATGCCGTACGTAACCTCGCCGCGCTCCACCGCGCGCTCGACCGCCGCCACCGAGATCTGCATGCGCTCGCGCGCAGATCCGGCCAGCTGTACTGACGGCCGGCTGGCCTCGAATTCGCGCAGCTGCGCGAGCGTCAACCGCGTGCCGTCGATCTCGAGCGCGTTTCGGATCCGAGTCTTCGCCATGCTGCCCTCGCGCTGCAGTGTACGCGCGTCAGGCGTGCAGCGACCGGTAGCGGACGCGATGCGGCTGCTCCGCGTCGTCGCCGCGACGACGCTTCAGGTCGTCGACATACTCCGAGTAATTGCCCTCGAACCAGACGACCTCGCTGTTGCCCTCGAACGCGAGGATGTGGGTCGCGATGCGGTCGAGGAACCAGCGGTCGTGCGAGATCACGACGGCGCAGCCCGGGAACGAAAGCAGCGCCTCCTCGAGCGCGCGCAACGTCTCGACGTCGAGGTCGTTGGTGGGCTCGTCGAGCAGGATCACGTTGCCGCCTTCCTTGAGCACCTTGGCGAGGTGAACGCGGTTGCGTT
>Ga0102851_10001796_pt1 | contig 12583 bp, 8 predicted proteins | sample Mud3Dept3metaG_FD_79558 | JGI IMG/M metagenome (GOLD analysis project Ga0102851, IMG submission 79558) | Freshwater wetland microbial communities from Ohio, USA, analyzing the effect of biotic and abiotic controls - Mud 3 Core 4 Depth 3... | ecosystem: Environmental > Aquatic > Freshwater >... | reverse complement strand
TTCGCGCTGTACTTCATCGCGTGCCGGAAAGGCGGCGGCAGTCTCCACGGCCCCGGCTCCACGCCCATTGCGTAGGCCGTCATGCTGAAGTACTGGGCGTACAGCGGGTTCGCGATGCGCCCGAGCAGCCGGCCACCGAGCACGACCTCGCGCCATTTCCAGTCGAGCGGATTGCGGCCCTGGAAGAAATAGCCGAACTTGCTGCCGTCGGCCTGGTAGCGGATGAAGTTCTCGTACTCCTGCGGGTTGCGGTTGAAGAACACCGGAAAGTTGATCATCAGGAAATCCTGGGTCAGCGCGTCCTTCTCGTACGGCGAATCGAGCAACTTCGGGCCGGGCACGCCCATCAGCTTGATCGCCATGCCGCGCGCGTCCCTGGTGCCATCGGGCTGCAGCGCCGCGTTGCCGTTCGAGAAGCGGATCCAGGCCTGGTATTCATGGCCCGGGACGAAGACCCCGGAACGCAGTTCCTGAGGCAGGTCGTCATGAACCCGGAACGTCGCGGTCAGGCAGCCGTGGGCCTTGGCATGCGCATCACGGCGGAACAACGGGCCCGACTGCTTCTGCACGCCGTCCACCAGCCTGCGCGCCGAGGCGATGATGCTCGGCACGTAGTCGATCTCGTCCGGATCGACGCGTTCGCCAACGTCCCGTTCCTTGTGACTGCAGCCACCCGCGAGCAGCAGCGGCAGCAGCAGCCCGGTGGCAACCCAGCAATTAACGGCCACGGAACGGTCCCTCCGGATGGCGATACATCTCGAACAGGCTGCAGCCCTCGGCGAGCCGCCAGGTGTCCCACTCGTCGTCGGGCGGGGGCGGCGGAGGCAGCCGGTCGCCATAGACCGCGGCGGCGTCGCTGCAGTGGCCCTCCCACTCGCCATTCCTGAACCTCGCGGATCCCCAGCGTGGCGTCGCAGCCTGCCGGTCCGCCACGCGCCGGGCCAGGTCCGCGAAACACGCGGCTCGCTCCGCCGTGTCTTTCGACTGGCACAACTTCGGCTCGAATCCGCCGTCGGCGACGTAATCCATGACCTTCAGGTACTCGACGATCTGCTGGCGCTGCTCCGGCTCCAGAAACGGACCGATGACCCCGTTCTTCTGGCACCCGTCGCGGAACTCGTGGCCGACGTTGTCGTTACCGACGACGTTCGTCCTGAACAGCACGGCCCCCGGCACCTCGAGGCTGCGGAAGCCGAGGTCCTTCGGGTCGTACTCGCGCGTGCCGGACCAGAACTGCGTCTCGCGCTCCTCGCGGGGCGAGATCATCTGGTAGATCGTGCGCACGCTGCCGTTGTGCAGGAACGGCGGCGTCGCCCAGATTCCATGCAGCGGCCGCGACTTGTAGTTCTTGAGCTGGGCCGGGTCGGTGCGTGGGTAGTCGAAGATCCCGTAGCCCATGTACTTGAGCAGCTCCTCGTTGGTCTGCGGCGGGTTCTTCTCGAAGTAGCGATTGGTGATCGCAGTGCTCATGATGTTGAGACCGACCACCGCGCTGATGCTCCGCGGATCGATCGTGTTGGCGATCTCGTCGGCGATGCAGAGCTTGCGCAGCTCGGCGGGCGTCCAGCCCAGCCGGCTGGCGTCGTAGCGGTGATTAGCGAAGTTGAGCGCGGCGTTGCGATCGGTGCCGACGTCGGTGATCGGGACCACCGCCACCCGCCACTCCTCGACGGCCCGGTCGCCCAGCACGCCGATCACCCGGCCCTTCGCGTCGAGCTCGAAGATCGGCTGGCCGTCGATGTCCGCGATGCGCTGCGGATTGTGCAGGTTGAGGCATTGCGCCGCGGTCACCTGGCCGACGTCCACGCCGTCCCGCAGCAACTGACACGACCCGTCGGCGTTGTGCCGGATGTTGACGTCGCGGTGCGCGTCCACGGGATGTTCCTCGTCAGGCACTTCGTCGTGCGCGGTCAGGTGGGGGCCGTGGCAATGCCGGCAGTGCACGTCGAACAGCACGCGTCCCTCGCGCGCCTTGCCGAGATCGATCGGGCCGAACAGGTTTTCGGGCCAGCGCGGCGCCTGCAGCTTCGCTAGCGTGCGCTCAATCTCGTGCAGCCGGTCCGGATGGATCGAGGTGTCGTAGCGCAGGTGCAGCGGCAGCGGCGCGCCGTACTCGTCGAACAGCTCGAGGCGGGCGCCGACGCCGAGCGACTCATTGATGTTGCGCGCCATCGGCTGCGACGCGTAGCCCTCCCACTGCACCCAGTTGAACTTCGCGATGTCCCAGAGGTGCGGGTAGCTGACCGGCGCCGTGGCCGGCCGGTAATTGTCCGGCGAGATGTGCCGGCCGAACACCGTGTTCGCGATGCGCTGCGTCGCGTCGGTACGGCCGTAGCCTTCGAACACCGGGTAATTGCCGTGCTTGAGGTCGGTCCATGCGTCCGCCAGCAGCTCGCGGATCGACTGGCCGAACTCCTTGCGCAGTTCGCGCCTGGCCGCATCGAAATCGAAGTCCGACTGCGTGCCACCGGTGAGCGCCGGGTCGATGACATTGTGCGCGAAGCGGTCGAATTTCCACGGGTTCCAGTACGTCGCCAGCATCGACAGCATCAGGTCCGCCTGGAACTGGCCCGGCTTCATGTCGGTGACTGCGTGCATCGCCTGCCCGCCATCGATCCGGATCGCAGTGCCCTGGTAGTGGAGCTCGCCCGTGTGACAGAGGCTGCACGTGAAGTCGAGCAGCTCGGCGCCGGCCTTTTCGTCGTAGTAGCGCGCGAAGCCGACCGGCAGGTTGCCTGGATTCCAGTCCGGATCGGCCTGCTGATGGATGTCCGTGAGAAACCCATAGCGCGCCATGTTTGCGGGTGCGGCCAGCCGGTCGCGACCGAACGGCAGCTCGAGGTTCGTGAACCACGCATAGCGCATTCGCGCCAGCATCACCTGGGCGGAGCCCTGCGCGTGATAGTAGAAACGCAGTCGGTCCTCGCGTGTCCAGCCTTGCCCGGACAGCGCGTGCGTGCCGTCCACGGTGGCACCGTCAGGCCGCAGCCACTGCAGGTCGTTGACCGGCGCGTATTCGACGGCGCGGAACGGGGGCTGGAACAGGTAGCCGGGCCAGGGCACCGTAACGGCGAGCACCGCGACGATCGCCACGATGGCAGTCGCGACGACCGTGGCGACGCGCCCGAACCAGCCACGGTTACGCACGAAGCGCCACCAGTGACGCGCGAGCCAGGCGACAGGTCGCAGCAGCCAGTCGACGATCCGGACGACCGCAGCGAGGACCGCCCGCACTGCTCGGCGGGCGACGGACGCGATGCTGCTGATCATGCTGCGTTGACCTCGGTCAAGGGAGTGAGCAGCCCCGCCTTGACCAGACCGAGTGTCTGCTTATGGACGCTGTCGCCGACCTCACGAGAAACGGCGAGCAGGTAGCGGCGGAAGCCTTCGACATCGAAACGTGGGTTGGCCTGCTGCGCGTTTGCTATGGCGAGGCGCGCCCCCGCCTCGTCACCGAGCGCGCCGGCCGCATTGGCCAGCAGGACCCAACCGAGGCAGAACCCAGGGTGCACGTCGACCGCCGTCTGCGCGTGAACGCGCGCGGCGCGGTAATCCCCGCCTTCGGTGTGGCCGAACGACAGGAAGTAATGCCAGAACGGGAACGACGGGTGGTTCGGAGCGACCTTGAGCAGCCTCTGCAGGATCGCGAGACCCTCGGCCCGTTCCTCGTCGGTGCCGCCCCACGTGAGCGCGCAGCCGAGGTATCCCCAGGCGACCATGTTGAAGGGCGACAGCGCCACGACCCGCCGCGCGGTCTGCATCGCTTTGTTCCGTGAGCCGCAGTTCAGCCAGACCAGCGACGCGTATTCCATGACCGTGGAGTCGCGCGGCGCGAGCCGCAGCGCGGCATCGACCTCGGCCAGCGCGCGCCGGTTCTCGGCCATCGGATCCTCGGCAAACGAGTTGACCACGCGCTGGTTCAGCACGAACCCAAGCAGCACGTGCGCCATCGCGTTGTCCGGTTCGAGCGCGAGTGCCTGCTCCAGCCAGCCGACCGCGTCGGCCGAGGCCTCGCGGGTGTAGGACACCGTCCAGAACGTCAGTGCCTTGTGCGTCAGGCTCCAGGCCGACAGCCCCTGCGGCGGCTGCCGGCAGAGATCGTCGGAGACGATGTTCAGGTAACGCGACCCGGTCTCGATCGCGATCGCTTCGGCCAGCTCGCGCTGCACGTGGAACAGGTCGTCGATGCTGCGCTCGTAGGACTCGGACCAGACCTGCTGGCCGCTCACCGCGTCCGTCAGCGTCGCGATTACCCGGACCCGGCTCGCGGCCCGCTGCAGGCTGCCCGCCAGCACGTAGCGGACGTTCAACTCCCTCGCAACGTCGGTGAGCTTGCGCCCCGCGTAGCCGGCCGACTGCAGGAACGGCACGATCCGCAGGTCCGGCAGCCCGGACAAGGCGCGGACGATCTCGGCCGAGAACCCCTGGGCCACGACGCCGTCTTCAGCGGCGCCGGAGAGATTCTCGAGCGGCAGTACCGCGATCGAGGCCTGGGCCGCATCGGACAGCGGTGGCGCCGCGACCTCGGCGGGCTCGGCCGGCGCAGGGCCTGCGGCCGTTGGATGTGCGGGCCACAAATGAATGAGCAGTCCGGACGTGACGAGGCCGACGAGCGCGAGCGCCTGCTGCCATCCGGCCGTCAGCAAGGCGAGTTCGGGACGGACCAGCCAGCCGAGCGCGACGAGCAGCAGCAGCGCAAACAGGTATGCACCCATCGCGCGCCCCACTCCCCGTCCCTGGGCCTTCCCTGCAGCACCCGACCACTTCGCGCCCGGTCGTGTCATTGTTGTCCCGGTCTTGAATTCGGCCACCGGCATTCTATGCTCGCCAAACGCCGGGCGGCAAAGTACCGTGCGTCGACGCCAGCGGAGATCCGCAACCAGTGAAGGAGCAGGCTGCAGCGACCATGACGCCCACCGGGCCGTACGTGTTCGTCTGCTATGCGCACGACGAGCGCGAGATCGTGCTGGAACAGATCGCATGGCTGCGCAGCCAGGGCTTCGAAATCTGGTTCGACGAGGCAATCGAGGTCGGCAGTCGGTGGAGCGAAGACCTCGCGCGCGCCGTCGACGGTTGCGCAGTGTTCCTCTATTTCCTGAGCCCGAGGTCCACGAGCTCGCGCTACTGCCTCGACGAGGTGCATTTCGCGCTCGAATGTGGCCGCCCCATCGTTCCCGTCGAGATCGCGCCGGTCACGCTGACGCCGGGCCTCAAGCTGAGCATCGGCGGCACGCACCGGATCTTCATGCACCGCATGCCGGCACGGGAGTTCCGTCTCAAGCTCGCGAGCGGGCTGCGTGCGGCGATGCAGGGCGAGCCGGCGGCGCACCCGATCGAGTCGCGGGCGGCGCCACTGCGACCGCAGCCGGCGGGACCCGTGCCCGCGATGAACTGGCGGCCGGCCGCGGTCGGCATCTTCACGGCGTTGATGGTCTTTCTGACGATGCTGGTGCTCGGTCGATAGCGGGCACGGGGCGCAACAAAAGTCGCATTGTGGCTCGGCCGCCGCGGTCGTAGCATCGCCGTTCCTGTTCAGCGACGGAGCAGCGCCATGACCAGCGTCGTGATCGTGTCCGCCGTGCGGACCGCAGTCGGCAAGTTTGGCGGCGGTCTCGCCGGGCAATCGGCCGTCAACCTCGGTGCCATCGTGATTCGCGAGGCGCTCGCGCGAGCCCAGGCGGATCCCGCGCGTGTCGACGAGGTCATCATGGGCCAGGTGCTCGCCGCCGGCTGCGGCCAGAATCCCGCGCGCCAGGCGTCGCTCGGCGCGGGACTGCCCGAGCACGTGCCGGCCATGACCATCAACAAGGTCTGCGGCTCCGGGTTGAAGGCCGTTGCTCTGGCTGCGCAGGCGATCGCGGCCGGCGACGCCGAGGTGATCGTCGCGGGCGGCCAGGAAAACATGAGCCAGGCGCCGCACGTGCTGCCCGGCTCGCGGGACGGCTGGCGCATGGGCGACGTGCAGGCCGTCGACAGCATGATCCGCGACGGCCTCTGGGACGCGTTCAACCAGTACCACATGGGCATGACCGCGGAGAACGTCGCGCAGCGCCACGGGATCACACGCGAGCAACAGGATCGATTCGCAGTCGCGAGCCAGAACAAGGCCGAGGCGGCGCAGAAGGCCGGGCGCTTCCGGGACGAGATCGTTGCGGTCACGATTCCACAGCGGAAGGGCGATCCCGTCGTCTTCGCGCAGGACGAGTTCGTGCGCCACGGCGCCACCCTTGCCAGCATGAGCGGACTCAAGCCCGCGTTTGCGAAGGACGGCAGCGTTACGGCGGCCAATGCGTCGGGCATCAATGACGGCGCAGCCGCCGTGCTGGTGATGTCGGAGGCGCGCGCGGCGGCGCTCGGCCTCGAGCCGTTGGCGCGAATCCGTGCTTACGCGTCTGCCGGACTCGACCCGGCCTACATGGGACTGGGCCCGGTGCCCGCATCGCGCCGCTGTCTCGAACGCGCCGGCTGGACGGCCGGCGACCTCGACCTGCTCGAGATCAACGAGGCATTCGCGGCACAGGCCTGCGCGGTCAACCAGGAGATGGGCTGGGATCCGGACCGCATCAACGTCAACGGCGGCGCCATCGCGATCGGGCACCCGATCGGCGCCTCGGGTTGCCGCATTCTCGTGACCTTGCTGCACGAACTGAGGCGGCGTGACGCCCACCGCGGCCTCGCCTCGCTCTGCATTGGCGGCGGCATGGGAATTGCGCTCGCGGTCGAGCGTTGAGTCAGGAGCTCGCAACATGATCGACAACAGAAAGATCGCCTACGTGACGGGCGGCATGGGCGGCATCGGCACGGCCATCTCGCAGCGTCTCTGCAAGTCCGGCTTCAAGGTCATCGCCGGCTGCGGGCCGGGATCGCCCCGCAAGGACCGCTGGCTCGCCGAAATGCATGCGCAGGGCTACGAGGTGTACGCGTCGGAGGGCAACGTCTCGAACTGGGATTCGACCCGGGCCGCCTTCGAGAAGGTGCGGGCCGAGCACGGCCCCGCGGACGTGCTGATCAACAACGCCGGAATCACGCGCGACTGCGTGTTCCGCAAGATGACCAACGAGCAGTGGCACGAGGTCATCGAGACCAACCTCAACAGCCTGTTCCACGTCACCAAGCAGGTCATCGACGACATGCTCGAGAAGGGCTGGGGCCGCATCATCAACATCTCCTCGGTGAACGGCCAGAAGGGCCAGTTCGGACAGACCAACTACTCGACCGCCAAGGCCGGCATCCACGGCTTCACGATGGCGCTCGCGCAGGAACTCGCGTCGAAGGGCGTCACGGTCAACACCGTGTCGCCCGGTTACATCGGCACCGACATGGTGCGGGCCGTCAAGCCGGAGGCGCTGGAGAAGATCATCGCGACGATTCCGGTGAAGCGGCTCGGCACTCCCGAGGAGATCGCGTCGATCGTCGCCTGGCTCGCCTCCGACGAATCGGGCTTCGCCACGGGTGCGGATTTCTCGCTGAACGGCGGCCTGCACATGAGCTGAGCAGGTATCATCCGGGGCCCCAACCAACCTATCCGTCGTGGTGATCCCCATGTCCCTGCGCCTCGCCACCGCCCTGGTTGCCGCACTCGTCGGCACCGTCCTGCCCCCAACGATCGTGTCGGCCGCGGACGCTCCGGCGGCAACCGTCGCACGACCTGCCTGGCTCGACGCCGCGGCACGGCAGGCCGCCTCCGCGCTGGTCGCCGCGCACGGTGAAGCGGCCCGGCCCCGGGCCGAGCGCGGCGTCCGCCAGGTCGCGAGCCTGTGGCGCGGCGAAGACGGCGATGCCGCCGCCTTCGCGGCTTTCGTTCAGCAGCACTTCGCCCCGGACGAGGCCGCCCGGGACGCGATGTTCAAGCGCCTCGACGGGTTGCACGAACAGATGGACGGCTCGCTGCTCGGCATGCTGCTCGCGTTTCGCTGGCAGACCGACCTCGACCTCGGGCCCGTCCTCCCCTACGACGAGCTGTTCGCGGCGTATGATCCGGGCTCGCACGTCAACGACGACTTCTTCGCCAACAAGATCGCATTCGTCGTGCTGCTCAACTTCCCGCTCACGACGCTGGACGAGAAGCTGCGCGACGGGCCGAACTGGACGCCGCAGCAGTGGGCCGAGGCCCGCCTCGCCGACCGATACGCGAAGCGGATCCCGGCCGCGGTATCGCAGCGGATCGCAACGGCCTATTCCGCCGCCGACAGCTACATCGCCTCTTACAACATCTGGACCCACCACCTGCTCGACGAGCGCGGCGAGCGGCTGTTTCCGGCCGGCCAGCGGCTGATCACGCACTGGAACCTGCGCGACGAACTGAAGGCGCAGTATTCGGACCCGGCCGGGCTGCCGCGCCAGCGGATGATCGCCGAGGTGATGGAGCGAATCGTCACGCAGACGATTCCCGCGGCCGTCATCGACAATCCGCACGTCGACTGGGCGCCGCGCGCGAACACGGTGGCGCCGGCCGCGGTACAGGACAGCGACCGGCCGAAGACGCAGGATCCGGTCACGGCGGACCGCGAGCCCGACACCCGCTACGCGCAGCTGCTCGAGATCTACCGCGCGGTGCGCCTCGCCGACCCGTACTCGCCCTCGGCACCGAGCCACATCGCGCGCCGCTTCGAGGAAGACCGCCAACTGCCCGAGGCGCGGGTCGAGAAGATGTTCGTCGAGCTGCTCTCCTCGCCGCTGATGCCGCGGGTCGCGGCACTGATCGAGTCGCGCCTGGGCCGGCCGCTCGAGCCGTTCGACATCTGGTACAACGGATTCAGGCCGCGCGGCGCCTACACCGAGGCGCAGCTCGACGAGATCACGCGGCGCAAGTACCCGACGGCGGCCGCGTTCGCCGCCGACCTGCCGAACATCCTGACCGGGCTCGGCTTCACTCCCGAGCGCGCCAGGTACCTGTCGGAGCGCATCGAAGTCGACCCGTCGCGCGGCGCGGGGCACGCCTGGGGTGCGGCGCGTCGCGGCGACAAGGCGCGCCTGCGGACCCGCGTCGGCAAGGACGGCATGGACTACAAGGGCTACAACATCGCGGTGCACGAGCTCGGCCACAACGTCGAGCAGACGTTCTCGCTCTACGACGTGCCGTACCACAGCGTGAGCGGCGTGCCGAACACCGCGTTCACCGAGGCGCTCGCATTCGTGTTCCAGGATCGCGACCTGGAGCTGCTCGGCCTCTCGAAGCCGGACGCGACCAGCGACGCGTATGGCGTCCTCGATGACTTCTGGGGCGCGCTCGAGATTTCCGGCGTGGCGCTCGTCGACATGCGCGTGTGGCGCTGGATGTACGCGCACCCGGAGGCGACGCCGGCCGAGCTGCGCGAGGCGACGCTGCAGATCGCGCGCGACGTCTGGAACCAGTATTTCGCCGGGGTGTTTGGCCGGCGCGACGTCGTGCTGCTCGCGGTCTACTCGCACATGATCTCGTCGGGGCTCTACCTGCCGGATTATCCGATCGGCGCGATGATCGCGCTGCAGATCAAGCAGCAGGTGCGGCGCAAGGGCGACCTCGGCGGCGAATTCGAGCGGATGAGCCGGCAGGGACGGCTCACGCCGGATCTTTGGATGGAGCGCGCGACGGGTGCGCCGGTCGGTCCCGCCGCGCTGCTCGCAGCCACCGAGGAGGCGCTCGCAACCGTCAAGGCCCGCTAGTGCCGCAGCCTCGCCTGTTGGTGTCGCCAGCGGACTGGCTCGCCGTTGCCGTCGTCGGTACCGCGCTGGCCCTGCTCGGTGGCTGGTGGCTCGACGCGCAACCCGTGCCGGTTGCGGACGGCACGCCCGGTCGCCTGCGCTGCATCTCGTATGCGCCCTCGGCTGCGGGCACCCGCAATCCGCGCGGCGTGACGCGCGAGCAGCTGCATCGCGACCTGGCCTTGCTCGCGCAACGGACGGATTGCGTGCGCACGTACACGGTGGCCGATGGCTTCGACCAGGTGCCGGCAATCGCGCGTGAACTCGGGCTCGAGGTGCTGCTCGGGGCCTGGATCGGCGGCGATGCGCAGCACAACGAACGCGAGGTCGCGCTCGTGATCGACACGGCGCTGCGCCACCGCGACACCATTCGCGCCATCGTGGTCGGTAACGAAGTGCTGCTGCGCCACGAGCTGACCCCGGAGCAGCTGGCGGTGCTGATTCGCCGCGTCGGGGCCGCGACCGGAATGCCCGTGACCTATGCCGACGTCTGGGGCTTCTGGGTCAAGCATCGTGCGCTGGCGCAGGCGGTCTCGTTCGTCACCGTGCACATCATCCCGTACTGGGACGACGACCCGGTGGGCATCGACTCGGTGATCCCTTACGTGGACGCCTTGTATGCCGACATGCAGCGCAGTTTCCCCGGCAAAGACGTGCTGATCGGCGAAACGGGCTGGCCGAGCGCTGGACGACCGCGTGGCGCCATCGAGCCCGGTCGCGTCAACCAGGCACGTTACCTGCGTGGATTCACCGCGCTCGCCGAGCGTCGCGGCATCGACTACAACCTGATCGAGGCGTTCGACCAACCCTGGAAGCGTGCGCCCGAGGGTACGGTGGGCGGCTACTGGGGGCTCTACGACAGCCAGCGGCGCGAGAAATTTCCGTGGCTCGGGCCGGTCACCGAAGCGCCGCAAGGCCGGGCCGTCGTAACGATCGCGCCGGCGGCCGCTGCAGTCGGCTTTTTCGCCGGCTGGTTCGGCAGTGGCACCCTGCGCGTGCGCCGCAGCCTCGCCTTGGCCGGCGCAGCCGCGTTGCTGGTCGCCATCGGCGCGCGACAGTGGCTGTATCTCGAAGCCGGCAATGTCGCGCCGCTCGACTGGGCGGCCACAGCGGGCGTTACGGCGGCCGGCTGGCTGGCTTTCGGGCTCGCAATCCTGGCGCTGGCCTCGGCACGCGCAATGCGCGATCCGCTGCCGCGCTGGCTGGTCCTGCTGCTGCTGCTGTGCAGCGCCTACGTGTGCCTCGGTCTGGTCTTCGCCGGGCGACACCGGGACTTTCCGGTCTGGCTGTTCCTGCCCGCCGCGCTCGGCATCGCGATCACCGCGATCCACGACCCGCAAGGTCGCGCCGCGGGCCTGCGAGCACGGCGCGCGACCGACGAACTGCTGCTCGCGAGCTGGCTCGTCATGGCTGGCGTGCTCATTCCTTTGCTCGAGCGATTCCAGAACGGGAGGTCGATCGGCTGGGGCCTAACCAGCGCGCTGCTGGGACTGGGCGTGCTGCTGCCACTGGCCCTGCAGTCGCGCCAGCACCAGGGCACCACCGAGCATCCCGATGCCGGACCACGTGAAGCTGTAAAGCACCATGCCGAAGGTGCCGATCGCGACGGCGAGCGTGGCCGCGAGGGCTGACCGCCGCCAGATCGCCAGCGCCGCGAGAACCAGGCTCGTGCGCCCGAAGACGTCATTGAGGAAGCCACGGATGACCAGCATGCGCAGGTCGCACCACCACGGCGACGCCGCGGACTGGCAGATCGACCCGAGGTCGTCGCGTTCGACGAGACCGTAGCGGACGGCCGTGGCGATGGCGTAGGCGACGACGACCGTTGCGACGATCCGGACGAACGCCCGGGTTGCGTGCCCCATCAGTCCCGTCTCGGACCCCATCCGCCGGCTCCTGGTTCCGTACCGTCGCTTGGCGACAGGGGCGCACTATACTGCGTGTGACCCTTCCGACATTCGAACACTTGACTCTGGAGACACGCGTGCGTCATCTGACCCAGACCATTGTCCTGGCCATGCTGGCCCTCCCGACCGCGCATGCGCAGACGCCAGCGCCAGGTCGCTACGCCGCGATCGAGCGCCTCGAATTCAACCGCCGCGCCGTGGAGTGGGCGGAGCCGATCTTCTGGATCAGCGACGCCAATCGCAACGGGGCGATCGAGCCGACGGAACTCGCGGTCCTCTGGGGCCTCGGCGAAGGGGACCGCACGCGATTCGTCAGGGACGGCGCGTTCACGCCGCACTTCGACGCAGTCTACGACAAGCTACGCCAGCGCCCCTCGCTGGCCGGATTCGGCGCCGACGAACGGCTGCGGCGCGAAGTGGTGCTCGACGAGCTCGCGCAGGGCCGGCCGACGCTCGTGCAGACCATCCTGCTGGACCCGCGCGACCAGCGGCTCGCCGCACACCTCGAAAGAGTCGCGCGCCTCATCGAGCGGCTCTATGCGCGGCAGACCGGCGCGCTCGGTCTCGACGAGCGGATTCCCGCCGACGACACCGCGTCGCGGGCGCTGTTCTTCCGTAACCAGGGCCCGTTCTGCGAGGCGCCGCGCACCGAGACGAACCCGGCGTGCAATGCACTCGCCGACCGGCCGCAGCGGATCTCGGGCATCTACCCCGCTTCGATCCAGGCCGACCCGAAATTCTGCGAAGTGCTCGAAACACGTCCGGATGCCGAGGTGCTGATGAAACCGTTCGTCGTCGTGCGCCACAAGGACGACGGCCGTGCGGAGGGCAAGGCAGCGACCGACGAACTGGTCGCCGTGCCCTACGAGACGGCCTTCGGCGACGACATGAAGGCTGCCAGCAAGGAGCTGCTCGCGGCCGCTCGCGTCCTCGACGGCGACCCTTCCGAGGCGGCCTTCAAGGCCTACCTCGAGGCGGCGGCGCAGGCTTTC
>Ga0102851_10001795_pt1 | contig 12584 bp, 11 predicted proteins | sample Mud3Dept3metaG_FD_79558 | JGI IMG/M metagenome (GOLD analysis project Ga0102851, IMG submission 79558) | Freshwater wetland microbial communities from Ohio, USA, analyzing the effect of biotic and abiotic controls - Mud 3 Core 4 Depth 3... | ecosystem: Environmental > Aquatic > Freshwater >... | reverse complement strand
CCCAGCGTATTTTTCCATCTTTCCGGACGATACGATATTCGCGTGCGACTGCATAGTTTGGAATAGTTTTCAGTTCATTGATTCCCGGGATATGATCGATGTCAACGGGATGTATAACCTGATCCCATCGTATCTGCCCGCTCAGGAAATTGTCAGACGTGTGCCCGGTAATTTGTTCTACGGCACCATGGAAGAAAATTGGTTGAAAATCGAGTGTACCCCGGAAGGCAATGCCCTGGAAATTCTTTAAAAAACTCCGGTACCTCTCCTCACTCGTTCGCAACTCCTGCTCTGCTTTTTTACGTTCTGTGATTTCACGCGCGATATTTTCGATCATCTCATTCGTGACCTTCTTCAGGGATTCTGATAATTCTCCGTGGGAGCTGCCGGTAACCCTGACATCGAGGTCCCCTTTTGCAACCCGGTGCAGAACATCGAAATGTTCGGCGAGATCAATTGCAAACTCGTGGGAGAGATCAACGATTTCGCCGATTTCCTGGGCAGTCAAATTAACCATACATTTCAGCTTGCTGATAAGCTCAATTTCAGACGATTCTGAAATCCTGATCGTGGGATCGCCGGCAGCGATTTTTTTTAATGCATCGAAGACCTCTGATAATCCGATAGAGAGCTCCATGCCGACTTTTTCTGCTTCTTTATCTCTTTCATCAACGAGCTGTCTGAACTGGTTAAACTGATGCTTTGTGACCTCAAGGGTTTTTTTCATGGATAGAGTGTCCATGTTTTTCTGGAATACCGTGCAGTTCAGGCAGATTTCCATTTTTTCGATAAACTTTCCCTGAATCTGATCGTGGCAATGGGTTCCTGAATAGAGCCAGCATCTGAGGGATAGGGATTTGAATGCCGGGCATTTGGTGTCCGCACAGCCAAATTCTTCCCAGCACTTTACATTTTTTGTCTTTCCGGTGTTTTGTTCCTGTTTTATTTGAATGGACATATTTTCTAAATGACAATAATAAGCACATTGCATGCCATGCAAATATTGTATGTATTCAAAATGATTAACCCCGCCTCACGTAAAGCTTTCTTCGCGGGGGATCAAAGATGTCATCCCGACATTGCCAGAATTTTCATTATTTTACAATAGCTTGTACATAAATCAGTGCTCCGGATGGATTCCCGACAAACGGGAATGACAGAATGAAAAAAATGTCATATCCCATGCAGAGCACAGGGATATTTTTAGGTTAAAGGGATAGATGGCGTTTCGATGAAGACATGATATGCCAAATAGTGTCACTTACGGGGACGAATGAAAAGGCGGCAAAAATTATTCTGCCGCCTCAGTATTTATTGAGCAGGAAGAGATATCTATTTTAAAGCGTCTTTAAGAGCTTTCCCTGCGCTGAACCTGGGAACTTTTCTTGCAGGAATTTTTATGGCTGCACCTGTCTGAGGATTTCTGCCTGTTCTGGCTTTCCTTTTCCCTACCGAAAAAGTTCCAAACCCGACCAGAGCAAGTTTGTCACCTTTTTTCAACGTTCTTGTCACAGCATCGATAAGGGAATCCAATGCCTTACCAGCTGCAACTTTTGCTATGTCTGCATCTTTAGCCATTTTTTCAACGAGATCTGCTTTTGTCATTTACTCCTCCTTGTTAATAAAATTAGAAGCATTATACCAGAAAATGCAATTTACTGTGTCTCTTTTTTATAAATATGTTTATGCCAATTCATGGTTGACGGTCTTCTCCCTTGATCACAAGCCAGTAAACAAATCCGATAACAAGAATTGCAGCAATCAGGTATATCATCATTTCTGACTGATCATGCTTGAGCGTTGCAATCATCGTTTCCCGTATAACAGCAACGAGGGCAACACTGACAAATACGCTAATCCGGAATCTGCCTCCCTTGAGATGGGATATCTCTGTATTCATGAGTTCGATCATAACCCATAATATCAGGAGAGAACCGAGTGCCGATATGATTGCACTCTCAAGATCTCCATTCAGAAGCTTTGTGGCATCCCTTACAAAGAGCCCGATTGCTCCAACGGTCAGGCCTATCAGTGCAAAGATGAGAACAAGATTTGTGATCTGAAGAAATTTTTCAGAATAGTCCACCAGCATGCTCTTCACGCGATATACAGGAGAGTAATTTCTGATCTCTTCTTCTATGTACGAGGAGGTCATGACGTCGAGATTCATATCAAGAATTTTTTCGAATGCCAGAATATTTGCAATTGTTTCCTCAACATTCTCACATGATTTATGGAGTATGTTCACACATACTTCCCTCACGATGTTGACTGCTCTGTTCAGATAATGAGCATCGATGTCGTTTTTTACATGGACAATCCCTATATTAATAAGCCATTCATAATATTTCGTATCGTATTGTCCTTCAAACAGCGCCCGGAACCACTTTTTCTGTGACTCGAATAAATGCCGGCGTCTCATATCCTGGGTCAACAGTTGCGCACCAATTTTTGTGCTCATTATCCATGAACTGAGTGCCCCTGCCACTTCATCCGAATGCTCCTCCATAACGGGTTTCAGGCTGATGAGCCGCCGGATATCATCTGATGAAAATTTGTAATGCTCTTTTATTTCCTTGAATGATCTCAACGCTGGCCTTTTTTGTAATCTGTTACTCTCTGCCTTCCCATCCATGCTTCCCGATGAGTGGCACAAAAACGCATGGAGTATGAAATTCTTCCATTATTGTACCTTTAATCTTTTGCATTTTCACCAATTGCTGGGAGAAACGGTCGCCAACCGGCGCGAGAAGGATACCATTTTCCGAAAGTTGTCCTGTCAGAGGCTCAGGGACCTTGGGAGCACCTGCAGTGACGATAATCCGGTCAAAAGGTGATTCCTCTAACCATCCTAACGTACCGTCGTCAATCTTGATATGGATAGTGGTATAACCGATGGCGTGCAATCGTTCTTCAGCAAGACCGGCAAGCGAGGCAATACGTTCAACAGAGAAAACTTCTTTTGCCAGTTCTGCAAGGATTGCCGCCTGATAACCAGAACCGGTACCTATCTCCAGTACTTTTTCGTCACCCTTCAGTTCAAGCAATTCGGTCATGATCGCGACCATGTAGGGCTGGGAAATTGTCTGATTTTCGCCGATAGAAAGGGCCATATCATCGTAGGCCTTGAATTGCATGGCTTCATCAACAAAGAGATGGCGGGGCACCTTTTGCATTGCGTCGAGGACACGCCTGTCCCGGATTCCCCGCGGAATGAGCTGTGTTTGGACCATGAACTTTCTTAAGGCTTCAAAGTCCATTCTATTCCAGTCTCCGTCTTATTTCCCGTGCTGCTATTGTTCCCGATACCGAGGCCTGAATGAGACCCCTGCTGACTCCTGCACCGTCACCGATAGCGAAGAGGTTCGCTGTCTCCGTCTCAAGGGATTCGGTGAGTTTTGGCAGCATTGAGTAAAATTTGACTTCGGCACCATAGAGTAGCGTGTGATCGGAATTGACACCCGGAGCAATTTTGTCGATCGCCTCAAGCATTTCGAGGATATCCGACAGATAGCGGTATGGCAAAACAAAACTGAGATCACCAGGGGTCGCATCTTTCAGAGTCGGCTGCACTTCACCCTGTGTAATTCGCTCGCGGGTTGAGCGCCTGCCTTTGTTCAGGTCGCCGAGACGCTGAACAATGACACCCTTGCCGAGAAGGTTCGCAAGTCCTGCAATATAACTCCCGTAAAGGATGGGCTCATTAAAGGGTTCTGTAAAAACGGTGCTGACAAGGAGCGCAAAGTTTGTGTTCGCTGATCTGCTGTTAGCGTAGCTGTGGCCATTTACTGTCCATATGCCCTTGAGGTATTCCTTCACGACTTCGCCATAGGGATTGACACAGAAGGTCCTTACCCTGTCATTGAATGTTTTTGAATGGAAGACAAGTTTTGGCTCATACGTAATATTCGTAAGGGGTTCAAATACGGAGGCTGGTATCTCAACCCTTACTCCGATATCGACAGGATTTTGCAGGAGTGTGAGGTGCAGGCGTTTTGCTTCCCGTTCAAGCCATCTGGAGCCCTCACGCCCCGGAGCAAGGATCACAAAATCTGCAGAGAATTTCTCGCCGTTTTTCAGCCGTATGCCGTTTACCTTTTTTTTTGATGTAAGAACCCGCTCAGCCTCAGCGTTGAAGAGGATATCCACCTTTCTGTCCAGTGAGTTCTTAATTTTCGTGAGAACGGTTCTGCACCTGTCGGTGCCGATATGCCTGATTCTTGAAGGAACAAACCTTAGGTTATGTTCTGCGGCAAGCCTTGATAAGGTCGCTATCTCGCTTTCATTTGTCCCGTATAATTCATCAGGGGCTCCAAAATTTATGTAGGTCGCATCTGCACGCGTTATCATCAACTCAAGGGTGTCAATGCCGATATATTTGCCAAGAGATCCTCCTATGTGAGGGGAGAGGTTCAGTTTGCCGTCACTGTAAGCTCCTGCTCCTCCCCAGCCGCTCAGCAGGGCACATTCCGGACATGCTGCGCAGGAGATCTCACGTATCTTCATAGGGCAGATTCTCTTATCGATATCCTTGCCTTTTTCGATGATGAGGATTCTGACGTTTTTCCGGCTTGTCAGCAGTTCGAGTGCTGCAAAGATGCCCGAAGGTCCTGAGCCTACAATAACGACGTCATAATGCTTCACGGTTTCGCTACCTTTGAAGATTCAATGATAATTTGTTTTTTAAAAATTTGAGAGCATCGTAATTCGTGAGGTCGAGATGAACTGGGGTGATCGAGACATAGTTATCCTGAATAGCCTGCATATCGGTGTCTTCACCATGCTCCCAGTAAGGATTGCCTCCCCCGATCCAGTAATGCTTTTGACCATGGGGGTCGAATGTCTCCTTAATCGAATCGTCGTAAATGCGCTTCCCCTGTCTCGTCAGTTTTAAGCCGTTTATGCTGTTGCGCGGGACATCCGGAATATTCACATTCAGCAGCGTGTCATACGGAAGGGAGTGTACGAGAATATACCTGCCTATTTCAGCGGCGATCTCTGCTGCTGTTTCAAAATGTGCATGGGATGACGGCTGTTTTTGCATGACCAGGGAAACAGCGAATGCAGGAATCCCCATGATTGTGCTCTCGATCGCCGCAGAAACAGTGCCGGAATACGTAATATCATCTCCAAGATTTGCGCCTTTGTTGATGCCGGATACAATGAAAAGCGGCCGCAGCGGGAGGATTTTGTTTACTCCGACAGCAACGCAGTCGGTCGGTGTGCCATTTATGCTAAAGACACGTTCCTTCAGTTGTTCTACCCTCAGCGGTCTGTGCATCGTGAGGGCATGGCTCACCGCACTCCGCTCCCTGTCGGGTGCGATGACGTATGCATCCCCAATGGTGTTCATTGCCTCGAAAAGGTAAGTCAGACCGGTGGAGTGCACTCCGTCGTCATTTGTAACAAGAATGACCGACATTTTCTATTGTATCAAAAAATATAAGGTACTTGCTCTGCATATCCTGTTTGTGCAAAATAAAGAAGTTTTATATCCATCCGTAATATGATAAAAAACAATGAAACAGCTTACGTATAGAAAATCCGGCGTCGATATTGATGAAGGAGAAAAGTTTGTCAGGCTTCTCTCCCCGATGGCCAGGAAGACATTCAGGCAGGAAGTGATAACCGATATCGGGTCATTCAACGCGCTCTTCAGGCTTGATATCCGCAAGTATAAAGACCCTGTCCTCGTGAGCGGAACAGACGGCGTCGGAACAAAACTGAAGATTGCCATCTTGATGGATAAGCATGATACGGTCGGGATCGACCTCGTTGCAATGTGTGTGAATGATATCCTTACAAGCGGTGCCGAACCGTTATTTTTCCTTGATTACTTTGCCACCGGAAAACTAAAAGCAGTGAAGGCGACAGAGGTTGTGAAAGGCATTGTCAAAGGGTGTACGGAAGCGGGGTGTTCACTGATTGGCGGCGAAACAGCTGAAATGCCGGGGTTCTACGCGGAGGATGAATATGATCTTTCCGGGTTTGCTGTTGGCGTTGCAGACCGGAATAAGATTGTTGACGGCTCTGCGATAAAGGAAGGGGATTCGATTATCGGCATCGCTTCAAACGGCCTCCACAGCAACGGGTTCTCACTTGTCAGGAGACTTTTTTTCGATATAAAAAAGATGAATGTTTCGTCATATCTCCCTGAGATTGGGGCACGGCTCGGCGATGAGCTGTTGAAGCCGACAAAGATCTATGTGAAAGCTTTTATGGCGCTGGGAAATACAGTCAAAATAAAGGGAATGGCACATATTACCGGAGGAGGGATCCCGGGGAACCTGCCGAGGGTTTTGCCAAAAAATATGGGTGCTGTCATTCAGACCGGGACATGGCCTGTCCCCCGTATTTTCAGCATCATCAGGAAATTGGGAAATGTTCCGGAAGAAGATATGGAAAAAACCTTTAACATGGGGATAGGGTATGCCATGGTTGTCTCAAAGCGCAAAGCGGATATTGCAATTTCAATACTGAGACAAGCAGGATACCAGGCATTTATGATCGGTCAGATAGAAAAGGGAACCCACGGTGTTCGATATTTATAAGGAGGAAAGGAACTTCTCATGGACAGAATAACAATCATGCCGTGCCTTGATATGAAAGAGGGAAGGGTCGTGAAAGGGGTTCATTTTGTCGATATCAAAGATGCCGGCGACCCTGTGGAAAACGCAGCTTTTTATCAGAAAGAAGGAGCCGATGAATTAGCGATGCTCGACATAGCGGCAACAGTCGAGAATCGCAAGACCCGGCTGGAATGGGTCAGGAATGTTTCATCAGTCATCAGCATCCCCCTGACAGTTGGTGGCGGCATCTCGACTCTTGAGGACATTGAACTTGTGCTCGCATCGGGTGCAGGCAAGATTTCCATGAACAGCGCTGCTGTCAAAAATCCTGACCTCGTCAGGCAGGCAGCGAAAGCATATGGTCCCGGCAGAATAACCGTAGCTATTGATGCGAGAAGGAACAAGGAGATGCCATCAGGGTTTGAACTGGTTGTTTCCGGGGGGACTAAGCCTGTCGGAAAGGATGCAATAGCGTGGGCAAAACAATGTCAGGATCTGGGAGCCAGTGTCATTCTCCCTACCAGCATGGACGGTGACGGAACTCAAGCCGGATATGATCTGGAATTCACCAGAGCAATCGTCGATGCAGTTGACCTTCCGGTGGTGGCGTCAGGCGGTGCCGGAACCCTTGAGCATTTCTATGAAGCAGCAACAAAAGGAGGGGCGACTATCCTGCTGGCTGCGTCTGTCTTTCATTACCGGATCCTGAGCATTCAGGAAGTGAAAAAATATCTTCGTTCAAAGGGCCTGCAAGTAAGCGGAGATACGTAGATTGACAGGACTCCCCGGTTTCAAATACTGCGAATGCAGATGTTAAATATTGATGCGTTGGAATTTCAAGGAAAATGAAAAAATAATGATTAATTTTTTGATGGTATGATTTTAATTAATTTTACGCTTCAATTCATCTGTTAATTGCTTCAACTGTTGTTCTGTTTTTTTACGCTCTGTAATATCACGGCTGCTGCCCCGTCTCCCGAGATATATTCCGTTCTCACTGTAAATTGGCTGGCAGTAACGGCTGAGCCAGCGCTCATCACCGGAGCGGGTAATGATACGGAAATCCACATGAGGAATTTCAGTGCTGCCGCTCAATACTTCACGAAAATGTTTTCTCACTATTTCACGGTCATCTGGATGAGTAATTTTTATAAGCAGCTCAGCATGCACGAATTCGTCCCTGCGATAGCCGGTAATCCGCTCACATGAGGGGGACACATACATGTATTTGCCTGATGGATCTACCCAGTCCTCCCAGTCATATGTGAAGTCGGCGACAATGCGATATTTTTCTTCACTCTTCCGCAAATCTTCCTCTGCCAACTTGCGCTTGGTAAGGTCACGATTACTTACTCGTGTCCCTAAAAAGTTTCCGTCACTATCAAAAACCGGCTGGCAGTTATGACCAATCCACCGAACAGTTCCATCTTTGCGAATAATACGGAATTCAATCTCAGTCGCAAGATGTTGGTTTTCTTTATCTGACACGTGGTTGATAAAGATATGTTGGTCTTCAGGGTGAATAATACGCCAAATCAAGTCGGGGTCTGAGAGAAACTCCCCGGTATCATACCCAGTAATACGTTGGCAGGATGGCGATAGGTAAATAATGTTCTTGTCAGGACTGATCCAATATCCCCAGTCATAGGTATTTTCAGAAACAATGCGGTACTTTGTTTCGGACTCCTGCAGAGAGGCTTCCATCATCTTACGTAGAGTAATGTCACTTTGGACAGATATCAAGCATCTCTTGCCCCTGAGTTTTACAGCGCTGATTCGTGCTTCCGTATAAAATACTGTGCCATCCTTTCTTTTGTTACTGAATTCATCTGACCAAGCTTTTTGTTCATCCAATATGTGATTAATTTCCTTATAAATCTGTGCATTCTTTTCCTCAGAATACGTGGTCAGCTCTGAAACGTGTTTGCCTATTAATTCATTCTGATTGTATCCGAACATGGCATCGAAGGCAGGATTGGTATATAATATGACCCCTTTATCATTGGATACATTAACCCCCTCAGCCATACTCTCCAACACTGAAGAAAGTGCTTTCAATATTTCATCGTTCAATTTCTTTTGTCGAAGAAATGAATTGAATGCAGGTTTTTTGGTCATTGTAAGTTTTAGATATAATTTTATTTTGATTTTCCTGAAAATATATTTAATATAACATACGAATTGAATTGTGATGAGCAAGAACAGGTCGGATATGCAATTGATATTATAGGGATATGCCAGAGATCAGCGCAGGCCTGCTCTTGTACCGAGTGCGAAACAGAGAAATCGAGGTCTTCCTCGTACATCCCGGCGGACCCTTCTGGTCTGGAAAAGACATCGGGGCATGGTCTATACCAAAGGGTCTTGTTGACCCGGATGAAGACCCTCTTTCTGCAGCGCAGCGGGAGTTTCATGAAGAAACAGGCTTTAAGGTTTCAGGATATTTTCTTCAGCTTAGTCCGCTGAAAACAAAAAGCGGGAAAACAATACAGGCGTGGGCTGTCGAGCGCAATTACGATCCTTTAGAAATAAAAAGCAATACATTCACGATGGAATGGCCTCCCCATTCAGGCAAGCGGGGAGAATTTCCTGAAGTTGACCGTGCTGCATGGTTTGTAATGAAGGAGGCCAAAAGGAAAATCCATGAGGCACAGGTGCCATTGATAGAAGAGCTTGCGCATATGGTATCAGAAAAACGTGTATATTGATAAGAAAGGACCGTAATCCATGTTTCTGAAAGTCGGCCATCGCGGAGCCAAGGCTTATGAGATCGAGAATACTCTCGAAAGCTTCATCAAGGCAATCGAACTGGGAGCGAATGCTATCGAACTTGATGTGCGGATATCGCAAGACGCTCAATTAATTATCAGCCACGATGATAATCTGAAAAAGGTCTTCGGGAAAGACGTGCGCATAAACGATGCAACGCTAAAAGAACTGAAGCATATGACCGAAAACAGGATTGTTACCCTTGAGGAAGTATTACGCTTTATCGGCAAAAAAGCTGAAAAAATACTGATTGAAGTAAAAGAGGCTGGTTACGAAAACAAGGTTTTGGATGTGATCAGGAAAGAGAAACTGGAAGACAGGGTTATCATCGTCTCTTTCCACGAAGAAACACTTGCTCACATCAGGACTATCGACAAGAAAATCGAAACCGGCTTCATTTATACGAAAGTCAAGAATCCCATTGACACAGCCTTAAAGCTGAATGCCCAGTATCTGGTTCCTCTGTACAGATTCGTTCACCGGAGAGATATAGCAAAGGCACACAAGAGCAATCTGAAGGTAATCGTCTGGACGATTAATACACCAATAGAAGCCCAAAACTATATTGCAAAAGACGTTGATGGTATAGCTACCGACAAACCGGACATTTTTCGCAGGATAATGCACGTCACACATGACGGGATTTAATCTGACGAACAATATCATGTTCTGTGAATGACTTCATCAAATATGCATACTAAAATACTTCTTGTTTTCTGCTGAGTACATTTGTAAATGTCGAATTCGAACGAACTTAGTACTTGAGAATCACTGTTTGAATATAACACAAAAAAACCCACTAGCAAAAAGGACAGATTACTGTTTATGAAGCCAGTAATGTAACTCTCTTATAAATTCAATCATCGATAAAAAGAGATCAAGTGAGAGGGTATTAGCCCGTCAGGCAAAAGGTTATGGGTTTAAGTCCTATCCACCTCGTAATAAATTTCTTTTAATATTAAGTCTACCAAGTATCGCGGCATATTATAAGTTCCAGACAGAACTAAAGAATTGTAGTCCCTGCCCGGAAGACTATAGTTCCCGTGCCATCCAAAAGTGTAGTATTAAGATAAGCGCTTATTCTATCGTGATGACGGTTGTTGGCTGTCCTCGAAAGCTGCAACTTCCGACAGGCCAACCTGTTCCAACAAGGCTGCTCGCTGTTTGTGCAATTCGAGGTTAGTGGGCGCTGCATCAATCATTCTTGATACCGCATCCAACGAGTAAGACCATAGTCCCTCTTCGGCATAGACAAAGTACGCCCCACTACTCCCTGATGACTCAAGCTTGGCCGGGAGAGATAGCGGGGCATCGACCAATGTTATTATGCCGCCAGCTAGGATATCCTTGGAACGGTGCGCAGCATCGGTGACAAGGGTTACAAACCATTTATACTGAATGCCTATGCGCAAACGTACACCATAATCGGCCAACCGCAGGGATTGGATGCCGCCTTTTTCAGGACTCTTGAGGATCTTTTCTAACAGTGGTTGCACTGCATTTCTTTCAATAACGGTCAACTCTACTGGATAGGTAGTCGGTTTAGAAATGAACCAGTAGAGAGAGGGCTGATCGTGGATTGTCAATCCAACATGGTCAGGAGCTAGTACCATCAGCAAAAAAGATTCCCTTTCTGTCCCACGAGTGCCTCCCCCAACACGCCCCGCAGGGGACCCGCGTAACGGCGGCTTATATAACGGTTTGTCCGTGACATTTCTTGTAACGTTTGGAGTAGTTGCAATATCTCCGATCTTTTTCTGGTCGGAATGCTTATCTGTGGGGTTCTTCTCTTGAATTTGTCCTGCGGAGTCTTTTGTCTCATTTTCGTTCGACGCGCCCAAGAGAAGCGGCAACGTCAACATTAGTATAATGATTGCTATTCGTTCCATGTTCTTCATTTGATCACCTCCTGTGATGTCTTGTGACAGCCGGGTGTTCTTTCACCCAATACCTGATATATGACTATGCTTTCCTCCTTTCCTTTCAGGCTGACCTCTCCAATCCTTTCAGTAATGAATCGGGAATCAAGGTAACCTAAAGTAGTCTCACCAATAAAGATGCGGCAAAGGGTGTCTTTACCAATCTCTTTGCCATAGCTTTCCAGACGCGAAGCAATGTTAACCGTATCGCCAATGGTAGTGTATTTCAATCTCCGGGAGCTTCCCAGAAGTCCGGCCACGACCAGGCCTGTAAAGATGCCGACTCTCATCCCCATAGCAGGCAGCCCCTTCTCGCCCCATATAATGTTAAGACGTTTTATTTCCTTCTCCATCGAAAGGGCGCAGGTGACGGCGTTTATGGCGTCGGAACGCACCTCCTTTTCACTGCGCCTGGGCAGTGGGATACCGAAGTCCGCCTTTATGCTGTCTCCGACATAATTATCCACTACACCGCCATGTTCCATTATCAGCCCAGCCATGGATTCCATATAGGAGTTCAGCCAATCGAGGAGGTTCTCGGGGTCCATTTTCTCAGACATCGCAGTGAAACCCTTCAAATCTAAAAAGAAAACGGTATCCATCATTTTTTGCGAACTGAGCCGTCCGTCGATCAGTAACTGGTCCTTCTGCTGCCATATCATCTCAGCGATTTCCTTCGACACATGCTGCGAAAAGAGCTGCATCAAAAGTGCACGTTTCTTCTTTTCGTGGTTTGACATGTAGGCCATCACGACAACGAATGATATAAAGAACGACAGAGACGGGGGTACCAGAGGGATCCACACCCGGGTCAGGAAAGCGAAATATGCTATGCCGAAAAGTATGGCGAAGCCCCCTCCGCTCAACAGAGAAAATCGTAATACTGAGCGCGACCGGAGTCCGATCACACATCCGATGAGGCTCCAGAGAAATATCCATAAGAATTCCTCACCTTCTGACGAAGAGTAAATCGGCCGAGTCCCATCGAGCGCGAACCTTAGCAACTGGCTTACAATTTGTGCATGCAGAACAACCCCTATGATTTGCTGATCTGCTTTAAACCCTCTGCTGAGCGGTGTGTAAAAGAAGTCTTTTACACTCTGAGCATCTACCCCAATAATGATTATCTTATTTCTGACCGAGTCAGGGGGGATTTTACCGGAAAGAAGATCCGAGAAGGAAAAGGAGCGGAAAGAGACGTCTGCATTATTTAAATCAAGAAGAAATTGGTACCCTCTTGCATCAGCCTGAACATATGCTCCGTCGTTTGTCTCGAAAGGCTTGATCGTCGTTTTACCGAGTCGTATGTAACTGGGGTTTGCGGGAT
>Ga0102851_10001794_pt1 | contig 12591 bp, 14 predicted proteins | sample Mud3Dept3metaG_FD_79558 | JGI IMG/M metagenome (GOLD analysis project Ga0102851, IMG submission 79558) | Freshwater wetland microbial communities from Ohio, USA, analyzing the effect of biotic and abiotic controls - Mud 3 Core 4 Depth 3... | ecosystem: Environmental > Aquatic > Freshwater >... | reverse complement strand
GTGTGATTCTCACCGAGCGCGAGGGAGATCACGCCGCTGCCTCCGGAGCCGCCGTCCGCGATCACGACCTCGGGCGCCGGCGGCGCGCCGGTCACCGTCCAGTTGCCCTCGATCCAGACCCAGCGCGGGCCCTGGCGCTCCCAGCGCCCGGGCGTCCACGCGTAGCCCGCACGCTCGCGCTCCCAGTGGCCGGGCGTCCAGGCCCACTGGCGGTTCTGCCAGGACCAGCGACCGTGGAGGAACACGTAGCCCGGGCGAGCCTCGACGGGTTCGTCCCTGGCTGCGGGCGGTTCCTCGTCGACGTCGGCCACCGACGGCGCGGGCGCGATGCTCGTCGAGCTCGCGGGGACGACGACACACGCCGGGATCCCGAGCGCCACTCCGAGCGAGATCAGCCAGGAACGCATCCCTTCATTGTGCATCAAGAACCACGTGCATCAAGAACCACGAATGGGGCCTGACCCCAGATCCAGCCTCGCGCCGCATGCCGACCGCACGGTCGGCGGGGCGAGCTCGCGCCCTCCGTCGGCCGGGTCATGGCGACGACCTCGCACGTTCGTGCGCTAGGCAGATCCCGTGAGGAACAGGACTGACGACGCGGTGGAACGAGACCGAGCCCACGTTTCCAGCACGTCTTCATGACTGTTGGACGCGGCTACAAAGCGTACCCTGGTGGGGTGCGGCCGCTAGGACTCTTGCTCGTCGCCAGCTGCGGACGAATCGGGTTCGACACGTTCGGCGGTGACGCAGGGAACGGAGAATCCGGTCAACCGCCCGACGCATGCGTTCCGCGGATGCTCGATGCGAGCACGAGCCTACCGACCGCATTCGGCGTCTACGGAACCGCCGGTGCGGACCTGGCGAAGCAAATCGTCGCGACCACAGATGGGTTCGTCGTCGCCGGACAGTTGCAGTCGTCGGTGACGATCGGCGGGCGGGTGCTTGCGACCGCGGGCTCGATCGACATCTTCATGCTCGGGCTCGATGCGGCCGGTGGCGTGCGCTGGGCGCGCACGATCATCAGCGGTGGTGGTTCCGAGACGCCGATCGGCATGGCAGTCGACGATGCGGACAACTTCTACGTCGTCGGCAACATGGACGGCAGCATCGATTGCGGAGGCGGTCCACTTCCGGTTGTGGGGCTCCAGGCAGCGTACGTGTGCAGCTTCGATGTCAACGGGCAGCACCGGTGGTCGCGCAGCTTCGGAGGTCCGGTGGCGAGCCCCGGGGGCAGCAACGACGCCGCGTCCGGCGTGACGATCGCGAACGACGTGGTCACCGTGGCTGGCAACGTTCATGGCCCGGTCGACTTCGGCGGTGGGATGACGGCAGCGAGCGGAACCGGCTTCGACGGGTACGTCGCGGCGTACCGCGCATCGGATGGAGGGTTCCTGCGCGTGCGACGGTTCGGCCTCACGGGGGTCACCGATCCCCAACGCGTGGTCGCAGACCGGAGTGGCGGCACGTATGTCGTCGGCTGGTTCGGAGGGAGCGTCGACTTGGGTCGCGGCGCGATCACGAGTCGGGGCGAAGACGTGTTCGTCATCGCCTACGATGCGGCCGGCGAACCACGGTGGTCGACGACGATCGACAGCACGACGGACGAAGCACCGCGCGGGCTCGCGATCGACGATGCGGGGATCTACGTGCTTGGCTACTTCGACGGGCCGTCCTCGCTCGCGCTCGGGACGTTGTCCCTGACTTCCCCGGGACACCGCGACGGGTTCGCAGCAGCGTTGACCCACGACGGTGCGCCGCGCTGGCTGGCCGGCATCGGCGGTTCGGGGTGCGGGCGCTTCGAGGATGCGGTGACCGCACGCTGTGGAGAGCTCGTGGTCGCCGGCGCGTTCGCCGGTTCTCTCCAATTCGCCGGCACGCAACTCGTGTCAGCGGGCGGATCCGATGGCCTCGTCGCCGGGTTCGATACCGACGGTACGCCGCGGTGGATTCGCTCCCACGGAGGCATAGGGGAGGATGGTGCGGTCGGGGTCGCGCTGATCGACGGCACCTCGGTGCTCTCCGTCGGATTCCGCGATGCAGCGGGCTCGATCTGCGGCGGCCTCACCGCGTTCTCCGAGCGCGACCTCGCGATCGACATCACCACCGTGCCGCCCTGATCGGAGGCGGAACAGTCGCGGAACAGTCATGAAGAAACTGGCTCTCGGCTCACGGCGATGTGTCGACGTGCGGGGGCTGATCCTCGACACCAAGTGCAACCGCCTCGCCATCGATAGCAAATGGGACCTGACCCCAAATCCCCGCCGTGCTGCAGGGCGACGGGGACACGAGCGCGGTGGTCGCGGTGGCCTGGGCGGATCGCTGATCTCTGGCCCGGCGCCCGGGACCGCCCTACGATCTTTTTCGTGAACCCGCTCCCCGAACCCCGCCGGCTGGCGCCGCGCATCTCCGTCGAAGGACTCTGTGGCGTGGTCTCCAACGACGAGCTCGGGCACGCTTCGTTGCGCGATCTGTCGGAGCTCGGGCTGCGGCTCGAGCGTCCGTTCGACCCGAAGACCGCGCGTTCGGTCGTGCAGCTCGAGATCGAGCTGCCGGGGATCGACGAGGTCCTGTGGGCACGCGGCGAGGTCAGCTTCGCGATCCTGACGCCGATGCCGGGGCGCACCGCGGACGGACAGCCGCGGTTCTGGTGCCGTGCCGGGCTTCGCCTGGCGGGGGTCTGCCGGCGTGAACGCAGCCTGCTGCGCGACTACGTCGTCGAGACTCGACGGGCACAGCTCCGCGCAATGCTCGCAGCGTGACGCCGTCCAGCGACTCGGCTCGAGTGCGAGGCATCCGATCCTCGATCGGCGGATCCGGATCGCGGTCCTCGCCGAGGGGATCGGGTCCCCGTGGACCAGTGCTCCTGATGCGCTTGGCGTGGAGGCCTTCGTCGCGGGTGCACCGGAGAGCCGGATCTAGCGGCTCGAGATCGACGTGCAGCTCGCACCGATCTCGAGCGTGCGCGTGCTCTCGGAGATCGTGACCGAGTCCGCGCCGTTGCCGCTCGCATCGAGCACCCACATCATGTCGCCGACCCGGAACGACTTGCTCGACACGCTGTTCGAGCTCACCGACGACGTCGTGCCGCTGCCGTACTTCGGCTTGTCGCCGTAGAACACCGGGACGGTCTTGCTGCACGCCGAGCGGATCGTCACGCTGACCGGCCCCGACGACGACGACGACGACGAAGAAGACGAGCTCGAATTCGAGCGCGCCGACGCGCGGCTGGCCGCGAACTCCTCCTCGCGCCGCTGCCGGGCCGCGGCCTCGCGCTCCGCCTCGCGCGCGGCGAACTCGCGCTGCTCGGCGATCTGGCGCTGCTTGTCCTGTTCGAGCTGCTGCTTCTCCGCGCGCGTCATCACGTGGCTGAACAGCTGCATCTTGATCGGACCCTGACCGATCGGATCCTGGCCGAACATCGGCGCCATCGTCAGCGTGATCTTGCCGGTCGCCTCGGCGCAGCCGACGGAGGCGACGGCCCCGGGACCGACGACGCCTGGGCCCCCGGAGCCCGCGGTCTCCGGGCGGCGGAAGTCGAACTTGAGGCCGGCCTCGGCACCGAGCCCCCACGCCGCGTCGCCGCCGAGCCGCATCACGACCGTGTAGCAGGTCCCGCTCACGCCCTCGAACACGAACGGTTCGGGGGCCTCGAGCCGGAACTCGCCGGACCGTCCGGTGGGCTTGAAGCCCTTGGTCTGCTCCTCGATCGTGCGCTCGAGCTCCTCGGGCGACTTCTTCGTCGGGTAGCCCATGCTCTGGGCGACCGCGGCCCGCTGTTGCGCGGGATCCGGGGCCGCATAGCCGGGCGTGGCGCCGGGCATCAGCGGAACGCACGCGAGGGTGGTGACAGCGACGAGGGGGGCGATCAGGCGGTGGGTCATGACGGGGTCCTGTGGTCCGGACGCGGGGGGCCGCCGCAGAGTCGCACGCCGGGCCCGTGCGGCTCGATGCCCTCAGGGGGCGGGGCAGTCGCGGTGCAGCACGCCGAGCGTGTTCGCGATCGCGACCACCAAGGTCTCGCCATCGGCCGACAGGTCGGGATCGATGGCGATGCTCGCGAAGCTCGGCGGCGCGAGCTCGAACAGATCGTCCACGGTCGCGCGGGCGGCATGCTGCGTTCCCGTGGTGTTCAGGTAGAACATCTCGAGCTGATCGGCCGACACCGTGTGAAAGCCGAGGTCGGTCCCGAGGGCTCCGCCGACGATCGCCGGCATACCGAAGTCGTCGAGCCGCGACGGGCGCGTGGCCCTCAGGAGTTGCGCCGGGTTGCTCGTGTCGAAGAAGTACAGCGCGAGGCCGTCGAACGAGATGTCGATCGAGTGCATGTCCATCGTCGCGAGGCCGGGGATCGACTGCCCCTCGCCCCACGTCCCGTTCGTCCGGGTCGCGAAGTAACCGCGCTCGTTGCCGCCACTCCGCTGCGAGATGAAGAAGATCATCGAGCCGTCGGCGGTGAGGGACGGATCGGAATCTGGAGTGTTGGCCAGGTTGAAGGCGAGCGGGGTCGGGTCGGGTATGAACTCGCCATTCGGGTCGGTCCGCGTCCAGTGGGCGATCTCGTAGAGGTACGGCTCCTTCGGATAGGGGGCGATGGTGAAGTACATCTCCAGCCCGTTCGCCGTGAGCGACGGATCGGCCGGGTTTGTCCCCAGGAACTCGTCGAAGGTGGACGGATTGTCGGGGAACGGCACGGCCGAGCAGTCCACCAGCGGTGGCGTGAAGAGCTCGGGCTTGGTGAAGCACCCGGCGAGCAAGCAGATCACGGCGCGGCGCACGGATCGAGTGTAGCGGGTTTGGCGACGGCCTTCGCGGGCCGGCGTGCGCTCACTCGGCGCAGCGCGCGGACGCGACGTCGACGTGGAGCTCGCGATAGTCGGCGGGGGCCTTGGTCTCGCCCTCGCCACCCGGGCGCTTGGACCCGCCGCGCACCTCGTGCACCGTGCCGTCGACGATGACGTCGCCCGGGCACGTCGGGGGCGCGTCCCAGTACACGACGGTCTGCTCCTTGCCGCCCTCGAGATCGAAGTACGCGGCGGTCTTGCCCGGGATGTGATCGATCAGGTGCTGCCACGGTCGCTCGGAGATCCGGCCGCGAAGCGAGATCGGCGCGCCGGGCGTGGCGCCGACGAGCGAGGTCTGGACGGTGGTGGTGGACATCGGGATCCCTCCGCTGGCGCACGCCGCCCCGGTCAGCACGATGGCGAACATCGAGGGGAGGCGCATGGGCCGGGGGATCATCGCACGCGTGCCACCGCCGGTGACGTGGTAAGGACGGGGCGTGCCCGGACCTCCTGCGGACATGCCCCCGGATCTCAACGCGCTGTTCGGCGATCTGTTCGGACAGTTCTTCTCGGGCACGTTCGCCGCGAACCTCTCGGTCGATCTCGCGCTGAGCGACGCGGAGGCCGCGAGCGGCGTGACCCGCGAGGTCGCGATCCATCGGCAGCGGACGTGCGCCGACTGCGCCGGGCGCGGCAGCCAGAACCCCGCCGTCACGCGGGCCGCGTGCGCGCCGTGCAAGGGGACGGGCAAGCGCGAGGTCACGCAGGGCTTCTTCACGGTGCAGTCCGCGTGCGCCAGCTGTCGGGGCGCGGGGATGACAATCGCGGAGCCGTGCGCCACCTGCGACGGCGCGGGGCGCGTCTCCGCCGCCGCCACGGTGTCGGTCGTGGTGCCGGCGAGCGCCGAGCACGGCCAGATCCTGACCGTCGAGGGGGAGGGTTCCGTCGGCGCGGACGGCACCGCGGGCGTGCTCTACGTCTACCTCCTCGTCGGGGATCGGCCGGATTCACGGGCCGAGGCATTCCAGGCCCAGCTCGCCGCGATGGCGAGCCTGCCGCCGGCCGTGATCCATCGCCCGCCGATGCCGACGTGGCAGGTCGCGCTGATCGGAATCGTCGCCCTGGCGTTGTTCGGAGCGCTCCTCGTCCTTCGCTGATCGCCGGTCATACTTGCGCGATGGACGCCAGGCGACTGGGGATCGGGGCGACGCTGCTCGTGGTGGTCGCCCTCGCGGCGGCGTGGCTGCTCGCGTGGATCCCGCAGTGGACGGCGCTGCTCGTCGAGCACTTCCGGGTCCAGCTCGTGGTGATCGGCGTCGTCGCGTGCGTGGCGGCGGGAGCGCTGCGACGGCGCGGGCTGTTCGATGTCGCGCTCATCACGACGCTGCTGCACGCCCTGCCGATCGTGTCGGACCTGACGGCGTCGCGTCGCGCGGTGCCTGACGGCGTGGCGGTCCGCGTGCTGCTGCTCAACGTCCACACCGAGAGCACGACCTATGCCGAGGTGCGGGCCCTGATCGCCGCCGAGGATCCCGACGTGATCGCGCTCGTCGAGGTCAGTCGCACGTGGCTCGACGAGCTGGCGCCCGCGCTCGCTCGCTACCGGCAGCGCATCGAGGCGCCGCGCGACGACAATGCCGGGGTCGCGCTGTACGCGCGCGATGCGCTGGGCGGCACGGTGGAGGGTGGCGATCGGCCGACGATCGTCGGCGAGCTCGCGATCGACGGCGCGCGGTTCGCGGTGACGCTGCTGCATCCGTTCCCGCCGCTGACCGACGCGCGGCTGGCCCAGCAGGAAGCCCAGCTCGCGCAGGTCGCGGGCTGGGCGGCCGCGTCGACGCTGCCGACGCTCGTGATGGGCGACTTCAACACCGCGCCGTGGACGCGCGTGTTCGCGCGGTTCGTCGGACGCAGCCGGCTGTGTGACAGCCGCACCGGCTTCGGCGTGCAGGCCAGCTTCCCGGCCACCTCGGCGCTGCTCCGGATCCCGATCGATCACCTGCTCGCGTCGTGTGCGATCGGCGTGCGGGATCGGCGGATTGGCGGCGACGTCGGCTCCGACCACCTACCCGTGATCGTCGACCTCGTGATCCCGACCGGGCGCGGCCTCGCGGATCCCGGTCCGGACTTCGCGACGACGGCACGTTCCAGGAGCGTCGAGACGCTGGGCACGACGGCGCCAGCCGGCGCTCGACGTCGGCCCTGATGGCGTCGATGTTGGCGCTCCCGAGCTACAGTCGCGCGTGATGACCGCGCGCCACGTGCTGACGATCCTCGCCGTCGATGATGTCGCGCGTGCGACCGCGTTCTATCGTGCCGCGTTCGGCTGGGCGCAGCTCGTCGACGTGCCGGTGTACGCCGAGCTCGCGGTGCCGGGCGGGATGCGGCTCGGCCTCTACCAGCGCGACGGGTACGCCCGCAACACCGGGCGACCGGCCTCGCGGAGGGAGCCGGGGACGGTCACCGCGACCGAGCTCTACCTCCACGTCGACGAGCTCGATGCCGCGATCGCGGCGATCCGCGCCGCCGGTGGCGAGGAGCTGAGCCCGCGGGCGCGCCGCGACTGGGGCGACGACGCGGCGTACTTCGCCGATCTCGACGCCAACGTCATCGTGGTCGCGTGTCGTTCGTCAGAACCGGCGATCTAGCGCCAGCTGGAAGCGGTCGCGCGGTGCGCCGGGCATGGTGTCGTCGCGCAGCGCGGTCAGCCGGTAGCGGACGACGAAGTCGAGGCCGAGCACGCTGACGCCGAGCTCGGGCGTCACCGCATGCAGGCGCGAGCTGTCCTCGACGAGCACGGCCTCGTAGGCGAGGCCCAGGCGCAAGCCGCCGACGCGGTGACGCGCGTAGAACCGGGCCTGGTAGACGCGGGTGAACAAGGTCGTGCGCGGATCGAGCTCGAGGTGCTCCTCGAGCATCGGGCCGAGCTCGAGGTCGCCGAGCCTGATCTCGGCGCCGAGCTGCACCACCGGGCCGTGGCGTTCGCCGGCCCACTCGTAGCCGGCGAGCAGCCAGAGCTGGAGGTTCGGGATGTCGGGCGACAGGCGCTGGTAGCCGGCGGAGATCGTCCACGCCGAGGCGGCGCCCCCGCCGGTGTCCCAGCTCGTGTGTTTGAGGCGGAGGAGATCGAGCTGGTAGTGATGGCGGATGCCCTTGGGGAAGCCGCGGAACGCGAGCGCGCCCGAGATGCTGGTGCGGCGATCGAGCTGCATGTCCTCGGACCAGCGCAGGCGGTTGGCGATGCCGATCGGCAGCGCCCAGAACGCGTCCTTGTCGACTTTGTAGGCGGTCGGCGCGACCTCCGCCTCGACGTCGACGATCCGGTACGGCGTGCGCTGTAGCTGCGCGAGGTCCGCGGGCTCGAGCTCGGTGCGCTGCGCGACGAGGGTGTCGAGCGACAGATGGAGTCCTGGCTCGCCCGGCTCGCGGAGCGCCGCGAAGCTGGTGGTCTGCCACGCCAGATCGGTGATCCAGGCGCCCGTGGTGTGGATGCGGAGGACATCGGCCCACAGCTTGGTGCGCGCGATGTTCGCGTAGCCGCCGCGCGCCGCGAGGTCGATGCCGAGGCGCGCACCGGTCGCGAGCTGGGGTCGGGTGTCGTCGGTCGAGGGATTCGCGGTCTGCGCGCCGAGCAGGAAGCCGGCGAGCCACTGGTTCGTGCAGTAGCCGATGCAGCCCTCGAAGCCGTCGTCCCGCGAGCGGGTGCGATCGTAGAAGTCGTCGAGCGCGGGACGCGACTGCGCGGCGGCGAGGCCTGGCAGAAGCAGCAGCAGCGACGCGATCGGGGCGAGCCGCATGGTCTCTGGATCGGACGTGCGGAGCGCGCGGGCAGTCGCACCGCGCTCCCCGGGGTAGGGCTATGATGACCGCGCGATGGAAGCGTTCGTTCAGGGCTGGGGACTCACGATCGTGTCGTGCGCGTTGATCGCGCTCGTGTTCCTCGCCGCGTGGATCCATGTCGCTCGTGAGCTGACATGGGTCCGCGCGCTGACCGATCACCTCGGGTTCGAGCTCGTCGCCGACGAGCCGGGCACCGCGAAGCCGCCGGGTTCGCTCGAGGTCCAGGCGATCCGCGACGAGTCCCACGCGATCCTCAGCGCGAAGGATGCCGCGTGGGCGCAGAAGCAGGTCCGGTCGTGGCAGATGCGGTCGCAGCGGCTCGAGGCGGCCCTCGCGTTCTGGATCGATCTGCTGCGCCAGCTCGGGCTGCTCGGCACGGTGCTCGGCCTCGGCCTGTCGCTGACCTACACCGACGGTGACGTGTCCAAGCTGCTCGGGCCGCTCGGGCTCGCGATCTGGACGACCGTCCTCGGCCTGGCGTGCAGCATCCTGCTGTCGGCGATGTTCGGGATGAAGCTGACGGCGTGGGTCGACGCGTGCGAGAAGAACCTCGAGGCGTGGGAGGCGCGGCGCCAGGCCAGGCGCGAGTCAGCCGCATGAGGTCGCGACGCCGCGTCCATCGCGCACCCGACCTCACGTCGTTGCTCGACGTCCTGTTCATCCTCGTGTTCGCGTCGCTGGTCGGGATGGCCGCGATGCACAGCGCCGCCGCCAAGGCGACCGAGCCCCCAGCGAAGCGTGCGGTCCCGGCGGTTCCCGTCACGCCGCCCGAGATCGCGGCACTCCGCACGCAGGCGCTCGCGGATCTCGAGAAGCAGCTCGCGACGCGCACGCCGCTCGTGATCCGCGTGTCCGCGAAGGGAGTCGTCGAGGCGGTCGAGGCCGACGGCAAGCGGATCGCGCTCGACGTTCCGCTGCTCGAGCACAGCCCGGATCCCGACATCGGCATCGCGTACCTCGGCGAGCGCTCGGCCGAGCTCCGCCTGTGTCGCGTCGCGGCCGTCCACCTGCGCGCGACGGAGCTGTCGCGCTACCTCGTGATCGTCGCGCCCGCTCTCCCGCTCGCCGATCTCCCGCATGCGTTGCACGTCGGCCTCCATCGCGATCTCGATCGCTGCTTCGCCGAGCAGCGTGGGCTCGCAGCCATCGTCGATCCTTCGGCGCTGACCACGCCCGAGGCCCGGCCATGACCGCCACCGGCGACAAGCAGTTTGCGAAGGACGTCGCCAAGCAGCTCGAGCGCCGTCGCACGCGCCGCCGCCTGCTCCTGCTGCTCGCGCTCGCCGTCGCGATCGCGCTCGCGATCACCTACCTGACGTGCGGACGCGGCTGGGGCCTCGGCGGCAAGGGCAAAGGGGACGGCGCGGGGCCGGGACCGGGCTCCGGTGGCACGCCGCTCGTCGATGCCGGTCCGAGCCGGTGCGCGATCCGCGTCACCGCGGACGGCCTCACGGTCAACGGCACGCCCGCGACCCCCACCGCGGCGGTCGCGACGTGCAAGGCGACCACGGGGGCCGACGTCGTCGTGACCGGCGATGCGCGCCAGGGTGACTGGGATGAGCTGCGCGGGGCGCTCGAGGCCGCGAACGTCCCGATCTTCACGAAGCAGCGCTGACCGCAGGGCGCTAGGATGGCCCATGGGGTCGTTCAAGGATCTGGCGAAGCTACGCGGCCTCGCCGACGCAGGCCTGGTGGTGCGATCGGCGGGAGATCAAGAGCAGGCGCGGCGCAGCGAGGAGCTGCAGCGCCGGCAGGCGGCCGAGGAAGCCCGCGCTGCCGACGTCGTCGCGGGTGCGCCGCAGTATCCGTGGGCGCGACCCGGTACCCTCGCCGAGGTGCGCGCGCTGCTCGCCGAGCACGCGATGGCGTTCACGCTGGCCGACCGCGGCGAGGTCGAGGTGGTGATCGATGTCGCGGCGCTCGTCAATCCGCCGCAGATCGCCGACGGCGACGTCGCGATCGAGGAGCTGCGGCTCCCGAGCGAGGGCACGGCGCTGTACGTGCGCGGCGACCTGACCGTGACCGGACGGATCGTGCAGCGGTTCCGCGGCGGCACGCTGGTCGTGTTCGGATCGCTCCGCGCGCATCACCTCGTCACGACGGGGCAGATCCTCGTGCTCGGCGACCTCGAGGTCACCGGGACCCTGTATGGCAACTGCACGAACTACGCGACGATCGTGCTGGGCGCGGCGCGGGTCGGGACGCTGATCAGCGCCAAGGAGCATCTGTTCTCGTTCGTGGGGACCCACGAGATCGGCGAGCTGGTCGACGTCGACGCTCACGCACCGAACTTCGCGATCTACGCGCGGGCGACGCCCCGCTCGACGCGCACGATCGATCCCGCCGTCGGGGATGCGCACGACGAGTCCGCGATCGCGAGCGCGCTCGCCACGCGCGACGACGTGCTCGTCGCCGCGGCGTCGGCTCCGTCGACGTAGCCTATTGCATCGCGCGCTGGAGCGCCGCGAGCGCGGCCTCGATGCCCTTGGTCTTGAGCTCGAGGTCCGTCTTTGCGGCTCCGAACGTGGGGTCCGTCGGAGCGAGCTTGACCATCGCCGACATCGCCTCGAGGTGGACCACGCGGGAATTGGCGTAGGCCACGATCGCGCGCTGGCGGGGCAGGATCACCGACGGGAGCCCGGGGACGGTGTCGAGATCGCGTGCGAGCGCCTTCCAGCGCGGCAACAGCTCATCGTCGATGATCCGCGCCAGCTCGAGGTCGGCGATCTCGCCGGCCTGCGCGCGCTGCAGCAGGGCCTTCTGCTTCTCGAGCAGCTCCTGCTCGTTGGTCGCGAACCGCTTGAATCGGATGTCGAGCTGCTCGACGCTCTTGGACTCGGCGGCGGTCATGTACGCGAGCTTGGGGCCGGGCAACGTGACGAGGCCGACGCCGACGAGGGCGAGCGCGATCACGGAGCCCACGACCAGCCGCTTGATCCGGATCGCATGGGCACGCACCGGCTCGGACAGATCGACGCGCCGCTCGGCCACGAACGCGATCGCGAACCCGGCGACGAAGCCGCCGACGTGCGCCGCGAGGTCGATGCCCGCCGCGGAGATGCCGAGGATCAGGTTGAGCGCCATGAACGAGCCGAGGCTCTTGAGCTGCTTGGAGCGCACGGTCGGCTCGAGCTGGTCGCGGTGCGCGAGCAGGTACGCGAGGATCGCGCCGAACACGCCGAACACCGCGCCCGACGCCCCGACCGACACGATCATCGTGGTCCGCGCGGTGCTGACGATGCCGCCGACCAGGCCCGAGACCAGGTAGATCGCGAGGAAGCTGCGGCGGCCGAACATGTACTCGGCGCTCTGCCCGCCCGGCCACAGGCAGACCATGTTCATCGTGAGGTGGATCAGCCCGCCGTGGAGGAACATCGCAGTGACGAGGCGCCATGGCTCGCCGTGCAGGGTCAGCGCCGGCAGGTTGCCGCCGGCCGCGACCAGCTGATCGGGGTCGGGCACCACCCATCCGGCGCCGCGCGTCGCGCTGAACACGAAGGCCGCGACGTTGAGCGCGATCAGCACCAGCGTGACGCGCGGTGTCGGCAGCTTCAGGCGAAGGTCGTGCGGGATCTCGGGTTCGCCGGATGGATTGTCGTCGCTCACCTCCTACGTATCGCACGGGCGACGAGTCGGCACGGCGTCTGCACCTGGGATCCGCACTTGAATCTCGCAGACACCCGCGGAGGATCCCATGGCACGCATCGCATTCGTCGTCGGTGACGACTTCGAGGACAGCGAATTTCGGACGCCTTACGAGGGCCTGAAGGCCCGAGGCCACCAGATCGACGTGCTCGGTGTACGAGCCGGGCGGATCGTCCTGGGTAAGAACGGCACGGAGAAGGTCCGGATCGAGAAGGCGGTGGCGGACGTCGACGCACGGAACTACGACGCGCTCGTCATCCCGGGCGGCTACTCGCCCGATCACCTGCGGACGGATGCCGGCGTGGTCGCGTTCGTCGTGCAGATG
>Ga0102851_10001793_pt1 | contig 12595 bp, 10 predicted proteins | sample Mud3Dept3metaG_FD_79558 | JGI IMG/M metagenome (GOLD analysis project Ga0102851, IMG submission 79558) | Freshwater wetland microbial communities from Ohio, USA, analyzing the effect of biotic and abiotic controls - Mud 3 Core 4 Depth 3... | ecosystem: Environmental > Aquatic > Freshwater >... | reverse complement strand
CGTTGCGCTTCGCACACCAGACCTATGGCCAGGGAGAGCCGCGCAGTCGACCCGACTCCGGACAGCTCGCTCAGCCGTCCGGCAAATGCCTCGAACCCCCAACGGACAGGCGAAGGGGCGTGGCAAATCGATTGCCGCGGGGACGAGGCGGAAAGGATGGCGACTTGCGCGGCAGGTCGGGTCATGGGAAGGACCTTGGGCTCGCGCCCCGAGCGGCGAGGGCCCGTTTTCAACCCCGGACGATTTTCATGAACATGAAATAGATACCATACATATGTTTGGTTTTCAAGTGGGATTTTTGAGGAGTGTCGGATGGACTGTATAATTGTTTATCACTTATTTTTCAATAGCTTACGTAAAAAATGTCCTCCTTGACAGGCTCAGCCAGCCCTGCTAGCTTCGCCACCACTGTAGGGGGGACCGCCCGTGTCGTGTGGAGAAGTCGACGAGACACCGACAGCCCCTTAAGCTCACACGCTGATGATGATGGCACCGGCGATCATCAGCAGGGCACCGATGGCGGATTTCCAGGACAGGGCCTCTCCGAGGAGCAGTGCCGCCAGAACGATGACGAAGACGAGGCTCAGGCGGTCGATGACGACGACCTTCGTCGCCATCCACGATTTCCCCGCGATGTGTTCCGCTCGATCGGACGACGTCCCGCGTTCAGTCTCTGGAGCCGGCGGTGGAGTGAGATGAAGCCCACCGAAGGACAGATCAAGTCTCTCCAGCGGATCATCCTGTGGCGAAGGGTTCACTGGCTGAGCTTCGTTCTCTCCTGGCCGGCCGTTCTGACCCTCGTTGGGGCATTCCAGAAACCCGGATGGTGGCCCTATGTCATTCCTCCTGCGCTGACCATGGGGGTATACGCGTTTTCGTGGTATCGCGTCAATCGGGCGCGGTGCCCGCGGTGCGGAGATTTCTTTTTCGCGCAGCGAGGTCCGCTCGGGTCAGTTGGGACGGGCTTCCCCCTTCAGAAGCGGTGCCAGCGCTGCGGGATGGCCATCCGGCGTTAGCCCTCGTTCCGATGCCGGGAGAGGCCCCGAGTCGACGAGGGTGGATGGCAATCCCCTCGCAGAATCGCCACCTTTTTTTCGCAACCTACATGTGGTAAGAAGTACGGGGTCGTTTTGCCACCACTGCCGGCGTCGCTCCATCACGACCGGCGGTCTGATCGCCCATGTGTTCGTCTACGCGGGTGGGTAAGCACCTGCCAAGGAGGTCATCGATGCGACGCGTCATGCTGCTGCTCCTGGTTCTGTGTCTCGGCCTTGTGATCCCTCCAAGCGGGCAGGCGGGCGAGTCCATCAAGATCGGGTTGGCCGCCGCCGTGTCGGGCGGCTCGGCCGCTTCCGGCGAGGCGATCAAGCGGGGGATTCAGATCGCCATGGACGAGGTGAACGCTCAGGGTGGCGTCCTGGGCGGACGCAAGCTGGAGTTGGTCATTCGCGACGACGAGGGGAACCCAGCCAAAGGGGTCACTATCGCCCGCGAGCTCGTGGAGCGTGAGAAGGTCGTCACGATCTTCGGCGGGCTGCACACCACGGTGGCGCTGGCCCAGGTGCCCGTCTGGCATGAGCTGAGCACTCCGTACATGGGCGCGTGGGCCGCGGGGACGGAGATTGCCCGAAACGGCAAGAGCCCGAACTTCGTCTTCCGGGTCTCGGCCAACGACGACTATGCCGACAAGTTCCTGGTGCGGTACGCCACGGAGGTCTTGAAGAAGAGCAAGCCGGGCCTCCTGTTGGAGAACACGGCCTGGGGACAGTCCAATGAGGTCGGCCTGAACAAGTGGCTCGGCCAGAAGAGCATCAAGCCGGTCGGCATCGAGAAATTCAACTGGAACGACCCTGACATGAGCCCGCAACTCCTGCGACTCAAGAACGCGGGCGCCGACCACATCATCATGGTGGCGAACGCCCCCGAGGGGGCACAGGTCGTGAAGTCCCGCGCCAAGATCGGCTGGGAGGTTCCCATGGTGGCGCACTGGGGGATCTCGGGCGGCCGATTCGCCGAGTTGACGGGCGACCTTTCGGATGGCGTCGCGTTCCTGCAGACCTACTCCTTCTTCGGCAAGCAGAACGAGCGCGGCCAGGCGGTCCTCAAGGCCCTCAAGGACAAGTACGGCGTGAAGGGCCCCGAAGAGGTCATCGCGCCGGTGGGCACCGCCAACGCCTATGACGGCCTGCATCTGGTGGCCCTGGCCATCGCGCAGGCCGGCTCTGCGGACGGGTCCAAGGTCCGCGATGCCCTCGAGAATCTCAAGGCGGAGTACAAGGGGCTCATCAAGACCTACAAGCGACCGTTCACTCCAGACCAGCACGACGCCCTCACCGACGACGATTACATCATGGTCGTCTGGAAGGGCGGCAAGATCGTGCCCGTCGCGATGAAGTAGGGTGCTCGTCCAGCTCGTCGTCACGGGACTTGCCCTGGGGAGCATGTACGGGCTGGTGGCCCTCGGATACCACATCACCTGGGTCACCAGCCGCACGATGAACTTCTCCCAGGGCCACGCGGTCATGGCCGGGGCGGTCGTGGCCTTCGCCTTCTACGTGGGGCTGGGCTGGCCGCTCTGGGCCACCGTGCCGGCGACGCTCGTTCTCCTCGCCATCTTCGGCGTCGCTCTTGAACGGGTGGCGGTCCGCCCCTTCTTCCGCGCGGCCTCCGCCGCCTGGCTCCTTTCCACCATTGCCTGCGGCATCATCGCCGAAAATGTGGCCATGCTCCTCTTCGGCAAGGACGCGCGAGCCTTTCCGTCGGCCCTCACGCAGAAGCCGATCCTGGTGGGCGGGGCCGGCTTCTATGCGCAGGAGCTGCTCATTCCCGTGGTGGGGCTCCTCCTCATGGGCGGAGTGCAACTCTTCTATCACCGGACCGCCTACGGCAAGCAGCTCAAGGCGGTGGCGTACAATCCCGAGGCCGCGGGACTCATGGGCATCCATATCCCCCGCGCCGTGATGTTCGCCTACGCCCTGTCCGCCTCGCTCGCGGGGATCGCGGGCATCCTGCTGGCGCCGATCCTGAATGTGGCGGCGACCATGGGGACGATCATCGGCCTCAAGGCCTTCGCGGTGGCCATCATCGGCGGGCTGACGTCGGCCCCGGGCATCGTGGTGGCGGGCGTAGGGTATGGCCTGGTCGAATCCTTCGTCGCCGGCTACCTCTCGACGGGTGCGCGCGAGATCGTCGGATTCGCACTGGTCATCCTGGTGCTTGTGGTGCGGCCGTGGGGTCTCCTCGGCGCGCGGCCCACGAGGCGGGTCTGATGGTCCGCCTGGCGTGGGGCCTCCTCGCCGCATGCGCCGCGGCCTTGCCGCTCTTCACCACCAACACCTATTACCTCTACGTCGGCGCCAGCGTCGGTCTCCTCACCATCGTCACGTCGGGGCTCAACGTCCTAGTCGGCTTCACCGGTCAGTTGTCCTTCGGGCATGCCGGATTCTACGCCATCGGTGCCTATGCGGCGGCGTGCCTCACCACACGCGCCGGCTGGAGCCCGTGGGCTGCGATGCCCGTCGCCATCGTCGTGACCGCACTGGTCGGGGCGGGCGTGGCAGGGGCTGCGCTACGGGTGACGGGGCCATACCTGGCCATGGTGACCATTGCCTTCGGCATCATCGTCGAAGGCATCCTGGTCGAGTGGGTCTCGCTGACGAACGGACCGGGCGGCATCTTCAACATTCCGAAGCCGACGCTCCGCGTCTCCTACTGGCTGATCGTGGCGGTCGCGGGCTTCGCGCTGGTCTTGGTTGCCAACCTACGGCGGTCGGGATGGGGACGGGCTTTCCTGGCCGTGAAGGGAAGCGATATTGCTGCAGAGTCGCTCGGCCTGTCCTCCTACTACGTGCGTATTGTCGCCTTCAGCGTCTCGGCGGCCTTTGCTGGAGGGGCCGGAGGGCTCTTCGCGTACCTCAACGGCTATATTTCCCCCGACAGTTTCTCGCTCCAGACCTCGATCTTGTTCGTGCTCGCCCTGCTCTTCGGCGGCGAAGGTCGAGTGGCGGGTCCCGTGGTGGGAAGCCTGGTGCTCACCCTTTTGCCCGAGGTCCTCACGTCACTCGTCGACTACCGACTGATTCTGTACGGCAGCCTCCTCATGCTCTCGATTTACTGGCTGCCGGTCGGCGTGGTCGGCGCACTGGCGCCGCGGCGAGGGGCGGAGGGTGACCGGGACGGGGAGAGGCGGAGACGGGGGCATGGGGACCCGGGAGCAAGGGAGCACGGGCGAGGGGGAGACGGGGGGCAGAGGCGCAGGAAAACAGAGGAAGTAGAAGGCAGAAGCGCAGAGCAGGCGCTGCTCACGGTCGAGGGCGCGAGCCTGGCGTTCGGCGGGGTGGCCGCCCTGGCGGATGTCTCGCTGGAGATCCCGACCCGCGGGATTCGAGCCGTCATCGGCCCCAACGGCGCCGGGAAAACGACGCTGCTCAACGCCCTGTCGGGTTTTTATGTTCCCGACGGGGGCGCGATTCGCCTTGACGGGACGCCCGTGGCGGGCCGACCGCCGTACGTCATTGCCCGGCGCGGCGTGGCCCGCACGTTTCAGACCGCCCAGGTCTTCGGCGAACTCAGCGTCCTCGAGAACGTCGCTGTGGGTATCACGGGGGCGGGTCTGGGCTCCGTCGTGTGGGCGCTCCTGGGTGCCCCATGGACGCGTCGCGCTGACTGGGCGGCCAGGCGCGAAGCACGCGCGGCGCTGGCCGAAGCCGGCCTGACCGAGTGGACGGATCGACCCGCGGACGTTTTGCCCTCGGGCCTGCGTCGGCGCCTGGAGATCGTGCGGGCACTCGCCACGCGGCCACGGCTCCTCCTGTTGGACGAGCCGGCGGCGGGGCTGTCGCCGAGCGAGATCAAGGAGCTCGACGCCTATCTGGTCAGGCTGCGCGAGGAGCGGGGATTGGCCATCGTCCTGGTGGAGCACCACATGGACCTGGTCATGGCGGTGTCCGATCACGTCACGGTACTGGACTACGGGCGGGTGATCGCCGGCGGGACGCCCGATGCCGTGCGAACCAACCCGGCCGTCATCGAGGCGTACCTGGGAGCCACCCAATGACCGCCCTGGCGGTCTCGGGCCTCGTGGCGGGCTATGGCGCCATCCAGGTGCTGCACGAGGTTTCCCTGGCGATCCCGGCGGGTCGGATCGTGACCATCGTGGGGGCGAACGGTGCAGGGAAGACCACGCTCCTGAAAACCATCGCCGGCGTCCTCCGACCGTGGCGCGGAAACGTCCTGCTGGACGGGGAAACGATCGGCGGCCGGCCGTCCTACTGGGTGGCCCGGCGCGGGGTGGTGCTGGTGCCGGAGGGCCGGGGAATCTTCGGCGACCAGACCGTGCGCGAGAATTTGCTCCTCGGGGCACTGGCCCGCCGGGAGGGGCGCGATCAGCAGAGCGTGGCGGTCGACCTGGAGCGAAGCCTGACCCTGTTTCCAATCTTGCGCGAGCGCCTCGAGGGCTTGGCGGGTGGCCTCTCCGGAGGGCAACAGCAGATGCTGGCCTTGGCCCGCGGCCTCATGGCGCGCCCGCGCGTCCTCCTCTTGGACGAGCCGTCTCTGGGTCTCTCGCCCATCTTCGTGCAGCAGATCTTCGGGGCAATCGGCCGCTTGCGGGCCGAAGGGCTCACCATTCTCCTCGTCGAGCAAATGGCCGTCCAGGCCCTGGCTCTTGCCGACCACGCCTACATCCTGGAGCGCGGCCGCGTCACGCTGGAAGGCCCGGCCGACGCCGTGCGCGAGAATCCCGCGGTCGTGCAAGCCTATTTGGGTCGAAGCGATGCGCACCCGGTCCGATGATTCGTTTCGTCCCGCGGAATCGGGTGTAGTACGATACTGAGAACCCGTCTTCACCAAGACTGCTCAAGAAGGTCGAGCAGCCTGATAAACACGGAGCGATTATGAGCATCAAGACCGCCAACCAGACGACCTTGCAGCGGCTCACGGAGGGCCAACCGTTCCTGGTGGACTGCCTGCCGGCCGCCCAGGCGTTCGGGTTGGCGGATCGGACCGTCCTCCATGCCGGGCCGCCGCTCCAGTGGGACCGAGCCTGCGCGACGGTGCAATCGGCCATCTGCTGCGCCGTGCGGTACGAGGGCTGGGCGCCGGATGACGCCGCGGCGGCCGAACTGGTCCGGAAAGGCGCGGTCCGCATCGGCCCCTGTCATCATCATGGAGCCGTGGGCCCCATGACCGGGATCATCACGCCCTCCATGCCGGTGTTCGTGGTGGAGAACCGCGCGCACGGAAACCGGGCGCACGTCGCGATCAACGAAGGCCTGGGCAAGGTCCTCCGGTTCGGCGCCAACGACGAGAGCGTGATCGAGCGGCTGCGCTGGCTGGCGCGAGAAGCCGGCCCGATCCTCGGCAGCGCCATCCGGGCCACGGGTGGCATTGACCTCCGGGCCCTGATGGCGCAGGCGGTGCGCATGGGGGACGACATGCACCAGCGGAACGTCGCCGCCTCGGCGCTCCTGGCGCGGCGACTCCTGGGCGCGCTGGCCCGGACCGGGGCCGACCCCGCCGCCATCGGCCGCGTGGCGGACTTCATGGGCGCGAACGACCAGTTCTTCTTGAACCTCGCCATGGCCGTCGGGAAGGCGCTCACCGATCCCTGCCGCGGGATCGCGGACTCCACGCTGGTCGTCACGATGGCCCGCAACGGCACGGACTTCGGGATCCGGGTCGCCGGCCTGGGGGATCGCTGGTTCACCGCCCCGGTAGAAATGCCCAAGGGGCTCTTCTTCCCCGGCTACACGGAAGCCGACGCCAACCCGGACATGGGGGATTCCGCCATCGTGGAGACCATCGGCCTGGGCGCCTTCGCCATGGCCGCCTCCCCCTCTGTGGTCCGTTTCGTGGGTGCGGGCGGTTTTCAGGATGCCGTCCGCGCCACCGAGGAGATGGCGGAGATCTGTCTCGGCGAGCACCCGCACTTCCGGATGCCGACCATGGACGAGCGCGGCACGCCGGTCGGCATCGACATCCGGAAAGTCATCGAGACGGGCATCACGCCGATGATCAACACGGGGATCGCCGGGAAGGTCCCGGGGACCGGCCAGGTGGGCGCCGGCGTCGCCCGCGCGCCGCTGGCGTGTTTCGAGATGGCGCTGGAAGCCTTCGCGGCGCGCAAAGGCGCCGCGGATGGCAAGGTAAATTGAAAAACTGACAATGTGAAACCGATCAGCGTCCGAGCTTCGACTCATTGATGGGTTGTGCATTGTCGGTTGTCGGTTTTTCATTGGCTGCTTCGCTCTGGAGACGGCGCATGAGCCGGCACGAGGACACCCAGGACTTCGATCTCCTGCTGCATAACTGTCGGTTGCCCGACGGGACGCTCGCCGACCTCGGCTGCCGCGATGGTCGAATCGCTGCCGTTGGGGATCTAGCAGGTCAGCCAGCGGGGCGAACGCTCCGCTGTGAAGGCCGGGCGGTCACGCCCGGCCTTGTCGAGTCGCACATTCACCTCGACAAGGCCCTGCTCAGCGATCGCACTCCCAGCGTCGAAGGCACCCTCCAGGAGGCCATCCGCATCACCGGCGAGGCGAAGCGGCGCTTCACGGTGGAGGACATCCGGGCCCGCGCTCGCGCCGTCCTGGATACGGCGGTGCGGCACGGCACCACATCCATGCGCAGCCACGTCGAGGTGGATCCCATCGTGGAGTTGCGGGGACTGGAAGCGCTTCTGCCGCTCAAGGCGGACTACGCCCCGGCGCTCGACCTCCAGCTCTGCGCGTTCGCCCAGGAGGGCGTGTTCCGGTTGCCTGGGACGGAGCAACTGCTCGGCGAGGCGCTCCGCCGCGGGGCGGACCTGATCGGCGGGTGCCCGTACACCGACACCGATGGCCATGCGCAGATTGACGTCATCTTCCGCCTGGCGCGCGAGTTTGGCGTGGATGCCGACTTCCACGTGGATTTCTTCGACGAGCCGGAGCATCTTCATCTTCGGTACATCGTCGAGCAGACCATCCGCTGGGGATGGCAAGATCGGGTGGTGGTGGGCCACTGCACGGAGCTTGGCGCCCTTCCGCCGACGGATCTGGCGCCGATCGCCGCAGGGCTGAAAGAGGCCGGTGTCGGGGTCATCACGCTTCCTGCCACCGACCTCTATCTCATGGGCCGGAAGGACACCCAACGCATCCGCCGTGGTCTCGCCCCCATCAAGCGGCTGCTCGAGGCGGGGGTGACGGTGGCGGCCGCCACGAACAACGTGCGCAACGCGTTCACGCCGGTCGGGAACGCCAATCTCCTCCTTATGGGATTTCTCTTGACCGTCGGGGCCCACATGGGGACCGAGCGCGACCGAGAAGAGGTGCTCCGGATGCTCACGGCGCACCCCGCGCGGCTCCTGCGGCTGCCGGAATGCGGCCCTGGGCTCGGCCTTCAGGCCGACCTGGTCGTGTGGGACGCCACACGGCTCGACGATCTCGTGGCCGCTCAGGCAGCCCCGTGGGTCGTCGTCAAGCGCGGGCGAATCACGGTGGAGCACGAGCGCACGGTGCGCGAACCCTGGCGCCTCTCCTCCACAAGTGTTTCGGAGGCCGGAAGGTGTGCCCAATAAGACCACCGGGTGTCTGCCACTTGACGCGTCCTACCCGATCCTGAGATGCTTCGCCCGCCATCACGCCCTTTCCATATTCTCGCCATCACCCACAACGCTTTCAGGAGGGGTTCCATGATGAGTCGTGTGAGTGTCCTCGTGTTAGTGCTCAGCCTCGTTGTGCCCTCGGGGGCCATGGCGGCGGCCAAGTGGAACATGAAGTTCGGCCACGACATGCCTGAAGATTCGGCGCAGCACACCGCTGCCTTGAAGTACGCCGACCTGGTCAAAGAGCGGACGAAGGGGCAGGTCGAAATCAAAGTCTTCCCGGCCCAGCAGCTCGGCACGGATCCGGAGATGGTCCAGCAGGCCCAGATGGGAACGCTGGAGATCGTGCTGCCTCCCACGGCCAAGATCAGCGGCTTCGCCGCCCAGCTCCAGCTGGCTGACCTGCCGTTCTTGTTTCCCTCGAAGGAGATCTGCTACCAGGTGCTGGATGGCCCCGTAGGGGACAAAGTGCTGGCGCTGCTCGACGCCAAGGGCTTGAAGGGCGTCTCCTTCTGGGAGAGCGGCTTCAAACAGATCACAGCGAACAAGGCGATCCGGAAGCCCGAGGATTTCGCCGGCATGAAGGTCCGCGTGATGGAGAGCCCGCTGCTCATCGCGCAATACAAGCAGGTCAAGGCGAACCCGGTTCCCATTGACTTCGCCGAAACGTACAACGCGTTGCAGCAGGGTGTCGTGGACGCGCAGGAGAACCCGCTCGTGTCGATTGTCAATATGAAGTTCTACGAGGTCCAGAAGTACACCATGCTGTCCAACCACGGCTTCCTCGGCTACGCCTTTCTCTTCAGCAAGAAGGTGTACGACGGGCTGCCGGCGGATATCCAGAAGGTCATGCGCGACACGGCGCGGGAGCTTGCCTCGTTCGAGCGGCAGGACACGGCGCGGCGGGAGGCGGGTTACATTGAACGGATCAAGAAAGGTGGCAGCCAGGTCGTCGTGCTGACCCCGCAGGAGCTGCAGGCGTTCGCGAAGGCGTTCCAACCGGTGCACCAGCAATTCGCGAAGACCATCGGCGAGGATCTCCTGAAGGAGACCTACGCTCACATCGAGAAGCTCCGAAAGTAGCGCGCGGAGGGCCAGCCCGATGTGGGATCGGATCAATCGGACTGTGGGTCGGGCCGAGGACGTCGCCGTCGGCCTGATCATTCTGTTCGCAACGTACGTCCTCTTTCAGGGGGTGGTGTTGCGCTACGTGTTCAACTATGCCTTTCCCTGGACGGAGGAGGTGGTCCGGTATTCCATCGTGTGGCTGGTTTTTCTTGGGGGGAGCATCGCGGCGCGGCGGGGTGCGCACATTGCCATGGATATCGTGGTTGTGTATCTCCCGCCGCGCCTCAAGCTATTCTTCATGGGCGTGGCGACTGCTCTCACCTTTGTTTTCACTCTGATCATGACCTACTATGGATGTCTCCTCACCTGGTCGATCTGGAGCTTTGACCAGCGGTCCCCGGCGGCTGAGATCCCCATGGCGATCCCCTTCGCCGCCATCCCGGTGGGCTGTGCTCTGATGACCATCCGCTTCTTGGTCGCCGCCGTGGCGTATTTCCGAGGCATCGACCCCTTCAAAAAGCGCGCCCACCTGGAGGCCTAGGATGGTAACCACCCTCTTCCTCCTGTTCGCGGGCTTGCTCGCCCTGGCGGCCCCGATCTTCGTGGTGCTGTCCCTCTCCACGCTCGGCGCCTTTTGGCTCCACTCGGCGATTCCACTGCAGACGATCGTCCAGCGCCTGTTTGCCGGCCTGGACAAGTTCGCTTTGATGGCCATCCCGTTCTTCATCCTGGCGGCCAACGTGATGAGCGCTGGGGGCATGTCCCGGCGGATCATCGCGGTCGCCAATGTGCTGGTCGGGCCCCTTCCGGGCGGACTTGCCATGGCCACCGTCGTGGCCTGCATGTTCTTCGGCGCCATCTCGGGGTCGAGCCCGGCCACCGTCGTGGCCATGGGGGGAATCCTCTATCCGGCCTTGGTCCAGGGAGGATACGACAAGCGCTTTGCCATTGCCCTCATCGTGGCCTCGGGGTCCCTTGCTGTAGTCATCCCGCCCAGCATCACCATGATCGTTTATGGAGCCGTGACGGGGGCATCGGTGGGGGCGTTGTTCGTGTCCGGTTTTGGGGCGGGAGTGGCGTATGGTCTGGGGTTCATGGTCTACAGCTTCGTCTACGCTATCCGGGAAAAAATCCCACCGCTGCCGCGGCCGACCTGGAAGGAAGTCAAGGCCACGCTCGCGGATGCGAAGTGGGGCCTCGGCATGCCGATCGTGATCATCGGTGGGATCTACGGTGGGGTATTCACGCCCACGGAGGCGGCGGCGGTGTCCGCGGTCTATGCCATCGTGGTGGCGCTGTTCATTTACCGCGAGATCGGTTTCCGCGAATTCTGGGACGTGGTCATTCAGTCGGCGGGCAGTACCGCGCAGGTGATGATCCTCTTGGCGGGGGCCTCTGTTTTCGCCTATATCCTGACCAGCGAGCGGGTCACGATCATTCTCACGGAGGCGATCGTCCAGTGGGGCGCCAGTCAGTTCACGGTCCTCATGCTCATCAATATCGCGCTTCTCATCGCCGGGATGCTGATCGACGGTGCCTCGATCATCTTGATCCTGGGGCCGCTTCTCCTGCCGGTGGCGGAGAAGGTCGGCGTGGAGTCGCTTCACCTCGGGATCATCATGGTGGTGAACACCGCCATCGGTATGTTCACGCCGCCGTTTGGCCTCAACCTCTTCGTGGCGGGCGCCGTAGACGAAGAATGGACGATGACCAAGCTGATGCGGCCCATCCTGCCTTTCATCTGGGTGAGTCTGATTCCCCTCCTAGTCGTCACCTACGTGCCACAGATCAGCCTCTGGCTTCCGAAGCTGATCTACGGGGTTCGCTGAGCCTGCCCTTCCGACATCATGCCTCCCGTCGCGACTACGCGCGCTGGCTGTTGACTTCCGAACTCATCAGGGGGTAGCGTAACAGTAACACGAGACCTTCTCGGAAGCGGCTTTCAGGTTCTTCTGCTCGTGAAGGGGGGTCTGCCATGCGGGTCGCCGTTGTGTTCGCCATGCTGGCTCTCGCGTTTCCGCCGCCAACGTCCGCGCAGCAACAGCAGGTCGTCCGACCGCCCATCGCGGTCTACTGGATGAGCATCGACACCGCGAGCGGCATGGGCGCGGGCGGCGCGGCGGGGATGATGGCATCCATGATGGGTCGAGGCGAGGCCGCCCAGCGGATGATGCATCTGCAGCTCGGGTCTTCCCAAGCCGCCTCCGGCGAGCCCAAAGCCGGTCACGACATTCCGCCCGGCCTCAACATGGGCCAGACGCTGCCCCTCGTGAGCCCGAAAAAGGCACCGGAGGCGCCGGGCCGCGCGACGGACTTGCCGGAGGGGGTGGAAAAGCCCAAGGGGCGGATGAAGATCTACTGGGGCTGCGGCAGTGACGTCCGCTCCGAGCAGCCGATCGTCATCGATTTCGCCAAGATCGTCGCCGGACAGCAAACCGCGAATATCCCGGCGGTGCGAGTGTCGGTGCCGACCGGTCCAGCGCCGGGACGGAGTCGCACGTACGGGGACTGGCCGAACCCCGAGGACACCAAACTGGTTCCGGCAAACGGGTCGTTGCGCGGGGATCACGCGGTCAAGGGGAACTACTCGCCCGAGATCCGGTTCCCGATCGGGGAACGCCACGACTTCATGGCGCCCGTTTCGTTCGCGCAGCTTCAGAAGACGGCAAACGGCGGCATGTCGGTGCAGTGGAAGCCGATCCCCACGGCGACAGGATATTTCGCTTTTGCGATGGGGGCCACGCAAGGCGCCGAGGACATCGTCCTGTGGTCGTCGAGCGAGGTGGCCAACACCGGCGGCGCTCTCTTCAACTACATCCCGCCCGGGGAAGTCGCGCGGCTCATTCGCGAGAAGGTTGTGATGGCACCACAAGCGACCGAGTGCACCGTGCCGGGCCAAGTGATCAAGGAGATGGGCACGCCGTTCCTCCGCTTCATCGCGTACGG
>Ga0102851_10001792_pt1 | contig 12596 bp, 16 predicted proteins | sample Mud3Dept3metaG_FD_79558 | JGI IMG/M metagenome (GOLD analysis project Ga0102851, IMG submission 79558) | Freshwater wetland microbial communities from Ohio, USA, analyzing the effect of biotic and abiotic controls - Mud 3 Core 4 Depth 3... | ecosystem: Environmental > Aquatic > Freshwater >... | reverse complement strand
GTTTATAATAAAAATATGATGCGCCATGCGAGATTCGAACTCACGTCTTATGGTTGGAAACCACAAATGCTAGACCAGGCTATACCAATGGCGCTATGCGCAATAAGGGAATCGAACCCCTGTGTCGAAGTTGGTAACCTCGCATAATAGCCTCTATATCAATTGCGCTTTTAGTATTCTATATGTATAAGTCCTATTTAAATCTTTCTAAGTTTGTTTGAAGCTTGCCCATATTAACTTCTTCTTGGATAAATGGACTTTCTTGAATTGTTTGAATTTCTTTAACTGGACTTGGTGTGCGTAGTTTTAATGGTTTCCAATTTCTCTCCAATATTTCCTGTTCATGATATGTTAATTTTTGACGATTAACGATTTTCTCTCTTACTTCCTTTAGTTCTTGAGAAATATTTGGACATGTAATACAATGATTCATTGGGGCACCCCGAAACTTCTCTTGGTCTACATCACAATCAGGACACTCACCTCTTTTATCAATATAATCCGCTACTTTAACATATGACATATTATTCCTCATCATTTTTTACGTGAATATCAATCTGCTTGTATGGTAATTGAATACCAGCTTCATCAAAAGCCCTATATAAAAGGCTATAAAACATATCTGTTGCAGGATATCTATCGTCATAATGATTTACCCATAATCTTGCCTCAAAGTTTATAGATGACTCCCCAAATTCTACCAAAAATACCTTATTTTTCTCATGTTTAAGGACTTCGGGAACTTCAGCAATAGCTGTCATTATTATATGCTTAACAGCATTGATATTGCATCCATAATTAACAGAAACAGGTATTTTAAGCATAACTATATCTGATGGGTCTGAAAAATTAATTACCTTTGATGAAATTATAGTTGAGTTTGGAATCGTTACTATGGTATTTTGAACTGTTTTTATCTTTGTATATCGTGCCTTAATATCAACAACATCGCCATGAATACCATCAATTTCAACCCTATCACCAACAACATAAAGCCTGTCAGTAGTAATTAAAACCCCACCAAAAATATTGGCAACCAATGTTTGGGTAGCAAAGGCAATAACCAAACCAAAGACTCCCATACCCGCCAAGATTGGGGTTATTTCAACACCTATTGATGAAATTGCGAAGGCAACTCCTATTATCCAAATCACATAGGATAAAATAGCATTTAAAAGATTTAAATAACTTTCATCAATAACACTGTTATCAACCCAGTGATGACCATAATCCTTTATCATCCGCTTGGTAAAGGTTGAAATTACCCATGTAAAGAAAATTATCATGATGAAGAATCTGTATTTGAAATCCCCATCAAATGACTCCATTAAGTTAGAAATAAAAGGAGTAGTATGAAGTGCCAAATAAAAACCAACAATGCCTATCAAAACAGTTAATGGTTTTTCAATTGCATCGAGTAAAGCATCATCTATTGTGGTATTGGTTTTTTCCACCATTTTTCTTAACTTTGAAAGGACTATCTTTACAATAAAAATTATCAATGCTGTTAAAATCAGAATTATAAGAGGAATTAATATATTCATTTCATCACTAATGCCCTTACTACTTTTAAGTATTTAAAGATTAACATCTTTAACGCAATCACGACATAAAATATTCTCTATCATTTTTCTGTCATAATTAACCGAAGCTTCTGCATAATCCATTTTACAATTTTCACAAACTATATCAGTTTTTTTATCCTGAATAATTCCAATTCCAGTGATGATTAGTAAAACTCTTTCACAATCAGAACATTTAATTTCAATTGTAACAGGCTTTTCTTCCAATAAACTTTTTTGTACCATATTAGAATGGGTCTATGTCGATTACCCTTACACGTTCATAAACAAAGAATCCAACCCATGAGAATACTTCGCCATAAAAATCCTCTTCTTCATCAATTCTTTCGCCAAAGCCACAGTTGATGTTAAAAGTAGCCCTCAAATTTTCATTATGGCTTTCGCCACACCCACAATCATCACTTGGTACGGGTATGAATGTGTCAATGATTGCAGAACCGTTTGGATATAATTTGATTTCGATATCATCGAAAATCATTCTTTTGGTCTTTTCGATGTAAAAATTATCAGTAGACTTCATATTGTCTATTACTACTACTGAATATTTATAACTTTCGATTCAAAAAAGGAAACTATTTATATACTATTTGCCAAAAATGAATCAATGCATTTTACATTACCATATTCAGCTTTCCATAAATATAGCCAGAATACCATTGTTTTAATCCTTTAAAATCTGTTCTTCCGCATACTTCTCTTCCTGTTGCATCTTCAACAGTATAGACTCTCGAACTTCCTGGTTTATAAGACCTTAATATTAAACCCTGCCTTTCGATATTCATAAAAAGTGTTGTTCTTGTTTGTTCTTCCAACATAATAACCTCTGAATTATTTAACTAAAACAAACCAAATACCATTTTCCTTCAAGAAGTATTCTTTCTTATCAACTGTTCTTCGTATTTCGAGAATCGTTCCTTCAGGGAGGGCATTTGGCATTTCTTTCGGGTCAAAAGTAAATATTGCGGTTGCCCCTTTATCTCCCCATCCAGTCCTTTGACCAAGCCAAACTCTTTCTGGTTTTGGTGTATTTAAATTTGTAAGCATAGCCACATATTCCCCAATTGACCTATTCCATTTTTGAGGATAGACCACATTATTTATAGGGGTTTTCTTTGCGGTCTTTAAAAATTCCTGAACAGATTCTTTCTTTTCGGTTGGAGTAGATGTAATTATATTGGCAAATTGCTCAACCTTATCCTTTTCAGCAACAGGAATTATCCAAACCTTTCTGTCTTTATCCCATTTTGCCGATGAAACCATTGATTTTAACATTGCCACATTTTTCTTCAAATCTGAATTTGGTTTAAGATGCACAGTTACGACTCCATCTCCCAAATCTTCAACAGAAACTAAAGGTACTTTACCTACGGGAGGCTTATATGCGGGTTTTGATGGAGGCTGTGTTGTGCTTGGTTGAGTTGGTTGTGTAACCTTTGGTTGTTGTGTCGCCTTTACTTGAGAGAATTTTAATGCTTTTTGTATTGATGGTGTTAAATCCATTTCATAAAGAGCCTGATGTGTTAATACATCAAGGTCTTCACTTCCACCTTTTCCACGTATTGAACCAATTTCCTTTACATTATTAGGAACTTGCATCCCATATTTTGCGGCTAATTCTTGGGCTACTCTAAGCCTTACATCATCGGGTATATCCCTTTTGAAAAATATATAATCATTACCATAAGGAGCACCTGTAGATACTTTCATATCCTGCATCATATCAACTTTACTCCCATGATACTTTCCTGCTATTGCCTCAACATCCTTAGTTGGCGGGCCCCCTTCCCATCTAACGTTAATTGAAGAACCACCACTATATTTATCCGTTACCACCGAGAATTTTGCATTAGGGAAATTATCTTTAAGGACAAAACGAACTAACTTTGCGGTATCATTGGATGTAATATAATTCCTACTCCATCCTTTTGATGCACTTTCCGCTATGAATCTTTTTTCCATTTCATCTAATACTGAATTTGGTCTTGCTTTTGCGCCTGATACCGCTTTCATCTGCGAAATCACAGTTTTAGGAACAGCTGGTAAAGGCTTTGGTGTTGCAATATTTACATCAATTTTATCATCGCTTTGTCTATTACCCTTTACAACATAAGTAATATAATGTTTCAATGCAAATTGAACAATAAGTCTATTGGTGGCCGAATCGGGGATATTATTTAAAGATAAAACCTTAGAAATGATATCCTTATAAATTGGCGTTTGTTCGGCTTTGCTTAGTGCTTCATAATAATAAGTAAACTTTTCTAATTGTGCTTGCGTATATGATGAAACAATTGCAATCATAATTGACCTTGCATGTGAAGGCATAAAATAATATGATACGAAATCAATCATAAAAGCCGATACAAGAGCAAGATTATATGTATTCTTTGGCTCTCCACCTTTAACTTTTATTAATTCCACAGCAACTTTGGTAAATACATCATTTTCAAGAATATATTTCCTAATATCGGAATCATTATCCATTGCTGTTCGTGTAACATTTCCAAATGCCATTTTTAAATCATCAATGGTTGGCTCTTCAATTCTTCCAGTCTTATCAATTGGGAATATACCGTTGGTATCTTTCCATTCAGGGCGACCTCTTTTAACAATCGCAAATACCGTATCTGCATCTGTATTTGGATATGGGTTATTTTTTTCAAGAGTAGAAACTTCAAAATAATCGGGTTTTATTGCCTGAATTTTGCCCATAAATTTTTTAGAAATGCCACCACTCATTGTAAATCTTGCCTCAACAACATCACCAACGGATAAAGTCTTTTCCCATTTTTCCTCTGATACAAGTCTCTGTGTATAGCTTTCTTCTGCGGTTGGTTGATATTCAACTTCAAGTGATGTCATTTTTGGAATTATCACCGATTTTGTTAATCCAAGAGCAGCAGATGTTGCCGCTGTTAATGAGTGCCTTCTTGCTTTTTGCATTAATGGGTCTATTGGTTCTTGATATACCATTTTATCTCCCTAAGATACTTCTAAATGAACCTGTAAATTCATTTTTAAGCTTCTCATAATTTTCATCACGCCATCGCTTATATGTTTCTTCGCCAAGTACATCCATAAATGCGTCAATCATTATAAATCTTCCCGTTATAGAAAATTTACTTGAACTATAATAAGTATCATAAAAATCAAAAACAGCACGTCTATTTTCAATATCCTTTGCTTGTATTCTTCTTCTAATAAGCATAAAATAGTTTTTAACCGCAGTTTGTTGATTTTTAGGGAATCTTCCTCTTGCTTTTATTTTTTCATTTACAGTTTTTTCTAATAAATCAACAAATTCATCAAGTTGAATAACAGGTGGTTCTATTGTCACCATTTTATCTTGAACTTCTTCGCTAATTGTCGCCCTACCAATTCCCATAGCTCCAAGAGTTGAGGCTACTACATGCCTTCTACCTTTGCCTGTTAAAGGGTCTTTCGGTTCTTCATAAGCCATATTAAGTCCTCTTTAAATATTTTTCTATTTCTTTTTGTGTATTATCTGGAAATTCTTTGTAATCGGTAAGTTTTGCATTCATCATAAATCTCAATGCAGTTCTTTCAGCCGCATCCTTTGTATTATGACTTTCATGGTCAACATCAGGTGAGGATTTTGCATCGAGTCCCCCATAACTCCAATAATACCAAGTAATATACGCCTTTTTATACTTTTCGGTGGTCACAACCAAAGAAATATTAAGGTTAATCACAGCCTTCCATTGTACTGTTGTTTTGTCATTAATGGTTTGCATGAATTTAAGTCCATTTGAGGTTAGTATGGTTTTTCCATCTTCAATAGAATTTTTTGTATCGTCTTTTGCATAACGCCATAACGCCTTTCGAGCAACCATAATATTTCCATAACTCGCTGATTCTTCTTCTTCGTCAATAATTTTGGCATTTAAAAGTAATTTTTTGATATAGGATTCTTCCTTACTTTTTGAAGCACTCTTAAGTGCCGCATTTATAATTATGGGATTTCCTCTCGCATCAATTTTATCGCCAAATTTAAGCCCAAGAGCATTTACAACATCATCTATACTAAAAAAATTAGCCAAATAATCAGTTAAATCCTCTCTATTTGATGCCCAATCATTCCCTTTAAAATCTAATTTAAATGCAACATCATCAACCAAATTATTTTTCATTATAGCCCATTGCATCGTTGGTTCATTACTATAAAACATATCAAAATCATCGCTCATTATTTTTTGTATCATTTTAAAATGAGGTAAAACAATTGATGCTTCCCTATCGGGTTCTATATATGATTTTGTCATTGCAAGAGACGAAACTATGGATGCTAATACATGCCTTTTTCCTTTTCCAGTTAATGGGTCTGGATTTTCATTATATGCCATGCTCATAAGAGCAATCTATTCTTAGTATTTAAAGGTTTCTATGAATTGCTTTGTCCGAGCATTCAGTTTGTAATTTCCAAAAAAATAGTACGGCTTATATCGATTATAATATTTTGGCTGAAGTGTTTCTTTTGCAAACATAAGCGGTAAAGTCGCATTTATTGTTTTTGTACCAATATCATAACCAAGTTCTTTCATCGTGGAGGTATCAAGAATTATTCCATAGTAACTTTCCCCATCGTCATCTGGTAGACAATTCCATTGATATGTAATATCAAATACCTTCTCGCCAAGCTTATTCCATCCATGATTAAAAGGCATATAATCTACTTCTTCCATAAGGTCAGGATAAAAAGATGACCAATACAATCCTTCGCAATATTCTATCTTTCCACCACTAATTGCTGAAAGAAGATAAGCATTTAAAAAACAGTATCCCATTTTAGGATATTTCATCATTCTTGTTTTCTTTTTTATTTGATTTATCAGGTCATCAACATATTGTTCATCATTCCCACTGAGTCTTTTCGGTTTCATTGGCTTCAGATTATCCAAGTACCATTGCCAAAAAGGTAATCTACTATCTCTTGGATTCATTATTATTTGTGCTTTTAGCCAATCAGGAATCGAAATCTTATTCATTTGGCTATACAATAGCACTTTTGAATATATAAATTTATCTAAGCAATCGATTAAAAAATGCTACTTGACCACTATAAAAATTCCCATATTTATCATATTGTTCTTTGAATGATGCCACAAGAGAAATTGCTTCCTTTTTATCTTTACATCCTTTAAAATATCCATCACCAAGCATTTTTTGATTTTGAGTTGGCATAACATACCATCTTCCAAATCTACCATATTGAATATATTTTGCTTCAACCCTTATTGTTGGGTCTTTTTTGTTTTGCCATATAATTCTATGGTCATTTTCCCTTTCTTTAATCCAATCTGTCATAAAAAGAATATTGTTTATTACTATATAAACTTTGTGTTAGTCCTCAACAAGCGGGGCGATAAGAAATGCCATTCTATCATAAACCGCAACCAACGCTTTACCCTTTTCATAGTAAAAATAATCAGGAATGCCCAAATGCATAACCTCTCTTGTTCTTCCCCATTCTGGATATTTTTCAAATATTTTTTGAGATAGAATATCACTATAAAATAACTTTTTATGTAAATTATTCAATCCCATTACTTTGCCAAGACCTTCAAGCTCATCCAATTTAATTTTAATTACAGTAAATCTACGATTTCCTTTGAGTTTTCCATTATAACCCGACATATTAAATTCATATTTAATATAATAGTCCTCATCGGTTGTTCCTTGATTCCCTATTTCCTCAAGCTTACCCTCTTCCATCATTCGTTTTCTTTCTTGTTCTTCTAAATCGATTATACTACCTATATTAGATTTACCTAACCCCATAACACTCTTCATTGATGCTGTAACATGTCTTTTGCCTTTACCTGTCAAAGGGTCTTTCGGTTCTTCATAAGCCATAATAATCACGCAGTTCTATCATTTATCTTGGTGTATTTATACTCTTTGTATACCATTATTTTATATATGGAATTTTATCTTGGTCTTCATCCACAAAAGGTGGTAATAATTTTCTTGCACGATAGTAATAACGCATAAGTGCGGCTGAAGCAATGACTTTCATTAATGGCACCTTTACATTTTGACTACCAAAATTGATAAGTATTAAACTACTTACAAGTTTATCAAACAAAGGTTTATTTTCTGCTTTTGATATTCCTTCTGAATAAGTATTGAGTTTTTTATATTCAGTTTCACTATAACCTGATGCAACAGCCATTCTAATGGATGTATCACCATAATGACGTGTTAGATAGTCAACCAAATAATCATGAACAAGAGTTTGATTTACAATATTCTCAACATCAGCCTGTTTTATTTTTATTACTTCCTTTATAACCTCATCGAATTTATTATTTCGCATTATCCACTCTTGAGCATCCCATTGAGATAAATCCTCATCCACATCCATATTCACCTCATCTTCCTCTCTAATTATAATCTCTCTAACTGCCGCTGAAATATCAATATTTGACAGGGAATTTGGCTTAATTATAACTCCCTTATGTAATAATACACTAATCGGTTGAGGTGAAATCAACCATTCGTCTGAATCATCGATTATTGATTTACCTAACCCCATAACACTCTTCATTGATGCTGTAACATGTCTTTTGCCTTTACCTGTTAATGGGTCTTTCGGTTCTTCATAAACCATATTGTTTATCCTAAGAATTTTGATACTTCTTCAATATGTTCTCGCTTTGAAAATCTTTTATAATCATCGAGTCTTGCTTTGTTTTTAAATTCCCCTATTGTTTTTTTGGCTAATTTAACATCGGGTTGAACTTCAAGAGCGATAAAATTAGAATTGTTATATTTTGTAACACCAATACCTTTAATCCTTTTCACTGTGGGTTTTTCCCATGACCAATAATACATAACCTTCCAACTTTCGATGTTATTACCAGTACCCCAAACACCTTTAATCGCCATAACAATCAAATTAACATCATTTTGACCTATGCCTTTATCCGATAATTTTAATTCCCACTTAATCATGGTTTTATTTTCTATATTTAAACCCCAAAAATCTGAAGGAATTTTCATATCTCGATTTCTTTGTTGATAAGCTTGTATTGGTCTTAATGGTGGCAATACCGCCACTGGTTCGGATTCTTGCTCTTCTATAATTGCTTTGCTTAAACCCAAAATACTTCTTAGAGCGGCTGTACTATGCCGATTTCCTTTTCCTGTTAATGGGTCTTTAGGTTCTTCATATGCCATGATTTCACTTTAAAGCCAATAATTGTTCTACTCTAAGACTATCATCTTTGTTTTCAAACAACTTATAGTCATCTATTCTTGCTCTTGATTTCATCGTTTCAATAGCTTTTTCAACTTCTTTCCTTTCATTATACAATTCCTTTCGTATATGATTAGAATAATCATGTGTGGTATCTCCAAATCTTTCCCATGACCAAGAATATGTAAGCATCCAAATCTCCGAGCCGCTCAGTGTCACATCTGATTTTGATGCTGAAATATTGAGAGTAATATCACCGCTTCCTACTCCATGATTTGATAGATACGCTTTCCAAATAATGGATTTTTTGGTGTCCTCTTTTTTCACCCAATAACTTATTGGAATTTCCATATATGTTTTTGATGGCACCTGTAGAAAATCACCAAGCAATTCATTTAATTCATCAACATAATCTGGTGATAAGAAACTTGCATAATCATCCAATTGAGCCTTCTTTTTAAGTCTTTCAATTTCTTCTATTGCTGCTTTTTTATCAATTACATCCTCAGAAAAAAGATATCCCGATGTTAATTTTCCTGTTTTGGGTGACATCCATCTCCAAACATACACAACTTTCCACATTCCCTTATATACGCCTTTTTCTTTAGTAGCCAATAAAGTAAGCTTGATATTGCCCTTTCCTATACCAAACTTTGATAACTCGCATCCCCATCTAACAGTGATTATGCTATCTTCCTCTTTATCCCAAAAAACTAAAGGTATTTGCACATGTACTACCCTTTTTCGTTTGGGTATTACAACTTCAGGTATTTCAGGCTCAGGTTCTACAATATTTGCCTTACTCAACCCCAAGATAGATGACATAGATGCCGTAACATGCCTCTTGCCTTTTCCCAAAAGTGGGTCAGGTATTTCGCCGTAAGCCATTCAAATCACACCATCCTCTTTTAGCAATTCTTCCACCATCTTCAATCTATGGTTTTTTATTTGTAAATAATCACTTATTTTTGCCATAATCTTGAATTGTTCAATTAAACGCAATGCACCCTTTTTATCAATTGTTTCAACACTTTGAAGTGTATAATCCTCATGATATCCTTGCGGTGTTTCCCATTCAATAGTATAATAGACTTTCCATCTATTACTATCCTTAAACCTTTCACTTTTAATGATAAACCATACGCCATCTCTTGGTCTTGATGAAGGAGAAGAACCGATTATTTTATTTTCTTTATCAACAAAATGTGATTCCAATGCTATAAAATCTTCTTTATTCCAAATTTCCTTCCAAACCAAGTCAATTTTTTTAGGAACTTTATATTCTGTTTTTAATAATTTTTCAATTGTTGCCACACTGTTTTGATTTTGAATTAAGAGGTAATCATTTATTCTTGCTTTTGATTTAAAGTCTTCGATTTTTTGTTCAGCCTCTTTTTTACCCTTTGCCTCAACAATATCAAAATTATGACTGTTTCGGGTATTTTCTCCAGATGCCCATTCAATCGTATAATAAATCAGCCATTTATTTCCCATATCCAGTTTATCAGCAATTAATATTAATACTACATCTTTTTTTGTTGCAGTTTTCGGTGTTAAATAAGCTTCCCATGAAATATAATCTTTTTTATCATCAACCTTAATCCAAGCATGTGTTAAATCAGCTAAAGTTGAAGATGCATAGGATGTAGTAGTTATTTCAGTCTCAATTTCAGGTTCAGCAATTATAGATTTACCAAGCCCAAGCGTTGCTAAAGTCGAAGCAATCGCATGTCGATGTCCTTTCCCTGTCAAAGGGTCAGCTGGTTCTTGATAAGCCATCTAAGCCACTCCAAATTTTGCCTTTATTTGTGAAATATGCGGTTGCGAATCTTCATTATAATTAAGTGGAACAATTACAAAATCAACATTTATATTACCCAATTTCATGAGCAGAGTTTTAAGAGCAGATTGTATTGAATAATTGGCATCATCCCTTATAATTAATCCATCGGTATCACCATTAGTATTCTTTGTCCTTCTAACAATTTGTTTTCTATCGGTATCGCCATCCCTATACCATTCACCTATAGTCACATTCCACTTTACAGGATTTAACTTAGTCTTAAAAACATCTTTTATTTTGCTTTTATTCTTTTCATATAATTTTTGGTCAATGAAATAGATATAAGCATGGAAATTTGGCGCAGCTACAGTCAACTGTTTATCTGGCTTTACCATTGCCATTGTTGTCATTGTTGCATGGGACTTTGCTGGAATTGATGTTGCTGGTAAGGAAGGTTTTGGTACTGATATTGGATTATTATCTTTTGTCCATATTCTATTCAGTTTAAGCGTTCCACCGCTTTCCATTAACTGATTTCGGATATTATCATCAGCTCCAATATAACCATAAACATTTAACTTTTGACCTAATTTAAAATGAGCAACATCCTGTATGAGTTTTATTTCATAATTCATAAAGTCGGAAATATTTAAACCGCCTTTGGCTACTTTACTTACAACAGCTTTTCCACCATAAATATGTCCAGAAAATTCCCAATGTGCTATTATACTATCACCAATCTTATACTCATTCATGTCAGCCATTTTTGTGCTTAACTTTTTTAAGTCTTTAAGGTCGACTAATTCATGTTCATTTAGTTCATTTGGTGTAAGCCATACCACTTCAAAGCTAAAAGGTGAAATAGAAGCTTCAATTACTCCTGCTTTATTTCCAAATACAACGTAATCGCCCTGTTCAAATTCGGGTAAAAGCCTTGCAACTCTTGAAGTATTATTAAAATCGGGTGTTCCTTCTCTTGCAAAATCTATTAAAATATCAGCAAACTCATTATGATTATCAGATGCCCATGAGGTCATTATTGTAATTACTTTTGATGTCATGGATACAATTTTTCCAATAACGACTATTGTATTTTTTCCCGAAGTTGATGTCATTACTTCAGCCCAATAAGCAACAACATTATCCCCAACTTTGAATTCTTCGCCTTTTTGTGTTACTTTAAGAATTCTTTGTTCGATGTCTTTATTTGTATAAGCATTAACGAGACCACCGATTTTAAGCTTAGCTGGAGGAACATCTTCTAAAGCTCTAACAAGAATTGTATTAGAATCAATTATTCTTTCAACAATCCCATCCATACTTATTGGCATTGGTGGAAGAGGTTTGGTTTGTGAAGCCATAAACAAAGCCTCTACTCGGCTTCCAATCCTTAATTTAGTAGGCTCCCCTGGAATAATTACTCCTGGGCTTACTCTTTTTCCATATGGGATAAATTTATCAGGTTCTATTTTGGCTTTTGATAAACCCATACTTGCAAGTATAGAAGCTGTCACATGTCGATGTCCTTTCCCTGTCAAAGGGTCTTTATCTTCTTTATAAGCCATATTTAATTAGTTCTCTTTATTTGTTCTATTTGAGGTTGTGCATCCGTACTATTATCAAGACTGAAAACTTTGAAATCTGAGCCTAATCTTCCCCATCTTGATAATGTACCCTTTAGCCCTTCGGTTATTGATAAATTATTATCATCACGAACAATCAACCCATCGGTCATTTTCTTATTTTGAGGCATACCAGTTCGTCTTACCGCCACTTTTCTTTGGGTATCGCCCTCTCTATACCATTCACCAATAGCGAAATTCCAACCTCTTAAATCAAACTGTTCCTTCATATAGCTTTTAATTGAATCTTTATGGCGTTCATAAAAATTCTGGTCAGGGAAATAAATATATGAATCAAATCCTGGCGCAGCAACCACCATTTGTTGTTTAATTTTTCCAGTTGTTGTGGATACTACTGGCGCAACTGGTGGTGTGACTGGTGTTGTTTT
>Ga0102851_10001789_pt1 | contig 12601 bp, 10 predicted proteins | sample Mud3Dept3metaG_FD_79558 | JGI IMG/M metagenome (GOLD analysis project Ga0102851, IMG submission 79558) | Freshwater wetland microbial communities from Ohio, USA, analyzing the effect of biotic and abiotic controls - Mud 3 Core 4 Depth 3... | ecosystem: Environmental > Aquatic > Freshwater >... | reverse complement strand
TTCAACTTCTCGGCGGGCGCGTCCGCTGAACCCTCGAGCTCATGACCGGTCTGCTTCAGGTAGTAGCCGAGTTTGTCGGCTGAAACCTCCCACGGATGACTTGTCAGCCGCTCGTACAGTTCCAGGAGCGCACTGACTCGACCTTTGCCGTCGTTCAATGCGGCACAACCGTCGGCGACCTGCGAGAGCGCCACGATAAAAGCGGGAATTCCGCCCACCGTTGCACTCTCGTCAGGAATATCGAGAAGCTTGCGGTATTGGCCGATCCCGGCCCGATAGTTGCCCATTTTGAAGTCGCAGCGCCCTACTCGTGACAGGAGGATCGCCCGGTCATTGTCGGACCGGGATCTCGCAAGCGCTTCTGCGTATAGACTCCGAGCCTCCTGCAAGCTCTTCCTGGCGAACTCCGCCGCCTCGGCCCTCTTGAACAGCTCATTGACAATCGAGGAATCGAATACCGGTCCTGGCAGCTGTGAACCTCCGAGAAACAAGGAGGGAGTGATCACCTCTCCGCCGGGGCTGGCCAGAAATGGATGTTTCAGCCAGATATCGTTGGACTGGACGATCTGCAACAGTCGTCTGCCGGAGTCCCGATCCCTGAATTTTGGAGTCGTTCGCTCAACTGAGGAGCGGAGATCCTGCTCCAGCCGCAGGATCTCCTGCTCGATCCTGTCGCGCACAAGCAGCAGCGTGCCGCGATGGCCGGTTGCGAGGTTGCGGGCTCTCTCGTTGACCGATACGAAGCCGATATAGCTGAGCACCGCCGCGGGGAGGAGGATCAGTACTATAGCAATGATCAGGATTCTGACTGTCGGCGAAATGCCCTTGATCCGAGCCATCGAGTCTCAGGTTACGCTCCTGCCCGTCAAAATCCTTCAAGGAACTGTCAAAAGATGTAAAAGCTCTGCGGCAGACATGACGGACGGATACATCCGGCGTGCCTGCCGCAGCAGTTCATTGTAGCTACCTGCCGTTTTTCACCAGGGGCAGGAAGTTCTCCATCAGGTAGAGATCCATGATTTCTTTCGATGCGGTGAAGGCCATGGTATTGCCGTCCCGGGACCAGGCAAGATGCGACACCTCGGCATCGAGCCCTGTCTTCACTTCGACAGGCTGACCGCCCTGGATTGGAACTCTCCAGATCCGTCCGTTGCACGCATAGGCGATCTCCTTCCCGTCGGGCGACCACGATAATTCCCAATGGCGGTGCACGTCATCGACTTTGACAATCATCCTGCCCGGTCCGCCTTCAGCTGAAGCAAGATTGATGCTCTTGTCACTTGAGAAATACGCGATGTGCTTGCCATCGGGAGACCAATCGATGGTGCCGTACGAGACCTTATCCGAATCGGACGTGATCTGCCTCGGCTCGCCCCCATCCAAGGGAACGATGAAGATGTTGATTGCTGGGAATTCGTCTTTTTCCTTCTTGTGGTCACGGATGAATGCAATCGATTTCCCGTCAGGGGACCAGCAGGGATACCGATCCTGATTCCCCCAAGGGAGGTCCGGGTTCCATGGCAAGGAAGTTATCTGGGTCGGTTTGCCCCCATCGACGGCGAGAGTGTAGATGTTTACTTCGATGTGGTAGTCCTTCTCACCCCGCTTGCCGACGAATCTGGCGCCGGAAAACACAATCCTCTCCCCATCGGGCGAGACGTTGTTCCCACCGCCGGGGGTTGCTTCGAATATCTCGTCCAAACCGCGTTTGTACGGCAGGACCGTCTTCTCTGTGCTGCCGTCGGAAGCAACAGAAAGGATGTACCCGGTCCCCCTGAAGAAGATACGCTTCCCATCCGGCGACCATCTGGGATGAGATGCCCAGGCGGCAGCGCTCACCAGAGATGCTCTGCCCCCCGTTGCGGGAACGGTATAAATCGCCAGGTTGGGGAATTTCCCGAGGTGGATTCCCAGACTACCCTGAGACGTCCAACCTGCTAGATAAAGGGCACCTGACACAAGAGGCATCCGTATTCTCTTCGGCTCGATTCTGCCAGAGCCTGGAGCGGCGGCAGGGACAATGCAGATATCCTGGTCCTGGACGTATGCGATCATTCTGCTGTCAGGCGACCACACGGGGCCAAGCGCGGCGTCGGCCCTGGGAATGACCTTTCTTATCGTGCCGCTGCCCGTGCCAGCCACCCATATGTCATTATGAGGCAGTCCGTCCTCAGCCAAGTAGCTCTTCTTGTAAGCCAAGCTGTTGCCATCAGGAGAGAACGAAGGCGCTAGGGCAGGTTCCAAGGCAGATCCTTCAGCCAGTCGCTCGGCTTTACCCCCATCGACTGAAATGGTGTATATACCTTCGTCATTGTGAAATCCCAACATCTTCCCATCCGGGGACAGGCTCAAGCGAGTAACGACGTTGGCGCGAACCCCCGAAACCTCTCTGGCTGTGCCGCCATTCGACGGAATCACATATACACTCTGGGAACCGGCCTGGAAGGCTATCCATTTGCCGTCGCCGGACCATGCGAGCGTGTTGTAAGAATTCCTGGCATCCATCGGCTCGGTCAGCCTCACGGGCGCGCCCGCGATATCAGGATCGACGTTTCCTGAAACAGGCACTACCCAGATGCTGCCCTCGGATGCGAAGGCGAGCATCTTGCCATCGGGTGACAGCACACCGTTGCCAGGATTCGCAGGTATGGTTATCTTCCTGAACCTGGGCTCATCTGCGGCAACGGCCAGTGTCTTCGTAAGCAAGGCGATTCTTTGTTTCGCAGCGCTGACCTCCTCCTGCTGTTGCGGATAATTGTCGATTACCTTCTGATAGGCATCCTGAGCCTCGCGCAGGCCAAGCTTTTCGTAGCACATCCCGATGCGCAGCTGAGCCTTGGCTGAAAGCGATTTGTCACCTGATTCATCCACGAGTTTCTGATAGAGGGCGATCGCCTCCTGAAGCTTGCCGTCGGCGCGCTCCAGTACCAGCGCCTTTTGAAACAGATCGTAGCCGCTCTGCAGAGCGATGCCGCTGATGCTGAGCGGCAACCAGAACAGAAGTGCGATCAAGATTGAAGCTCTTTTCATTTCATGCCTCCTCTCGTTGTGTGTTCTTCAATCTTGAACGTAGCGCGATTGTCGCCAGGAGGTGTCACGCGGTCGTACCATCGGCGCAAAATTGTCGCAAAATCGATTCCGTCTTTTGTTCCGAAATCTGTCACGAAATCTTCATCTGTCGAGAACCAGCTTGTAGCCGACTCCGTGCACCGTGATCAGGCGCCGCGGCTGGGCAGGATCATCTTCTATCTTGGCCCGCAAAGACGCGATGTGGTTGTCTACGGTGCGCGTCGTCGGATACTGATCGTAGCCCCACACCTCGTTGAGCAAATCGTCCCGGGAGAGCACTTCTCCTGTCCGCGCGGCCAGCAGCCGCAGAACGCCGTATTCCTTGCGCGACAACTTCAGATCCTGGCCTGCCTTGTTGGCCTCGAAACGCTTGAAGTCGACGACTACATCGTCGAAGCTCAGCTCATCCGGCAAGCTCCCCGCCTGAAAACTCCGGGCACGACGCAGCAGGGCTCGAACCCGCGCGAGAAGTTCGGGGACTGAGAAAGGCTTGGTCACGTAATCGTCTGCGCCGAGATCCAGACCGAGCACTCGATCCATCTCCTCGCCCCGTGCAGTCAACATCAGTATCGGTGTCGCGTCGCCTTCGGCGCGCACCTTGCGGCAGATCTCGTATCCGCTCATCTTGGGAAGCATCAGGTCGAGAATGACCAGGTCCGGCTTCTCTTCACGGATCATGACGTAGCCCTGAGCGCCATCGGTAGTGCTCAGGACCTCATAGGACTCGTATTCCAGGTTGTCGACGAGTCCCCGCAGGATAGCCCGATCGTCCTCGATCACCAGAATCCTGCTCATGTCGTTTTCTCCAGCGGCAGGCAAATGGAGAAGCTACTCCCCTTCCCCGGTGTGCTTTCAACCCTGATCTGGCCTCCGTGAGCCCTGACGATGTGATCCACGAGTGCCAGACCCAGGCCACTGCCTGCTGTGCGATCATTTTCCGGCGAGCGAACTCGATAGAACTTCTCGAATATCTTTTTCTGTTCCTCGGGATCGATCCCCACTCCATGGTCGGTCACCTGGATGACCGCCTGTCGGTTCTTCGCGGCCAGCCGCAGATCAATGTCGCGGGAATCGCCCGAGTATTTCATGGCGTTGCTGAGGAGATTGAGAATGGCCTGTTCCATGGCGTCTCGATCTGCTTTGACCTCCACCGCCCCTTCCTCGATCTTGACGTTGAGACTGAAGCCCTGCTGGCTGAGGGGATACTGCATGGTCCGGGCAGCGGCGTGAATCAACTCAGAGAGGTCCGTCGGCTGCAGCCGATAGGCCTTCCTCCCTGCTTCGATCTTGGTAAAGTCGAGGACGTTGTTCAGGAGGCGAGTCAGACGTTCGCTCTCATTGACAATCGTGTCGAGATATTCCTTCTGAGCTTCCGGAGTCCTGGAACGCCCCAGGCTCATCGTCTCGGCGAACATCCTTATTGCCGTCAACGGAGTTTTCAGCTCATGCGAGACGCTGGAGACGAACTGGGAGCGCATTTCCGCGGTCTGAACCTCGCGGCGCACATCTCTCCAGAGGAGATAGGCCCCGAACGACGTCACGCTGAGAACCAGGAACAGGGCGAGCAGATAGAAGGACCGCCATGGAGCCCAGCCCTTTGCCGGAGTCTGCGGTTCATCGACGAAATCAACTCTGAGGTTGCGTATGCTCGATAGAAGATAACCCTCGACAGCGTTGCCGTCTAACAGGTTGATTTTGCCCGGAATCGAGCCGACAGAAGCACTGTCAGACCGAACGGATGCGAGAACCGCCCTGGGGTCAACCACGAGAAGGAGGTCTCTTAATCCGCCCTGGACCGAGGCCAGGCTTAGCAGCCAGGGCGTGCTTCCGTAGGCGATCCATTCGGGTTCCTCCGTACGATTGTCATGCGCAGCTCCAAACCCCAGACCCTGGAAGTCACGCGCAAGTGCAAGAGCGTGCTCCACTATTTCGACCTGTTGGAGGATGTCTCTTCGACATCTTCCTGCCTCAGAACGAAGCGACTCCTCAGGGGCGTCGCCAGCGATGGCATCGACGAGATCCCGAAGGAGGTAGCATGAGGCAGCCGACAACCACTCACTGCGCTGCAGTTCAGCGCGGACGAGATCCAGAACCTCTGAATGCCCCATGCCTCTCCCGACGAGAGCCCTGCCGGCATAGAGGGAGAAAGGGACCCCGTACTCGTCCTTGACTGAGCGAGGCGACATGAGGACATTCCAATATTGCTCCGCAGCTTCCGTCGTACGGCGGAGCTTCAGGAGTGCCCTTGCGAGCGAGAGCCGCGCATTCGCTCTCTGGACCGGATTTCGGGTCCTCTCTATGTATTGGCGGTAGAGGTCGGCGGCCCGCGACAGATTCCCGTGGGCAAACTCCTCATGTTCAGCCTGACCGATGACTTGGGAAAGGGCGGGAATATCCGGGAGCCGCCGGAGGTCTCCGCTCTTCTGATCCGCCTCCCACGGCAGCAGCAACCGGCCTTCATCGACCAGGCCGACCAATACAACCTCAGGGTTCGCGTAATCGTTGCCGGAAAGGCGCATCGACCTGTCGGACAGGGCACGCACTTCCTGAAGCTCGATCTTCTCCAGGCGCGCCAGGAGGAGCTGTCCGATTTCCCGTGCTGCGCGACGCCGTTCGTCAGCCACGCGTTTTCCGGCAAGCTCCTGCTCCTGGCGGATCATGCGCCAGGTGAAAGCTGTCAAAACCAGGCTCGGCAGGAGCACAGCGAGAAAGAAGAGCAGGACCTGCTTCCGATGACTCTGCGCGCTCATGACCGGGGAGCCCCTCTCCGTCTTGTCTATCTATATTCTGACACTCAATTCGGCCTGTGGTTGTCACGAAAATGTCATGCATCGGTGCGAATTCAGGGAATGCCGCTCAAGGTCGCGAATTCGAAGCCTCGGGATTTCATACCGTCGATGATGAGGCGGGTCGCATCGACGGCGTAGAGGCGGTTCGCCTCGCGGTTCCCATGGTGGCCGTCGTGAATGACGATGATCTTGCCCGGTGCGGCGTGTGACAGCACGTCAGAGGCCACTCTTTCACCGGTGCGCTCGCGAAACCAGCACCAATCCCAGGCCAGCCAGCTCCACCCGACGAGCCTGTATCGCAGTCGCGACAAGTCCGTAAGCATCGACACGCTCCGCCAACCCGCGTGCGGGCGGAAGAGCGCTGCAGAACGGTATCCTGCATAAAGCTCTATCCGGTCCGCAGCCGCTGTGAGCCTGCGCGTCAGTGTCTCAGGAGATTCCATCATCAGCCAGCGATCCCCTGGATGCAGCCCGACGGTATGCCCTTCCTCAAACATCCTTCGCACGATCGGCGCGCTGCGCTCATCGACATAGGCGTCGATCAGGAAAAAGGTGGCGCAAACCTCCTTCTCCTTCAGAAGATCCAGCAACTGAGGCGTCGCCGAAAGGTTTGGGCCGTCATCGAAGGTCAGATAGAGGACCTGTCCCTTCGCCGGCACCGAGGCACGCCAGACGCACAATTTGCCTGCAGCGGCATCAAAAAGGAATGGAAAGGGCGCCACATGCGACAAAGCTAGAATGCCAATGATCGCCAGGAAAATTGCCGGAACCATTGGCTGTCTCGGGGACAGGCTAGTCGACCTCAAAATCGCAGCCTGAGCCTGCTTCGAAGAATTAACTCTCTGCACATATGTGAGAACGCCCTATCATTCAGCAACTCCTCAACTGGCACAACCAATTTTGAGGTTGAGTAGCCTGTCCCCGGAATCGAGCCGTTCGTCCCGCCTGAATAACCTCTCGTCACATACGCCTTGGCGCTCCATCCGAGTCCATCCACACTGATTGCGTACTATGGCTACCAACGAGCTTATGATCTCAAAATCCGGCGACCCTGAATCGTGCTCCCGATCTTCGTTTCCGGGAGCCGCGAGCGCAGAATCCAGTGAAACCGGAACCTCTCGAGCGGAAGGGTGTCCGGCCGTGAACGCTGCTCCCCGGGCAGCCGGTCGACGGGATCCCGATCTCGGATGCGATTGCGAGACAATCCGCAGAGCGCAACTCGGCGACGCTGTGGCCTGGGAGACCATGGTCCGGCAGAACGTCGGATGGATTCTCAACACCTGCTACCGGTGGGCAGGGTCTGGGGCCCGCGCCGAGGACTTGGCCCAGGAAGTGTTCATCAGGGTCTTTCAGAACCTCCACTCTTACCGGGGAGACCTGGCCGGATTCCGGACATGGTTGCGGCGGATCACCCGCAACCTGCTGATCGATGACTATCGCAGGCATGGTAAGGACAGGAGCACCGTGTCCTACGACAGCCCCGACGAGCGGACGAAGAGCGTGCTCCAATCCATTCCATCGAGCGAGTCCAGCCCCGAAGCCAATCTCGCGAACCGGGAACGGAGAGCCGTTCTGCGCGGGGCTTTTCAGTTGCTCAACCCGGAGTTGCGGAGAGTTGTCGTTCTGCGTGATGTACAAGGCCTGGCCTATGAGGAGATAAGCGACTTGCTGAAGACCCCGGTGGGAACCGTAAAATCAAGAGTCAATCGCGGCAGGAGTGAGGTGGTCCGGTTCGTGCGCCAACATCCGGAGCTCTGGCCCTGTCTGGGTTCAAGCGCTCCCGCGTCGGCATAGAGCCTGCAGAAAGCAAAGAAAGGCAATATGACCCTGAAGCGCCTCGGATTCAACTTACTGCTGGTCCTCGTTGCAGTGAACCTGATGGCACTGAGCGAGCTCATCCACGCCTTGATGATGATGAATTGGCGGCCGGGCACCACTATCTCTCAATTGTTTTTCGCGCAGGTGGCATCTGCGGCCTGCTTCGGGATCCTTATTCCAGCCATCGTATGGTTCGCACGGCGCTATCCGCTGGCTCGCCCGCACTGGTGGAAACACGCGTCGGTGGTTGCTCTGGGAGGACTTCTTGTTTGCGTGGTCCATCCAGCTTTCTATGCAGGGCTGGATCGTTTGATCGGGGAAGTGCTCGGGCCACCATACTCTTTTCACTATCGGTATCGCTATGCTTTTGTACCCGGCCAGCCGGAGGTTCCATTCTGGCGGGTCTGGTGGTATGTCCTCACCTATTACCTCACCTCGTTGGTGTTCTTCTACATCGGAGTCGTGGCATTCGTATCTGCGCGCCGGTACTATCAACTCCTGCGCACGAGCGAACTTGATCGCATGCAGCTGGAGTCCGGCCTGGCCCAGGCACGGCTTCACCTGCTTACAACGCAGTTGCATCCTCACTTTCTTTTCAACACCCTGAACTCCATTTCCGAGCTCATGTACGAGGATGTGGCGGCAGCCGAACGCATGGTGGCACGGCTGAGTGAGCTGCTGCGCATATCTCTTGCCCAGCAGGATGCGGCGTTGGTGCCGCTGGATAAGGAACTCGAGGCCCTTGGAATCTATCTGGAAATCGAGAAGATTCGATTCCAGGACCGCATCGCGGTGGACCTGGAGATTGCTCCGGACATCCGCCCATGCCTGGTTCCATTTCTGATCCTGCAGCCGCTCATGGAGAACGCAATACGGCACGGTATTTCCCGACTGACACGCCCAGGACGGGTTGAGATCCGGGCCTGCAGGAAAGCGGAACGGCTCGAATTCGAGATCCGCAACGATGGACCTGTGGACTCGGTGAAGAGTCGGCCGGAAGGTCTGGGACTGCGCAACATACGCGATCGGTTGAGAGCACTCTATCAGGAGGGTTACATTTTCGAGTACGAGGCGATCCCGGAAGGCGGATGGAAGGTTCGCCTCGAGATTCCTGAGTCTCACGCTGAAGAACAGGACATGATGAAGTAGTCAGGCTTGAGCCGCTGGCGGTGCTGCGACCAGCTTCCTCGTGCGCTTCTCAAACAGGATCCAACCGTATCACGGAGATCGGGGCACGTGACCCGATTCCTGTTTTATCTATAGCGACGGGGCTTCTCCCGCATACAATAATGATGAACACAAGGAGAATTTCCGCGTGTACCGCGTGCTCATCGTGGATGACGAACCTCTCGCTCGCAAGAGGATCCGCCGCATGCTGGGGGGAGAACCTGACATGAGCGTGGTCGGTGAGTGTGCGGACGGGCTTGCGGCCCTCTCTGCGATCAAGGACCTGAATCCGGACCTGGTCTTTCTCGATGTGCAGATGCCGGAGATGAACGGCCTCGAGGTGATCCGCGCCATCGGCCCTCACAGCCTGCCAGCCTTTGTCTTCGTAACTGCGTACGACAGCTACGCGCTGCAGGCCTTCGAGGCGGAGGCTCTTGATTACCTTCTCAAGCCTTTCGACTCACTTCGTTTTAAAGAGACCCTCCAACGCGTCCGTCGACGCCTCGGCGAGAACCGCGACAGACTCAGCGAGCAGATCAGTCAGCTGGCGAGCCGTTTCGGCGCCGGGCCGCAATATCTCCAGAGGCTCGTGGTCAAGATGGAAGACCGGATGATTCTTGTCAACGTGGAAGAGGTGGACTGGCTCGAGGCCGCGGGCAACTACGTCTGCGTCCATGCCGGCAAACAGAGCCACGTCGTTCGGGATAGCCTGAATCATCTTGAGTCGTGCCTGGATCCCGCGCGCTTTGCGCGCATCCATCGCTCCACCCTCGTGAACCTGAACCGGATCCGCGAACTGAGGCCGCATTGGCACGGCGATTACAGGATCACCCTGCACAGCGGTCAGGTCTTGCCATTGAGCCGCCGGTATCGCGAGGCGCTGACGGAAAAACTCGGCATCCGGGGACCTTTGTCGTAGTCTGCAGGGTGCCGGCCGTCACTTCTTCGAGAACTCGACGAATTCCACGGGAGCGCCGTCGCATACGACGAAGGCCACCCGCACACCTTCGGACGGGCTGTTCGGCTCGATCAGGATCTGGTGTCCTTCCACTGCGCGAGCCAGGTCATCGACTTCGAATGCAACATGAGCGACTGTCTTGACGAGCTCGGGAAGCGGGCAGTCGGGCTCGTACCTCATCCATTGGATTCCGAAGGGATTGTCCTCGTGATCCGTGCAGAACACCTTGTGTTTCTCCAGGTAAGTCTCCCCCGGCTGCGGAGTCGCCGTTGGGATTCCGAGGTGATGGTATTTCATCAGCTGAAGTCCCTCCTCAGGCCGTCGCCAATCAGGCGGACGGGGATTTTCGGAGTTCACGTTCTGCCATCAGCAGGTCCACATAGGCACCCTCAATCAGCTGCGACGGATTGATCCCCAGTTGATCCATCAGGGCATGAGCCTCGGCAATTCCGGCTTCAGGAGGCTCCCCGTCACTGAGTACAACTTCCAGCTCCAGGAATTCGCCCAGGCCCCTGACCTGATCGAGGTGGACACGAGTGCGCCCCACAAGAAAGAGCGTACGACGCTTTTCGACCCTGCCGGACTGTTCATAGGCGAGCGACAGGACCTCACGCAACGAGCCAGGGGACAACGTGGGAGATATCAGGTAGAACGACTCCTTCGGACCATGTTGATCGGCACGGCGATAGAAGATCAGTTCGCCACGCCCATCGGGAAAGGCCCGCAATTTGAGACGCCCGGCAGCGCAGTTGAAGAACGTGTCGTCCTGAACAATTTCGGTCGGGCCTGAGTCCGCAATCGCCGCCACCTTCGATGTGAGTTCGGCAATATTCCTGACCCGTGCTTTGATTTCGATATTCCGTGCCATGTGAATTGGTCAGGGCGTTAGGAAACGGCGGGCACAAACGAAATCCTTGGCGTGCCACTCATCGTAGTCCGGTGCAGCTGGATCCAAGCTGTTGACGCGTACCCTTCCGGAACAGTGGATGAACTTCCGGTCGCTCAGGTAGATTCCGACGTGCATGATACGCTCCGGCTTGTCCGCCGCAGCCTTATCTCCAAAGAACAGGAGATCCCCACGTCGCAGGTTCTGGAATGCCGACCCTGCCTCGACTTCCTCTCCCTGCCGGGCCTGCTGGTCCGCATCCCGGTTCAATGACGTTCCATTCAGAAAGAAGACTGTCTTGACGAAGCCCGAGCAGTCGAATCCTTTGGGCGACGTGCCTCCCCAAAGATAAGGCGCGCCCATGAAGAAGCGCGCGGCAGCCTCGATGTTCGTGGGAGTGAGTTTTCTCGACACCCGCCAGCTCTGGTCGTTCATCAATGCGGTGCTTTCAATAAAGCCGCTGCGCCCGTCGGGGAGGGATGCCTCCAGCCAGCTTCCCTTTCCCGCCACCCGGCGGAGAAGATCGCCTGCTGTGACGTCGCACACCGGCGGCGCACCCGCTTTCGGCCCTGACCTGAGCAGGCCGGACTGGCACACCACACGATAAAGATCAGCGGAATTCCATTCCGTGAGTGCGGCAGCATCGACAGTGAGTAAGGCTCCTTCGTCGATCCAGCCCAGATAGCGGTCGGGGCAGTGGATGTAATACCAGCCGCCGTTCTTCTTGAGCAACTCCACCGTTTCCCCGAGGAGCACCTGCGAGACGAGCTCGGCCCGGTGATCAGGTCCGCGTCTCACGTTACCCACACTGATGTTCACCAAACCTGAATTCCTGGAACCGAGGGCCGGATCAGGCAGGACCTTGATTTCGTCGGTTATGGGCCCGGCTGCGGTTTCCCGGAGCAAGCTCAGAAGCGCCGCTTTCGCGGCCGCGCTCTCGACTTCTCCCTTCGTAATCATCCGACCATCATCGACACGCACGTCTACGCGAAAGACCTCCAGCCGGGAATCCGGGGCAAACCTTGACTTGACCGTCTTGACTGCGGCTTGCCAATCCTTGCCTGCCTCCCTGTGAGTGCATCCGGCGAGGGTGATCACGAGAAGCAGCCCGGCAATACGATATGGACGTCGAGTTCCCGCTTTGCCCGGCAACGGCCGGCCCGCAACTACTTGCATGGCTCTCCTCAGAGGGGGACAGTCACCAGTCTCCCGCTAGAAAATAACAGGAAAGAGGCCGAGGACAAAGGCTCAGCAGTCGAGTAAGAGCATCTCCGATTGAGAATGCCGGGAACCGTCCGGCCGAGAGCTATATGCCGGCGCGGCAGGGACACTTCTGATTGTCCCTCTCACAGATGCATGTTTGATGGCCGCGCGCGGCGCGCTATGATTATGGTCCGCCGTGGATCCGCGGACGGCCCTTTTCTGAGAGGCCGGCTGAACGAGCAGGACCGAAAGCCGGGTGTCCGGCACTCACATCCAACCAGGCACGGAGAACACAGAGCCTTGACACCGAATACCGCCGCACGGACAGACGTCCGGAATGTGGCCATCATTGCTCACGTTGACCACGGCAAGACTACCCTCGTCGACGCAATGCTCAGGCAAAGCGGCACGTTCCGGGACAACGAGCGCCTCGTCGAGCGGGTCATGGACAGCCTTGATCTCGAACGCGAGCGAGGCATCACGATCATGGCCAAGAACACGGCCATCTTCTACCGCGGTATAAAGATCAACATCGTCGACACCCCGGGCCACTCGGATTTCGGCGGCGAGGTCGAACGGAGTCTGAACATGGTGGATGGGGCGATCCTCCTGGTCGACGCCAGCGAAGGGCCGCTCCCCCAGACACGCTTCGTTCTGAAGAAGGCGCTCGCCCGGCGGATTCCCATCGTCCTGGTCATCAACAAGATCGAC
>Ga0102851_10001788_pt1 | contig 12603 bp, 11 predicted proteins | sample Mud3Dept3metaG_FD_79558 | JGI IMG/M metagenome (GOLD analysis project Ga0102851, IMG submission 79558) | Freshwater wetland microbial communities from Ohio, USA, analyzing the effect of biotic and abiotic controls - Mud 3 Core 4 Depth 3... | ecosystem: Environmental > Aquatic > Freshwater >... | reverse complement strand
CTCGTAGTCGAAGTGGAAGGTCGCGACGCCTTCGCGACCGAGCGCGGTGTAGTGACTCGCGATCGTCTTGCGCTGCCCCTTGCGCGCCACGATCTTCGTCGTGCCGCCCGGGAAGAGGTCGCAGAGAACGCCGTCGTCGGCGAGCAGCTGCGCCGCCTCGCCACGCGAGCGATCGACGTCGAACTCCTTCTCCATGCGCAAGAGCCGTTCTCCTCGCCGCGAGTGCGAGCCGTCAGTGAATCTCGATCCAGACCGATGGCGCGAGCACCGAACCCTCGCCCGCGATCGCGTCGAGCCAGGAACCGACGTTCGCGAACGCCTCGCCCCAGGGTAGTGCGGCCGCGACGCTCTGCGCGAGGTTCACGCGCAGCGCCTCGCGAAGCTGCTCGGCGAGCGGCTTGGGCGGCGGGTAGACCGCGAGCGCGACGTCGGCTTCGGCGGCGATGCCGACTTTTTCCTTCGCCTTGGCCACCGCGGCGCGCAGACCGCCCAGCACGTCGACGAGACCGCGCGTCACGGCCTGCTCACCGGTCCACACCCGCCCTCCGGCGATCGCGTCGATCTCGGCGACGTCGCGATTGCGGCCCTCGGCGACGCGCGCGAGGAAGCGCTGGTAGGTGTCGTCGACGTCGGCCTGCAGCCAATCGCGCGTATCGGGCGACAACTCGGGCATCATCAGGTTGATCTCGGCGTGCGGGGCGCGGTCGAGCGTGGCGATGTTGACGCCGAAGCGCTCGAGCAGGCCATGCAGCGAGGGTCGCACCGCAAAGACGCCGATCGATCCCGTGAGCGTGCCGGGCTGCGCGACGATCGCGTCGGTCGCCGACGCCAGGTAGTAGCCGCCCGACGCCGCGTAGTCCGAGAACGACGCGACGATCGGCTTCTTCTTGCGTGCCTGGCGAATCGCCTGCCAGATCTGCTCGGAGGGAAAGGCGCCGCCGCCGGGGCTGTCGATGCGCAGCACGATCGCGCGGATCGTGTCGTCGGCGGCAGCGTCCTGCAACGCCTCGATCGCCGACTCGGACGCGAAGATCGGCTGGCCAGTGCGCGACATCGATCCGTGTCCCGTCTGGATCGTGCCGCTGCCGTAGATCAGCGCGAAGGTGGCGCGCGGCTCGAAGCCCAGCGACGCTGCGTCGACCGCCGCGTAGTCGGCAGCCTCGACGATCGTGTCCTTGCCGAATTCGTCGATCAGCGCCGCCCGCGTGCGCACGCCGTCGATCAGCTTCAACTCTTCGAGCACTTCAGGTCTGGACGGCGCGCTGGCGATCACCTTGCGCACGGTCTCGACCGAGATGCCGCGCGCCTCCGCGATGCCGCCGACGAAGAGGCCGTCGAACGAGTCGAGCAACCGGTTCGATTGCTCGCGGTAGAACTCGTTCATCGAGTGGCCGGCGATGCTGTCGGCGGCGCCCTTGTAGTTGCCAGCCTGGGCGACCTGCACGGTGACGCCGAGGTAGTCCCAGAGTCCGCCGAGGAACCAGTGCTCCTCGGCGAGGCCGATCAGCGGCGCGCCGCTGCCGGGCGCCAGGTAGAGCTTCTCGGCCGCACTCGCGACGTAGTAGTCGCGGTTCGCGCCGAAGCCTTCGATCTCGAGATAGGCGACGGGATGGCGACCGGCGTCGCGCAGCGCCCGGATCGCGTCGCGAAGCTCTTGCGCCTTCGCCCAGCCGATCTGGAGGTTGCGGACGACGAGCAGTACGTGCCCGATGCGGTCGTCGCGCTCGGCCTTGCGCAGCTCCGACAGCGTTCCGAGCAGCGAATGGCGCTGCAGGCCGAGGAGCTGGCCGAAGAAGGGCGTCTCGGGCGCTTCCACGTAGCTGCCCGAGAGTTCGATGACGAGCGTGCTGCCCTTCGCGATCGACGGCGGCCCGCCGACCTTCCAGATCGCATAGCTCGCCGCGATCACCAGCAACGCGATCACGCTCCATCGAACTCTTCGCATCGACTCACCCCCGTTGCAGACTATGCTACGCGCCGATGGCGCGGGAGGTCTACGTCGCGGCGGTCGGTCTCACCAAGGTGGACCTCACCGGCCGCATCTTCGCCTCCATCTTCGATCTATTCGCCGAAGCCTACCACCGCGCGCTCGAGGACTCCCCGGTCCGCGCCTTCGAAGCGGTCCAGATCGGGGTGATGGACAGCGAGGAGTTCGAGAATCGCGCCAACCTCGCCGCGAAGGTCGCCGATCGCCTCGGCCTCACCGGCATTCCCGCGATTCGCTCCGAGACCGCTTCATCGACCGGCGCCGCCGCTTTCCATGAGGCTTATTACAAGGTCGCGTCGGGACAATGCGAGAGCGTGCTGGTGCTTGCGGGCGAGCGCATGAAGAACGTCACGACGGAAGTCGCGACGGCGATCATGTCGAAGACGATCGACCCGGTGGAGCGCCAGTTCGGCTTCACGATGCCGGCGTTGATCGCGCTGATCACGCAGGCGTGGCTCGCGGAGCGGCGACTGCGCGGCAAGCCGGTTGCGGATCTGCTGGCGCGCCTGATGTTTCGCGCCCACGCGCTCGGTGCCGAGAACCCGCTCGCCGCGTTCCACGGCAAGTCCGAGCCGCTCGACGCCTACTTCGACGCCGCCAAGAACCTGCCCGTCGCGACGCCGCTGATGCGCAAGGACTGCTCGCCGATCTGCGACGGCGCCGCCGCGCTGATCCTGACGGCGCGACCGCAGGCGGTGCGCGTCGCGGGGCTCGGCTCCGCGACCGAAACGTCGTCGATCCTCGACCGCGGCCACCTGGCCTGTCTCGATGCGACGCGCGCGGCCGCGAAGGTCGCGTACTGGCGCGCCGGGATCGCAAAGCCGCGCGAACTCGAGGGGCTCTACGTCGAGTGCCACGACGCCTTCAACAGCCTGCTCCCGATCGACCTCACCGACCTCGGACTCATCGAGCCCGACGAGGCGATCGACGCGCTGGTCGGCAGCCTGCGCCGCGAGCCCTCCGATCCGCTCGAGCATCCCATCACGGGCCTCCGGGGCCGCGTGCCGGTGAACTTCTCGGGTGGCCTCAAGGCGCGCGGTCATCCGGTGGGCGGCACGGGGCTGTTCCAGATCGGCGAGTGCTTCCTACAGCTCACCGGCCAGTTCCCGAATCCGCGCGCGCAGGTGCCCGGGGCGCGCATCGGCATCGCGCACTCGATCGGTGGGCCGGGCAACAATGTGTACGTGACGGTGATCGAGCGCGCCGACCGCAAGCGCAAGCCCGAAGCGGTCGCGCGGCCGCCGCTCTCGTTCCGTTCGAGCGGACCGGCGCGGCTTTCGGAACTGGCGTCGATGCCGCAAGGACTTCACGGTGCCAGCGCGTTGCTCGAGGCGTACACGAGCATCTACGTGACGGCGTCCCAGAGCGGCGGGCCGATCCACGTCGGGCTCGTGCGCATCGGCGACAAGCGCGCCTTCGCCAAGCTCGATCAACCGCCCGGCGAGGGCGAGCCGCCCGAGGCCGTGCTCGCCGGCCAGCGCGTGCGCCTGCTCGTGAAGGACGACGGCGACCACTACTTCCAGATGACGCCGACCCGCGGCTTCGACCTCGCCGGCCTCGTCGGCCGCATGCGAACCCGCGTCAGCACCCTCCGCCGCCCCCCCGAAGACCCCTCCGAATGAGCGTTGACTTGGGGACGTTCCCGATGTCAACAAAGGCAACGGGGCAGGAACTTCCCCAAGTCAAGGTCAGAAGACGATGACGCCGCGGGCGTTCGTGCCGGCGACCAGGTCGGCGAAGGCCTGCTGGGCCTGGTCGATCGAGTAGGTCGCCGTCACCAGCTCGTCGAGCTTCAGGCGGCCCGATTTGTAGAGATCGAGCAGGCGCGGGAAGTCGATCGACGGGCGCGCGCCGCCGTACATCGATCCCGTCAGCACCTTCTCCTGGAACGGCATCAGGAACGCGCCGAGCGTCACCGTCTCGGTCGGCTTCGCGACGCCCACGACGACGGCCATGCCGCCCTTGTGCACACAGTTGTAGGCCTGCTGGATCGTCGCGCCGAGGCCGATGCACTCGAACGCGTAGTCCGCGCCACCGCCGGTCATCAGCATGATCTTCGTCACCGCGTCGCCGTCGGTGGTCGGGTTGATCGTGTCGGTCGCGCCGAAGTTGCGCGCGAACTCGAGCTTCTTGTCCGACGTGTCGACCGCGATGATCCGGTTGGCGCCTGCGATCGCGCAGCCCTGGATCGTGTTGAGACCGACACCGCCCGAGCCGAACACCACGCAGGTGGAGCCCGGCTCGACCTTCGCGGTGTTGAGCGCCGCGCCCGCGCCGGTCATCACCGCACAGCCGACGATCGCCGCCTTGTCGATGCCGATCGACGGGTCGATCTTGATCACGTTGTCGCGGTGCAGCGCGGCGTACTCGGTCATCACGCCGGTGCCGGCGAAGTGGTTGAGCGTCTGGCCCTTCGAATCCTTGTAGCGGCTGGTGCCGTCGGGCAGCGTGATCGTCGCCTTGGCCGAGACGTCGCAGAGCTGCGGCTTGCCCATCACGCAGTAGCGGCACTTGCCGCAGGTGGGCACCCACGAGACGACGACGGTGTCGCCGATCGCGAGATCGGTGACGCCTTCGCCCAGTTCGCAGATCTTGCCGGCCGCTTCGTGACCGAGCACGACGGGCGGCGGCAGCGGGATGGTTCCGTTGGTGGCGGAGAGGTCGCTGTGGCAGACGCCGCACGCGCCAATCTTCACCATCACCTCGCCGCGCCTCGGCGACTCCACCGTGATCGTCTCGACGACGATGGGCTTGTTCCACTCTCGGCAGAGGACGGCCTTGGACTGCTTGGCCATTGCGGGTTTCTCCTGGCTTCGCGCGACCGGCAACGCGGCGCACGGGGTGGATTGGGGATGCGGCCGCGCTGTGAGAATGACTCGGCGCGGGAGCGAGCAGTCTAGGAGAGCGTCGACTCGCATGTCAAAGCCAACTCATGATTCCGCGCCGCCGCCGGACGGCGGCGCGCCAACACGGGTCAGGGGGCTCGTCTGCCTTTCGGTGCGCAACTCATGATTTCCGCGCCGGCCGCCAAGAGCGGCCGCGCCAACACGAGTCAAGTGGCTATATGCTCGGCGACCGGGTGCTTCTCAGGGGAGATCCAGATGACGATCCGCGCGTTCCGGCCCGAGGATGCGAGTGCGCTGGTGGCCGTGGCGAAGAGCTGCGCCCGGGGCGAGACGGATTTCGTGCTGGTGCCGCTCTGGGAATCGGAGCGTGATCTGTTCGGCGAGTTCGAGCGCCACGGCGTCGATCCCAAGAAGCATCTGCTGGTCGCCGAGGCGGGCGACGGCAGCGTCGTCGGGTGTACGGGCTTCGTGCGGCGGCCGAAAGCCACCTTCGCCGGTCTCGTGTGTCCGATCGTCGCGCGCGAGTCGCGCGGCCACGGCGTCGGCGGCGAGCTGCTGCGCGCCGCGCTCGCGCTCGGCTCCGAGCGACTCGGCGTGAAGCTGGTCTCGGCGGCGATCGGGGTGCGCAACCGCGCCGGCTATTCACTGCTCACCGCGCTCGGCTTCCGCGCCGCGCGCCAACACTATCTGATGCGACTCGACGACACGCCGGTCGCCGTGCGCATGCCGATCGAGGGGCTCGAACTCGGCGGCGCGAAGCCCGACGACGCGGATGCGATGCTCGCGGTCTACACGGCCTGCGGCTTCGAGACGCGCACGCCTGAGGTGATGCGTGCGGTGCTGGCCGACGGTCGCCACGCGCACTCGGTGGCGCGTCACGGCGGCAAGGTCGTCGCCTTCGCCGAACTCGAGACGCACTGGCCCGAGCGACCGTGGGTGGCGTACGTCTGCGTCGACCCGCCGCTGCAAAATCGCGGCGTCGGCTCGTCGCTGGTGGCGTGGGCGCTGGCGCGTCAGTTCGAGGCGGGCGCGCAGAGCGCCCTGCTGCTGCTGTCGCCGGGGAATCGGCCCGCGCTGCAGGCGTACGAGAAGGTCGGGTTCCACCGACACCGACTGGTGGACGTTCTGGAGAAGGGCCTCTAGCAGAAGCGATCGCGCTACGAGGGGTCGACGTTCTCGACCCAGCCGCCGCGGTCCGCCCGCCTCACGTCGGGATCAAAGACTCGCGAACACCGCGTTCATCAGCGCCGTCGCGCGCGGTCCGATCAGGAAGATCCCCGTCTCCATCCGATTCATCGCGTAGCCGAATGCGACGCCCGCCTCGGGATCGGCGAAACCGAACGATCCGCCGGCGCCCGAGTGACCGAAGGCGCGCGGGTTCGGGCCGATCGGCTCGGCCTCGGTGCCGATCTGGAAGCCGAGGCCGAACTTCGTCGGCATGATCGGGATCACGTGGTCGAGGCCGTAGCGCTGCTCCACGCGCGCGCGGTCGATCGCGTCGCGCGAAAGCACGTGCACGCCGTCGATGCTGCCGCCACCGGCGAGCGCCGCGTAGATGCGCGCCAGGCCGCGCGCGCTGCCGTGGCCGTTCGCGGCCGGGATCTCGGCGCCGCGCCAGGCGCGCGAGTTGAATGCGCCCGGCAGCGGCATCGGGTTCATGAACGCCTTGATCGCGTACGGCTTCGCGCTCGCGAGCAACTTGGCGAAGAAATCGTCGCCGCCGCTGCCGTCGAGCCTCGGGAGCGGCGCCGGAATCAGCTCGGCACAGCGCGCGTCGTGCTCGGCCGGCGTGCCGATCATGAGGTCCGCGCCGAGCGGACCGGCGATCTCCTCGCGGAAGTAGCTTCCGACACTCTTTCCGGTGATGCGCCGCACCACTTCGCCGACCAGCCAGCCGAAGGTCATCGCGTGATAGCCGTGCGCGGTGCCCGGCTCCCACCACGGCGCCTGCTCGGCGAGCGCCTCGCACATCGTGTCCCACTCGTACATCGCAGCGGGCGGCAGCGGCTTGTCGACGGCGACTAGCCCAGCGCTGTGGTCGAGCAGCCAGCGCACCGGGATCGCGCCCTTGCCCGCCTGCGCGAACTCGGGCCAGTAGCGCGCAACCGGCGCGTCGAGATCGAGCTTGCCCGCGTCGGCGAGGCGATGGGCGCACAGCGCCACCATGCCCTTCGTCGTGGAGAACAGATTCACCAGCGTGTCGGCGTTCCACGGCCGCGTGCGTTGCGGATCCGCGTGACCGCCCCACAGGTCCACCACGGTACGGCCGCCGAGCGTCACGGCGAGCGACGCGCCGACCTCCTCGGGGTTGTCGAGCTGTTCGGTGAAGACGTCGCGCACGCACCGGAAGCGCGCGTCGCAGCTGCCGTGGATCTCGACGCGATTCGCCATGACGACCCCCAGTGGAAGGTCGGCGAGGCTACTGCACCGGCCGGCTGGGGTCGAAGATCGAGTTCAGCAGCGCGGCGAGTCGGATCCCAGACTGCTCGAGTCGCTGCTCGACGACCGGGATCGCTTTCTCGTAGTACGCGTCGCCGAGTGACTCGTCCCGCTGCACGGCGAACAGCGGCTGCTTCGAGAGCGCCAGCGACTCATCGGCCCAAACGTGCGGATCGAGCGACGCCGACCAGCGCGCGCTCTCGGCGGCGTCCTGCGTATCCACCAGCGACTGCGCATACGCGCGCCAGCGCGGGCTGCGACCGCGATTGCGCTGGCGCAGCTTGCGATCGAGCAGCTCGCTGTCCCACAGCCGGTGCAACGTCACCCTCTCGCCGTCGAAACGCAGATCGATCGTGGTACCGCCGCGCATGTCGGGATGGCTCACGTGCAGCGGCTGGTGCACGTCCCCGACGAAGTGCGCGAGCAGCCGCAACGCATCGACCTTCGCATCGTGTGGCGAATTCGGATTGCGCAGACGATCCGTCTGGATCTCGATCGCCGCGAGCACGCACTCGCAGCGCGGACCTGCGATCACGTGATCGGCGTGCGGATCGGCGTCGACGTAGTGGAACGGCTCGAGCCAGCGGTACTCGCGCGGATGGCTGCGCGCGTAGGTGTCCGCCCAGGTGGCCGCTTCGGCGAGCGTGTCGTAGCGGCCCTTGGGAAGCAGTTCGCCCAGCGCCGCCTTCGTCTTCGGCGAGAGCGACCGCCAGGCGATCTCACCGGCGACGCGATGGCCGTCGGGTCCCCAGGCGGAGCTGCTGCTCGCAGGCAAGAGCAAGAGCAAGAGCGCGATGTAGGGCGCGATTCGCCTGGGCAACGACACGGGGTCGGCGGGGATCGCGGGGCGTTCGTCGATCGACACGGCGGGTGAGCGTAACCCGCAGCGCGCCATCCGATCCAACGAATCTCTGGGCTTCAACGATTTCTCGTTCCACCGATACGACATTTCGTGCCGACCCGCGTTCGCCATGCGGCTTGAGGGAATCGAGCAGGTCGCGCTCGCCGCGGCCGCGGCGCGCTCGCCCGAGCGGGTGCTCGCGCGGGTCGTCGAGGGCCTGGTGGATGACGCGGGTTTCGCGCTCGCCCGCATCTGGCTGACGGGGCTCGGCGACATTTGCGACGCCTGCCCGATGCGCGCCGAATGCCCCGATCAGACGATCTGCCTGCATCTCGCCGCGAGCGCCGGCAATCCGCGCAGCGCGGCAACCGACGCGTCGTCGTATCTCGAAGACGAGTTCCGCCGCGTCCCGCTCGGCGTGCGCGAGATCGGCCGCATCGCCGCGACCGGCGATCCGCTGCGGATCGCCGACATCGCCCGCGCTGACGCCTGGATCGCGCGCCCCGCCTGGGTGCGCAGCGAAGGCATCCGCAGCTTTGCCGGCCACGCATTGACCTTTCGCGACGAGGTGATGGGCGTGCTCGCCGTGTTCGCTCGCGAGGCGATCGACGCGCGCGTCTTCGAGTCGCTGCGCGCGTTCGCCGCGCAGGTAGCCGTCGCGACCGCCAACGCGCGCGCCTTCGACGAAGGAGTGAAGTGCCGCGAGCAGGTCGAGCTGGAGCGCGACTACCTGCGCGAGGAAGTCCGTGCCGCCCGCGCGCACGGCGGCCTCATCGGCGAGAGCATTGCGCTGCGCACCGTGCGCGAGCAGATCGAGCTGGTCGCGCCCACCGACGCGAACGTGTTGATCCTCGGCGAGCCCGGCACCGGCAAGGAGCTCGTCGCGCAGGCGATCCACGAACACAGCGGTCGGGCGCAGGCAGCGCTGGTGCGCGTGAACTGCGCCGAGCTGCCGCGCGACCGCTTCGAGAGCGAGTTCTTCGGTCACGAGCGCGGCGCCGTCCCCGGCGCGCTGCGCGATCACGCCGGCCGCCTCGAGCTGGCCAACGGTGGGACGCTCTTCCTCGACGAGATCGGCGCGATCCCGCTCGAGCTGCAGGGAAAGCTGTTGCGCGTGTTGCAGCAGGGAAGCTTCGAGCGGGTCGGCGACGACCGCACGCGTCACGTCGACGCGCGCGTCGTCGCCGCGACCAATCGCGATCTGCGCGGCGAAGTCGACGCGGGACGCTTTCGCGAGGATCTCTACTACCGCCTCGCGGTCTGCCCGATCGAGGTGCCGCCGCTGCGCCACCGGCGCGACGACATCGGGCGCCTCGCAGCGGCGTTCCTCGCTTCGGCCGTGCGACGCCTCGGCAAACCCGGCTTGCGCCTCGCGGCCGCCGACGTGCGCGCGCTCGAACGCCGTGACTGGCCCGGCAACGTGCGCGAGCTGCGGAGCGTGGTCGAGCGCGCAGCGATCCTCGCGCGAGGCACGCGCCTCGACCTCGACGCCGCGCTGCCGCCGCCGAGCGGGCGAGACGGCGCCCGCGCGACGGCCGTTGCCGCGGCAACGGCGATCGAGACCGAAGCCGACCGCAAACGCCGCGAGCGCGCCAACATCGAAGCCGCGCTCTCCGCGTCGCGCGGCAGGATCTACGGGCCGGGCGGGGCGGCGCAGCTGCTCGGCATGAAGCCCACGACGCTCGCGTCGCGAATCAAGGCGCTGGGAATCGGCAAGCGCGGGTAGCCGTCATTCCTTCGCGCACTTCTCGCATTCGCGCCACGCCTTCATGTCGCCCTCGAGATGACGCACCGATGTGAAGCCGGCGCTCACGAGCATCTGCTGCACGATCGCCGAGCGGCGGCCGCTCTCGCAGTAGACGACGACCTCCTGATCGCGAGGCGGATCCTGATTGCGCAGCCAGTTTCCCGCCTCGGTGTGCGGCACGTTGAGCGCGCCGGGGATGTGGCTGCTCTGGAACTCTTCCGGGGTGCGTACGTCGAGCAGCAGGATCTTCTTGCCGCCGGCGATTGCGTCCGAAAGTTCTTCCTGCGAGATCAGGGCGCCGCCTTCGGCGCGCGAACAGCCGGCGAGCGAGACCGCGAGAGCGGCGAACAGAGCGAGAGCTGCGATGCGATGCATGCGAACGTCCTCCTCGTGGCCGCGCAAAGCTAGCGCGGCCCGCGCCGCCCGAGCGCGTCGAGACCGCGGTCGATCGCGGTCTTCGCCGACGCCGTGACGCCGCCGCGTTCGTACTGCTCGACGAGCAGGCGTTCCATGCGCTCGACGATCACATCGACCGATGCGCGCTCGGCGCCTTCGGCCGCTTCGCCGCGCGGCGCCGCGCGATCGGGTTCGCCGAAGAGGTTGATCCATGCTTCGGTGCGCCGGCCGGCCGCGAGCACGGAGTAGAAGTGCCTGGCGGGTTGTCCGCCGCCGAAGACGAGATCGACGAGGCCCGCGATCAATGAGACCGGGCTCAACACCAGGTCGCGCAGCGCGTCGAGACCCAGCTTCAGTTGGAACACGGCGAGGTCGCGGATCAGCTGCCAGCGATGCGAAGCAATCGAAGTCGCTTCGACCGGCTGTGCTTCATCCATGCTTGCCTCCGCGCATCGAGAGAGGGGCGCTCAGAATCGGTCCGCCGGCCAGAAGACCAGTTGCTCGGGCGGGAGCAGGCGGCGCAGCATCGAAGCGGGCGATTCGCCGACGCGCGGCGCTTCCCCGAAGCGCCGCGCCAGCGCTTCGGCGTTCACCACGCGCAGCATCGAGGCGCGTTCCTCGAAGTGCTTCGCCGCCACGCCGCGCGCAGCGAGTGCGGCGTCGAGCGCGGCGTCGTCGTGGGTGGGGGCGAGCAGCATCCGGCGGAACTCGGCGGACGGGCGGCCCGCGCGCGCGGCCGACGGGTCGGGGTCGCGTGGCGCCATGCTGTGTTGAACCAGATCGGCGAGCGCCAGGGTGGCAGTCGGCGCGTCGCTGCGGCCCAGCTCGAGGATCGCGCAGAAGCCCTCGAAGAGACTCGCGCGTGCGTAGGCTTCGACACGGCCCGCTGCGTCGCGCGCGACCAGGAACTCCTCCGTCGGGTTGCCCGCGAAGCCGAGCTGTCCCAGCCAGAACGCGCGATCGCGCACGACCGTGCCGTCGCGCGACGCCGAGTAGCGCTCGTGCAGCGCCATCACTTCGTCGAGATCGCGCGATGCGTCGAACGCCTCGACCGGGCGCAACGCATCGGGCGCGGCGCTCGCCTCTGCGCGAAGCCACAGCGGTCGCTGCCGCGGCCAGAGCAGCCAGCCGAGCCGCGCGTAGAAGGCGTGGCGCGACGCGAAGAGCAGCGACACTTCCATGCCGCGCTCGCGCATCGCCGCGACCGACGCTTCGAGTAGCCGCGACGCGACGCCGCTGCCGCGCGCCGCCTCCCTGGTGAAGACACTGCCGATGCCGCCCACCGGCAGCGTCGTGCCGCGCACCCGGAGCTGGCGCGGAAAGATCTGCACGCACGCGACGAGCTGACCGTCCTGCTCGGCGACCCAGAAATTGTCGTCGGCGTAGGTCGGGTCGAGTTCGATGTAGCGGCGGAAGTAGTCGCGACCGCGCCAGCCGTCGCTGAGCGGCCACTCGTCGAGCAGCGCGAGCACGGCCTCGCGCTCGTCGCGGCGCAGCATTCGAATCGAGGCATCCGCCATGGCGGGTATACTGCCCTCGATGTCGGAAGCACGCACGCACTACAAGGCCGGACTCGATCACTTCGCGCACGGGCGCACCGAGGACGCGATCGCGTCGTACCGCCGGGCGATTGCGCTGAATGCGGCGATGGCAATGGCCTGGAACGGACTCGCGATGGCGCTCGCCAAACACGGCGAGATGGAAGCCGCGATCGAGGCCGCGAAACACTACGTCGAACTCGATCCCGACGAGCCGCTCTCGCACACGAGCCTCTCGATGCTCTACCAGCAGGCCGGGATGATCCCGGAGGCCGAAGCGGAGAAGGCGCTTTCGATGCAGTTGCAGATGAAGCAGGGCGGCCGCTAGCAAGATTGGCCCAAGGGCTCGCCACGCGAAGCGGACGGCGGAATCGAGTCAGGCTGGCACCTCCTGCGATCGGGGCGCGTGTCGGCCTGCCCTCGGAAATCCGTGCGCAGCCGTACGAAGCACGCCGCCCCCGCGAGTCCGAGCGGTGGCACCCTATCACGGCCACACCGCGGGCGACCCGCCGCGCTTCACAACGGCTGGCGGCCTTCGCGCTCGATGCGCGCCCAGCGGAACGGTGACGCGAAACGCCGCACCATCGGCGCCGGATACCCCGTGTCGCGCAATCCGGCTGCGCTGCCTCTGATAGACTCGGCGTGACGCGCCGCGAGGAGACGAGATGTCCGACACACCCAAGTCGTTCCAGCTCTCGCCCGAGATCCACGCCTACCTGGTCCAGCACGGCACCCGGCCCGACGCCATTCAGCAGGAGCTGATCGAGGAGACGCAGCGCCTCGGCGGCATCTCGCTGATGCAGATCGCG
>Ga0102851_10001787_pt1 | contig 12612 bp, 9 predicted proteins | sample Mud3Dept3metaG_FD_79558 | JGI IMG/M metagenome (GOLD analysis project Ga0102851, IMG submission 79558) | Freshwater wetland microbial communities from Ohio, USA, analyzing the effect of biotic and abiotic controls - Mud 3 Core 4 Depth 3... | ecosystem: Environmental > Aquatic > Freshwater >... | reverse complement strand
TGGAGCCTCGGCGGCGTCTACGGCTACTACACCGCGCACAGCGCCCCGGAATGCGTGCGCACGGTCATCTCGCTCGGTAGCCCGCTGCACTTCTCGCCCGACAAGTTCGACACGCGGCTGCTGGTCCGCGCGATCTACCGTTACTTCGCCCACCCGATGGGCCCGGTCGCGCACCTCTCGCACGTGCGCGCCAAGGTGCTCCGTGCCCCGCCGCCGATGCCGTCGACCTGCATCTACTCGATGACCGACGGCGTGGTGCCGCCGCAGGCGGCGCGGTTCGAGACCGACGACGCCCAGCACGAGAACATCTGGGTGCCGGGCAGCCATATCGGGCTCGGCTTCAATGCCGCGGTGATGTGCATCGTCGCCGACCGGCTGGCACAGCCCGAAGGGGACTGGCAGCCGTGGCACCTCGACGGGCGCATCGGGTCGATCTACGAGACCTGCGCTAACCTCGTGACGCAGTCCGCCTGAGGCTTCCGTCCGCGCGGCCGCTGGCCGTGAACGTCAGGCCGCCTTGCGCCGCACGCCCGCCGGGCTCTTGCGCTTCGCCTTCGCCTTCTTGCCTGCGGCCTTGCGCCGCCGCTGCGGCTTGTCCGCCAGTTCGAGGTACTCCTGGAACGACTCGCGGATGCAGATCGCGAAGTACTCGGGGTCCGGGATCTGCTCGCGGCACGAGGTCGGCGAGATGAAGATCTTGCCGTCGTAGCTCGTCACCGAGAACACCAGGCCCATCCCGTCGGAGATCGGCATGATCGCGGAGAAATAGGTCATCCGCGCGCCGTTCAGGTAGAGCGGCACCGCCGGTCCCGGTACGTTGGTGACCGTGCAGCTCGCGAGCGGCTGGCGCTGGCCGAGGCTCAGCGACGAGCCGGCGAGCAGGCGTGCCGACATCGCGAGCGTCGCGGCAGGTGCGTGCTTGGTGACGTCCGTCAGTTCCTTCGCGCCCACCGCCTGCTCGATGTCCTGCGCGTTCGCGGTGTGCTGGTGCACGTAGCGCAGGCGGCGCACCGGGTCATCGAGCTCCGTGCCGAGCGGCACGCGCATCAGGCTCAGCGCCGACGGCCGCGACCCGGTGCTGGTGTCGGCATTGCGGATCGAGAGCGGCGCCATCGCCACCAGGCTCGGGCCCGGCAGCTCGTCATGTGCCAGCAGGTAGCGCCGCAGCGCCCCGCCGCAGACGGCGAGCACGGCGTCGTTGATCGTCGAGCCCGGCACCAGCGAGCGGATGCGCTTGAACTCGTCGAGCGTGAAGCGCCTGGACTCGAACACGCGATGCGGCGACACCTCGGCATTGAAGCGCGTGATGGGCAGCCGCTCGGGATGCGTGAACAGCTCACCGAGCGAGCCGATCACCGCCGGGGCCACGCGCCGCACCAGCCGCGTGAGCGGCGCCGCCACCATGAACGGCTGCACCATGTTGTGCAGCGCAGCCCGGGCCAGCAGCGACAGCGACCCCGGGGGCGTCTCCGGAAACCACGGCTCCGGCGGCTCGGGGTGCGGCGGATGCGGGGAAATGTCGTGCAGCAGCGTGGTGATCTCGGCCCCGCCCTTCACATCGATGGCCGCGTGGTGGATCTTGGTGAGGATCGCGAAGCTGTCCGGGGGCAGGTCGAGGAACGTGTCGAGGCGCTCGACGAGGTACAGCTCCCAGAGCGGCCGGGTCATGTCGAGCGGCCGCGCGTGGATGCGTGACGCCTGGATGCAGAACTGGCGCCAGTCGCCGGGGTTCGGCAGCGCGATGTGGCGGACGTGGTACTCGAGGTCGAAGCGCTCGTCCTCGATCCAGTACGGGTAGTCGAGCTCCATCGGCACGCGCAGCAGCCGCTGGCGGAACACCGGCGAGAGGTGCAGCCGGCTCTCGATGTACTTGAGCAGGCCCTTGAACCGCACGCGGCCGCCCGGGGCGGTCGAGGGATCGTAGATGTGGACGAGCGTGATGTTCGAGTTCGCGTGGCCGGTCTCGGCGTACACGAAGCGGGCATCTTCACCGCGCAGTTGACGCATCGGGTCGTCGCTCTGGTGTTCCTGCTTGCCGCAGTCGAGTCCGAGTCTAGCACCGGGCGCGTGGCATCAGGCGTTGCGGTTATCGCATACTCCAGCCCAGTATGAACCGGCCGATGCCGCTCCTGGACCTGGCTTTCCTCTGGATCGACCGGCCCGAAACGCCGTCGAACGTCGGCGTATTGATGCTCTTCGACCCGCCACCGGCAGGTTCGGCATCAGCCGCTGCGGCGCGCGTCGTGCGCGCCTACCGGGCTTCCCGCCCGGGACATCCGTTCGATGCGGTGCCCGACCTCTCGATGGTGCTGCTGCCGCACTGGCGGCCGGCCGGGCGCGTCGACATGCGAAGGCACGTGCTCCGCGAGCGGCTCGCCGCGCCAGGCGACCTTGGTGCACTGTGCCACCTCGTGGCTAGGCTGCACGAGACACCGCTCGACCGCAGCCGGCCCCTGTTCAGCGTGCACGTGATCGACGGCCTCGCCTCCGGGCAACTGGCGGTCTACCTGAAGTCGCACCACGCGAGCTGGGATGGTCGCTACGCGCTCGAGCGCATCTTCGGCCAGTTGCGTCGCGAGCCCGGGGCCGTCACGCCGCCGTTTTTCGCAGCGACACGCGACGCCCCCGGCGTGCCGGGGGCGGAGCACGTCGCAGCCAGTCTCGCCAGCGGCGTGCGTTCGCTGGTGACGCAGGCCGCCGCGGCGAAGGAACTGTTCAGCAGGCTCTCCGTCCGTGCGCGCGGTGGTCCGGGGGGAGCGCCGGCACGCGGCAACCACCCGTTTGCCGGGCCGCACACGCGTTTCAACGAGCCAGTCGGGCCGGGGCGCAGCTATGCCTGCTTCAGCCTGCCGCTCGACGAAATGCGCCGCGTGGCCGTGGCCTGCGGCGGGACGCTGAACGACGTGGCGCTGGCCGTCGTGGACGCAGGCGTCGAGCACTTCCTGGCGGGGCTCGGCGAGCGACCGCGTCAGCCGCTCGTGGCGATGTGCCCGGTGTCGCTGCGCGATCCGGGCGACCACGAGGCGACGACCAAGGCGGCGACCCTGTTCGTGCCGCTGGCGCGTCCGCGTTCCGGCGTGGCCGATCGGCTGCGACAGATCACAGCGAATACCCGTGACGCGAAGATCGAGTTCCGCAGCCTCTCGCGCGAGGCCGCGCTCGACTATGCAGCGCTCGCCTTCGGCCTGTGGTTCGCGTCGGACACGCTGGGGCTCGGTGCCATCACCCGGCCGGTGATCAACCTCACGGTGTCCAACGTCGGCGCCGTCGAAAGTCCGCGCTACCTCGGCGACTGCCGGCTCGTCGCCGCGTATCCGGTGTCGATGCTCGCGGATCCGTGTGGACTCAACGTCACGGTGGTCTCCGTGGACGGCCACATGGACTTCGGCATCGTGGCAAATGCCGCTGTGTGCGCCGACGCGTTCGAACTGTCGCGTGCCTGCGAGGCGGCGTTCGCGCGACTGGCGCGCGCCGTGAAGCTCCGCCCGCCGCCCGCGCCGTCGCAGCCGCGCGCCGCTCGCAGGAAGCGCGTCAGCCCTTGACCTTCAGGAACCCGCCACCGCGCAGGCCGTCGCGGACGCGGCGCATCCCGGCGAGCCAGCGGTCGTAATCGCCCGCCTTGCGCTGGAAGAAGCCGAGCACCTCCGGGTGCGTCAGGATCAGGAATCCACCCTTCTCGATGCCGTCGGCGATGGCCGTGGCAGCCTGCTCGACCGTCAGTACGCCCGGCAGCGCGCCCGGCGCGGTTGACTCATCGAGCCCGGTGATCGCCGTGGCGACGTACTGCGGGCACACCACCGCGACCTGGATGCCGCGGTCGCCGTAGGTGATCGCGAGCGACTCGGCGAGACCGACCGCAGCGTGCTTGGTGACGCTGTAGGGCGTATCGCCCACCTGGCTCAGCACGCCCGCCGCCGAAGCCACGTTCACCAGGCAACCCGAGCCGCGCGCCAGCATGCCCGGCAACGCCGCACGACAGGCGCGCGCGTGCGCCATGACGTGCACGTCCCACATGCGCTGCCAGGTCGCGTCGGGTGCCGAGAGCGCATCGTCGAGGTCGAGCGCCTGTGCGCCGAACCCGGCGTTCGAGACCAGCACGTCGATGCGTCCGAAGTGCGACTCGGCGGCGCCGACCATGCCCGCTACCGCAGCTGCATCCGAGACGTCGCACTGCAGCCCGAGCCCGCCGCACTCCGCCGCCGTCGCCCGCGCCAGCGCACCGTCGAGGTCGGCCACCACGATGCCCGCGGCGCCACGCCGCATCGCTTCACGGCACAGGCCGCGGCCGATGCCGCGCCCTGCGCCCGTGACCAGCACCACCTTGCCCTGCAGCTGCATGCGCCGCCCTCAGCGCGGGATGTAGCGGCTGAGCTCGAGCTTGGCGATGTGGTTGCGGTGCACCTCGTCCGGGCCGTCGGCGATGCGCAAGGTGCGCGAGTTGGCATACAGCCAGCCGAGGCCGAAGTCGTCCGACACGCCGGCGCCGCCGAACAGCTGGATGGCCTGGTCGATCACCTCGCAGGCGATGGTGGGTGCCACGACCTTGATCATGGCGATCTCCTTCTGCGCGGCCTTGTTGCCGGCCACGTCCATCTTCCAGGCGGCGTGCAGCACCAGGAAGCGGGCCTGGTCGATCTGCATGCGCGCGTTGGCGATGCGCTCGCGCCACACGCCCTGCTCGGCCAGGCGCTTGCCGAAGGCGATGCGCGTGAGCGCGCGCCTGCACATCGCCTCGAGCGTGCGCTCGGCGGCGCCGATCAGGCGCATGCAGTGGTGGATGCGCCCGGGCCCGAGGCGCCCCTGCGCGATCTCGAAACCGCGGCCCTCGCCGAGCAGCAGGTTCGACGCGGGAACGCGCACGTCGACGAAATCGACCTCGGAGTGGCCGTGCGGGGCGTCGTCGTAGCCGAACACCGGCACGTTGCGCACCACCCGCACCCCCGGGGCGTCCATCGGCACCAGGATCATCGACTGCTGCCGATGGCGGTTCTCGTTGTGCGGGTCGGTCTTGCCCATGAAGATGAGCACCTTGCAGCGCGGGTCGCCCGCGCCCGACGTCCACCACTTGCGCCCGTTGATCACGAAATCGTCACCGTCGCGCACGATGCTGGCGGCGATGTTGGTCGCGTCGGACGACGCCACGGCCGGCTCGGTCATCGCGAAGCCCGAGCGGATCTCGCCCGCGAGCAGCGGCTTCAGCCACCGTTCCTTCTGCGCCGCGTCGCCGTAGCGCACCAGCACCTCCATGTTGCCGGTGTCGGGTGCCGAGCAGTTGAAGGCCTCGGGGCCGATGTGCGAGCGGCCCATGATCTCGCAGATGGGCGCGTACTCGAGGTTGGTGAGCCCGGCGCCGTACTCGGACTCGGGCAGCCACAGGTTCCACAACCCGGCGGCCCTCGCCTTCGCCTTCAGTTCCTCGACGACCTTGGTCGGCACCCAGGCGTTGCCGGCGCTGCGGTTGGCCGTAATCTCCGCGTGGAAGCGGGCTTCGCTCGGGTAGACGTGCTCCTCCATGAACGCGCTGACGCGCTGCTGCAGTTCCTTGACCTTCGGCGAATACTCAAAGTCCATGGGAGCCTCCTCAGGAATGCTTGAGCCGCTCGACCTGCGCCCAGGCGAGCTCGGCGAGCGGGCGCGCCGCGCGGCCCGTCTCGAGCGCCTGCGCGCTCGAGGCGTTGCCCTGCAGGGCGCGAGCCATCACGCCCTGCACGATCGCGGCGATGCGGAACATGTTGTAGATCATGTAGTACTCCCAGTCGCGCGGCTCGATGCCGGCGCGGCCGGTGCGGCGACAATAGGCCGCCACGTACTCGCGCTCGGTCGGGATGCCGAGCGGGGCGAGCTCGAGACCGCCGAGGCCACGGAACAGGCCGGGCGGGATGCGCCACACCATGCAGTGGTAGGCGAAATCCGCGAGCGGGTGGCCGAGCGTGGAGAGTTCCCAGTCGAGCACTGCGAGGATGCGCGGCTCGGTGGGGTGGAAGATCACGTTGTCGATGCGGTAGTCGCCGTGCACGATGCTCGACTCGTCGCCGGCCGGGATGTTCTCCGGCAGCCAGGCGATCAGCTTGTCCATCGCGGCGATCGTCTCGGTCTCCGAGGCCTGGTACTGCTTGCTCCAGCGCGCCACCTGCCGCGCGATGTACTCGCCGGTGCGACCGAAGTCGCCGAGACCCGCCGCGGCGTAATCGACGCTGTGCAGCGCCGCGATCACCCGGTTGATCTCGTCGTGGATCGCGGTGCGGGCGGCCCGATCGAGGTCCGGCAGGCGCGGATCCCAGAACACCCGGCCCGCAACGTACTCCATCACGTAGAACGCCGTACCGATGACCGCGTCGTCCTCGCACAGGGCGTATGCCTTCGCCACGGGCACGTCGGTGTCGGCCAGTGCACGAATCACCCGGTACTCGCGATCGACCGCATGGGCCGAAGGCAGCAGCTTGCCCGGCGGCTTGCGGCGCAGCACGTAGCGCTGGCTTCCCGCGGCGAGCAGATAGGTCGGGTTCGACTGGCCGCCCTTGAACTGCGCGATCTCGAGCGGACCGTCGAGCGGCGCCACGTTGGCGGCCAGCCAGGCGCCGAGACGCTCGGCATCGATGGCGTGCTGGGGAGCGACGGGCCGGGTGTCTGCGGGCAACTGGGTCATCGCCAACGGGTCCTCAGTTCTTGCGGGGCGGCGGCGCCAGCACGCGCGTCGGCAGCAGCTTGACGAGCGGCACCACGACCGCCCACGGCCACGCGGGCACGTAGCGGTGGCCCACGCCTCTCTCGATCATGCGCGCGAGGATCGCGCCGCCCTTCTCCAGCGGAATCACGAACGGCCGGCTCTTCACGCCGCGGTTCATGTCGGTGTCGATGTAGCCGGGCGCGAGCTCGGTGACGACGATCGGCTCGTGCTTCACTTCGGCACGCAGCGCCTGCACGTAGCGATGCAGCCCGGCCTTGGCCGCCGAGTAGGCGCCCATGAACGGCATGCCACGCGAACCGGCGACCGAGGTGATCGCCACGAGCTGCCCGCCGCCCTGCGCGCGCAGACGCGGCAGGGCGAACTCGAGGGTGGCGATCGCGCCGGTGAGGTTCGTGTCGATGGTCTGCCGCACCTGCTCGAACTTGCCGCGGCCGACCGGCAGCGAGTACCCGACCCCGGCATTGGCCACCACGATGTCGAGCCGCCCGAACTCGCGCGCCGCACGATCGAGTGCCGCGTCGATGGTCGGGAAGTCGGTGACGTCCAGCGCGAGCGGCAGCACCGACGCGGCGCCTGCTTCACGCAGACGGGCCGCCAGCGTGCCCATGCGCTCGACGCGCCGCGCCGCGATCGCGATGGCGTAGCCACGCCGGGCGAACTCGAGGGCAATCGCCTCGCCGAGGCCCGACGACGCGCCGGTGATGAAGATCGACTTCGCCATGGAGGGTCCTCAGAACCACGCGTCGCGCATCGCGAGCGTCGTGTCGTCGAGACTGTCGAGCAGGTCGAACTGCGGCCCGGTCCGCGGCAGTTCCCAGCGGAAGAAGTAGCGGCAGGCCTGGCGCTTGCCGTCGTAGAACTCGCCCGGCTTGCCGTGTGCAGCCAGTGCCTGTCCGAGCCAGGTCCACGCGATCACCACGTGGCCGAACGCCTCGAGGTACACGCTGGCGTTGGCAAGGATGCGCTCGGGATCGCGGCTGGCGTACAGCGTGCCGGTCGTACGCGCGACGCGCTGCAGTGCCCCTCCGAGTTCGCCGGCCCAGGCCACCAGGTCCGCGTCCCCGGTCGCCCTCGCCGCCTCGATGGTCGCGCTGACGCGGGTGCCGAGCAGCTGCAGGGCCTTGCCACCGTCCATGCTCACCTTGCGACCGAGCAGGTCGAGCGCCTGGATGCCGTGCGTGCCTTCGTGGATCGGGTTGAGGCGATTGTCGCGGTAGAGCTGCTCGACCGGGTAGTCGCGGGTGTAGCCGTAGCCGCCGTGCACCTGTATGGCCAGGTCGTTGGCGGCCAGGCACCACTGCGAAGGCCACGACTTGGCGATCGGGGTCAGGATCTCGAGCAGCAGGTGCGCCTCGCGGCGCGCGGCTTCACCCTCGGCCGTCGTCTCGTCGTCGACCAGCCGGGCGCAGTAGCAACTGAGCGCGAGGCCGCCCTCGACGTAGGCCTTCTGGGCCAGCAGCATGCGGCGCACGTCCGCGTGCTCGATGATGCGCACCGGCGCCGAGGACGGGTCCTTCGAGGTGACCGGGCGGCCCTGCGGACGGTTGCGGGCGTAGTCGAGCGACTCGAGGTAGCCGGCGTAGCCGAGCGCCACGGCACCGAGTCCTACGCCGATGCGGGCCTCGTTCATCATGTGGAACATGTAGCCGAGGCCGCGGTGCGCCTCTCCCACGAGATAGCCGATCGCGCCCGCCCTTCCGCCCGGCTTGAAACGGCCCTCGCCGAAGTTGAGCAAGGTATTGACCGTGCCTCGGTAACCCATCTTGTGGTTGAGGCCGGCCAGCGCCACGTCGTTGCGTTCGCCGCAGGTGCCGTCCGCGCCGACGAGCCGCCGCGGCACGATGAACAGCGAAATGCCCTTCACGCCCGGCGGCGCGCCCGGGATGCGCGCCAGCACCAGGTGGACGATGTTCTCGGTCACCTCGTGCTCGCCGGCGGAGATCCACATCTTGTTGCCGAACAACCGGAACTGCGGTCCGAACGGCGAATCGCCATCCGGCTCGGCCCGCGTGGCGACGTCCGCCAGCGAGGAGCCGGCCTGCGGCTCGGAGAGGCACATGGTGCCGGCGAACCGGCCCTCGAGTTCGGGACGCGCGAACGCCTCGACCTGCGCCCGTGACCCGTGCGCCAGCAGCAGGTTGGCGTTCGCCGCCGTCAGCAGCGGGTACCCGGCGCTGCCGACGTTGGCCGCAAGCACGTACGCGAAGCAGGCATTGTGCACGGTGAGCGGCAACTGCATGCCGCCGAACTCGTAGTCCTGCGGCCCCGCGAGCAGCCCGGCCTGGGCGAACGCGGCGAACGCCTCGGCGACCTCCGGGATCAGGTGTACCCGCTCGCCGTCGAACTCGGGCTCCTCGATGTCGCTCTTGCGCCGGTGCGGCAAAAAGACCTCGGTGGCGATGCGTTCGGCGGTGTCGAGGGCGCCGTCGAACGTCTCGCGGGAGTGGTCGGCGAAGCGCGGCCGGGAGCAGAGCGACGCGACGTCGAGCCATTCGTAGAGCAGGAACTCGACGTCGCGTCTCGAGAGCAGCCTGGAGGTCATCCGGGCATCATACAGCCTGCGGCACAGGCGCGACGCAGGCGCCGGCGCAGCTATGCATTTTCCGAGATGCCGCACGCCCGGACGGCGCGGCGCCCGGATGTGCCATCATGTCGATCATCTGCTAGCGTTGGGCCACGATGGTGAGAACACCTACGCTCCTCGACGTCCTGCGCCTGGTGCCGTCGAACGACCTGACGCGAGCGGCCAAGGCCCTCGGCCTGACGCCGGCCACCCTGCTGAAGCGCATCGAGCGGTTCGAGTCCGCGCTCGGCTTCCGGCTGATCGACACGGCCAGCAAGGCACTCAAGCCCGGCGAAGCCGGCCGGCTGATGATCGACCATGCCAGCCGCATCTTCTCGCAGGCGCGCGACCTCACGCGCGACCTGGAGGAGCTGGCGGGCCTGCAGGCGCCGGAAATCGTGTTCGGTACCGACATGTTCGCGGCCGAGCTGCCGCTCGGCGTTGCGCTCGGTCGCATGGCGACGGTGAACTCGCGCCTGCGCGTGCACGCCGTGCTCGGCGACTTCGACGAACTGGCGCGCGCGGTGATGGCCGGCAAGCTCGAGTTCGCCATCGCCGACACGACCAGCGCCGAGCGCCACCCCACCCGCCTCGCGATCGAGCCCGTCGCCGAGCACCGCGTGTTCTTCTTCGCGCGCCAGGGGCACCCGCTCACCTCGGGCACCGACCTGTCGCTCGAGACCATCCTGGTGTTCCCGCTCGTCGCGTCGCGCATCCCGCAGCGCATCGCCGTGCACATCGCGAAGTCGATGCCGCTCGCCAAGCTGGACCGCGACACCGGTGACCTCCTGCCGAGCCTGATGCTCGACAGTTTCACGGTCGCGAAGGCCTCGGTGCTCGCGGGCGACGCGATCGGGCTGGCGCCGCTGACGGCGATCGAGACGGAATTTCGCAGCGGCAAGGTGGCACTCGTGCCGTTCGACGCGCCGTGGCTGCACATGAGCTACGGCCTGTTCTACCCGCGCAAGCGCTCGCTGTCGCGCGCGGCCCAGCTGTTCGTCACCCAGCTGCGACAGGTCGAGACCGCTTTGCAGGTGCGCGAACAGCGCGCCGTGTCGCGCATGAACCTCAAGGGCAAGACGAAGGCGAAGGCCCGGGCCCGGGCGCAGGCCAAGCCGCGCAAGCCGGCAACCCCCGCAAGGCGACGTCCGCCCGCCCGCCGGGAGCGCTGAAATGCGCGCATGGTTGCGGGCTGGCTGCGCGGCCCTCGCCTGGCTGGCGGGCACCGCGTTTGCGGCCGACGCGCCGGGCACCTTGCGCGTCGACTACTTCCACACCGGCGGCCGGGGCGTCGAGATTTTCGCGCTGGATCGCGTCAGCGTCGAGCCGCTGCCCTGGTCGGGGCATCCGGCGCGCACGCTCGACTCCGGAGAGCCCGGCGTCTACCGTTACGAAGTGCGTGACACCGCCGGTCGCCTGCTGTACGCGCGCGGCTTCGCCTCGATCTTCGGCGAGTGGGTGACGACCGCCGAGGCCGGCACGTCGCACCGCACGTTCCACGAGTCGCTGCGCTTCCCCGTGCCCGAGAGCCCCGTCGACGTGACGGTGCTCCGCCGTGGACCAGACCAGTCGTTCGGCAAGGTCTGGCAGGTGCGCATCGATCCGTCCGACCCGTTCGTCGTTCGCGCCCCGCCACCACAACAGGCACTGGTCGCAGTCGAGCAGCACGGCCCGCCGGCCGATAAGGTGGACGTCCTGCTGATCGGGGACGGCTACACGGCCGCCGAGTGCAGCACCAAGTTCGGACCGGACGCGCGCCTCATGGCCGCAGCCCTCTTCCGCCACGAACCGTTCGCGTCACGCCGCACGGACTTCAACGTCTGGGGCCTGTGCCCGCCGTCGGCGGAGTCGGGCGTGGCACGACCGTCCACCGGCAAGCAGCGGCGCACGCCCGTGGGCGCCACCTACGACGCGTTCGGATCGGAGCGCTACGTGCTCACGTTCGACAACCGCGAACTGCGCGACGTCGCCGCGTGGGCACCCTACGAGTTCATCACGATCCTGGTGAACTCGGAGACCTACGGCGGCGGGGGCATCCTCGGCACGTTCGCGACCGTCGCCGTCGACAACGACTGGGCCGATTACCTGTTCGTGCACGAGTTCGGCCATCACTTCGCCGGGCTGGCGGACGAGTACTACACCTCGCCGGTGGCCTACCAGCCGGTGCAGCACCTGGTGGAGCCGTGGGAAGCCAACGTCACGGCCCTGCTCGACGGTCGGACACTCAAGTGGGGCGACCTGGTCGCGCAGGACACCCCAGTGCCGACACCGTGGCCGAAGCAGGCGTTCGAAGAGCGCCAGCGCGAATTCCAGGCCCGGCGCAAGCAGATTCGCGCCGAGCAGCGGCCGGAGAGCGAGATGAACGCGCTGTTCCGCGCGGAACAGGCCTACACGACGCGGCTGTTCCGTGCGCAGCGGCACGCCGGCGCAGTAGGTGCGTTCCGGGGCGCGAACTACGATGCGCAGGCGTTCTACCGTTCGCAGCTCGACTGCGTGATGTTCACCCGCAACGAGGTGCCGTTCTGCCGTGTCTGCCAGCGCGCCCTCGACCAGGTGATCGACCTGCACGCGGGGCCGCGGCGCCCCGACTGAAGCCACGACCATGATGCCCGCCGTCGACCTGCAGGCCGTGTGGAACTTCGCCACTGCCCTGCTGATCGGCGCCCTGCTCGGCATCGAGCGCGAGCGGCACAAGCGCGAGCACGACGAGCAGACCATCGGCGGCCTGCGCACGTTCATCCTGTTCGCGCTGATCGGCGCGCTCGGCGGCTGGCTCACGCTTGCCCTCGACTCGCCGTGGATCCTCGCGGCGGCCCTCCTCGCGTCGCTTGCGCCGGTGCTCGCCGGCTACGTCATCTCGGCTCGCACCCAGCCCGACGCGCTCGGCCTCACCACCGAGCTGGCGGCCATCGCGGCCTGCCTGCTCGGCGCGATGACCACGCTCGGCTACCGGGAACTGGCCGTCGGTCTCGGCGTCGCCGTGGCCGCCGTGCTCGCGTACAAGCAGCCGCTGCACGGACTCGTCCAGCGGCTCGATCGCGAAGACGTGTACGCCGGCCTGCGGCTGCTCATCGCGACGTTCATCGTGCTGCCGTTGCTGCCGGACGAACCGATCGACCCATGGGGCGCCTTGCGGCCGCAATCGCTGTGGATGCTGGTGCTGCTCATCTCGTCGCTGTCGCTGGTCGGCTACGTGGCGACGCGGCTGCTCGGCGCCAACCGCGGCATCCCGCTCACCGGCATCACGGGCGGACTGGTGTCGTCGACCGCGGTGACGTTGGCATTCTCGCGCCAGAGTCGCGACCCCGCCTACGCCGGCGCGGCGCCGGCACTGGCGAGCGGCATCCTGCTGGCGTGGGCA
>Ga0102851_10001786_pt1 | contig 12615 bp, 13 predicted proteins | sample Mud3Dept3metaG_FD_79558 | JGI IMG/M metagenome (GOLD analysis project Ga0102851, IMG submission 79558) | Freshwater wetland microbial communities from Ohio, USA, analyzing the effect of biotic and abiotic controls - Mud 3 Core 4 Depth 3... | ecosystem: Environmental > Aquatic > Freshwater >... | reverse complement strand
GGCATGCGGAACGGGTTCGTCACGACGCGTTGGTAGCAGATGGCGAGCGCGCACGGCGCGGTGGCGCAGGATGACTTCCGCGCTCACCGGGCAAGGACGAGGCGTGCCCAGGTGCTCTGTGAGCCGCCGCGCTCGGCGCAGCGCGGCGTGGTCCCCTGATTGCAGCTCAGTCACTCTCGGAGGGAGACCATGACCATGACCGGTGTCACCACACGATGGCCGCGCGGGACAGGACAGTGGACTCGGACCCGGATCCTGATCGTGTCGGCGGACCCGACCGTCTGCGCTCAGCTGCGGTCGACCTGGGCGACCGATCACGAGGTGGTCGCGGCCAGCGCACCGCTCGACGTGATCCGCCGGCTCGAAGCCGACGGCCCGACGATCTCGACGGTCGTGCTCGCCGATGTCGTCGGCTCCGTGATCCGGGCCGAGCTCGCGGAGTTCCTCGCGGAGGCCTATCCGTTCCTGCGCGTGATCGTCACGGAGACGCGTCCGGAAACGGATCGCTCGCAAGCGACCGAGAGCGCCTACACGTAACCCGTGTAGATGTGCTGGACGTCGTCATCCTCGTCGAGGTCGGCGAGGAACTGCTCGACCTCCGCGCGCGCGGTCGGATCCTCGACCTTGGCAGGATTCTTCGGGCGCCAGCCGAGGCGCATCGTCGCGACGGTCCAGCCGAGCCCCGATAGCGCCTTGCTCACGGCGTCGAGGTCGGTCGGCTCCGTGTAGAACCGGAAACCATCCTCGCCGTCGGGCTCGCAGTCCTGGGCGCCGGCCTCGATCGCGGCCTCCTCGGCATCCGCGCCCTCGGGCGGCGACGCGTCGACCAGCCCGACGTGCGAGAAGTCCCACGAGACCGAGCCGGTGTTGCCGAGCTGGCCCTTGCGGAACAGCACGCGGACGGTGGTCGCGGTGCGGTTCTTGTTGTCGGTCAGGCATTCGACGATCACCGGCACCCGATGTGGAGCAAACCCCTCGTACGTGACGGTCTCGTAGGTGACGGTCTCGTCGAGCAGCCCCGCACCTTTCTTGATCGCGCGCTCGAGCGTGTCGCGCGGCATCGACGCCCGCTTCGCCGTCTCGACGGCGGCGCGCAGCCGCGCGTTCATCGCGGGGTCCGCGCCGTTCTTCGCGGCGATCATGATCTCCTTCGCGAGCTTGCTGAAGATCTTGCCCTTGACGGCGGCCGACGCTGCCTTGCCCTTGGCCTTCCACTGTGCGCCCATGCGGCGCGTTCTATCATCATGACGCAGTGCGCGTTTGCACGAACTGCGCACCTGATTGACACGTTCGGGCCAAATCTGCAGGCCGCGACCGCGCCGTGTAACAAATCGCTTTTGATCCTCGCGAGCGCTGTGTATCGTCCGGCCAACTCTGAGGGGGGTTGATCTATGAAGGCGATTACCGCTTCAATCTTGCTTGGTTCCGCGCTCGGTCTGGTCGCATGCGGTCCGGAGATGCGCGACGACGGCACCGGGGATGGATCGGGTTCTGGATCGGGCTCCGGCTCCGGTTCGGGCACGAACGAGCCCCGCAAGTGCAACAAGATGGATCTCGTGTTCGTCGTCGACGACTCGGGATCGATGGGCGAGGAGCAGGGAAACCTGGCCTCGAACTTCCCGATGTTCGCCGACGTGCTGCTCAACTACGTCAACGCCAATGGGGAGCACATCGACTTCCGCGTCGCGGTGACCACGACCGGTCGCGACATCAACTACACGCTCTCGCTCGGCGCCGGCTTCCCGCCGCAGACGTTCAACGAGCAGGGCGACGACGGCGCGTTCAAGAACAACTGCAACGTCGCGCGCCGCTGGCTCGAGCCGACCGATCCGAACCTCGGTGATGCGCTCGCGTGCCGCGCGAACGTCGGCACCAGCGGTCCCGGCTTCGAGATGCCGCTGCTGATGACGAAGTGGGCGCTCGGCGATCGCGTCGCCGACAACACGAACGCCGGCTTCCTCCGTGACGACGCGCTGCTCGGCGTCGTGATGCTCACCGACGAAGATGACGGCTCGACGACGCAGAACAACTTCACGATCTCGGCGACGGGCAACCCGCCGGTCGACTTCCAGCCGGCCGACGCGATCGCGTTCCTCGACACGCTCAAGGGTCACCGCTCGCGGTGGGCAGCGGGCGTGATCGCGGGCGAGACCACGTGCACGTCGAGCTTCGGCGATGCCGCCGAGGCGACGCGCCTCAAGGACTTCGTCCAGATGACGAACGCGGGCGGCTCGCAGCAGGCGGTGTTCTCGTCGATCTGCGGCGGCAACCTGACGACCGCGCTGTCCGACGTGATCTCGAAGTTCCAGGCCGCCTGCGGCGAAATCATCCTCTGACCCGGGCTACCGTCGCGGCATGCAAGGCAGGCATGTCGTGGTCACCGGCGGTCGCGGCGCGCTCGGCACGGGCGTCGTCGAGCTGCTGACGTCGAAGGGCGCGATCGTCCACGTCGCCGATCGCCCCGACGCGCAGCTCGACACCGAGACCGGCGCGGTCGCGTTCTACGCCGCCCTCCCTCCGATCTGGGCGTCGATCCACCTCGTCGGTGGGTTCGCGATGGCGCCGATCGCCGACACGTCGCTCGCCGACTTCGAAGCGCAGTGGAGGCTCAACGCGGTGACGTGCTTCCTGTCGTGTCGCGAGGCCGTCAAGTCGATGCGCACGGGCGCGGGCGGGCGCATCGTCAACGTCGCGACGCGCACCGTCGTCGCGCCGGTCGGCGGCATGACCGCGTACCTCGCGGCCAAGGCGAGCGTCGCGGCGATCACGCAGGGCCTCGCAGCCGAGCTGCTCGCCGAGGGCATCCTCGTCAATGCCGTGCTGCCGTCCACGATCGACACGCCCGCGAACCGCGCCGCGATGCCGAAGGCCGATCACGCGAGCTGGCCCAAGCCGGTCGAGATCGCCGAGGCGATCGCCTACCTCGCCTCCCCGCACAACACGCTGACCTCGGGAGCGCTCGTCCCCGTCTACGGCCGCGGCTAGCTCCTTCGATCCGGTTCAGGCGCTCACTGCTCGAAGCAGTAGATGTGCGCGCGCTCTTCTTGCCGTCGGTGCAGGTCACCCCGACCGACGCCGGCGCGTCGATCGTCGACTCGCCCTTGAGCTCAATACACGCGACCAGGCCGGCGGCGGCGATCGCTCGTCGATTGCGACGGCTTCGAGTGGGTTACCCAGTGGGTGCTCTGCCTCGGTCGCCGCGCCTGGCTCGTCGGGCCTGAAGATGCGCAGACCGCGATGCGCGAGTGGATCAACCGCCTGTACATCGAGCTCAGCGCGTAGCTGCGTCGACGCCGAGGATCTCGGCGAGGCTCGCCGGCGGCCCAGACCAATCGAGCACCGCTCCCAGCACGACATCGCCGAGCGAGCGAATCAATGCATTCCATCGCAAGGCGTCTCTGCCAACGACGAGCACGGTGCCGACGTAGTGGCCGAGATCGTAGATCGCAGCAAGCCGCTGCTCGACGAGAATTCCGGCCGCGTCATGGGCGCCCGCGCGCACCATCGTGACCGGTCGACCCGCCGCGGACTTCGTCTCGCCGACCTGCTGGACACGCAACGTTGTCCTCGATGGCATCCCGGCGCCGACGAAGCGCGCCACGCTGCGGTCGTCGAGCGATGAAGGCGCCAACTCGATCGTCGACACATCAACGACCAGATCGGGGGGCCCTCCGTGGCTGTAGGGGCCTGCGCTTGATGTCGTAGGTACGATCGCGCGAGCGCGACCGTCACGCTCGTGTGTCACCGGCCACGCGACCGGAAACGCGACCGAGAGCCTCATTGCTTGATGCGTCGGAACCCGGCGGCGACCTGCTGGCACACAGCGCCTTGGCCGGGCGGGTGGAGGCAGGAAATGATCCACTCGCTGGTTACCACCTGAGTCACGTGGTTGTGATCGATACCGAGGGTGAACTGGCAGGATGCCCCGAGCCCTTCGCGGGGGTGCTCCACCAGCGTCCCGCCGGCAATGACCGGATGCTTCCCTCGCTCCGCAAACCACGTCGCGACGCGACCGCACTCCTCACTCGTGGGCGGTGTTGGTGCATCGTCCTTGGGCGGGGGCATGCGCTCGATCCCGATGACCGAATGATCTGCACTCTCCAGCGTGGCAACTATCGCTCCCGTTGGAGAGTTCCGCTTGGCCTTCGCGACCCTCGCGACGAGCTCCGCCTTCGACAAGGAGCGATAGCCGCTCGGGATCGGGATCGTGAACTCGGCGGTCTCGAGCACGCTCTTGTCAGCCTGCTGCTTCGACGACGAGTCGCTAGACAGGAAGCGATGTTGGATGATCATCACCACCACCACTGCCGCGAGGATCGCGCCGATCAGAATCAGCCGTCTGCGATTCATGTTCGATATCCGAGTGTTCTCACAGTCACGCCTCCTTGTTCACCTAACCCAATGGTCCATTGTGTTCGTGACCGGCTGGAGGTCGATCGGGATGATCCCATCGAGCAGCGCCGTGAATGCGCTGACGCGATCCACGTGCTCGGCCTCGAGCCGCACAGCATACACGTACGAGCGATCCTCGCCGATCGCGAGCCGGACGATCACGTTCGAGATCCTGGTCGAGCTCACCCGAAACGACATTCCGAAACGTGTCGTCACGACCTCGTCTGTCCACACCAGCTGTTCGATGCGCTCTGCGGAACCACAGATCTCGGCGCACAATACCCGGTGCAGTTCGTCGGCGGGCAGGCTCTTGCGAGGTAGCGCCGGATATACGATCATGCGCGTGAGCTCGTCGGGGTACGCAGGCGGATGCCACGTCGTGACCATGTCGTGCCGGGTTCCATGCCACCCGACCGGGGATGGATAGAGGTAGAGACGGCGGCGGACTCCGAGGAACAGCGGAAGATCACCGACGATGTTCTGCACCGCCTGGCGGGTCCGCTCGAAGTACGACGGATCGAGCGTCATGCCGATGACGACCGCATTGAACTCGTCGCCGACGAGCATCCCGATTTCGTAGCGCGGAGACAGCTCGCCCAGCTCCTCGGCCGTGACCAGCACGCCTTGTTCGCCTTCGCTGTTGGTTGTGAGCGTGGGGCCGGCAATGACGCGCCGGTCGCCGATGAGGTCCGCAATGCCGGACAGCGATCGAACGCGCTCTTCGACCGAGATCGTCCCAGCCGCATCTCCTTCGGGCGCGACCACCCGGACCACGCTCGCCTCGACGTGACGGCCCCATCCGGGGAGGCCCGCATACATCGACACGATCTAGACGACTACTTCTTCCCGCCGCCGGCCGCCTGCTGCGCGAGCGCGCCTTGCCCCTGCATCCGCTGCACGAGATCGAGGTTGCTCGGATTTCCGAAATTCTTCACCATGTCGCCAGTGGTCGGCCGAATGTAGTCATCCACCTGTTGGATGGGACTCGGCCCGGTGACCAGATCTGTCACCGCGTCGATGCCGATGCTGGGCATGTTGAGCATTGATCCCACGGTACCGTAGAGCGACCCACCGAACGTTGCACCCACGCCGAGAACGTCGCCGAAGAGCCCATCGCCACCGTACTCCTTGGCGGCTACGCCCCAGTCAGCCGCCATTTCGGAATAGTTCCGGTTCTCGCCGTCTGCCCCTTTACCTGCATAACCTTTCCTCTTGGCGTACGAGCTGCCGGCGTTACCCATGACGCCGCCCGTAGCGAGTGATGTCAGCAGCGGAGCCGCGAACGCCGCGGCCGTACCGCCGGCGAGCGAGGCGACTCCGGAGCCCAGCCCGACCGCGCTGAAGAACCCGTTCGAGACGTTCTCACCGGTCGCGCCGTTCTTGGAAATATCGTGGATGCTCTCTCCGAGCCCGTAGCCAGACAGGGCGAGGCCAAGGCCCCCCATGAGCCCAGGCGCCGTGGCTCCGCCGCCGGTGGACACGACGCCGCCGGTGGACGCGACGTCAGCGAAGGCACCCACTGTCCCGACGGCGGTGTCCAGCGTACCAAGTGCTTCCAACATCGACCCCATACACGCCTCCTGTTAGTCGCGGCCAATCATGCTAGCCGCTGGCTCTATTGACGGACAAGCGGATTCGGAGCTGCCCCCGCCATTCTTCGCCGGTCATGTCGCCCGGTTTCTTTGATCCAGGCTCCATGCGAACCTGGTTTGGTTGCCTCGCAACACGCTGACCTCGGGAGCGCTCGTCCCCGTCTACGGCCGCGGCTAGGTCCTTCGATCCGGTTCAGGCGCTCACTGCTCGAAGCAGTAGATGTGCGCGCGTTTCCCGCAGTAGTTGACCGGAGCGCCGCCGCCGCATTGCAGCGTCCACGAGCCGCTGACGACCCCGAACCGGCCGAAGCCACCGCCGCCGGTATCGACGGTGAAGTTGGTGCAGGTGGCGTTGGGATCGTAGAGCGTGCCGTCCTCCCGCGTCCCGGTGTGGACCCAGTCGGTGTTGGCGTCGCAGATCGCCTCGCTCGCCGGGGGCACGCCACCCGCCTCCGTCTTGTTGATCGGGTTCGCGAGCGTGCCATCGGTGAGATCCGTGAAGCTGGCGGCGACCTGCGTACCGTCGACGAGGATGTAGGGGATCGTCGCGTGGGTCAGCCGGGTCGTGGCATCGGCGGCCGTGGTCGACAACCACGCCTTGTAGGTGCCGGTCAGGCCGGCCGCCTGAGCCAGCGACTGGCACTTGGTATCGCCGCCCGCGGCGTTGCCGATCTGGCCGCCGCTGTAGATCGTGCTCGAGACGAACACGCGCTTGGCCGCGACGCACGCGTTGCTGGTGCACACGTTGCTCTCGCAGTCGGCCGGTGCGCTGCACGTCTGGCCGGCGCTGCACGAGCGGGCGCCGCAGTGGCCCGCACAGTCGACATCGAGCTCGTCGCTGTTGCGGACACCGTCGGTGCACGCGGCGACCTGGCACGCCTGGTTGGTGCACACGCCACTCTCGCAGTCCGGAGCGCCACTGCAGCCCTTGGCGGCGGCACACGTGCCGCACTCGGGGCCGCCGCAGTCGACGTCGGTCTCGCTGCCGTTCTTCTTGCCGTCGGTGCAGGTCGCCCCGGCCGACGTCGGCGCGTCGATCGTCGACTCGCCCTTGACCTCACCACACGCGACCAGGCCGGCGGCGGCGATCGCCATGACACAGAGACATCCCTTGCCCATCCTCGGATGGGATCAGGGAGCCATTCATCGATGGCTCGGCCTTCATGCTGGAGGTGGTCGGCCGGCCGGGTCGCGTTGCCAGGCGGTCCCAGTCCGCGCGATCATCGCCGGGTGGTCTTGACCGGCAAAGCCTGTGGTTTCACGGGGTCCAACCGGATCGGGGACTCGCTCGTAACCACCAGGGCACCAACGCGTATCAATGCACAGAAGGCGCGGAGCTCGGAGCGAGTTACGCTTGCACGAGCGCGCGCAGGAGGCTGATGTGAGCACCAAACCCGATCTCGACCGCTACCCCGAGCTGCAGCAGGCCTGGGACCGCCGCACGTTCATCAAGTCCGCGGCGATCGGCACGGCGTTCATGGCGGTCGGTGGCTCGCTGCTCCGGATCGCCGCCGACGACCTGTCCCGGCACGCGCGGGCCGAGAAGCGGGCCGATGGCCGGCCCCGGCTGCCGCCCGGCCAGCGCACGCTCGAGTACCTGCGCCCGATGGGCGGCGACGAGGGCGACGGCGACGCGCGCACGTTCAAGCTCAAGGTCCACGGCAACGTGAAGACCCCGTTCGAGCTCGACTACGCGGCCCTCCTCAAGCTGCCCCAGGTCCAGAAGGAAGCCGACGTCCACTGCGTCACCGGCTGGTCGATGCTCGGTGGCCTGTGGAAGGGCGTCCAGATCTCGATGCTCGCCGAGAAGGCCGGCATGAAGGCCGACTGCAAGCACATCATCCTCGAGGCGGCGCACGGCTTCACCGCGAACATCCCGATCAAGGAAGCGACCGCCGACAACGCGCTCATCACCTACCGTCTCAACGGCAAGCCGTTCGCGCTGCAGCACGGTGCACCGGTGCGCGGCCTCGTTCCCGACCTCTACTTCTGGAAGAGCTCGAAGTGGATCACCGGCGTGCGCTTCGTCAAGGACGACAAGCCTGGCTACTGGGAAGTCCGCGGCTATCACAACCACGCCGATCCGTGGAAAGAGGAGCGCTATGCCTGAGGCCGCCGAGGTGGCCGTCGACAAGACGGACACCAAGAAACAGTCCTCGGGCATCGGCTCCATCATCAAGAAGCGCTGGCGCGGATGGCTCCGCGCGGTGCACCGCGACTTCGGGTACCTCGCCGTCGGCTTCACGCTGATCTACGCGGCGTCCGGAATCGCGATCAACCACATCGCGGACTGGGATCCGAACTTCAAGGCCACCGAGAAGACGCTGACCATCGAGCCGATCGCGGCGGACCTCCCCGACGACGTCGCGGTCAAGCGCGTCACCGACGCCGCCGGGACCGGCACCCCCGACGACGTGTTCCGCGCCGGCGACGAGATCCGCCTGACCTACTCGAGCGGCACGAAGGTCACCGCGATCGGCGACACCGGACAGATCACCGTGCAGGCGCGGTCGTCGCGGTTCTTCCTGCGCGTCGCGAACTGGCTCCACTACAACCGCGGCAAGCGGGCGTGGACGTACATGGCCGACCTGTACGCGATCATGCTGCTGTACCTCGCGATCAGCGGCATCTTCATGATCAAGGGCCGCCTCGGGCTGCGCTGGCGCGGCGCGGTCCTGATCTCCCTCGGGCTCGGCGTGCCGCTCGGCTACGTCGCGCTCTCGGGCGGACCCAACGCGCACCAGAATGCGAAGACCGCGAGCACGAAGCCTCCGCCCGTCGAGACGTTGCCGACGGCGGACGACGAGCTCGCGCGCCCGCCCGAGCGGATGGCGCCGCCCGATGACGAGTTCGCGCGGCCGCCAGTGCGCAAGCAACCGCCGAGCGAAGGTTCCGCCGATGATGCAGACCGCATGGCACCGCGCACCGCGCCGCCCGCCGGTTCGGCGACGACGCAGCCCTGACGCGGGCCAGGACTCCTTCCGCCCGCGCAGCGGTCGATGTCCCCGCCGCCGTTCGAACAGTACCGCGGGGCGCGCCCCGATCAAACGCTCGCTGCAACTGCCGACGTCACTTCCGCGCACCGTTAGTGCCCCAATCAAACGATGAACGTGGCCGCGACTCGCCGACGCCGAGCACCGTCAGTGCTCCGATCAAACGCTGACTGTGGCCGCGACTCGCCGTCGCCGACGCCGAGCACCGTCAGTGCCCCGATCAACCGATCGGTGTGGCCGCGGCGAGCGGGTCGGGTCCGCGCACCGGCTCGTCCGTGCAGAACACGGGGCGTCGCTGATGACCTGTGTGGACAGCCGCCGCGTTGATCTCACTCACGCGAGTAGCGCCTGCCCACACAGCTCACAGCGCTGACGCCTCGCAGCGGCGCTCCGTTTTCGAACTTGATTTTCGGGAGGCAGAGGGAGAAGGAGAACCGGGGCGCGACGCGGTTCCGAACGCGAGACTCGCTGTGACCTGTGTGGACAGCCGCCCCGTGCCACCAGTCCGCGTGTGGCGCCTGCCCACACAGCTCACAGCTGTGGACGCGGTGCTGTGGCTCACCGCGCGGCTGCAGACGACACGTATTTCTGCAGCTTGGATCGCAGTTCCTCGTCGGAGAATCATGATCGCGAGTGTCAGACCGAGCTGCTATTGATCTGTTCCCACTTGCATTGCGAGGGTCGCGTGGACCAGCAGCAGCAGCGTCGCGGTGGTGCCCGGAGAGGCGCCGGCCGCAAGAAGAGTGTCAGGCAACACGACCCGCCCCATCGTGCGCGTCGCGAGCACGCGAGCGCGCACCCCGTTCACGTCGTGCTGCGCACGCAGGACTGCGTTCCGCGCCTGCGCGAGGGCCGCGTGTACCAGGCCACACATCAGGTGCTCGGCCGCTACGTCGGGCGCGACGAGTTCCGGATCGCCCACGCGTCGATCCAGACCAACCACTTTCATCTCCTCGTCGAAGCACTCGACCGGCGGGCTCTGTCGACCGGCATGCAGAGCCTGACGATCAACCTCGCTCGCGGGATCAACGGTGCGCTCGGCAGCTACGGCAAGATCTTCGCGCACCGCTATCACGAGACGCCGATCACGACGCCACGGCAGGCGCGCAACGCGCTCGCGTACGTGCTCAACAACTGGCGCAAGCACCGCGAGGATCTTTCGAGCCCGCGCGCGATGGCCGCGAAGCTCGATCCATATGCGAGTGGTCTCGCGTTCGACGGCTGGCGCGAGCACGGCGTCGGCGACGTCCCGAGGTTTGCGATCCCGCCGGGCTACGATCCGCTGCCCGTGTCGCCACCGACCACGTCGCTGCTGTGCAGCGAGTGGCGGACGTTCGGCGCGATCGAGCTATTCGAGACGCCGGGCCCGTTGCGCTGATCGCGTGACCGACACCGTGCGGGTTCGCGCTCGCGGCCTCACAGCGCACGCGCGGGCGCACCAGCGAAAAACCGTTGCTCGGCTCCGAGCCGGAGCGCCGCTGCACGGCGTCAGCGCTGTGAGCTGTGTGGGCAGGCGCCACTCGCGGACTGGTGGCACGGGGCGGCTGTCCACACAGGTCATCAGCGTGCCGCGAGTTCGACAGGACGTCGCGCCCAGGTTCTCCCTCTGCCTCCTCCCCCGAAAACTCCGAAACGGAGCGCCGCTGCCTGGCGTCAGCGCTGTGAGCTGTGTGGGCAGGCGCGACTCGCACGACGGTCACAGTGCGGCGGCTGTCCACACAGGTCATCAGCGACGTCCCGTGCTCTCGTCGGAGGAGCGCGTGCGCGGACCCGACCGTCGGTGCGTCCTGATCACGACGACCGTTTGATTGGGGCACTAACGGCGTGCGACCCGGCGGTCCGCGCGACCGACGGAACGGCGGCGCGGTCATGCGGTGCGCGAACCTGCTCGTCGCGATCCCGACGCTCGCCGACGACGATGTCTGATGTGGTGTTAGCCTGCGCGCGTGCGAGCGGATCTGTCCCCTGCGATCGGCGCGGCGATCGAGCGTTGCGAGCGCCCGACGCTCGTGTTCGATCGGGCCCGGATCGCCGCGAACCTCCGCGCGATCGCCTCGGCCGCGCGCGCGCAGGGCATCACCGCGCTGTTCGCGGCGAAGTCGTTCCCGCACGCCGAGGTGCGCGCGCTCGCGGGAGAGCTCCTCGATGGCTTCGATGCGGCGAGCCCGGGCGAGGTCGCCGAGCTGCCGGCGGCGCGCGTGCTGTCGATCTTCGATCCGAGCGGGCGGGCGACCGCCTCGGCGCCCACGCGCGGGCGCGTGATCGTCGGTTGCGAGACCGTGCACCAGGTGACAGCGGCGCCCGCGCACGCGGAGATCGCGATCCGGATCAGCGCATCGATCACGGGCCGCGATCCCGCGGTCGGCGCGGTGCTCGATGGCTCGGGACATCGTCGCTCGCGGTTCGGCGTCGAGGCCGACGGCCCCGCGATCCGCGCGATGGTGCACGCGGCAGCGGGGCGTCCCGTCGGGCTCCACGTCCATCACGGACCGGTGACGGCCACGACGGGCGAGCGGTTCGTGGCGACCGCGCGGGCGGTGCTCGCCGCGGCCGAGACGGCGGAGCTCGTGCCGCGGTTTCTCAACCTCGGTGGGGCGTGGCATGGCATCCCCGACCTCGGCGGCGCGCTCGCGGAGGTGCGCGCGGCCGTGCCCGCGGGCATCGAGCTGATCATCGAGCCGGGACGCCGCGCCACCGACGAGGCCGGGTTCGCGTGCGGGCGCGTGGTCGTCGCGCGCGAGCTCGCGGACCGGCCGCTGTGCGTGATCGATCTATCGCGGATCTGCCACCTGCGGTGGAGCCAGGTCGAGCTGGTCGGTGCGGCACCGCACGCGGGCGAAGGACGCAGCGTGCTGGTCGTCGGCCCGACCTGCTACGAGGAGGACGTGATCGGCGAGTGGACGATCGCCCCCGCGCGGCTCGCCGCTGGCGCGCCCATCGTCTTCCGCCACGTCACGGGGTATGCGGTCGCCTGGAACACGAGCTTCGGCGGCGTCCCGGCGGCCGACGTGGTCATCGCCTGAGCCGACCGGCAGGTCGAGTAGCCAGCGCGGCCCCCTCAAGGAGGCGAAATCTCGTCGCGCGGCAGGGCTGCGGTTCTTGCACCGCGTCGGGGCGTGTCGCGTCTCCTCTGGCTCCCACTCGTCCTCGCGGCCTGCACCGCCGCGCCCGGCGAGGAGGTCGACGAGGGGGGAGTGAGCGACGGCAAAGGTGATCGCGCCGGCGGCTCGCGGTTCGACGAGGTCGATCCGGCGCACAGCACGGTGACGTTCCGCAGGTACGTCGGCCAGGCGCTCGACCTGCTCGCCGCGCACGACTCCGAGCTCGCGCAGTTGACGCTGCGCTCGATCGAGTCGGGCCTGGTCGAGATCGACGAGCTCCGCGACCTGACGTGCGCGGACTTCGAGCGCGTGCGCGCCGATCTGCCGGATGCGGGCCTCGAGCCCGAGGATCGGTCGCGACTCCATGCGCGCGGCAGCGCCGTCGCCGAGGCGATCGAGAGCGAGCTCGACGGTTACATGTGGAGCAACCGGATCTACGTCAGCCGCGGCCAGTCCGCGCTGCGCCTCGCCGCGACGCTCGTGCACGAGGTCAACCACGTGATCAATCGCTCGGAGGTCGGCTACTACGATGACCTG
>Ga0102851_10001785_pt1 | contig 12618 bp, 16 predicted proteins | sample Mud3Dept3metaG_FD_79558 | JGI IMG/M metagenome (GOLD analysis project Ga0102851, IMG submission 79558) | Freshwater wetland microbial communities from Ohio, USA, analyzing the effect of biotic and abiotic controls - Mud 3 Core 4 Depth 3... | ecosystem: Environmental > Aquatic > Freshwater >... | reverse complement strand
TGGTCAAGGCCGTGATGGATGAGCTGCATGAATATTTTACGACGAAGACGCTTCCGGCGAGGGTCAGGATAGCACTTGCCTGCTGCCTGAACATGTGCGGCGCCGTTCACTGCTCCGATATTTCCATCCTCGGCATTCACCGTAAGCCACCGAAGGTGAACGAGGCGACCATTGCGAATCAGTGCGAGATCCCCACGACCATCGCTTCCTGCCCAACCGGCGCCATTGCCCCGAACCCGGCAGCGAAGTCCGTGAAGATCAAGGAAGAGCGCTGCATGTACTGCGGCAACTGCTACACCATGTGCCCCTCGCTTCCGCTCGCGGATGCGACCGGCGACGGCATCTCCATCTACGTCGGCGGCAAGGTGTCGAACGCACGCGGCCCAGCGCGCATGTCCAAGCTGGCCATCCCGTTCCTCCCGAACAATCCGCCGCGCTGGCCCGAGGTCGTGAAGGCGGTAAAGCATCTGGTTGAGGTCTATGCCAAGGATGCGCGCAAGCACGAGCGTTACGGCGAATGGATCGAGCGCATTGGCTGGGAGCGGTTCTTCACGTTGACCGGCATCGCATTCACCCAGATGCACATTGATGATTTCACCTTTGCACGCGAGACGTTCCGAATGACCCCGACCTTCAAGTGGGAATAATGGCGTAACAAGATTCGCCGGCCCCGGTGATTGACCGGGGCCGGTTTTACTATTGTGCGGACAACCTAACCTAAGGGGTGTAAATATGGATTCCGAAGAACTGCAGAAAAAAATATATGCGCTGGTAGAAAAGAGCCAGGGCAAGAAGAAACTGAAACCCAAGGACATCAGCAATGCCATGGAGACCGAAGGCGCAACGCAGGCTGAGACGAAGGCCGCCCTCCGTGAACTGATAGACGGCGGAAAGCTGGTGTATTCGTACTTCGGCGGTACTGCTGTCGAGATCCCGCATACAGAAGGCTCGGCCAATCCGCAGTCGTAATGCAGACCATGCCGAGGCTGGTAATTTCAGCCACCCGCGGCGGGTTGGGCAAGACAACCCTTGCGATCGGCATTACCGCTGCCTGGCGTAAGCAGGGCAGGCGTGTTGCAATATTTAAAAAAGGACCTGATTTTATCGATGCCGGTTGGCTCGGTGCAGCAGCCGGCCGGCCTTGTTATAATCTCGATCTTTTCATGATGGAGCAGGAACGCATCCTGCGCTCCTTTGTCGATCACGCTTCCGGCGCGGATGTTGCGGTGATCGAGGGCAACCGGGGCCTCTATGACGGGGTAGATGAGTCGGGGACCTACAGCACCGCACGATTGGCGCAGCTTCTGAAAACGCCGGTGGTGCTTATTGTTGATGGGACCAAGGCCTCGAGTACGGTCGCCGCAGTTGTTCTCGGATGCCAGCAGTATGATTCCGGGGTAGCTCTCAGCGGGATCATACTCAACAACGTGTCTCCGGGACGGCATGAAACCGTCATCAGGCTGGCCATTGAGCAGCGCACCGGCCTGCGTGTTGTTGGTTCAATTCCGCGCCAGAGAAAAGGCGGGTTCCCCGAGCGGCACATGGGGCTTACGCCCTTTCACGAACATCCCGAGGTGGATCAGGCAATAGCGGCCTCGGCGGCGCTGGCTGAACAATACCTTGACCTCGCGTCACTGTGGGATATCGCCTGCGAGGCGCCGGCGCTCGATGCGTTGAAGCCGGCCGCGGCAGCGCCCCGGCAGGAGGAAGACGCGGAGCATCCGGTCATCGGGGTTATTAGAGACACTGCATTTCAGTTTTATTATCCGGATAATTTAGAAGCACTTGAAGCGCAGGGCGCCCGTCTTAAGGTCATCAATGCCCTGAAAGACAGGGCGTTGCCTGATATCGATGCCCTGTACATAGGCGGAGGCTTTCCGGAAACACAGGCCGCTGAATTGTCGGGCAACGAAAGTTTCTGCCGATCCATCAGGGAGGCCGCCGAACAGGGGTTGCCCATTTACGCTGAATGCGGCGGCCTGATTTACCTCGGCAGGAGTTTGAAGGTCAACGAGACGATCTATCCCATGGCAGCGGTATTTCCGGTCGACTTTGTTCTTGAACAGCGGCCGCAGGCGCATGGATATACCATACTGAATGTTGAACATGCAAGTCCGTTCCTTGACAAAGGGGTCAGTATCCGGGGGCATGAATTTCACTATTCCCGGGTAAAGACACTTGATAACCTGCCGCCGATGGGGTATCATGTGCAACGCGGTGGAGGGCTCAACGGTACAGCCGACGGACTCGTGTATAAAAATGTCCTTGCCTGTTACACTCACCTCCATGCGCTGGGTACGCCTGAATGGGCCGCTGCCATGGTCCGGAAGGCACGCGAGTTCCGGTGCTCTGAACAGGAAGCATAGAAGGCAGGACTGGATTTGAAGGAAAGAATACGGGAAGGAAGAGAACCGCACTGTGCATTCTGCAAGGCAAATCTGGCACGGCCGGCGCAGATGGTCATCAATACCTCGGAGCGTGTTCTCGGAAATACCTGCGGCTCATGCGGCGCACTGTATCTTGTCGATCCTACGAGCAAGAATGTGGGTGAAATCATGATGCAGGCTCTTGGTCTCGCCGCCGGCAAGCTGTCCAAGGACATTTCCGAAATGGTGGCAGGAGAAGATTACGAGGACGCGATCCTCAGCTACGATATGAAGCTGCACCGTTCTTCCGGTGAACCGAAGGGTTTCATGGACGGGAACGCCCGGCTCTATATGGTCAAGGTGATGAAAAAACAAGGCTGACCGGTATGACTGTACCGTTTAAAAACAGCAAAGAGACGGGCGCTGAAGCCGCGTCCAACTTATATTTTAATTGAACGAAAGGGGAAACAGACAATGGCAACAGTAGACGTAAAAGGCAAGACGATTGAAGTGGACGAGGACGGATTCCTGGCGAATCTGGATGACTGGAGCATGGATGTCGCGAATTACTTCGCACAGGTAGAGGGTATTGACATGACCGAGCAGCACTGGGAGGTCGTCAACTTCCTGCGCGAGTACTACAAGCAGTATCAGATCGCGCCGATGATCAAGATCCTCGTAAAAGAGATCGGCAAGAAGCTGGGCGCTGAAAAGGGCAATACCAAGTACCTCTATGAGCTCTATCCCGGCGGCCCTGCAAAGCAGGCGTGCAAAATCGCCGGTCTTCCCAAGCCGACAGGCTGCGTCTAGACCGATTCAGGACCACGGTTTCTGGCACCAGCGGGCGTCAGAGGACGGTCGCATTGCGTCCGCGCGTCGAGTGCCATGACCAGACATGGTTGTCTGGTGCTTCCGTCCGGCGAAGGCATGCGATGTTGAATCGTGCTGTACGACAACTGACAGGAGGAACGTGTAATCATGTACATGGTATCGATCGATACAAAAAAGTGTGACGGCGACGGCACCTGCGTGAACGTCTGTCCGCAATCGGTGTTCAAGCTGGATGGCGGAAAAGCCGATCCCGCGAACATGTCCGAGTGCATCAATTGCCTGACCTGCGTCGAGAACTGTCCGCAGCAGGCGATCACGGTTGCCGAGATCTGAGGCGACCACAAACAGCCATACAAGGGGATAGTTGAATAAATTATCCCCTGTTTTTTTATCAAAATAGTGCCTTGAGGAGGTGAGGATATGAAGTTAGCGGTATTTTTGAGCGACTGGAGAAGGACCGAAGACAGCTTTGAACGATTGAAAGCCGACAAGATGGGGGTGGTCCTCGTAGGCAACGGCATTTATCATGCCGTCGTTAAGGAGAATGGCAAAGATTCGCCTGTGCTTTCCAAGGCAGGAGCAAGTTACTACGTTTTGGCGGATGATCTTGAAATCAGAGGGTATACCGCGGCGAATGTAAACTCCAAGGTGAAGGTGATCAGCTACGGTGATATAGTGGATCTCATAATGAACGACTATGAGAAGACGGCCTGGCTGTAGAAAATATCGAAGGATGAAGGACGAGGGAAGAGGGCCGCAAAAGTATCCATCTTCCCTCATGAATTCAGAATAAGGAGGATAGAATGGGAGAATTAACATTAGGAGTGTTCCCTTCGCTGGTCGGATCGATGTCTCTTGACTTTTCGTTCAGGCTTGCCGAGGCCGCGATCGCAAAAGGCCACAAGGTCAATATGTGGCTGTCCGGCAACGCGGTGATGATGGCCAAGAAGGGGCAAAAAGCATTCAAGGATTACTCGTACAATGATAAGCTGATGAAAGAGCTTATCGCCAAAGGCATGGAAATTACCGCATGCGAGGCCTGTGCCGAGGCCCGGGGCTACCACAAGGAAGACGCCCCGGAGGGCATGAAACGCGCCAGCATGGACTGGTACCTGGCAAAGACCGTCAAAACCGACAGGTTACTTCATATCGGAGGTGAGTAAATGGGTGCCGTAAAATTATTGTTTGTTGTTCAGAGGCCGCCCTACAAGAGCGAGAACCCCCGCCTGGCGCTCACCCATGCGATCTCAAGCCAGACCGCTGAGATCTATATGGATGACGGCGATTCAGTCGTCCCGACCGTTGTTTTCGTCGGCGATGGAGTGCTGAATGCGGTGAAAGGCCAGCCGGCCATGAAGCTTTACGGCGTGACCAGCACCGAAAGCCACATCAAGAGCTCCCTGCAGGTCGATGTGCCGATCTGGATATGCAAGGAGGACATGGAGCGCCTCGGCCTGAAAGAGGACCAGATGATCGCCGACGCCGATGATATCGGCGGCGCGGATATCAGCACCAAGTTCGTTTCTTTCGCGGATATTCAGAAAGAGATGGAGTCGGTGAAGCACCTGTTGTTCTTCTAAACGCTTGAGACCCTGCAGCGATTGCTGCAGGGTCCTGTTTTTTACCAGATTGATTATAAATATGAATCTTAAACAACATCTGATGGAAAAGAAGCCCGCGATCCTGAAAAAGTGGTTCGATGTGATCGCCGGGACCTATCCCAAGGATACGGCCGGTTTTCTGAAAAAGCAGAAGGCCCAGTTTACGAACCCCGTCGGTTATACCCTTGCGGAAGGGGTCGAGAAGCTCTTTGACGCCCTGCTCCAGGGGATGATCCCCGATACCGTGGCCGCGTACCTTGACAGCATGGTGAGGATACGCGCGATCCAGGAGTTCGCCCCGTCCGAGGCGCTTGCCTTCATTGTGCAGTTGAAGAAGGTGGTCCGGCAGGAGCTCGGAAGCGAGGTCCTGCAGCAGCAGGGGATCACGGATGAACTGGTCGCCTTTGATTCAGCCATCGATGACCTGGCCCTCTTCTCATTCGACATCTACATGAAGTGCCGCGAAAAGATCTACGAGCTCAGGGCAAAAGAAGCTACAAACATGACCTTCAGGCTTTTGCAGCAGGCGCGTCTTATCGTTGACAATCAGGACTAGCGAGCAGACGCAAAGACCGTTGGCGCTGCTAACCTAAACGAAAAGAGGTAACGAAATGAAAGCTTTATTCTCTTTCATCGTAGTACTGCTCCTTGTACTGGTTGCCTACGCAGGAGTGGCGGTGGCGAACCAGCACTTCCTCTTCGGAGTGATCATCCCCTATGCTGCGGTTGCGACCTTTCTCATCTTCATGATCTATCGCATCCTGAAGTGGGGGAGTTCACCCGTGCCGTTCCGCATCCCCACGACCTGCGGACAGCAGAAGTCGCTCCCCTGGATCAAGCAGAGCAAACTCGAAAATCCTTCGGGCCTGCTCGGCGTGGCCGGCAGGATGGCGCTTGAAGTGCTGTTTTTCCGCTCCCTCTTCAGGAACCTCAAGACCCAGTTGAATGACGGGGCCAGGCTCACCTACGGCGAGGCAAAATGGCTCTGGGCAGCGGGTTTGGCGTTCCACTGGTCATTCTTCTGGATCCTGGTCAGACATCTCAGGTTTTTTACCGAGACGGTACCGGTTCCCATACAGTTTGTTGAGTCACTGGACAGCTTCCTCCAGATAGGAACACCGCTTTTATACATGACCGATGTCATTCTCCTGGCGGCGGTCGCCTATCTCTTTGTCCGCCGGATCGGCATTCCGCAAGTACGCTATATCTCGCTTATCGCGGATTACTTCCCGCTCTTTCTGATCATGGCCATTGGAACCACCGGTGTGCTCATGCGGTACATTTACAAGACCGATATCGTGAGCGTGAAGATGTTAACCATGAGCCTGGTCAGCTTCAGTCCGGCGATCCCCAAGGGGATCGGGGTCCTCTTCTATATCCATCTGTTCCTTCTCTGCATCCTGTTCGCCTATTTCCCCTTCAGCAAGCTGGTCCACATGGCCGGCGTCTTCATGAGCCCCACCCGCAATCTGGCGAACACGAGCCGCGAGAAGAGACACATCAATCCCTGGAACTATCCTGTCCATGTCCACACCCATGATGAATACGAGAATGATTTCAGGGACAAAATGAAAGGCGCCGGCCTGCCGGTAGAAAAGGAGTAATCATGGCAAAACTTCCGAAACCAGAAGAACTGTCAAAGATAGATTTAACTCCGCCGAAGACGGGGTGGATGGATACGCCCGTGGTGATCAAAGAGGGCATGTTCTGTCATGGAGCGAAGCCGAAAAGCCTCGAGATCGTCGGTTTCCCGAATCCGCGGGATTGGCGGCCGATGGACGCTGACTGGAAGCTGCCCGAGAACTGGAAGGATATCCTGATCAAGGGGATCGCCGAACGGCTCGAAAAGTACCGGTCCTTCCGGCTCTTCATGGACATCTGCGTGCGCTGCGGCGCCTGCGCGGACAAATGCCACTTCTTTATCGGGACCGGCGATCCCAAGAACATGCCGGTGCTCAGGGCAGAACTTATCCGCTCAATTTATAGAAAAGAATTCACCCTGGCCGGCAAGCTGTTTGGCAAGATGGCCGGCGCGCGTGAGCTTACCCTCGATGTCCTGAAGGAGTGGTGGTACTACTTCTTCCAGTGCACCGAGTGCCGCCGCTGCTCCGTGTTTTGCCCCTACGGCATCGACCAGGCGGAGATTACGATGATCGGGCGGGAACTGCTGAACCTGCTCGGCCTGAACATTGAGTGGATCGCGGGTCCGGTCTCGAACTGCTACATGAAGGGCAATCACCTGGGCCTCGAACCCCATACGATCATCGGCAACCTTGAATACATGTTGGACGATATCGAGACCATTACCGGAAAAAAGATCAAGCCGACCTTCAACCGAAAAGGCGCCGAGATCCTGTTCGTGACGCCGTCGGGCGACCTGTTTGCCGATCCCGGAACCTATACGTGCATGGGATACCTCATGCTGTTTGAAGAGCTGGGGCTCGACTATACCTGGAGCACGTATGCCTCTGAAGGAGGCAATTTCGGGTTCTTCACCTCGAACGAGATGGGGAAGCGGCTCAACTCGAAGATCTATGCCGAAGCCAAGCGCCTCGGCGTGAAGTGGATCCTCGGCGGTGAGTGCGGCCACATGTGGCGCGTGCTCGCCCAGTACATGGATACCTGGAACGGTCCTGCGGATTTCCTTGAAGTCCCGAAATCGCCGATCACCGGCACGGTCTTCGAGAACGCGAAATCCATGAAGATGGTCCACGTCGCCGAATTCACGGCGGACCTCATCAAGAACAATAAACTGAAGCTCGATCCGAAGCGGAATGACCACCTCAAGGTGACGTGGCATGACTCCTGCAACGTTGCGCGCGGCATGGGTATGCTGGAGGAGCCGCGATATGTGCTCAAGAGTGTGGTCAACAACTTCGTCGAGATGCCGGAAGACACGATCCGGGAAAAGACCTTCTGTTGCGGCAGCGGCACGGGCCTGAATGCATCGGAAGACATGGACCTCAGGATGAAGGGCGGGTTCCCCCGCGCGAACGCGGTCAAGTTCGTTCATGAGCACTACGGGGTGAACATGCTTGCCAATGTCTGTGCCATTGACCGGGCAACGCTCAAGCCGCTCATGGATTACTGGGTGCCCGGGGTGAATGTCTGCGGCCTCCACGAGCTGGTGGCGAACGCCATGATCATGAAGGGCGAGAAGGAACGAACGACAGACCTGCGCGGTGAGCCTCTTCCGGGAGTCGAAGCGAAGGAGGAACAAGCCTAATGAAACTCTATGACGGCGGCAAAATATTTATCGGAATTCTGGTGTTCGTGGCGTTTGCGGCATTCCCGTTCTATTTCAATGTCGGGAAGGTGAACGCCAAGCCCGAACCAAAGGTTGATACCCCCGCGATCCAGGAATGGGAGAAACAGTACGGCAAGAAGGAATGTGTGGAGTCCAAGGAATTCATGCGTGCCGAACACATGCAGCTCCTGAACAACTGGCGGGACTCGGTGGTGCGCGAGGACAACCGGGGCTATATCAGCAGCTCAAATCATAAGCGATTCAACATGAGCCTGCAGACCGGCTGCATGACCTGTCACTCCAACAAGAAGAAGTTCTGCGACGAATGTCACAACTATGTGTCGGTGAAACCGTACTGCTGGGACTGCCATATTGCACCGGTGGAAAAGGAGGAGGCAAAATCATGAGCATGGACAGGAGACAGTTTCTCAAAATAGCCGGCATCTCCTCTGTTCTGGGCCTCGGCGCGACGGCGGCTTCAGCCACCCATAATATCTGGACAAAAGGGCTTGATCCCGAGCAGGCGGACAAAAACAAGGAAGCGTTGATCGCGAAGCGCTGGGCCATGGTCGTGGATATGAGCAAGTTCAAGACCGAGGATGACTTCAAGAAGGTCATCGATGCCTGCCACCTGACGCACAACGTTCCTGACTTCCGGAATGCCGACGGCAGCGTCAACAAGAAGGACGAGATAAAGTGGATCTGGGAAGCGCCCTACGAAAAGGCGTTCCCGGGCCAGGACAACAAATACATGAGCGAGCATATCAAGGACATGCCGTTCCTCGTTGCATGCAATCACTGCGACAATCCTCCCTGCGTGCGCGTATGTCCGACCAAGGCGACCTTTAAACTCGCGAACGGGATCACCATGCAGGACGAGCACCGTTGCATCGGATGCCGCTTCTGCATGGCTGCCTGTCCTTTCTGGTCGCGGAGCTTCAACTGGCGGGATCCCCATGGAAAAAATCCGAATGGGGAACCGTTCATCAAGAATGAGAACAAGGAATACCCGACGCGGACAAAGGGCGTTGTGGAAAAATGCACCTTCTGCACAGAGCGTCTCGCCGTCGGGAAACTGCCGGCATGCGTCGAGGCGGCACCCAAAGGCGGTCTGCTGTTCGGCGACCTGGAAGATCCGAACTCCGAGATCAGGAAGATCGTGACGAACCAGTATACGATCCGGCGCAAACCCGATCTGGGCACAGGCCCGGCCATTTATTATATCGTAGGAGGGAGCGACCATGCTTGAGAAGGCATTAGTAGGAAGTAAAAAATACTGGGCATGGGTGTTCTTTCTTGGTGCCCTATCGATCGTGGGAGGATACTACTACTATCAGCAGTTTATATACGGGTTGGGATTAACCGGTCTTCACCGGGATGTTACCTGGGGATTGTACATTGGTCAGTTCACGTTCCTGGTCGGTGTTGCGGCCTCGGCCGTAATGCTCGTGATCCCGTATTATCTGCACGATTTTAAGACGTTTGGAAAGATCGTGATCCTTGGCGAGTTCCTCGCCATTTCTGCCGTGATCATGTGCATTCTCTTCATCATGGTTGATATGGGCCAGCCCATGAGGGTTGTGAACATATTCCTGCACCCCACGCTGACCGCAATGGTGTTCTGGGACACGGTGGTACTGAACGGCTATTTGTTCATTAACCTTCTGGTCGGCTGGGTGACTCTCGGCTCGGACCGGAAGGGCATTGCTCCGCCGAAGTGGATAAAGCCCTGGATATATCTTTCGATTCCCTGGGCGATAAGCATTCACACGGTCACGGCATTCCTTTATGCCGGTATTCCGGGACGCCATTTCTGGCTGAGCGCGATCATGGCAGCACGCTTTTTGGCCTCGGCCTTTGCCGGCGGTCCGGCGCTTTTGATCATACTCGCTTTGATCGTTCGCAAAATCAGCAAGTTCGATGCGGGCAAGGAAGCCATCCAGGCAGTTGGCAGGATCGTAGCCTATGCCATGTTCGCGAACGTGTTTTTCCTCGGGCTGGAATTCTTTACAGCGTTCTACAGCGGCATACCCGGTCATGCGCACTCCTTCCTGTACTTATATACGGGGCTTGAAGGACATAGCGAACTTGTTCCGCTCATGTGGACCTCTACGGTCTTTGCGGCTATTTCGCTTTTCATGCTTTGGGTTCCGGGTATCCGGAAGAACGAGGTGTTGCTTTCCCTGGCCTGCGTCATGCTGTTTATCTCTCTCTGGATCGACAAGGGCTTCGGATTGATCATAGGTGGTTTCGTGCCGAATCCTTTTGAAGAGGTTCACACCTACTGGCCGACGATGCCGGAGACAATGATCACGATCGGCGTATGGGCCATTGGATTCCTGGTCCTGACCTTCCTGTACAAGATAGCGATCACCGTAAGGGAAGAGACCGCAGGGATAGAGACCGAGCATTAATACGCTGTTTTATTGTTGCCATTCCGGTAATGCCCACTCTTATCAGGGTGGGCATTGCTTTTTTGTTGAACTGTATTTCTTGCTTGATTTTATTGCGCGGGGCGGGTATTATTGCCTGTTCGCGGAAGTTTACTTTTACTGAAGGAGGAAACAAGCCACATGTATATGGTAGCAGTGGACAAAAGCAAGTGCGACGGCTGCGGGACCTGCGTAACGGTCTGCCCCCAGCAGGTGTTTGAGCTGCAAAACGAAAAGTCGGAGCCGGTAAATATGTCCGAGTGCATCAACTGCCTGACCTGCGTTGAGAACTGCCCGCCTCAGGCTATTACCGTCACCGAAATATAGTCTTTTCAACAACAACTCATGAAAAAGGGGACCAGTTTTACCGGTCCCCTTATTTTTTTTGCTGTGCGAACCTGTCGCTCCGAATCCGGAATATTAATCCCGTCTACCCGCCGGCCATCCTGCCCTCGCTCCTTTGTTCTTTCCCTTTAACTCCTCATTTTATATGCCTTTAAAGATTATTGAAATAAACATGATATAATGATAAAAGAGAAACTTTGGGGGGCTTCGAATTTATTATCGAAACTCTAACCATAGCAGGTAATTCCATGGCATTAGACAAAACTATTTTTGGTCTTTGTTTTTGGTCGGACGATACGCTCTATCCAACGCCCGAGGAACTCCGGGGGTTCCTCGAGAGCCCGAAAACAAAAGGTGTGCGTGGACGGCATGACGACGATCTGGCCAGATATCGCGATCTGATAGAACGCGTTGCGGGGTTCGAGCGTTATCAGCAAACAGGAGCGTCGCTGCAGAATTTGCGGGAGCAAATGTTCTGCCGTGCGATCAGCCTTTCTCAATTTGTCAATCCGGCGCTCAAACGCGAGGTGGAGCTGTTCAAATATCACGTTCACGGATTTACCAACCTCGACTTCAAGAAACCGGCGGTGTTCATTAAGGCCGCCGCAGAAGAGATGGGCAGGCTTAACCCGAAGAACAGGAAAGACGCGGTAAAGCTGAACAGGCTGCGGGATATGGTTGAGGAGAGAAAGCGAACGCTTGAGACACTCGAAAAACGCAGGGCGGCGCTGGCGAAAGAGTTGGGCAACATCGCGAGGTATGTCAGGTCCAACCTGGCGAAGATAGGGAAACTCTGCGAAGCATCGATCGTTATTCTCATGGAACTCCAGACCGCGGGGAAGATCGAGGGCCGGCTGATCGATGAGATCAAGGCAGACTTCAGGGAGCGCCTCTCTGATGCCCTGCAGCAAGGGTCGGTTGACAGGAAGGATGTTGAGACCGCGCCGCGGGATGTCGAGATGCTTAGTAGGGAGATGTCTTTTCTCGTACGGGAAGATTTGTATGCCCTGGCGGGGTTGTATGAAGCCATTTACAACCAGACACAGAGAACAGTTAAGGAGCTTAACCTTCGGATGGCGGAGATGGAAAGCAGAAAGTACAGAAGCTTCGAGGAGAACGGCGAACTCTTCACACGGGTCGAGCAGGTATTTGTCTCGCTCATTTCGGATTATCGCTTTGAATTGAAAGCGAAAGGCGTGCGCTCCGTAACCGATCATGAAAAGATCCTCATGGAAAAAAGACACGAGATGATCGAGGAAGTCTTTGCATTGCTGGGCAGTGAGCGCAGGATCCGGACGGATAGAAGATCAGTCGAGACTCGTCGAAAAGTCAAAGAGCTGGAAGCCAGCACTCTCGAACGGAGACAGCGCATAGGTAGACGAGGGAGAGACAGAAGGGAACCGGTCGCATCTGGCGCTTACCTGTAACCGTTCTTGTTTTGACAATCCGCTCATGGAGAAGGCAGCGGTAACCTTATTTTCAGGAGGGCGCGTGAAGCGGATAGTATATATGTTCAGTATGCTGCTCTGCATGTCTACCGTATTGATGGGGGGGGAGGCAGCTAATCAGAATGCCGGCGGAATATATGGTTTTGAATCAATTCTATTGGGAACAACATTTGATAAAGTCGACGCATATATGCAGGCAAAATTCGCCGATAATGAAATATTAACAAAAACCGATAGCATCAAAAAAAAGCGTTTTATCATGATGGAAAATTATGCTTTGAGCGGAAATGCTGCATTTAAGATTGACGTCATCCTGTCATTCGATAGAAATGATGCGTTTTTTATGTG
>Ga0102851_10001784_pt1 | contig 12618 bp, 12 predicted proteins | sample Mud3Dept3metaG_FD_79558 | JGI IMG/M metagenome (GOLD analysis project Ga0102851, IMG submission 79558) | Freshwater wetland microbial communities from Ohio, USA, analyzing the effect of biotic and abiotic controls - Mud 3 Core 4 Depth 3... | ecosystem: Environmental > Aquatic > Freshwater >... | reverse complement strand
ATACTCGTTCTTAATGAACAATTTAATGTCCTCGGGAGCATCATACCCATCATACTCATCCAGGATAGACTCCACAGACTTGAACTTGGTACTCACACCTTTACTGTTCTTAAAATCAATCAAAGACTGTAGAAGAGAGCTGAACTTCTCAGGAGCTATAATGACCATATCATACTCCTCTGCAGAAGACTGCTGAGGTTGCTGTGGTGTGTTATACGTAACGGTGATATCGAAGCTACCAACCAAAGAAAGCTGATTGTTCAATGGTGAGTACCGAACCGGATAACAGATCACCTTCACAAACGTCACCTGTTGGCCGTTCTCATTTCGGCCAGCACCAAGGTCATACTTATACACTGAAGAGGGATAGTACTCCGAACGCCCATACACCAAGGGATCCATCACATACGCACTTTGATCAGCCTCAGATAACGGAGCGATACGAGCGGGAATGATCTGTTGTGTTAGAGACAATGAACTCATATCGTTCGCTGTACATACAACCTGGATATCGGTTGATCCGAAAGGAATCTGATAGGTCGTGACATAAATTGGTAAGACCGGTCGGTTCGGTTCCAATAATTGAGTGGTGGTACCATCGTACTGTATCTCAACAAATCCGTCTTTTTCGTTGATGGTTGGTTGTGATGAGAAAAGAACTGATGTTGACTCTGTTTTCAGATTCATCATCTGTTTCATCGAGACGTTCGTCGTGAACGCAGCTGCCCCTAGTCCACTAAGGACTAAAATACTTATAACTACAATAGGTACGAATTTCTTCATATTATTCCCCATTAGTGTATTAGCTGACCAACGTATTTAAATTTAACTCTTTCAAAATAATACAAAATCTCACTTTTGGTCATCTTATATAGATTTAAATTATCAAGTATATGACAAAAACATTCCTGTTAAGTGAGGGGCTTTCTGCATGCAGGAAACGCTTAGGAACATTTATCAGAAGTAGACTTTTTTTACAATCGTTTCTATCAGAAAAAATATCTCAATATATTCAAAATTATCTAAATTTTTAGTGGTTTGACCTGAATAGGTTGGAAAAAACTGTAGATAGCGATTGGTAACCAAGGATGAAAAATGGAACCGGATCATCCCATGCAAACAACGCAAATTCATTTCTAAGGCTATAGTCAGAAAATAATGACTGTATGTGAAAAGAACCTTTTTGTGCCAGGGCACGCAAAGATTGCAAATCCTCTAAGAAATACACCCATTTAATAGGATGAATCTGCGGAGAGAACGACTCTTCTGGAAGCGGTTTATGAACCGCATCTAAATACGCAAGATATGGAAGATTACAACCAAACCTCGAAGGAAAACTATTCTGCATCCACACCCGAGGGTTTATCTCAATAAATTTATACTGTCCATCCCGAGAATCATATTTAAACTCTGCATCGACTATCCCATAATAACCAATCGTCCTGATTAACGACGTCGTCAGCTGCTCCAGCAAGGGGACATGTACCTGTTGAATTACACATCCATTCCCAAAATCAAGTGGCCATTCTCGAATACGCTGATACATGAACATCCCATGAGAAGCACCGGTTTGGTCATAATAAGCATTGAACCCAAACATCCTATCTGCATCCCCGGGGATAATCTCCTGAATCATCACCTCATGCTTCTTTGCAGAAACCATTCTAAAACAAGAAAGAAGTTCTTGACGAGAGGAGATGACAAACAATTTTGTATGAAAATCCAAACGAAAGTACGTTGGATACACAGGCTTAAGAATTAAAGGATAGGAAAGCTCCTTGCTAATTGCATCTACCTCTTCTTCATTCTGAGGAAAAAATGTCTTTGCATGGGGAAAATTATGCTGTTCGAGGTATCGATAAAACAATTCCTTATTTAGAAACAGATTGACCTTCTCATAAGAACTCATCGTGAAATAATAACATTTTTCCAACTGGCTTCGGTGGCGTAACAACGCCAGAAGTTCTGTATCACCTGTGGGGATTAGAACCCCTTTTTCATGAAGCTTTACTCCAATGGACATCAGAAAATCTATGTAGGATTCCTCTTCATATTTCGGATGAGGACAGACCAACCCTTTTGCATATTTTGAGTAAAACGCAGCTTGATTCCTCTTTACATCAAGAACAACTGTTGGTACCATGCATCGACCAAGATTACGAACAGCACCAAGATTTGAAGTAGGATAAATACCTAGCACAAACGCGATAGGTTCCTTAAACCCAGATAAATATTTTTCTTGTGATTTATTCATGTATTTGTATATCCTCTCGCTAAGGGGTACTCAACAGATACGATTCTTGAAAACAAATACATCATCAGAATTAAAACCTATGGTAGAACAGATAATACAACGAAGGTGAACCTCTATATAATCCTTAGAAAATATCGGATACGAATGAAAAATTCACTCAGGGAACAATTCTTGAAAAAACGAAAAGAACTCACAAAATCAAAATTAATAACGAACAGTAGGCAAATCAAGCAACTTCTTTTTTCTACCACCTGGTATCGTTCAGCTTCAAAGATACTTTTTTATGTGTCATTTAACAATGAAGTGTCTACCCATGAGATGATTAAAGACGCCTTGCTCAACGGAAAAACAGTCCTTGTCCCAAAATGTGACACCGAGAAAAACACCCTCTGCATATCACATCTGATCCACTGGGAAGATCTTGAGAAAGGAGCTTATTCTATCCTTGAACCGCGGCAGGATTGTCTCCGTGTCGTACCTGTTTCTTCGGTGGACCTGATTATTGTGCCCGGTGTCGTGTTTGATACAAAAGGAAATCGTATCGGTTATGGAAAAGGATTTTACGATCGTTTATTACAAGAGGCGAAAAACGCTTATTCTATTGGTCTTGCTTTCGAAAGCCAAATCATTGAATCGATACCTTCAGAAGAACATGATGAAAAAGTCGATATTATCATTACCGAGGACCGTATTATACAACCTCAGATAATTACGTGACTATCTCCTTGAGACGTCTTGTTCGAATCGCCTTTTCAAGTTCTAAAGCAATTCGTTCCCCATAGCTGATGGATTCACCATACAAATACCCAGAATGAGGAGTAAATTGAGTTAATGGACTTCCGGGGATTCGCAACGACACATCAAAGACAACCATCTCTTCTTTTCCTTTATCAGCGACAATAGCCCCTTGCAGAGCAAATGGTCCTATAATGCCTGGGGGGTACTCCTTCTTTGTTGTCTGGACGAATCTTTCGCCAAGCTCAAATATCGATTCAATAATGGATTCTTTTGTCGTTGCCGCGATATGCCCAGTTTCAATGATTTTTGGACGAAGGTACTTTAAAACAGCCAGTTGTTCATCAGCAGGAAGGCGGAGTAACCCATCAAGATTGGTTTGCCTTCGTGTATCCGTCCCCATGATCTCCAACTCATCATCAAGGATGGAATAGAAATAATTAAAATTAATCTGAGTCCCGATCACATATTCTTCAATGACCGCTTGATTCAATGCCTCTTGAGTAATCATCTTTTTTGCCAAAAGCTGATCTGATTTCTTTTTATAGTCAGCATAACTCGAAGCAAAGAAAAACGCGCGTTCATACCCACGGATCGCTTCGTTTACCTTGACGATCACAAGACGGTCGATATCATGCGCTGATTGATACAGCTGAGGAAATCGGATTCCTGCCTTCTGTAACAAATAATACTGATTCTTCGGGACATTCCGTTCCTCAAGTTTCAACATAGAACGTGTCCCAAAAATTGGAACCTGAAAATTATTCTCAATATCTGTGAAATCAAAATAGACCCAAAAATAGCGGTTATGAATGAAAATCGTGTTTTCAGCCTGTAACCTGTCCTGGACATCTGGTTTTGTGATATCCCTGAATTTTTCCAAAACAATAGTGCTGTCGATACAGCCTCGACCATCATCACGAGTTCGATAATACTTCGTGTAGGTTTTCTCCCGTCCTTTCTGACAGACCGCGAGAGTTTTAAAACCATGTCTTTTTGCCCCCCGACAGACATCTAATGCTGAATGACCACCTAGTACTCCTATCGTTATTTTATTAGGATCATATGACTCAACAAGATTTTGGATTTTTTTTCGTTCCAGCATGGAATCAATCCCTACCCAAATGCTATGATGCTTACTTCATTTATCCTTTAAACTTCGGTCGTTTTGAGAGATGAAGAGCAAGCGGTAATTTTTGTTGAGGATAGTCTTTTACACGTTCCACAATCAGCTGGTGTAACTGTGCGACAGTATATGGTTTATCACCTTCGCCTAGTTCACTTGCTCGTATACGTGGCGAGACTGTTTTTTCCTTGCGTTCTTTTTCACCGATGACGACTATATAGGGAATCCATTCTTTTTCTGCGTCACGGATCTTTCGTCCCACACTTTCTTCCCGGTCATCGATATCGGCTCTGATGAAATAGAACGGGGAAAGTGCATTTAGTTCACTGATGAACGTTTCACAGTCAGGAAGGAACTCATCGGCGACGGGAATCAATCGAACCTGTGTTGGTGATAGCCAGAGAGGTAGCATGGGTTTTTTCCCTTGGCTCATTTTTATTGCCTCTCGTTCCAGTAAAGCATAAACGTTCCGATCGATGCTCCCAGAGATACTCGTATGAAGGATGTAGGGGTGTTGTTTTTCTCCTTTTTCATCCGCATAGGTGATATTGAACCGTTTCCCATTCTCAACATCGATTTGAACAGTTGAAAGTGCACTTGCTTTCTTCATTGAGTCAATGACGTTGAATTCGAATTTCATGACAAAGTAAAAATATCGTTCGTTCCACAACTCAACAAGGATGGGTTTCCCTGCTAAACGGGCAAGGTCCTGAGCAAGGGTTTTATTATTCTCATAGAACTCTTTGACGAATCGCAATGCGACCTCCGAATCAAGCTTTAAAGAGCTCATCCATCGCATCGCTGTGGAGAATTGTCGTTTAAACTCCTCTGTTGCCTGCGGAAGGTCTTTACAGAATGTATGAAGATCTGGCATGGTGAAAGCGCGTAACCGTTTCAAACCACTGACCTCACCGCTTTGTTCACGACGGAAACTATAATGCGTCAGCTCGTAGAGTCTTAACGGAAGGTTCCGATAGGAAATCGTCATGTCATGGGCGATCATATACTGCCCAAAGCAAGCAGCAAACCGAAGGAAGAAATCTTTATCGGAATGTACTATATATTGTCGGGCAGGGAATTTCTTCACATACTCGCTTAAGGCTGGATGCTCAAGGTCATACATGATGGGGGTTTCTACTTGCATCCCACCGATGTCCCGTACCATGTTATTGATATGTTGTTCCAGGAGGCCTTTAATCATTCGACCCTTAGGGTACCATCGGAAGTTCCCGGAGTCACTCGCTGGTTCGTAGTCCACGAGCTCCAGGGATTGCATCATCTTGACATGGGGTGGTTCTCCGACGATCTTCCGTGTTCCACTACTTTCGTACTCGTAAAGAAGTTTCAGTTCCTCATGACCAGAAAAATTGAATTTCTCAGCATCAATCAGTTCACCCTGAGGTGTTAGGATGCACCATTGTGAGATAATCTCCTTTTCTTTTTCGACCGCCTTTTTTTCCTTCCCAGGGATAATCTCCCGAGAGAGTTCAGAAAGAGGATGCCCTTTACAAGAGATAGTAAATGCTTTATACCAGCCGAACGGAGATCGTTTTACGTTGAAATCCTGTTGTTTTACTTCATGTTCAAGTTGTATAAGAATTTCTTTCCCAGCTTTCGCACTCGCAAGGTCTGATGAGAGATGTGCGTATGGGTAGAGCATGATGTTTCTGACTTTGAGTTGCGTTGCTGTTTTTGTGATTTCTTTGCTTGCCTCTTCAACAGCTTGAGTTGGTGCTTTTTCATCGACTTTCTCAACCGCGATAAAAACTGTTAAAGCTTCATCCAAACGATCCTTCATAAGAGTGATATCTTCAGGATGGGAGATGGCTTTTTCTTTGACTTCATATTCGATAAAATCACTGTGGATAAGTAATAGTTTCATAGAATCGACCCGTAAAGCAAATCAGTGTTTTTAAAGATAGTGATTCACGCCATTATATGGGGGAGGCGGCGGAGGTGTATACTCCGTAAATAAAAAATTTTTGTTTTACTTGCAATCCCATCTCTCCGCCTAACCAATGGAATATGTCATGTCATATATGAATGTTTCGAATTTTTCTTATTCTCTCTGTTGACAAAAAATATTTCTCCTAAAAAAATTTTAAAAAAAATTATGGTAAAAAACCTAATGCTTCTTCGATTCGCCCCATTTCAATACCAGTTGTCATATTTCCAATAATTGCACCCTTTGTATTGGCAACAAGACCACTACCGATCATGGGAAACCCATGATTCACGGTCCCAATCATCACATCCACATCAAACACTTTCTTTAGTTGTTGTTTTTCCTCATCAGTCGTCTTTGGATGACACAGACAACCTTTGTTTGTCACAACAGCAGCCATCCCGACGGTCCCTAGTGATGCGATTGTCCCCTTATGAACCGGGACATCTAGGGTCTTACTAATCTTTTTCATGGTGGTTGCTTTTAACTCAGGATGAACCAACGCCCCATAGTCATTTACCAGAATGTCATTCCCTGCTGCATTAATGATATCTTCGATAGGTAGCACATGAAGCCCAAGCTTTTCAAGTGTTTGAAATGTGTCCTTGTTCGTAAATGCTGTCACTATCGCTCCAGTAGAGTTACAGACAAGAAGGGAGCCAATGATCGTCGAATCGGCAATACATAGTTCAACGACCTTAACGTCTAATATATCAGCTACTAACCGTTTTGTCTTCTTTGGAAGACCTGGTTGTAAAAAGGCAATCGAACTATTGGTTCGACAATAGATACCTACGTTTGGATTTTCATTGAAATCCAAGAGTTGAAGCATTCTTATTCACTTTTTTTGCTTTTTTTCGATGCTGGTTTTTTCTTCTTACCGGTTTTTTCTGTGGTTTCTTTTTGTTTTTTTGCTGTGGTTTTTTGTTTCTTTGGTTCCTTTTTCTCAACGTCAGTCTCGGGTTCTTTTTCTTCCACTTTGGAAGGTTTCTTCTTTTCTTTGGCTGGTTCTTCTTCCTCTTTTGGGGTTTTTTCCTTCTTTTTCTTAATCTTTACTTCCCCATCACCGGTTGGCGTGATATCGTATCCCTCAGCACCAGGTACTGCTTCTTCTGCTTTTTCTTCTTCACGTCTGAGAATCGGGGTTTTCTTCTCTTTTTCTTCTTTTAAGAATTCTCTTCGGGATTTCTTTTCGCCCATCTCAGGTAGGGTTGCTTCAACAACACCGTCTTCGAATTTGACTGCCCTGACGCGTATTTTACTTGGAACCCAGAATTTCCCATAGGTCCACAGCTGTTTGTTTAAGGCGCCATCAATCCAGACATTCTTTTGTTCAACCTTCATATGTTTCATAAGGAAATGACGAATGTCGTCGACTGCTCGAGGAACTGCTCGAGAGGTCGGACCGATTTTCGCGCGTCGTAACGGGATAATGTAGATTCTTTCCAGTTCTTTTCCAGTGTCTTTCTCAGCCATATGAAATCACCCTATCTTGAGTTTATTTCTCCGCCAGTTGCGTGTTTTTGGATGTCGAGTAAAACGTCGGTTTGTACGAATCATGACCCACGCTGGTACTCGTCGATTGCTCTTTGTTGCTCTGTTTAACCGGAATTTTCTTCCTAATGATTTGTGGCTTGACATTTATATTCCTCTTCTGCGAATCGTGATATCACGTTTCTTCGGGAGTATCTTTGAGAGTAAATCCCGTAATTGCTCATCGTTTATTTTATTTTTGAGCCGCCCGGATTGTGCAAGCATAATGAGCTGGTTTTCCAGGTTTTCTGCAAGCTCGGGACGTGCAGCTTTGATTCGACCAAGACGCTCGCGGGCATCATCCATTAGGATTGATCGAAGAATCATCTTTTTCTGTTCTTCGAATTCCTTCTGCTGTGTTTCTTCGTACTCATCTTGCGAGAACGCTGGTTGTTGCTGTTGTTGAAGCTCACGCAATTTCTTCTTCCTGATAGCGTCTATATCATCCATAGTGGTTTGAGAACCTCAAGATGAACCTATTGCGATTCCCTATTTAATATTTTTTCAATTCAGGGTAGACTTCAAGTAATGATTTTTTAACTTCAAATGAGGTGTTATCCAGAAACTTGACTCCCTTTGGGGTGAGCATGCGGCCGCGTCCCTTCATCTTTGTTACATACCCAGCAGTCTCTAACTGCTGCAGGGCATGCCGGACAATCGCTCCGCTACCTGCTTTGGCTTTATTTGGTTTTGATCCACGATTCATCTTCCCACCGTATTCAGCCCGGATACGCTCGATTCCCATGTTTTTATTCACATATAATTTCCGTAGAATCGAGGCGCATCGTGTATGCCACCAATCCTTTGTCTCTGGTGGGTTTTCCTTGGAGACACCGGTACGGACATATCGGCTCCATTCTGGTGGAACGATTGCAGTTTCACTCTGGAGTTTTTTTGTTAAAGCAGAGATCAATTCTTTTGCAGGAACATCATAAGCTGTTGTCATAGGAATACTCTTCTTTTCTCGTGAAAGTGGGTATCGGTAATTATCATATGTTATTTAAGCATATTGGATGCGAAAAACAAGATTATTTCCTCTAATAAAGCAGAAAAATTCTTCATAATTCGGTGGTCATTGAGGGATTTCTATGCAGCGGCCGCCTCGTATGTTTCTGACACCGAGTACAATAGGAGATAATCATTCCTCTATGGATACGGACGCGACAGGTCTCAGGAGGGAGTTGATACGCATAACAATACTTGCAGAACCGAGGGGAATATTCTTTTGGAATTGGTACAAGATATTTCATGGAAATCTTCCGAGCAAGTTGAACGTACCGATTCGCGAGAGAAAAATTTCCTTCCAGTCCACATGTTTCCGCAAGAGAAAAAAGATACTGAATCCGACGCCGGGCGATCGCTCGATAGACCTGTTTTTTCCCATTCTGTTTTCGTGACATGACAAGCCGGTGGAAAAGTCAGCGGTTATAAAATACTTCTGTACAGTAAAAAACAACAAGAAAGAAAAAGAAAAAAAATGAAGAGAGAAGTGAAATTACTTCTTCTTCAGGTATGGAAGCCCTGTTCTCTTGTTGACTCCAACAGTATATCCAGTTGGTAAATCACAGGTGGTTCCACTTTTTGGTGATCTTTTGCTGAAGAAATAAATCGTTTGGTTTCTTCCGCCTTTAAGCTTCACGTTTCTTGTGTATAAGGTCCAACCCTCGTGTTTGTATGTCATAATACACCTCCTGCCAGGAATGCGTCTCCTGGAATTTAAATCTTTCTTTATTTTTCTCCTGGTGCACTGATAGCACGTGCGAGATTGACATGTTCGAAAAAAAATTTCTTGCCATCTGTAACAGAAGTAAATGAAAAAAAGAGCCGGTAGTTGTCGCCCACATATACGAATCACCTAGGTATTTTAAACGTTTTCGAATTATTCAACCACAGGAATAACATTTTTGAATATCCGCGACATGAAGGAATAGGAAAAATATGTCAAAAGGCTCTCTTGTTTTTATCGGTCTGGGTCTCTACGATGAAACTGATATTTCAATGAAAGGATATGAAGAACTTAAACACTGTGATATCATCTTTGCAGAATTTTATACCACGAAACTTGGAACGTTTCATAAACAAACCTTCGAAGCCTATATCGGGAAAAAAATCGAAGTCCTCTCCAGAGAGGAGACTGAAAAAGCTGACATAATAATCGAAGCGGCAACCCAACATTCAGTCGCCTTCCTCACAGGAGGGGACCCGATGATTGCCACCACCCATATCGATTTACGGCTTCGTGCAATAAAAAAAGGTATCCCAACAAAAATAATCCATAGCAGTAGTGTCGCAACCGCAGTCCCCGGGCTCCTTGGTCTGCAAAACTACAAATTCGGTAGAACCACCACCCTTGCATACCCTGAAAAAGACTATTTTCCGACCAGCCCATACACCGTTATCTACAATAATAAAAAAATGGGACTCCATTCACTCATCCTGCTTGATATCCAAGCAGAAAAGAACCAGTACATGACGGCAAACGAAGGCTTTGATCTCCTTCTTAAAATGGAAAAACAACTCAAAAAACGATTTCTGACGAATAACACCATCGCGTGCGTTGTTGCACGAGCGGGTGCAACGGATACAATGGTGGTGGCCAATACCATCTCCAATCTTCTTAAAATGGATTTTGGACCACCATTACATACGATTGTCATCCCAGGGAATTTACATTTCATGGAAATCGAAGCACTCGAACTATGCGCAGGACTCCCCGCAGATATGAAAACAAAAATACAAAAACTATAATAACCCTGCATAATATTCCGCGCTTAAACAAATAAAAGTGGTCTGGATGCAACAAGAAAAAAATGACTTTATCGGTTTAATTTATGGTGACGTTGGTTCAACTAAATTCAATTTTACCGTGGATGGTCGCAATCTACGAAAATTTGACTATGTTGCAGCACCACATGAAGAAGGATATGTCCTTGCTCAGGTCATGGACATCAAAGGATATTCCGATTTAAAATTCGAAGATGCAATCACCATAAAAACCAATGGATCAGTACCCCCAATAAAAAGTGATATTTCCGCATTTGCCGAAGTCATTGGATACCGGGATAAAGAAGGACATCTCCAAGCTCCACGGAGTCCTTTCGAGGCAGGATCGCAGATCACCCTTGCCCATGAAGACCTCATCCGTCATGTCCTTGGTCTTCAAGCAGAAAAAGAAAACGGAGCATATCTTGGTCTTTTGAAGGGACACGATTTACCAGTCTACCTCAATATCGATTCTCTTGTTCAGAAACACATCTGTATCCTAGCAAAAACCGGTGGTGGGAAAAGCTACGCCTGCGGAGTTCTGATTGAAGAGCTCTTGAAGAAAAAGATCCCGCTGGTTATTATCGATACCCATGGAGAGTATATCTCCCTTGGCAAACCAAACAAGGATAAAAAAGACACCAAGAACATGGAGAAATTTGGTATTAAACCAAATGATTACAGCAGTCAAATCATCGGGTATTCACCCCTTGCCCAAGGTGATGGTAATAAACATTTGACACTGAATGGAATGAATCTTGAGGGGCGAGAAATCCTTGATCTTTTACAAGCAAAACTGTCAGGTCCACAAATAGCCGTCCTTTATCAAACCATCAAGGAACTCAAAGAATTCAAACAAGTCTATAGTATTAGAGATATAATAGAAGCAGTGGAACGAACAAAAAGCAATGCACGATGGAATGTGATTGCATCCCTCGAATCATTAGACTCAATTGGAGTCTTCTCAGAAAAAGGGACGTCTACAGAAGAATTAGTCCAGAAAGGAAAATGCTCAATTATCAACATGCGAGGAGTGCCTCCAGACATCCAGGATGTTGTGGTCGCACGATTAACCGAAGAACTCTTCAAAGACCGTAAAGTCGGAAAAATCCCACCCTTCCTCTTTGTCGTCGAAGAAGCACATAACTACTGTCCGGAACATGGGATTGGACATGCGGTTTCCTCAAGTATGCTTCGAACGGTTGCATCCGAAGGAAGAAAATTCGGCATGGGACTTTGCGTGGTCAGTCAACGTCCAGCAAAAATCGACAAGAATATCATTTCCCAATGTAATACGAACATCATCTTAAAAGTCACAAATCCAAATGACCTAAAAGCAATCATCCAGTCCGTTGAAGGTTTAACAAGCCAGACCTATGATGAAATCCAACGACTCCCTATTGGTGTTGCTTTAATCTCTGGTGCATCCATCCAAATACCAATTCTTGTGGAAATCAGAACGAGAGAAACAGACCATGGTGGAAAATCCGTCACCGTTTTCAAAGACATCGACCCATCAGAATACAAAGTAAAAATGCCAAAGATGCCGCCACCACCATCCAGACAAACAGGTATTCCTCCTCAAAACAAGGGAACCACCCAGAATAACGTCACAGAAAAAGCGATATTGGTGAACCATGTCGCAAAGCGACTCGGCTGGGTAACCACTGATGATCCTGATGAAACTATAAAATTCCTCAGTGCAGAAGCCCAGGAAATGAAAGAAAACGTCTACAAATACCTTGAATCACTCGCCCAACTCGGTAGTAACTTCTGCCATAAAGAAAACCCCAACTGCCTCCAATGCCCCATGGCATCTGGATGTCATTATCATCTCTCCCATAACAAGAAATCTCAACTACACCCCCAACATCATGGACTAGGGTTGTTTAAAAGAGATAAATCAAAGGTCATATGAAAAAAATCATCTCGTCATTCCTTCTTCTTTTTTTGATTATTCTGCTTTTAGTAATGTCTGGATGCGAGATGATAACTCCACCGGTCATCTATGAAGCATCTCCTACAAAAATAAGCTATGACCTCACCTATGGATATCGTGTTAATATCACGGGGTCAGGAAGATATGAGTTAAGCTATTTCTGCGATACACCTGAAGCCCTCAAAGGAACCATTACATACCAAAAACTACACCCCACCGAGTTTGAGACAAAGATATTGTATAACAACACAGTTATCCATTGGAATATCTCATCAAATAACCCCCAAACCTACGAACTTGGAATAGCAGCAAGCGTCGAAGCT
>Ga0102851_10001781_pt1 | contig 12625 bp, 12 predicted proteins | sample Mud3Dept3metaG_FD_79558 | JGI IMG/M metagenome (GOLD analysis project Ga0102851, IMG submission 79558) | Freshwater wetland microbial communities from Ohio, USA, analyzing the effect of biotic and abiotic controls - Mud 3 Core 4 Depth 3... | ecosystem: Environmental > Aquatic > Freshwater >... | reverse complement strand
TGAAGGCGGTGGTACTGGCCGAAGCGGCAGGGGCCGCCCCCGGAGGGCATGAAGAAGGCGCTCGAAGCAGCGTCGAAGCCTTGTTTGCCCACTGTCTTCAGCATGTCACCGGTTGTCAGGATGCACGGGTAACACTCCTTCCCCATAGTGTACTTGCGGCCCAGCTGCACAGTCTCCTCATCCGATTCCTCCATGACGGCAGCGTCGACCCCGCATGCCCGGAATGCTCCTGCGAACGCCACAGAGTGATCTGACATGTACGGTATAAAGATCTTCCTCGATTTCTTACCGCCGAACGCTCGAACTGGGTTTCTTCGTCCAACCGCCGGCGTCGGGGTCGCATTCTTTATGCTGTCTAGAAACGCTTCCAGCCGCGTGATGATGCCTGCATCTCCGCTGTGCTCGTCTATCTCCAGCTGAAGGAAGGGTTTGCCTTCCATAATCTTCTTGAAAAAGTGTGTGATGAAGGAGTCGGGTCCGCACCCGAAGTTGGTTATGTAAATGGCAAACAGGTTGGGGTGGGACCTGATAATCTTGCCTGCTCTCAGGATCTTTTGACCGTACCCCCAGTACATGTCAGTAAGGTCGTCATCGTGCGGGACCTTGTCGAGAGGAAGCATGTCAAGGGGCATCGCGGGCACGCCGAGATCGATGAGCTTCTTATGCACATTGAGGTTCGCCCCGGGATCCATGCTGTTGTAAGGCCTTCCCACGAGCACCATCACCTTGTCATCACCTTTGATGTTGGCCAGGAACTCGGCTCCTTCGCGCAGGCACTGGTCGTAGAATGCCTGCTGGGCGGATGTGGCTATTTGAAACGCCCGCTCGACCTCTCTTCCTGACTTACCCAGCCTTTTTCCAAAAGCCACAAGGTTCTTGCGGGCGACATCGGTCCCGTTGCCGAAATAGATGACGGGTGATTCCACTTTCACACCCATCGACTCGAAGTCCATCGACGCCCTCACCGTATACGGAAGTGATTGCGCATAGGGACAGGCAAAGGTGTTGGCAGCGTCCTCAGACAACCTCTTCAGGTTGATGACGCTCGGGACAAAAATCCGTTTGATTCCTTTACGGGCGAGATTCAACATGTGTCCGTGAGCGAGCTTGATCGGGAAGCACGACTCAACAATAATATTCTCCACACCCTCTTTGACCGTTCGTTTGTTCGTCGCATCAGATACAACAACCGAGAACCCGAGTTCCGTCAAGAACGCCTTCCAGAACGGCAGGAGTTCAACCGTGTTGAGGATACGCGGAATACCTATGGGTTCACCATCCGCTGTGCGCATGTACGTGCCATGCAGGTAATCGTCCCGCACCTTGACAAGATCGGGTATGCTCTTCTTTTGAACCTTTCGCACCACGTCATATTTCTCACACCTGCTCCCATAATAGAGAGGCGTCTCACCCTCGCACGTCACCCTCCTGATTTCGCAGAGGTTCTCGCACCCCTTGCACTCGAACGTATCTATCTCGTATGACCGCTTGCTCAGGTCAAAGCTCTTGAAGGTGCTCTTCTCCCAGGTTCTTTCCTTCATCGCCAGGATGGCGACACCGATGGCACCGGTTACGTCGTGGTGAGACGGCACGATAACCGGCTTGCCCACCACTTTTTCGAAAGCGGCAACCACACCCGTGTTGAAAGCCGTGCCGCCCTGGAAGAATATCCGGTTGCCGACCCTGCGGTCACCCACCACCTTATTGAGATAGTTCAGTACTATCGAATAGCAAAGGCCACCTGCTATGTCCTGCACATCCGCACCAGCCTGCTGGTGGTGGATCACATCCGATTCAATGAATACGGTGCAGCGCTCCCCCATCTTCACCGGTTTCTCAGACCTCAGTGCAAGGCCCGCAAACTCTTCCTTGATCGACACCCCGAGCCGCTCCGCCTGCTCTTCCAGAAAGGAGCCTGTCCCGGCGGCGCACGCCTTGTTCATCTCGAAGTCGACGATGACGCCGTTGTCAACGCTGATGTACTTTGAATCCTGGCCTCCGATCTCGAATATAGTGTCGACCGCGGGGTCAATCGAAATGGCCGCTTCAGCCTGAGCCGTAATTTCGTTTCTGACCAGGTCAGCACCTATGAAGTCTGCCGTGAGGTAACGGCCGGATCCCGTCGTACCGACGCCAACAACATCCACTAACGCGCCGACCTCGTCCCCTATTTCAGCCAGGCCGCGCTTGACCGCCTCCAATGGCCGGCCCGCAGTCATCAGGTACCTCTTTGCGAGCACGTTACGCTCTTCGTCGATCACGACAAGATTCGTGCTGATCGATCCGACGTCCACGCCGAGATAGGCCCTGACACGGCTCGCCGGTCTTCTCACCTCGTAGATGATATTCTTGTTTCCGTCAGACAGGGTGAGCTGCTCGTGCGCCTCGGCGGACTCTTCCCTGGTCAGGTACTCCTCAACTTTTTGAACTCCCTGATAGGAGCGCCTCAGCTTTGGCTCATCGAGTGCTGCATAGATCGCTCCCAGGGCGCCCATCGATGTGAATCGCTCGGGTACCAGAAGCTCAATCTCCTCAAGCGAAAAGACATCTTGTATGGCTTTGCGCATTCCCGCGTTTGCCGCAACACCGCCGATGAAGGCAACCGGCTTTTCCAGGTCCTTGCCTTTGGCTATGCTGCCCTTGAAGTTGCGCGCCAGGGCATAGCAAAGTCCTGCGACCAGCTCGTAGTCGGGAGTTGCTATCTGCTGCAGGTGAATCATGTCCGATTTTGCAAAGACCGTACAACGACCTGCGATGCGCGGCGCGTTCTTGGCTTTAAGGGCTGTCTCTGCGAATTCTTCTATGGTAAAGCCGAGACGGGAGGCCTGCTGGTCCAGGAAGGAGCCTGTACCTGCAGCGCAGAGAGTATTCATGCTGAAATCTTTAATTTTCAGGTTCCCGTGATCTTTGTCGCGCTCGAACAGGATGAACTTGGAGTCTTCACCGCCGATGTCGATGACGCTTCCCGTATTAGGATACAATGCCTGAAAAGCTTTGGTGATGGCTATGATTTCATTTATGAAAGAGGCGCCGACAAGCTCGGCAAAGGCCTTTGCCCCGGTGCCGGTCGTAGCGACGAAGTCGATCTCTTTCCCGTGCGTCACCATCAGCTCCTCGAGGACTTCCTTCGCAACCCTGATGGGCTTTCCTTTATGCCTTATATACCTGTCTTCTACAATACGCCCGCGGTCATCGAGCAGAACTACATCCACGCTGACTGAACCAATGTCGATACCGACCTTGAGCATCCACTACCTCCTACCGCAAGTACATTGATTTTGAGGCAATCGCTGTGGTAAATTTCATATAGGATAGCCACTCGGGTCTCAAAAGTCAATGTTCCGAAGGGCGGAGATACTCGTCAGAGGCGTGGTTCAAGGGGTGTACTTTCGTTACACCACCAAGAGAAAGGCTGACGAGTTTAACGTCAAAGGTCTTGTCCGCAATCTCAGTGACGGCGGCGTGCAGGTCATTTGCGAAGGAGCCGAAGAGGATATTGCGAGGCTTGTCGAATGGTGCAGGAAGGGGCCGGCGGGCGCAGTGGTTGAGGCTGTGGACGTGGTATGGGGGACGCATAAAGGAGAGTTCACTGATTTTCGTATTGCGCACTGACGCAAGCGCCGTGAGACAACCTGCCAGATGAGTCCTCAGACCCCCTTATTCATCGCGCTTAGCCTGTATATCATCTCGGCCATCTTCTATCTTGTATACCTTCTCAACCGTAACGAATTCTATGACAAATCAGGATATTACGTGCTGCTCGCCGGTTTTCTCGTACACCTGAGTGGGACGGTGTTCCGGTACGTGCTGGCAGGCTACACCCCCATAACCAACCTGCACGAATCCCTCTCCTTCTTTGCTCTCTGCACGGCCGCTTTTTTTGTTTACTTACGACGCTCCTACCGGATAGCGGGTCTTGGTGGTATCATCCTGCCTTTCATCGCAGTCATGCTCATCTGGGCCATCAGTATTCCTTCGCCGATACGGCCACTCCCCCCTGTTCTGCAGAGCTTCTGGCTTCCCATACACACCATCTTCGCGTTTCTGGGGAATGCCATCTTCCTCGTCGGCTTCGTTGTTTCAATAATCTATCTGTTGGCGGAGCGGGACCTAAAGAGAAAGAAGAAGCTTCACACAATCTTCAGGAGCTTCCCCTCGCTCGAGACCCTTGATCGCATAAACTACAGGTGCATGGCCTACGGTTTCCCGTCTCTGACGGCGGCGATCATCACCGGCTCCATCTGGGCGGAGACAGCCTGGGGACATCCCTGGAACTGGGATCCAAAAGAAACATGGTCTCTCATCACCTGGATTGTGTATGCCATCTTGATACATAACCGATTCGTGATTGGCTGGCGCGGCAGAAAGACTGCATACCTCATGATTCTCGGATTCGTCTCAGTGATCGTCACCTTTCTCGGAGTGAACCTGATTATCGGAGGCCTCCATTCCTACGTCTGAGACACGCAGAGACTGCTTCGTGGTTTTGGGCGTGAGTCATGCCACCGCACCGGTCGAAGTGCGCGAGAGACTCCACATACCCGAGGAGTCGATTCCCCAATTCCTCAACGACCTGAAGGCCCGAGGACTCGCGGAAGGCGTTGTTTTATCCACGTGTAACAGGACAGAAATCTATGTAAACAGCCAGTCTCAGGAAGAAGCAACGCGCATCATCGGAGATGAGCTGACTCAGAAACTCGGCATAGCCGGAGACTGGGCAGAAAAATACTCATACTCGCTTAGCTCTACCGGCGCCTATCGGCACCTCTTTCTCGTTGCTTCAGGCCTCGACTCCATGGTGGTGGGTGAGCCGCAGATTCTCGGCCAGGTCAAAGATGCCTTTCGGATAGCCAGCACCAGTGAGGCGACAGGAGCTCTCTTTGAAAAAATATTTAATCGCGCATTCCAGGCCGCGAAACGCGTTCGAACTGAGACAAGGATAGGGTATAACCCGGTCTCGATCAGCAGTATGGCAGTAGAACTGGCAAGCAAGATCTTCGGGGAGATTGCCACGAAAAGGATACTGGTGATCGGCGCCGGGGAAATGTGCGAGATTGCGCTGAAGCATTTCAAGAAAGAAGGTGTGCACGAGGCGTTCGTTACGAACCGGACGTTTAGAAAAGCGCAACTCCTTGCAGAAGAGATCGTGGGGACTGCTCATCCATTCGAAGAGATCCCAGAGCTTCTTCTCAAGGTAGACATGGTCCTCTCCTCCACCGGAGCGGATATGCCCATTATCGCCAAAGAACTGGTGCTCTCTACAATGAAGAAGAGGAGGGGCAGACCCCTCTTCTTCATTGATATCGCTGTGCCGCGCGACATAGAGCCGGAGGTAAATGAGATTGAGAACGTCTACCTCTACGATATAGACGACCTTAAGGAACTCTCTCAGCAGCACCTCTCCAACCGTCTGGCTGAGTCAGAGCGGGCTCACGCCATCGTGGACGAGGAAGTGACCAAGTTCGAGTTGTGGCTCAATCAATTAGGGCGAAGCCCTGTGATTACACAAATGCTAGAGAAAGTGGAAAAAATAAGGGAGGCGGAGGTGAAGAAGGCTTCCCAGCGATTGAAGAATGTTGACGAAGAGACGCTCAAGCAGATGGAGATGCTCACGAAGAGCATCGTCAACAAGATCGTGCATCCACACATTATGCTGGTAAAGAAGAACGGCAGTCCTGCCGTGATCGACATGATGAAAAGCCTGTTCCAACTCGGAGAGGAAGATGAAAAAAACCTGGATAGTGGGGACGAGAGGGAGTAAGCTCGCCCTGAAACAGACTGAGATCGTGATTGGAAGGCTCGCAAGCCTTTACCCCCAATTCCGCTTCAGTCACAAGATCATCAAGACCACAGGAGATACGATCTGGGATAAACCTCTTCACCTTATAGGCGGAAAAGGTCTCTTTGTTAAAGAGATCGAAGAAGCTTTGCTCGCCGGCGAGATCGACATGGCCGTTCACAGCATGAAGGATATGCCCGCGGAACTTCCCGACGGCCTCACTCTTGGGGCGGTGCTTGAGCGGGAAAACCCCCGCGATGCGTTTATCTCCGTCAGGCACAAGAGGCTTTTCGACGTGGGTCCCGGCGCGAAAATCGGTACGGGAAGCCTCAGGAGAAGGGCTCAGCTGCTTGGCCTCAACAAGAAGATCGAGGTGGTTCCCCTGAGAGGCAATGTGGATACGCGGCTCCGGAAGCTGCGCGAACAGAACATGGACGGGATCATCCTTGCGTGTGCCGGCGTGAAACGCATGGGCTTCGGGGACCAGATTACCGAGATTATTCCTTTCGACCTGATGGTACCTCCAAGCGGACAGGGCGCCATCGGTATAGAAACCCGCGCGGAGGGTTCCCATCTCGAACTCCTCAAGCCGCTCAACCATGAGCCTACGCAATTCGAAGTTACAATTGAAAGAAAGTTGCAAGCACTTATCGGTGGCGGCTGTAGTGTGCCCCTGGGAATCAACGCGTCTCTCGTAGACGGTGAGCTGACCATCCATTCTGCCTTCGGTACGGAAGAAGGCGAGCTTCTGGTTAAACAGAAATTTCATGGGCGTATAGACGATGCGGACATGCTCATCGCGAAAAGCCTCAAGCCCATACAGGAAGCACAGCAGCGAACATCTGACGCGTAATCCCAAGCCTCTGTTGCTTGCACTACCGCCAAAAGGGTACCATTCCCTTCGCTCTCCGGCACTCCGCCTTTGACCAGCACCAGGGGCTTGTTCGCTTGGCGTGCACAACTCGCCTTTACAAGCCTCAGACAGTGCACACCACCCTTACCGGGACGCTCCCTTCGCCCAAGTCTGGTTGCAAAGGCTCCGTGATGTTCGCTTCAGGGAACGGCACCCTTTGGCTCGGATTGATAATCGGTTAGAATTACTATACTTGTCACTCAGGGCAAGTGGAAGCTGGCGAGGCCTGTCCGTATAAACATAATCGCGATACTGGCGAGGATCAGGGCAAAGACCTTTGAAAGAGCCTCCAGCCATTTCCTGCTGACCAGCCTCACAATGTAGTGCGAATACCTGAACACGATGCCACAGACACAAAGATTGAGAACCAAAGAAAGCAACACGTACCAGAAGCCCAGAGAATTATAAATGATTAATGAAGTAGCAAAGACCGCAGGACCAGCAAGCAGCGGAACGCCGAGGGGCACCACCCCGAAGAGTTCTCCCTGCACCTCAATGTCGGAACGAGCGGCTACCAGATCCTTCGCAGCAAGAATGAACAGGATGGCTCCACCAGCCACGAGAAAGTCTGCTATTGAAATGCCCAGGTACTGCAGCACCTGCCTGCCCACCACGATGAAGCCGAGCGCAGCAAGAAAAGCTGTCACAATCGATTCGCGCAACACTCTGTTTCTTCGCTGTTCGTCGATGTTTATCGAGAACTTGGCATACAGGGGCAGCACACCCAACACGTCAAACGCCACAAACAGGGGCAAAAACGATTTGAGAAAATCTTCCCACATGTATCTGTTTCTCTGCTTTCTCTGCTTTCTCTGGACCCTGGACCGGTCCACTTCGCCACTGGCCACCGATAACCGATTACTGATAACCGATGACTGGTGTCTCGGGACCCTGGGCCCTGGCTACTGGCCCCTGTCTCTAATGACTACCTTGTTCTCCGTGAGGGAGACCGATTCGATGTCTGCCTCAAAGACCTTCTGTTCTCCAAAAATAGTTTCAAAGCGGATCTCCGTACCCTCCTGCTCGATCAGGTACACATCCTTGAGGAGAACAACTTCTTCACTTCCCTTTCTCTTGAAAACCGTTACCTCGCACATGACTCGATTCCCTTCTCCACCTCTTCGACAAGGCGATCTATCATCTGAGGGATGGAAAGCTCTGCTGCGCCGATTACAAAAAGAGTGCTCTGCGTAATTGGAAGGATATATTTGGCCGCGTCAGACTCGCCAACAGCCTGAGCCATACGCGGAGTAAACTCACCAAGCATCGAGTTCGCCATGAGGATGTTTATCGTCCCAATGATAACATCGGCCTTCTTGAGGGTCGTGACAATAGCATTCTCCCCTGAAGCCCCACGGTTCGCACGGGCCTTCATCATAGTCTGCGTGGCAAGAGAGTTGGTGCCCAGGGCTATGATTTCGACCCGCTCCCTGAGGCGCTCTTTAAGCTTCGCAATGATTACGCTCCCTATCTTGCCGCCCTGACCGTCAATAACGCATATTGTCATGTTCTACGACTCGAAGTTAATCAGTTGATATATTGTCCGAGACCGTCCTTGCGAAGCTCCTGCGCCGGTTACCTCTCGAGGTCAGCGAGCTTCCCCTGCTTTGTGTCGTCAAATCCCCCACAAACACGAAACGCCCCGTATTCTACACATGATAATAGATTTGTGGAACGATTGTAAACTCTATTCACGCCTTGCCCTTTCGGTCCCCCCTGACCGGGCCAGGCCTTTTTCCTCTACCCTTCTCCAGCTCAAGGGGGCAGCCGCCGCAGGCCGGTACCTTCTTGCAACGCTGCTGCCCAAGGGCAACAATGAGCGCGTGAAACTCGTTGAATAGGTGGACGTCCGCCGGTAAGTGACCCATGAAGAAGCGCTGGACTTCATCGTAGGTTGCGGTACGGTCATGAATACCGTGATTCCTGAGGAACCGTACCGTATATGCATCGACCACGAAGACCGGCTTGTTGAGGGCGTAGAGGAGTATGCTGTCGGCTGTCTCACGACCGATGCCGGAAACAGCGAGAAGCCGCGCCCTCAACTCTGCTGTCTCAATCTCCCCCATGTCCTCCACTCGCCCCCCAAATTCCTCCCACAGGAAATCAACAAATGCCTTCAGGCGGATCGCTTTAACCCGATAGAAACCGGCCGGCCTGATGATCCCGGCAAGCCTTTCCGTCTCTATCTCCCGCAGCTTCATCGCATCAAGGAGGGCCGCACCCTTCAAATTCCGGATCGCCTTCTCAACATTCCTCCAGGCGGTGTTCTGAGTCAATATCGCGCCCACCACTACTTCCAGGGGTGACTCGCCTGGCCACCAGTGCCTGGGCCCAAATGTGGAAAGGAGCGTCTCAAATATGGCAAGCAGGCGGGACCTCATACTCTAGGCTTCTTAACACAAATCTGAACCGACCTGCTATTGAAAACTGCCTTCAGAAGGCATAAACTTGCCCCCATGAATCTGCTCACCGGAGGAGGTGGCTATGGAACTCGTTGACCTGGAAAGACTCATCAAGACCCGTCGGTCCATTCGGCAATGGAGGAAGGAGTCTGTCCCTGAGGACATGATCGTGAAAGCGGTCGAGGTTGCCACGTGGGCGCCCAACGGGGGGAACCAGCAGAACTGGAGGTTCCTGATCGTTACGGGCAAAACCACCATTGACCGGATTGCAGATGCAGTTCAAGCGAAAACAGTGATGATGTCCGACTGGCCGGAAGCGGCCGAGTTCGGTGATGAAGTCAAGAGATGGCGCGCGGGCGCGGGCTTTTTTCGCGCCGCCCCGGTCATCGTGGCGGTCTGCATGGAAGTATATGAGAGCGTGGCGGACAAACTTTTGAAACTGCGCCTGCCCAAGGATCACGCTGCCCAGCCCATCCTGGAACACCGTCGAGCTGCGAACTCAGGGCTCCAGAGTGTTTCTGCGGGTGTCGCGTACCTTCTTCTTGCCCTGCATGCCCAGGGTCTCGGTGCATTGTGGATGACTGGCCCCCTTGTCGCCAAGGCGGACATTGAAGAAATTCTGGAAGTTCCTGAGGGATTGGGGCTCGTTGCCCTTATCGCCGTGGGATACCCCGCAGAGCAGCCCCAGAGGACGAGAAAGCCTGTGGCAGAGGTGATTGCTTTCAGACGATAGTATTACGATGCGCTGAGCAGGCCTCGTATCTTTTGAAGAAATGTTTTCTTTACTTCCACCTTAAGGTAGAGGTCTCCTGAGGCCACGCCCAAACCGTCTTCATTCCCCATACCCTTGAGCCTTACGATTTGACCGTCTCGTATGCCGGCAGGAAGATTGATGACCACTTCCTTGGAGCGGACCCGGTCAATGTAACTGACGATGCCGCCCCCTTGGGCCAGGCTTGGGTGGAGCGGCAGAACGTCGTACCGGTCTACGTCCTGAGCCGCGCCACTCAGGCCCATCATCTTCCGCACCACGTACCCAGCGAGCTTCACCACAACCCCAGAGAAGACGCTGCCTGACGCGGAGGTCGGCCATGCTGGCCGTGAAAGAGTCTCCTGCCGGGGAGCGCGCCCCAGGATGATCACCTTTCCAAATACACCCGGCCTCCTGAATTCAAACGTGCGGAAGCCCTGACCATACGCCTGGGAAAATATCTCCTCGAAACTCTTGAACCCGAATGTCTGGGCCATCTCCTCGAAGATCGTGTTGATGTCCGACCCCCTGAAGATGTCCCTGTCCGAATAACTCTGCCGGAAGCGGTGATGCCCGGAAGCACCATACTCTTCTCTGAAACGGTCATACTGCCTGCGTTTGTCCCGGTCTGAAAGCACGGCGTACGCCTCGTTGATCTCCTTCATTTTCTCAACCGCCATGTCATTACCCGGATTTGTATCAGGATGGCACTCAAAGGCCAGCTTGCGGTACGTTGTCTTGATCAACTCGTAGTTGCTGCTCTCGGCCACGCCCAGTATCTCGTAGTAATCCTTCTGCGTCATCTCTTTCCCCCGGTTTTCATTCTCCCGTGAAGGCGGAGCGTATCCAACGTGAAGTAACAATCTACCAGAATCGCCGACAAAGTCAATCGACTCAAAGGGTAATTCTATGCATAAGGAATGACTAAGCCGGTCGGGTGCATACCATTCGCAAAAGGGCATTGATAAAAAGGAATTGACACGAATGATCACAAGCGTGCATAGTATCTGGGTCGTTAGCGTATCTCCAATTAAAAAGGACGGAGGGGAACAATGAAGAAAGTGCTGATCGCATTCGACAGCAGAACGGGGAAAACAAAGCAGATGGCAGAGTACATAGCTGAAGGAATACGTATTACCGGGCACGACGCAAATGTGAAGAAGCTTTCCGAAATCAAAACCGAAAAAGACTTGCAGGGTTATGACGCATACCTTTTCGGTTCACCTACGTATCACCGTGACATGATCGGCACCATGAAGACGTTTCTCTTTCTGGCTCAGGGCGCTGGCCTTACCGGAAAGGTCGGAGGGGCGTTCGGATCTTACACGCACAGCGGTGACGCTCCAAAGCTGATCTTCGACACCATGGAAAACGTTTTCAAGATGGATATGGTGAACCTTGGCTCGTTCAATTTGCTGGAGCATCTCGTAGAGGGCGGAGAAGGCCTGCGCTCCTGCCACGATTACGGGAAGGCCATCGGTGAAAAGCTCGGAGCCTGAGAATCGTCCCTCGTTATCGCGCAGAAAACAGTTATCGCGCAAACGGTAGTCATCGAGCAGGCAAAGGTGGGCTGGTGTGGGCCGAGAGCGTGACGCTCTCGGCCTTCTCTCTGGTAATCTTTCCTGGTTTCAGCAGGAATTCGTGACGATCCATGGAACGTACCTTGATGTCGCGGACCAGTACAATTCCGTCAACCCCGGACAGACCGAACTGAGGGCACCGCTCGTCTCCCTGGGGCCGAATTTGACAAGCAGCGCGTGTCGTCTTACAGTTTCAACCAGAGGGATCGTTCTCCAGCAAGTCACGTTGTCGAGGAGGTGCACTATATGAAATGTATCAGGTTGGCCATTCTTCTTTGTGTGCTGAGCCTTGCCTCCCCTGCGTGGTCCGCCATAATGATTATGTATGACAAGAACTGGCAGAACCAATACTATATCAAAGACGGGCAGGTCTTTGATCTGAACTGGAACCGCACGCATTACCTCAGGGATGATCGCGTCTACGACCTCAACTGGCAGCTGCAATACTACCTGAAGGATGATCGCGTCTACGACCTCAACTGGCAGCTGCAATACTATTTGCGAGAACGCGACACGGCAGAACCCAAGAAATAGAGTTATCAGTAACCAGTTGCCAGTTATCAGTGAAAAGAATGACTGAGCGGCTGTTACATCCTGCGCTCACGGACGCTTTAGGATCTGTTCGTAAACCGAGCGGGTAATCGGCGTGTCTACGCCTAGGGCCGTGCCAAACCGCAAAATCGTGCCGCCAAACAGGTCCCCCTCATTCCTGTTGCCCCCAGCCTCCACGTCACGCTGAAGGGACGTCTTTGCTTCGAATGGAAAGTTCTTCGGTCTATCGAGTGTTTTCTCGACAATGCCATCGGACAATGGGATCCCCTTCTTTGATGCAAGGGTGACAATCTCTGTCGCAATGCCACGTGCCAGCGCCCTCAATTTTTCATCTGCGGCCACGCCGCCCAGGGTCTTGCCCGATGCCGCTGTCACAAGGCCAAAAGATGCGATAAAGATGAACTTCTCCCATATGGCTTTGTATGGGTTTTCCTGCCATTCAAGAAGCACATCCGACTGGTGAAAAAAGGACACGAGGGCGGCGGGATTGAATTGGGGAAACTCAGGGTCTGCACCGCACAGAATGATCCCGTCACCGCCCTGCTGCGTCACGACGCCGGGCGCCTCTATGTGTGTTCCCACGTAGACGCATGCCGGCAGCACCACGCCCAGGTGAAAGACGCTTCTGATCCGCTCGCAGATATCAAT
>Ga0102851_10001780_pt1 | contig 12626 bp, 12 predicted proteins | sample Mud3Dept3metaG_FD_79558 | JGI IMG/M metagenome (GOLD analysis project Ga0102851, IMG submission 79558) | Freshwater wetland microbial communities from Ohio, USA, analyzing the effect of biotic and abiotic controls - Mud 3 Core 4 Depth 3... | ecosystem: Environmental > Aquatic > Freshwater >... | reverse complement strand
GACTGGCAAGATCCGCGGCTCGACGTGCTGTCTGCCGAGGTCGAGGCGGCGGTGGCGGCCGGCGATCTCGAGGGCGCGATGGACGCCGAGCTGCAGATGTGGGCGCCGCTCGAGCCCGATCGGGAGACCAGCCGGTGGATCCGGCAGGTGGCGATGGACAACGTGCGGATCTTCGAGATCCCCGAGGCCTTCCCCGAGGCTCTCCCGTCCGTGGTGGGCCGTCTCGGCGAGCTGGAGGCCGCCACGCTCGTGATCGTGGGGGACGAGGACGTGGGCGAGATCCAGGCGATCGCCGATCTGCTGGTGGAGCAGGTGCCGGGCGCCCTCAGGCGGGAGATCCACGACGCGGATCACCTCGTCATGGTTCGCCAGCCCGAGGTCTTCAACCGCGTCGTGCTGGACTTCCTGTCGTTCCGCATGTGAGGGTGGGTCGATGGAGCGGACGTTCCTCGTCCTCGGTGCGCTGTTCGGCCTCGTGGGCGTGGGCCTGGGAGCGTTCGGCTCGCACGCGCTGCGCGCGAAGCTGTCGCCCGAGCGCCTCGCGCAGTTCGAGATCGGCGTGCGGTACCAGCTGTGGCACGCGCTCGCGCTGTTCGCGGTCGTCTTCGTCGGCTCGATCCGGTTCCAACCCAGGGGAGGTTCGACGGTGTTCCTGGTGGCGATCGAGAACGGGATGGCGTGGCCTGCTGCCCTCGCCGGCTGCCTCTTCGTCGCAGGGACGGTGCTCTTCTCCGGCAGCCTCTACGCGCTCGCGCTCAGCGGCGAACGACGTTGGGGTGGGGTCGCGCCGTTCGGCGGAGCGTGCTTCATCCTCGGGTGGGCCTCGCTCCTGCTCGCCACGGCGACGGCATAGGCGCCGCTACTTCTTCTGTGCCTCTTCCTTCGCCTTGTTCGCCTCGGCGATGATCCTCTCCGCGAGGTGCGAGGGAACCTCCTCGTAGTGCGAGAAGCGCATCGTGAACGCCGCGCGGCCGCCGGTCATCGAGCGCAGGTCGATCGAGTACCGGGCGACCTCAGCCTGCGGCACCATCGCCTTCACGCGCTGCTTGCCGGCGCCCGCGGACTCCATGCCGCCGATCTTCGCCCGCTTGGAGTTCAGGTCGCCCATGATGTCGCCGGTGTAGGACTCGGGCACGATGACCTCGAGCTCGACGATCGGCTCGAGGAGCACCACGCCCGCCTGGTCGACCGCCTCCTTCAGCGCGAGCGAGCCCGCGATCTGGAACGCCATGTCCGAGGAGTCCACGGTGTGGAACTTGCCGTCGACGAGCCTGCACCGGATGTCGACCATCGGGTTCCCGCTGATCACACCCTGCTGCATCGTCTTCACGATGCCCTTCTCCACCGACGGGATGAACTGGTTCGGGATCGCCCCGCCGAAGATCTTGTCCACGAACTCGAACCCCTCGCCTCGGGGGAGGGGCTCGATCTCGATGTTGCACACCGCGTATTGACCGTGGCCGCCCGTCTGCTTCACGTGGCGGCCGAGGCCCTTGCCGGGGGTCCGGATGGTCTCCCGGTAGGCGATCTTCGCCGGGCTCGTGGAGACCTCGACGCCGAACTTGCGCTTCATCCGCTCGGACATCACATCGAGGTGCGCCTCGCCCATGCCGTACATCACGGTCTCGTGGGTCTGCTCGGAGCGCTCCACGCGGAACGTGGGGTCCTCCTCACGCAGCCGGGCGAGGGCAGTGGAGAGCTTGTCCTCGTCCCCCTTCGTCTTCGGCACGATGGCGTAGGCGAGCAGCGGCTCCGGGAGCTCGAGCGCGGGCAGCTTCACAGGGTCGTCCTTCGTCGAGAACGTGTCGCCGGTCGTCGTGTGGCTGAGCTTCGCTACGGCACCGATGTCGCCCGCAGGCACCTCCGAGACGGTGTCGTGCTCCTTGCCGCGGAGCGTGAAGATCTGGCCCACCCGCTCATCGAGCCCCTTCGTGGCGTTGTAGACGGCCGAGTCCGGGCGGAACTTGCCCGAGAAGACCCGGAACATCGTGATGTGCCCTACGTAGGGGTCGGATACGGTCTTGAACACGAAGGCCGTGAGCGGCTGGTCGACCTCGGCGAGGCGCTCCTTCTCCTCGCCGCCCTTCGAGACGACCGTGACGGCCCGGCGCTCGGCGGGCGAGGGGAACTCGTCGACGATGAACTGGAGGAGGCGGTCGACCCCGACCGGCTTGGTCGCGGCGCCGCAGAGGACCGGCGCGATCCGGGCCGTGGCGAAGCCCTCCTTCACGCCGTGGACGATCTCCTTCTCGTCGAGCTCGCCGTGCTCGAGGTACTTCTCGATCAGGTCGTCGTCGGACTCGGCGACGGCCTCCATCAGCTTCTCCCGGAAGGGGTCGGCCCTGGAGGCGAGCTCCGCCGGCCAGTCTCCCTCGGACGCGCCGACCCCGCCCGAGTACGTGTAGGCCTTCCTGGTCAGCAGGTCGGCGATGCCCGTGAACCCGTGCTCCTCGCCGATCGGGAGCTCGAGCGGGGCCACCTGCGTACCGAACGATCGCACGAGCTCGTTCAGCGTCCGCTCGAACGAGGAGCGCTCGCGGTCGAGCTTGTTCACCACGATCGCGCGCGGCAGCCCGGCTTCGACGGCGAGCTCCCAGGCGACCTCCGTCTGGACCTCGACGCCGTCCACGGCCGAGACCACCAGGATCACGGCGTCGACGGCGCGGATCGCGGAGCGGACGTCTCCGATGAAGTCGGCGTAGCCCGGGGCGTCCAGCACGTTGATCTTGACGCCGTCCCACTCCACCGGAGCCATCGCCAGCGAGACGGAGATCTGCTTCTTCACCTCCTCGGGCTCGAAGTCGCTGACGGTGTTGCCGTCCTCGACCCTGCCCATCCTCGTGATGGCGCCGGAGGTGAACAGCATGGCCTCCAGGAGCGCGGTCTTGCCGGCGCCGCCGTGGCCGACCAATAGGACGTTGCGGATGTCGTTGGCGTCGTAGGTCTTCACCAGGGTCTCCGATCCGAACGCAGGGGAAACGGAAGGGGATTCTAGCGCGGCCGCCTCGGGTAGCCCTGGCCGGCGGGGCCGCGGGAGGCCGGTGATACGCTCCGCGCCGGTGGTCGAGGACGCGGTGACCCGGACGCGATGGCGGGCGGTGGCGCCGGCCCTGTGCGTGGGCGCGGCGGTGGCGATCGGCTTCGCCACCTGGGCGATCCTCGATGGGCGACCCGAGACCGGCGGCGCGTGGGCGCTCGGGGCAGCGGCGCTGCTCGTGGCGGCGGGCCTGGTGGTGCCGAAGGACGACCCGATGCCCCGGATGCTGCTCTCGTTCGTCGATCGCGTGTTCGACGGGGCGATCCTCGCCTCGATCGCATGGGTCACGAGGGCCGAGGATCCCGCCGCGGCCGCCGGAGCCCTGCTCGCGCTCGCCGCCGGCTTCCTGGCCGCGTACGTGCGGGCCCGAGGAGCCGCCCTCGGGTACCTGGTCGAGGAGAGCGCCGGCACGCGTGCGATCCGGACGGGGCTCATCTCGGTCGCGCTCCTGGCCGGGTGGACGGCGTGGGCCCTGTTCCTGGTGGCCATCTGGATGCTTCTGGTCGCGCTCGTTCGAGCGAGCCAGGTGGCGAAGGAGGAGCGAGGGTGAGCCTCCGTGAGGACGGCCTTCGGCTCACGGCCGTGTACTGGGGCTACCGGGCCGTGGAGCGAGCCGCCACGGAGGTCCCCGAGCGCGCGGGGCGCAAGGTCTTCGAGTGGCTCGGACGTCTGGGGTACGAGACGTTGCCGGGAGTGCGCACCACCGTCGCCGCGAACCAGGCCCAGGTGCTGGGGCTCGACCCGCGCTCGCCCCTCATCCGCACGGCCACCCGAGAGGCGTTCCGCCTGTACTCGAGGTACTGGTACGACACCTTCCGGATCCGCGCGCTGTCACCGGCGGAGATCGACCGGAGGACCCGGTTCGAGGGCGCCGAGCACTTCGACGAGGCGCTCGCGTCGGGGAAGGGGTGCATCGCGGTCATCCCGCACATGGGGAACTGGGACGTCGCCGGCCGCTGGGTCACGGCGCACGGCTACCCCCTCGCGGCGGTGGCCGAGGTGCTGAAGCCGCCGCGGCTGGCGCAGCTGTTCGTCCGGCACCGGGAGGAGCTCGGGATGCGGGTCATCCCGCTGGAGGCGGGCGCCAACGTGGGTCAGCAGCTCGCGCGGCTGCTGGCTGACAACTGGATCATCGCCCTCGTCGCCGACCGCGACCTGTCCGGGCGCGGGGTCGAGGTGGAGATGTTCGGTGCGACGCGGCGGGTGCCCGCCGGCCCGGCGATGCTCTCGCTCACGACCGGGGCGCCGATCGTCGTGTGCACGGCGTACACGAGGCCCGAGGGCTGGGTCGTCCGGATCGGCTCGCCGCTCGTGTTCGAGCGGGCCGGCAAGCTGCGCGCCGACGTCACCGCGCTCTCCGGCCTCATGGCCGCCGAGTTCGAGCGCGCGATCGCCGCCTACCCGCCCGACTGGCACATGTTCCAGCCCGGGTGGCCCACGTGAGGACGCCGAGGGCACCGGGCCGCCCGTGAGGAGGTCCCGGTGAGGATCGCGCTCGCGTGCCCCTACGCGTGGGACGCGCCCGGCGGGGTCCAGATCCACGTCGCGCAGCTGGCCTCGCGGCTCCGGTCCCGGGGTCACGACGTCCTCGTGCTCGCACCGGGTACGCGGCCGAGCGCCGAGCCCTGGGTCCGGATCGTCGGCCGACCCGTTCGCGTGCGCTACGGGGGCAGCGTCGCTCCGATCGCGCCCAGCCCGGCTGCCATGTGGAGGGTGGGCGAAGCCCTGCGGCGGTTCCGGCCGCAGGTGGTCCACGCGCACGAACCCCTCGCGCCGAGCGTCGGGATGTTCGCGACGCTGCGCTCGCCGGCGCCGGTCGTCGCGACGTTCCACTCGGGAGCCGACCGATCCCGGCTCTTCGATCTGGCGGCGCCGGTGCTGCGTCGCGTCGCCCGGCGGATCGTGGTGCGGATCGCGGTGTCGGAGCGCGCGGCCGCCTTCGCCGGCGCGCGGCTCGGCGGGGGATTCCGGATCGTACCCAACGGGGTCGACGTGGCCCGCTTCGTGGACGCTGAGCCGGCCGACCTCGGTCCCGGCGGCAAACTCCTGTTCGTGGGCCGGCTGGACGTGCGAAAGGGCTTCCCGGTGGCCGTCGCCGCCTTCGCCAGGCTCGCGGTCGAGCGCCCAGACGCCCGTCTCTTCGTCGTCGGCGAGGGTGAGCAGCGGAGCGCGCTCGCCGCCTTCCCTGCGTCCGTGCGCGACCGGGTGCGGATGCTGGGCTCGGTGCCGAACGATCAGCTCCCGCGGTACCACGCGGCCGCGGACGTCTTCCTCGCGCCCTCCCTCGGCGGCGAGAGCTTCGGGATCGTCCTCGTGGAGGCGATGGCCGCGGGCCTGCCCGTCGTGGCGAGCCGCATCGCCGGGTACGACGAGGTCGTGACCGACGGCGTCGAAGGGTTCCTCGTCGCTCCCGGGGACGAGGTGGCGCTCGCGGCTGCCGCCGGGCGCCTGCTCGACGACGTCGAGCTCGCGCGGCGGATGGGCGATACGGGCCGGGAGCACTCGCGCCGCTACGACTGGAAGACCGTCGCCGGGGAGCTCGAGGCGGTCTACCGGGAGGTCACGGGCGGGGCCTGAGCCCGACGTCCGTTCCGTCCAGCGGGGTTGCTAGGATGCGCCCATGCCGGCCTGGCTCTGGATCGTGCTCGGCGTCCTCGTGCTCCTCGTCGTCGCCGGTATCTGGACGTTCAACCGGCTGGTCTCGCTGCGCAACCGGGTCGACAACGGCTGGGCGCAGATCGACGTGCAGCTCCGCCGGCGGTACGACCTCATCCCGAACCTCGTCGAGAGCGTGAAGGGGTACGCGGCGCACGAGCGCGAGCTGTTCGAGCACGTCACGGAGGCCCGGGCTCGGGCGATCGACGCCTCGTCCGTGCCCGACCAGGTCCAGGCGGAGAACCGGATCACGCGCGACCTGCGGCAGCTCTTCGCCGTGGTCGAGAACTACCCCGACCTGAAGGCGAACGAGAACTTCCTCGCGCTCCAGGAGGAGCTCACCGGGACGGAGTCGAAGATCGCCTACGCGCGCCAGTTCTACAACGACCAGGTGATGAGGCTGAACACGCTGATCCAATCGTTCCCCTCCAACGTCCTGGCGGATGCCTTTGGGTTCGATGAGCGCGAGTTCTTCGACATCGAAGACCCTGCGCGGGGACCCGCCGCGGTCGACTTCGCCGGCTGACCCGTGTACGAGCAGATCGCGTCGAACAAGCGCCGGACCTGGCTCCTCATGGCGGGCGCGGTGCTGCTGCTCGCGGCCGTTGGCTACGTCCTCGGCCTGCTCTTCGCGGCGGGTCCCGCGGGGCTCGTGATCGCGGTCGTGATCGCGATCTTCATGTCGGTCGGCTCGTACCTGTACGGGGATCGCGTGGTCCTCGCCTCCGTGCGCGCCAGGGAGGTCGGTCCCCAGGACCAGCCGCGACTGCACAACGTCGTCGAGGGGTTGTCGATCGCCGCCGGCACGCCGAAGCCGCGCGTCTACGTGATCCCGGAGCGCGCCCCGAACGCGTTCGCGACGGGCCGCGACCCGGAGCATTCGTCGGTCGCCGTCACCCAGGGCCTGCTGGAGACGATGAACCGCGTGGAGCTCGAAGGGGTCGTGGGGCACGAGCTCGCGCACGTCGTCGACCGCGACATCCTGCTGGGGACCATCCTGGCCACGCTCGTGGGCGCCGTCGTCCTGATCTCCGAGTTCTTCATGCGAACGTGGTGGTGGGGAGGCATCGGAGGCCGGCGCGGGGGCGACTCGCGCGGGGGAGGAGCCGACGGGATCCTGTTCATGATCGGCTTCCTGTTCCTCGTGCTCGCGCCGATCGCGGCGTCGGTCATCCGGCTCGCGGTATCGCGCCAGCGCGAGTACCTCGCCGACGCGCAAGGCGCGCTCCTCACCCGGTACCCGCCGGGCCTCGCGAGCGCGCTCCGGAAGATCGAGGCGTCTGCGGGGATCCCGATGCACTCCGCGAACAACGCGACCGCGCACCTGTGGCTCAACCAGCCGTCGAGGATCGAGGGCGAGCGCCTGGGCCCGTTCGAGAAGCTCTTCGCGACGCACCCGCCGATCGCGGAGCGGGTCCGGCGCCTCGAAGAGATGTAGCGCCCGGATGGTTGAGGGGCGCCCGTGCGGCGGCTACCATCAATTGCCCGGCCTCGGCCGGATCGCGTGAGCCCCCGAATACCGCGCTCCGAGCCTCCCGGGAGGGTGCCCGCCATGTCCATGACGCGCCGCGGAAAGACCTGGATCGTCGCCGTGACCCTGCTGGTGGTCGCGGTCGGCGCGCTCGGCTATTTCGTCGCGTTCCCCGCGAAGGCCCCCGCGTTCGTCCGCCAGACCCTGTCGAGCGTCGGGCTCGCGGAGGAGCCCCCGCCGCCCCCTCCGGACTGCCCGCTCACGGGTGAGCCGGCGCCGCACGGGCGGGTGCCCGACCGGCCGGCCCTTGCGGTGAAGACCGAGAACTACCCGGAGGCGCGCCCGCAAGCGGGGCTCCGGTCGGCGGACATCGTGTACGAGGAGCCCGTCGAGGGGGGCATCACCCGGTTCATCACGGTGTACCAGTGCCAGGACGACGCCCGCGTGGGTCCGGTGAGGAGCGTCCGCACCACCGACCCAGACGTGCTCGCCCAGTTCGGTGTCCCGGTCCTGGCCTACTCGGGCGGAGCGCCGAACGTGATCCGGGTGGTCGAGCGGTCCGAGCTCCTATCCCTGGACGAGACCTCCGGCGCGGTGGCGTTCGACCGCGACACGAGCCGGGTCGCACCGCACAACCTCTACGCCGGCACGAAGGCCCTGTACCGCGTGGCGCGCTCGCAGGAGCCGGCTCCCGAGCCGGTCTTCACGTACGCCTCCGAGATCGACGGGAACTCGCGGAGGGTGACCTCGGTGCACCTGCCGTTCTCGCCGACCTACGCGGACGTCCGGTGGACGTGGAGCCGCAAGGCGGACGCATGGCTCCGGGCCCACGGCGAGGAGCCGCACCTGGCCGAGGAGGGAGGACCCGTCTCGGCCACGAACGTGCTCGTGCAGGTCGTCGAGATGGTGATCGGTCCTCGAGGCGGGATCACCCCGCACCTGGAGCTCACCGGCTCGGGCCGCGCGTACCTGTTCCGCGACGGCCGGGTGATCGTCGGCCGATGGGAACGCCCGAAGCTCGGGGACGTGACCCGCTTCGTCGCGAAGGACGGCCGGGAGATGGCCCTCGCGCCCGGGAACACCTGGGTGGAGCTGTTCCCGAGCTCGTTCGAGGTTGGGATCGAGCGCTGAGCCGCCCCCTCAGGCGGACGTCCGGATGGCTTCGAACGCCGCCAGGGCCCGCCGCCTGAGCTCGGGCGGCGTCGCCGCGTACCCGGCCCGGAGCCGCTCCTTGATCGCTCCGCGTCCCTGCGAGGGAAGGGGGACCGTGCGCTGGAGCTCCTCGGCGGATCCGGCGCGAGAGCGGTAGTCCTCGTCGATCTCGCGGTCGATGCGCTCCAGGTGCTCCGGACGGTGCTCGAAGGGCCGGAAGGAGGTGCCGAACCTCGCGTTCACGCGTCCGATCACCGCCCCGAAGTCGTTCACCACCTGGTCGAACGTCGCGACGACGAACCCGCTCCGGTACGGCACGAGCGGCTCGTGGAAGCGTACGTAGCCGCGAAGAGACGTCCTTGGATCGAGCGCGGGGGTGTGGATCACGTGCGAGAGCACCGCGTCCTCGGGCGGGCGGATCAGCACGAGCGTCGGCACCCGTCGCCGGACCGCCGCCAGCACCTGGGCGGGGGTGTGGGTGTGGTGAGCGATCCGGCTCGCGTGCGGCTCCTGCGCCAGGCGGAACGCAGCGACGGCGAACGACGACGCGCAGCGCGGGAACGACTCGATCACGATCTCGGTGTCCTCGGCGAGGACCTCGCCGCGCCCACGGAGCCGCTGGGTCGGCAGCGCGATCCACGGGTACCGCGCGACGAGCGTCTTCAGCTCGTACGAGAGCCTCACGACCGTGCTCACGGCGTCGCGACCTCCGGCGGATGCACGCGGCGAGCTTAGTGGGCGGACGCTGGGTGGGCTCGTTCCGGCGTGACGCGTCCCGGCGGTACACTCGATACGCAGGGCTTCCGCCCTCGAGTCCGTCGTTGCAGGAGGGGGTACCCGTGGAACGCGAGACCGGCACCTTCCGGGTGAAGTCCGGCCTGGCCGAGATGCTCAAGGGCGGCGTCATCATGGACGTCACGAACGCCGAGCAGGCGAAGATCGCCGAGGACGCCGGCGCCGTCGCGGTGATGGCCCTCGAGCGGGTGCCCGCCGACATCCGCAAGGAAGGCGGCGTCGCGCGCATGGCCGACGCGACCAAGGTCGAGGAGATCATGCAGATCGTCTCGATCCCGGTCATGGCGAAGGCGCGGATCGGGCACTTCGTCGAGGCGCAGATCCTGCAGGCGCTCGGGGTCGACTACGTGGACGAGTCCGAGGTCCTCACGCCCGCCGATGAGGAGCACCACATCGACAAGTGGGCGTTCACCGTTCCGTTCGTGTGTGGGGCTCGCGACCTGGGTGAGGCGCTCAGGCGGATCGCCGAGGGCGCCGCGATGATCCGCACGAAGGGCGAGGCCGGGACCGGCAACGTGGTCGAGGCCGTCCGTCATCAGCGCACGATCCTCAAGCAGACCGGATGGCTCCAGAGCCTGCGGCCGGAGCAGTTCACGGCGGCCGCGAAGGAGCTGGGGGCGCCGGTCGAGCTCTGCCGGATGGTGGCCGAGCTCGGGCGCCTGCCGGTCGTGAACTTCGCCGCCGGCGGCCTGGCGACCCCCGCCGACGCGGCGCTCATGATGCAGCTCGGGGTCGACGGCGTGTTCGTCGGCTCGGGCATCTTCAAGTCCGAGGACCCGGGGCCGCGGGCCCGCGCGATCGTCGAGGCGACGACCCACTACCAGGACCCCGACGTCCTGGCGAAGGTCTCGCACGGCCTGGGCGAGCCGATGCACGGGCTCGACATCAAGGAGCTCGGCGAGGAGGGTCTGCTCCAGACCCGCGGGTGGTAAGCGAGGCGCATGAAGGCGGGCGTCCTCGCGCTGCAGGGTGACTTCCGCGAGCACGCCGCCGTGTTCGCGGACCTCGGCGCGTCGCCGGTCGAGGTGCGCACGCCCGAGGATCTCTCGCGGGTCGACTGCCTCGCGATCCCGGGCGGAGAGTCGACGACGATCGCGAAGCTCGCGCGCAGCACGGAGCTCGTCGAGCCGCTCCGCGAGCGCGCGCTCGGCGGTATGCCGATGCTCGGGACCTGCGCCGGGATGATCGTGATGGCTCGCCGCATCCAGGACGGGGACCCTCTGCTCGGGCTCGTCGACATCACCGTGCGCCGCAACGCGTACGGGCGCCAGGTCGATTCGTTCGAGGCCGACGTCGACGTCGAGGGCGTGGACCATCGGGTGCGCGCCGTCTTCATCCGCGCCCCGATGGTCGAGGACGTCGGCGACGGGGTCCGCGTGCTCGCCCGGTACGAGGGGCACCCGGTCGTGCTGGAGCAGGGGAACCTCGTCGTGGCATCCTTCCATCCCGAGCTGGTGAGGGAGACGCGGCTGCACGAGTACGTCCTCAGGAAGGTGTGAGCATGTCCGGCCATTCGAAGTGGGCGACGATCAAGCGGAAGAAGGGCGCGCAGGACGCGAAGCGCAGCAACGTGTTCGCGAAGCTGCTGCGAGCCGTGGAGGTCGCCGCGCGCGAAGGGGGCGGCAACGTCGACGGCAACATGACGCTGGCATCGGCCGTGGAGAAGGCGAAGGCCGCCTCCGTCCCGAACGAGAACATCGACCGAGCGATCAAGCGCGGGACCGGCGAGCTCGAGGGGGGTGCCCGGTACGACGAGGTCACGTACGAGGGTTACGGCCCAGGCGGCGTCGCGATGTTCGTCGAGACGCTCACCGACAACCGGAACCGCACCGCACAGGATGTTCGTCACGCCTTCACCCGCAACGGCGGCAACCTGGGGGAGACGGGCAGCGTGGCGTGGATGTTCTCGCGGAAGGGCTCGATCCAGATCGAGAAGAGCGAGGCTCCCGACGAGGAGCGGCTCCTCGAGATCGCGCTCGAGGCCGGCGCCGAGGACCTCGACGACTCGGAGAGCACGTGGGAGATCACGTGCGACCCCTCGGCGTTCAACGCGGTGCGCGACGCCGTCGCGGCCGCCGAGATTCCGATGCTGTCCGCCGAGCTCACGATGCTGCCCCAGAGCACGGTGCCGGTCGAGGGAGGGCACGCCAAGCAGGTGCTCGCGCTCCTCGAGGCCCTCGAGGATCTCGACGACGTCCAGAACGTCTACGCGAACTTCGACATCCCCGAGGCCGTCATGGCCGAGCTCGGGTGACCTCGGTACGCCAGCAGGGGAAGGGCTAGGGCGGCGCCGGATCGTCGAGCATCGTCCCGTCCGGCAGGCTGAACACCGGGGACCCCTCCACCATCGCGATCCGGAACCCTCGATGGATCGCGCGGTGGTGCGGCCGACAGAGCAGCACGAGGTTGTCGAGCGCCGTCTCTCCGCCGTCGGCCCAGTGCCGCACATGGTGCGCGTCGCACCAGCTGGGCGGACGTCCGCACCCGGGGAAGCGGCACCCTCGGTCGCGCACGGTGACCGCGCGCCGGAGCGCGGGCGGCACGACCTTGGTGGAGCGCCCGACATCGAGCGGCCGGGAGGCGCCGTCGGTGATCACGCGGCTCACCTTCGCGTCGCACGCGAGCCGCCGCGCCGTCTCGGGCGTGACCGGCCCCCAGTCCTGCAGCTCCGAGCGGCCCGCGCGACCCTCGAGCGCGTCCAGGTCCAGGGTGACCACCACGTGCGGGCGCTCGCCGAGGACCGGCGGTCGTTCGCTCGAGTCCAGCCACGTGCGGCAGATCTCGCCGAGCGCGTCGGCACGACGCTGCCCCGGGTTCCTGAGCTCGGGTGCCCGGCGCGCCCTCGCATCCGCGTCCATCACGGCCTGGATCGCCGACAGGAGCGTCTGCCCGGCCTCCGGGTCAAGGTCGCCGTCGACCCTCACCATGCCGCCGAACGTCGGGGAGACGTGCAGGCGGCGGCGCCCGAACCGCTCGTCCTCCTCCTGCTCGGCCTGGCCCAGGTCCTGTGCCTGCTGCCAGTAGGCGACCACGCTCCGCAGACCCGGAACGGGCAGGGTGCGCGCTGCCTGGAGCAGCGCCTCCTCGCACCGGGCGAACGCCTCCGGATGCGACTCGCGTGCCGAGGCCAGGATCGCCACCGCGGCGTCGGAGAGCTCGCCCGCGGCGCATGCCTGCGCCGCCTGCGGCATCGCCTGCATCGCCCGCGCCACCCGGACCCGCCGCGTCGCCGTGCTCGGGGCCAGGCGGTGCCGGGCGACGAGCCACGCCGAGAGCGAGAGGAACCCGTCGTCGGCATGCGCGCCCCGGCGCTCGAACTCCGCCAGCCGGCGCGAGCGTTCGGCCTCCAGCACCCGCACGGCGCGCTCGATCTCGTCCAGATCCGAGGCGAGGTCGTCATCCGCGAGGACCCGGAGATCCTGACCCGTCAGCTCGTCCGTGGCCGATCGAAGCGTGCTCATGTCGCCGAGACTATCGAACAGGTGTTCGGCGCCGCTATGTGATGCGTCACACCGG
>Ga0102851_10001779_pt1 | contig 12629 bp, 15 predicted proteins | sample Mud3Dept3metaG_FD_79558 | JGI IMG/M metagenome (GOLD analysis project Ga0102851, IMG submission 79558) | Freshwater wetland microbial communities from Ohio, USA, analyzing the effect of biotic and abiotic controls - Mud 3 Core 4 Depth 3... | ecosystem: Environmental > Aquatic > Freshwater >... | reverse complement strand
TTCCTACACGACACGGTTGAGAACCTTTCAGGGGATCCCGGGTTTTAGTTATACATGGGTTACGCTGAGCGTGCCCCTCGGTTGCGCCCTGATGTTGATCACCTCCATTTTGAAAATCAAGACGTTCTGGCGAGCCCTGTCCACGGGAGAATCGATCGAGAAACGGGAAAAAGGCGTCAGTGGTGAAATCATCTGAAGAGATCCTCATTACACGTCAAAGTGGGGAGACGACGAAATGACGTTGGTCGCGATTCTGTTTGTACTCTTTATGCTCATGGGAATGCCGGTCCCTTTTGCCTTTGGTATTTCGGGTGTCGCCTTCTTTCTCCAACAACCAACGTTGCCGTTGACCATGCCTGTCCAACAAGTGCTTTCCCAAACACAGAACTTCCTTCTTCTTGCAATTCCACTGTTCATTTTCGCAGGCAACTTGCTCAACGAGACCGGTATTACCGAGCGAGTGATGAAACTGGCGTCCGTTCTGACCGGACACATGCGTGCCGGGACTGCACAGAGCAACATGGTGATCGCTGCGTCTCTGGGAGGGATCACCAGTTCGGCGATTGGTGACGCGGCCATGCTCTCGCGCGTGCTGGGGCCTGGAATGATCCAAAGGGGATATTCAGGAGGATTCTCGGCAGCCGTCATTGGGTGCAGCGCACTCATCACGACAATGATCCCCCCTGGTATCGGGTTGGTGTTGTACGGCAGCATCGCCGAAGTTTCCATCGGACGGTTGTTCACGGCGGGGATGATTCCGGGCATCCTCATGACGATATTCTTGATGGTTGCGGTAGGCTTGAGGGCCAAACAAAAAGGTTATCTTCCGGAAAGAGAAAATCGGGCACCGCTCAAAGAGATCGCAAAAACCTTTGTCGAATGCATCTGGGCTTTTCTTTTCCCGGTCATCCTGATCGCCGGGCTGAGGTTCGGCCTGTTTACACCGTCGGAAGCAGGTGCTTTCGCGTGTGTGTATGCCGTTGCTGTCGGGGTGGTCATCTACAAAAGGTTCACCTGGGAAAAAATGCTTCGAACCCTGGAGAGCACGGTCGTCGATGTGGGGATGGTCATGCTTCTGATCGCTCTGTCGGCGCCCTTCAGCTACGGAATCGTTTGGGACCAAATCCCGCAAAAAATGGCCGAATTCATGCTGGGGATTTCGAATGTCCCCTGGATGGTCATGCTGATCATTATCCTGTTTTTGCTCATTGCCGGGACGGCTATGGACTCGACGGTACTGATTTTGATGCTGACTTCGATTCTGACTCCCATCGCGGAACAAGTCAATGTGGATCTGGTTCACTTCGGGATCATCATGGTGCTGACGCTTACCCTCGGGCTGTTGAGCCCGCCGGAGGGAGCCGTCCTCTATATTGTCTGCACGATCTTCAAATGCTCGCTCTGGGATTTCGTCAAAGAAGGATGGCTGTTCATGTTCTCTGTTGTCGTGGTGGTCATACTGGTTATTTTCTGGCCCGATTTGGCTTTATGGCTTCCGAATCTGACCTTCGGAATCGAGTGAGGCTGTCCACCTATTTTCTTTATCATCCTCATGCGGTCGACTTTTGAGGCAAAACCAATGAAGTTCAAGGATCGAGTGGCGATTGTGACAGGAGCGGCGAGAGGGATCGGAAAAGCTGTGGCTCTGGGCTTTTTCAGGGAAGGAGCAAAGGTCGCGTTGGTCGACGTCGAAGGGGAGAGGTTAAAGGCTCTTCAAGAGGAGATTCGAAGAACAGGAGGGAAGGCGATCGCTGTCCCTTGCGACGTGTCGAAAGCCTCTGAAGTGAAGCAGATGGTCGAGCGCACTCAGAAGACCTTTAGCCGCATTGATATCCTGATCAACAATGCCGGTATCATCCGAAGGGGGACGATCGAAACCATCACGGAAGAAGATTGGGATCGAGTTATTGAAGTGAATCTCAAGGGAACGTTTAACTGCTGCAAGGCCGTGGCGGGAATTATGAAACACCAGGGCTACGGCAAAATCATAAACGTTTCCTCGATTGCGGGGAAAATGGGAGATATTACTTCTGCGCCGGGATATGGACCCTCGAAGGCTGGAATGGATGCGCTCACAAAAACCCTGGCTAGGCAATTGGCCCAATACGGAATCAATGTCAATTCAGTTGCGCCTCACGCCATTGAAACGGAGATGAGCGCCGAGTGGTCACCCGAAAAACGAAAAGCCATAATCGATGCGATTCCTCTCAAACGCCTTGGAAAGCCGGAGGATGTGGCGGAAGCCGTACTGTTTCTCGCCTCTGACGTGGCAGCTTTCATCACCGGCGAGATTTTGGACGTCAACGGCGGAGCCCTGATGGATTGAGAGCCCCAACCTGCGGGGGCCACAAGGTGACTCCTCCTTCCTCAATTCCCCTGATTTCATCTGTCTGGTTTTTGCTGAGGATATCACAAATTGTGATATGATCGACCAGAAGCAGCAAAAGAAGAAAGCGTATATGAAGAACTCCAGGTCCGATGCAGAACGCTTCGCGAGATACCAGGCCGTGCTTGACGCGCTTGTCGCAAAGGAATCCTTCTTGAAAGCGGAAATACACCCGGCCTTCAAACGCGAAGACAAAACGTTCATAGGCGCCGGGTCATCACCGAGCTTTTCAAAGATGGTTATCTCAGCCGGAACGGTTCCAAATCAAGTCCATCATTCTCCTGGACGGAGAGAAGGAAAGATTTCAACCCGGGCCGGTGGATTGATCAGCGCATTTTCACGCCCACAGTTAATCGAGCCCCTACATCTGACCGGCCGAGGGAGCGCCTTCTCCGGCTTGGCCCGGCTGATCTTAAGACTTCCGAACTCCTTGCAATCCTTGTGAGGGCAGGGCAGCAGGGCGAATCAGCCACGCAAGTTGGCGAAAAACTTGCTTCCCGATTTTGGAATGATCTCTATGGGTTGTCGGTGAAGGCTCGGGAAGAACTTAAACAAATTAGCAAAGCGATCGGCGAAACCGCCTACTGCCAGATTATGGCGGCCCTGGAACTGGGAAAAAGGATGGCCGGCCATGAAGTGGTTAAAGAAAAGCCAGAAAAAATCTCGACCACTGCCGATGCTCTCTCCTACTGCAAAAGGCATTTCACCAGGCTTTCCAAGGAGGGAGCAAAAGAGGAATTCCATGTGGTGCTGGTGCTCCTGGACCAGAAGCACCAGGTTCTGAAGACGGAACTGGTCACGGTAGGGCTTTCAAGCCAGAGCCTCGCGCATCCCCGGGAGGTTTTTCGACCGGCCATCCGTGAAGCCGCTTCGGCCGTCATTCTGGTTCATAACCATCCAAGCGGAGATCCAACGCCGAGTCAGGAAGATAAGACGATCACAAAGGAGTTGAAAGGCGCAGCAGAGGTTCTAAGGGTGCGTTTGCTCGATCATATCATTCTGGGAAAAGATAAAGCTCTGAGCATGGCAGAGGAAAAACTCTTTTGATCCGTCGGGGAGGCACCTTTTCATGGACGAGGCTGAACTCAACGAAGCCACGACCCGCAAAAGGCTGATCGACAAGGCCCTCGATGCCGCGGGCTGGGGCCCCGTCCTTCCCTACATTGAGAACACCTCCTGTTCCCACGGTTCTTTTGAGGAATACCCCACCTCCAAAGGTCCTGCCGACTATATTCTGTTCCATCAGGGAAAAACTATTGCCTGCGTGGAGGGCAAGAAGGTTAAGGTCGCTCCCATGAATGCGCTCCAGCAGGCCAAGAGATACGCGAGGGGCTTTCCCTCCGGCTCGTGCTGCCTTGGTTGCTTCGGAGAATTCTACATCCTCTTCATCTATTCCACCAACGGCAAAAGCATCTGGTTCCAGGACCTGAGAAGCCGGCAAGGCCTCACGAGAGAGGTGGCGGCCTTTCACACGCCGGAAGCCCTCTCGGAAATGTTGACAAGGGACCAGGCCTCGGAGTTGAGCCGGTTGATCCAACAACTCTCTGGCCCTTTCAAGTGGAGGCAATAGAGGCCATTGAGCGGGCTCTCGCAGGCGGCAGGCGGCACATGCTCGTGGCCATGGCGACAGGAACGGGCAAGACCTTCACCATCGCCAATCTGATCTACCGGCTGATGAAGTCGGGTTTTGCGAAGCGCGTCCTTTTCCTGGTCGATCGGCGTGCGCTCGCAGCCCAGGCTGTGACGACCATGGCCAGCTTCGAGGCGGAACCGGGGCTTAAATTCGATCAAATCTATGAGGTTTACAGTCAGAGGATCCGCAAGGAAGATCTGGATGAGAGCATGAAGTTTGACCTCAAGCTCATGCCTTCCAACTACCTGACGAGTCCTTCCGCCAAAGACACCTTTGTCTATGTTTCGACGATCCAGCGCATGAGGATCAATCTGTTCGGTTCCGAAGAAATGTTTGGGGTCTATTCAGGGGATTCGGATGATGATTCCGACGCCGCGAAACTGGAGATCCCCATCCATGCCTTTGATCTGGTCATCGCCGATGAATGCCATAGGGGATACACGGCCCAGGAAGAGAGTAAGTGGCGCGAAGTTCTCAATCGCTTTGACGGCGTCAAGATAGGGCTCACCGCAACGCCCGCAGCCCACACCAAGGCTTTTTTCAAGCATATGGTCTATCGCTAGGATTATGAGAGGGCTGTGAAGGAAGGCTTTCTGGTGGATTATGATGCGGTTGCCGTCAGATCGGACATCACTATCAACGGCGCGTTCCTGAACGAGGGGGAAGAGGTGGGGCTGGTGGACACAGGAACCGGCCAGATCAGCTTTGAATTCCTGGAGGAGGAGCGAGCTTTGCCGGCGCCTGCGGCGCAGATCGACTGGACTGCGCCTGACAGGAACCGGAAGATCGTTCTTGAGTTGAAGAAATACCTCCTGGATCAGGAAAAACAGCTTGGGCATTTCCCCAAAACCCTGATTTTTGCCCACAACGACATCTCTCATATTTCTCACTGCGACGAGCTCGTGCAGATATTGAGAGAAGAATTCAACAGGGACGATGATTTTCTTCAGAAGATCACGGGAAATCCGAACGTGGACCGGCCGCTTCAAAGGATCAGGGAATTCAGAAACCGCCAAAATCCTGGGATCGTGGTGACCGTGGATATGCTGTCCACTGGTGTGGACGTACCCAAGATAGAAAACATCGTGTTTCTGCGGCCCATGAGATCACGAATTCTTTTCGAGCAGATGATGGGCCGAGGCACCAGGCTTTGCCATGAGATTCATAAGACTCACTTCACGCTCTTTGACTGCTTCAATGGCAGTCTGCTGGAATATTTCAGAAAGACTACGGGAATCACGGCTGAAGCGCCGGCGAAGCCGTCCAGGTCCATCCGGGAAATCGTCCAAGCCATTGCCGACAATGTGGATCGCGATTACAACATCGGGGTTCTGTCCAAAAGGCTGCACCGCATGTCCAAGAACATCACTCAGGATGGAAGACTCGATTTCCAGTATAAATTCGGGGTGGACATCGCCGAGTTTGCTCAGGGCCTGCGGCAGAGGCTCGATCAGGCTTGGCCCGAGACCATGAAGATATTGCAAAGCGGCACTTTCCTGGATTTCTGTGAGAATTACCCACGGCCGAAGAGGACCTTTGTCCGGGCCGACGGGCCTGAAGATATCGTCACTTCCAGGGTGATCTTCAGGGCAAAGGACGGTAAAGAGCTAGGGCCTGAGGACTATCTGAAGGAATTCGAGCGATTCGTAAGAGAAAATCCGGAACACATCGAGGCCTTAGAAATCTTGCTCAAGCGGCCCAAGGACTTTGATGCGAGTCGGCTCAAGGACCTCAGGGTTGCGCTGGCCACGAAACCTGACTCCATGGTGGACAAGTTCTCTGAGAAGAACTTGAGGCGAGCCTATGCAAAGGAACTGGCGGATATCATCTCTATCATCCGGCACGCGACAAGAGGGGATGAGCTCCTCACCGCAGAGCAAAGAGTCAACAAGGCCTTTATGAAGGTGAAATCGGATCGCCGCTTCAATGAGGAACAAAAGAAATGGCTGGAACTCATCAGACAGCATCTCACCGCAACCCTGCTCATGGAAAAAGCGGATATTGACTTCATGCCCATCTTTACCCGTAAGGGAGCTTCCTGGGGCAAGCTAAACAAGGTGTTTGGCGGGGAACTGGAAACGGTCATCACCGAAATCAACACAGCCATCGCCGCCTGATACTCATTGATCCTTCACATCAATTTTGATGTTGTTTTTGCACGTCGTTCTCTGTAAAGTTCTGGAAAAGAGGCGCCAAAGATGGAGAGAAATCGACAATGAAGCAGAAGACAAATTTTGATCTCTACCTCGAAGAGCAGCTCAAAGAAAAGGACTTTGCCGAACGATTCAGAAAAGCCGGAGAAGCCTGGGATGTAGCCATTCAACTTGCTCAACTTCGAAGGCGCACAGGCCTATCACAAAAAGAATTGGCCAAGCGAGTCGGAACGTCCCAGCAACAAATAAGCAGGCTGGAATCGCCTTCTTATGAAGGGCACACCCTGAGCATGCTCCGCCGCGTCGCCGAGGTATTAGGAGCTAAAGTTCGAGTGGAGATACAAAAAGAGAAATACCCCCGTCGTGAGGAGGTTGATCATGAAAGCCCTAGAAAAGAAATGGCTTAAGAAGAGAGAAGAACTGGCAATTCAAGAAGCAGCGCGGACGATCAAGAGTCAGTTCCCTGTGGAAGAAATTATTCTTTTTGGTTCCAAGGCACGCAGAGATCATGATGCTTTCTCGGACATCGACCTCTTGCTGGTCACCGCCAAGTCGCTTCATTGGAAGGATGAAAAGGCGATCGTGGAAATCCTGTTCGATGTGGGAATGGCTCACGATGTCATTTTCACTCCCTTGTTTGTGTCAAAGGAAGAGTGGAAGGGTGGCGCATTTGCGAGGTTCCCGATCTATGCGGAAATCCTTAGAGATGGAGCAGTCATCCAATGATTGAGCGAGAGATCGTCGTCTATTGGCTTGAGAAAGCGGAGCAGGATCTTGCATCAGCCAAGGAGAACCTGTCCGCAGGACGGCTCCAGAATTCCGTGAGGGATGCCTATTTCGCCTGCTTCCATTCCTTTTCAGCAGTGCTGATAAAGGCCGGGAGGACCTTCAGGAAGCACAGCGAGGTTAGATCTATTCTTCATAGAGACTATGTCAAGGGAAAGAAACTGGCCGTGGAATGGGGTAAGCACTATGACTGGCTGTTTGATAACAGACAAAAGGAAGATTATCGTCCGCTTGTTGATTTTGATATCGAACAAGTGCGCGACATCATCGAAAAGAGTGAAGGATTTCTCCGTGTGATGAAGAATATGAGCGAAGGCGGGTAGGGGGCGCCAGTGTGTTTAGGAATTTCACAAAATCAGGAATGTCCCCTCTGTTGTTTAAATCCTGGAAATCCCGTCAATCCTGTCGAATAATGAAGGGACTTCATGACTGACATTGTCGGTAAACTGTGGGGATTCTGCCACACCCTCCGCCACGACGGCGTCGACTACGGCGATTACATCGAGCAGCTCACCTACCTTCTCTTCCTAAAGATGATCGAGGAAAAGGGCGCGGAGATTCCTCCTGAATACTCCTGGGCCGTGCTTCGGCAGAAATCAGGGACAGATCTCACCGATCACTACATGACCACTCTGAGGAAGCTGGGCGAAAAGAAGGGCATGCTTGGAGACATCTATGCCGGGGCCATGTCCCGGTTCAGCAATCCGGTCAACCTGAAGCGCCTGGTGAACCTCATCGATGAAGTGGAATGGACTGGCCTTAACGTCGATGTAAAGGCGGCGGCTTATGAAGGCCTCCTGGAAAAGTCCGCGTCAGAGGGCAAGAAGGGGGCAGGGCAGTATTTCACGCCTCGCATCCTGATCCAATCCATTGTCCGCTGCATGAAGCCAGATCCGCGCAAGAGCAAGGACTTTACCATCCATGATCCCGCTGCCGGCACCGGTGGGTTCCTGATGTGCGCCTATGAGTGGCTCATAGAGGAAACCAAGGGCAGGCTGGATCGAGATGATGCCAAGCGAATCTTGAATTCAACCTACTCAGGAACAGAACTTGTTCCGCGGCCTCGCAGACTCGCCTTGATGAATCTCTCTCTGTCTCTACCGGGCGGGGTATGATTTCAAAAGGCTGTTCACGATCAGCGAATACTATGACCGTGACAGGACAGCTTTTTATGACGCGCTTCAGCATGTCCGTGAGCGGCGAATGGATCTGACCGGGTGGTTGGAATATTTCGTGGACGGGTTGGCAACCCAGATGAACGAAGTGACGGATCGCGGCAAATTGGTCATCAGGCGGGATGCGATTTCACAAAAATACGGCCTTTCAGCCCGTGAAGCCCAGGCAGTGGGGTATCTGCTCGAAAAGCCGGCGCTCAGGATTGAAGACTATGAAAAGCTATGTCCCGAAGCCGGCAAACGAACTCTGCAACGTGCCATCAAGTCACTTATTGACAAGGGAGTGCTTAGCGCAGAAGGATCAGCAAGATCTGCACGATACATACTTAAAATCAAAGGGTTGTAAAGAAATCGCGACAGTATCGCGACACGAATCGCGACAGAATTTCGACAACGCCGGCGACATTCATTCCCGCTCCAGGCTCAATGAATGGTAAAGCCTATATGAATGGGTTGCGGGACGTTCTTCACTTTTTTATATTTTGCCTACCAAGCGGGAAAGCTTTTATAGGTTTAATAAAGTAAAAATGTGGAGATGTCCCGTATTTTCTTGATAATTGTTGGCTGTCATTTGTGCTTTAGAGGCAAAAGGAGGTTACTGAATTGTACGTAGTCCTCGAAAAGAACAAGCTTAAAGTCTCCGTTGCTGGCTTCTACAACATGGCCTGGTACAAAAGGGAGAAATTCCTAGAGAAGAAAGAGGACTTTCCCATCGACTATGGCAATCTGGAGATCGACGTTCACAAGAATGGAAAGAAGTACCTGACGGGGTTTGTGATTGATCCAAGGGAATTTATAGTCGATTATTTAAGGATGACATACAAGAAGCGATTGCCTGTCCCAAAGAAAATTCAGTCTATTTCCGTCGACACCGGAAACCATCATGAAATACTTTCAGTCGATTTCTTCAAAGCCCGTTCCTTTGTGGTGGACGGAATGGAAAAGGATTTGATTTTCCCTCAATTCTGCCGGAAAAAAGGGGAAATTTCGATCCAGGGTTTTGAGGTTCTCTCCATTTCCTCCATGATGCGGTTTCTGGTTCGCCGGTTCATGTACAGGGGAACAAGAATGATACGCCGAGGTGACATCGCCCATGACCTAAAGACGAATCAGCGACGGAAGATCAGGCTCGGGGGAAAAAGAAGGGTGAACTAAAAACAGGCACACCCTTTGAAAGGGGGCGTGAGTCGGGGGAGGAGCCGCGGGAATAGATCTAAGCGCTTCGAGAAATCCTTGAAAATGAACGCCATGTGTGACTGTTGGACTTTAACCTTTTTTGGAGAACGAGGGAGCCTATGCTTAGACAACTATCGAAACACCCTTCCAATATCGCAAAAGCGGCCGTCCAGTACCTGAAGACCCTCTCTGTTTCAGCAAAGACGAAAAAGGACTATGAGGAGGTCTTGGACCTTTTTATAGAAAGCCTGTGCTCCGATCCATCATCGGTGGTGGAGGGAAAGGACGGGAGCTACCTGCTTGCGGCGCAGTGGGATGCTTATTACGGCGGGGCCGTTGATAACTTTCTGAACTGGTGGTTCCCGCGCAAGGTACTAGGCGCGGATGATCTTCACAGAAAAGCGCCGGGAATCCTCCGCAAGTGGCTCAAGTGGTGTTACGAGCAAGGTTATTTTGCGAAGCAGCGTTACGATGACTTCATGGAGGCCCTGCCCAGGGGCAAAGGGAACGAGGTCAAGCGGCTCCAGAAAGCAGGCGATCTGCTCTACCGGCTTCACACCCCCGATCCGGGGGCCTGGTTGAGGGGTGAAGTGGACAAGGTGGTTCCCATCTTTCAAAGAGAAAAGCCGCAGCAATTCGACGAAGGTTACATGAAGATCCTTCGATTCGAAGGAAACTGTGCCTACCTCGAAAATGAGGAAGGGAAAAAGAGGGGACCCGTCATGCTGAGCATGGAACTGGTAAAGCTTCTCAGGGTAGGGGACGTCATGAATGTAGGGATCGGCAAGTACGGGCGATCCTGGAGAGTCCTGGAGAGCGGCAATGTCTACGGCGAGGGGGCCTTGTTCTGATGCATGATGGAGAAGAGTTGCGGTTCTGGGCGGGTTCTGGGGTCGGGCCACGGTAGCGAATTGATTGATTAAAGTGATGGACGAGACTCATGAACGGAATCCTCCGGGCGGACATCAAACCGGGAATGCGTGTTAAAGTTATTCAGAAACAGGACCAGCGATCCGGAAAACTTACGGAGGGCATCGTCAAGGATGTGCTCACGAAATCGGCTGCACATCCCCATGGGATCAAGGTTCGATTGGAAAGCGGCATTGTAGGGCGAGTGAAAAAGCTCAGTCTCTGAAGTCCGCGGTCAGATTCTTAACGTCTCTTTGTGGCTGGTTTTCAAGGGAGCTCATCTTCCGAGCGCCGTTACTTCAGCTCCGAGCACTTCAGGCCGAAGGCTTCAGCTACGGGCCGGCACGTCAATTTTCCCTCGCACACATTCACTCCTTTCTTGAGAGCCGGATCCTCTGCAATTGCTCTTCTCCATCCCTTTTCAGCGAGCGCTAGGACATAGGCGAAGGTCGCATTGGTCAAGGCATTTCAGGAAGAATGACCTTGAAACAGCCCCCTCCTCATGGTAGCTTTTTCCAAAGGAAAAGCGTTCTTCTTTGTCCCGGAGTGTTGTGTTTTAGACAAAGGGAGCGAGCGAGGGGTGTTCCTCATGTCAGACAGCAGAACAGGTTTGAGCGCCGTGTTGATGGGGGGAGAGGCGTATCCGGAGGAAGTGCTCGATACGGTGTTCAACAACATTGAGGAGTTCATTGTGGTGATTTCGCCGACCTTGGAAATCGAGGAGGTCAACCAAGCCCTTTTGGAAAAGATGGGCTACTCTCGGCAAGAGGTCATCGGCAAGAAGTGCTACGAGGTCTTCCAGAAACCCAACGCTCACTGTAACGGAGATATCACTGGGTGCCCCTTGAATAAGGTTCTTCAGAGTAGACGTCTCAACCGCCAGATCATTTCCCTGTTGGACCGAGAAGGGAGGCCCCATCATGTGGACGCTCAGGTTCTTCCTGTATGGGAGAGGGAAGGCAAGATTTCCAAGTTCATTGAGGTCGGCCAGGACATTTCAGATTGGATGAAAGAAGAAGAGGAGATGGCGAGGCGATTGGAAAAAATGGTCGAGGATCGGACCAGGGAGCTCAAAGAAACGCACTCCAAGCTGCTCCATAATGATAAGATGGCATCCCTGGGCAAGCTCTCCGCTTCCGTCGTTCACGAGATCAACAATCCCATTTCAGGCATTCTGAACCTTGTCATACTCATGAGCCGGATGGTGGAAGGAGGAACGTTGCAGCAGAAGGAGACGGATCAGTTCAGCCGGTATCTTCGTCTCATGGAATCCGAAACAAGAAGGATCAGTCGCATCGTATCCAACCTGCTCTCTTTCTCGCGTGACTCCAGAATGGAATTCGGCACGGTGAATCTCAACCAGATCATAGAGAAAACCCTTTTCCTCAATGCCAATCTCCTGAAACTCCATTCCATCAAGGTGGCGGTGGATCTGGACCAGGGGCTTCCTCCCCTGATGGGGTCGGAAGATCGGCTTCAGCAGGTCTTCATGAATCTCGTCTCGAATGCTGTGGAAGCGATGGAAACAAGCCCTGGAGAACGCATACTGAACATCAGCAGCAGGCCTTTACCTGAAAAGGGCTCTGTCTCGGTTGCTTTCACGGACACCGGGGTCGGCATCCCCCAGGAGAACCTCTCCAAACTCTTTGAACCCTTTTTCAGCACGAAGAAAAAAGGGAAAGGGGTCGGCCTGGGGCTTTCCGTGGTTTACGGGATCATTCAAGAGCATGGCGGCTCGGTTCAGGTGCAATCAAAAGAGGGACGGGGAACGACGTTTACCATCGAACTTCCTCTGAACATGACCCGAAAGGTTCTTAAAACATAAGGGGGTATCATGAGCGGGTCCAAAATCCTTATTGTTGATGATGAGTTGATCATGAGGGAGTCTCTGGCAGGCTGGCTGGAGAGAGACGGCCACAAGGTGGACAAAGCCGCCGGCGGGGAGGAGGCTCTGGAGAAATGTGAGAAGACCCGTTACGACATCCTTCTCCTTGACATCAAAATGGAAGGCATGAGCGGTCTCGAGGTTTTGAAGAAGGTTAAGGAAAACGATCCCGATGTCTCCGTGGTCATGATCACGGCGTACGGCTCCATTCCCAGTGCCATCGAAGCCATGAAGAGTGGAGCCTACGAGTACCTGCTCAAGCCTTTTGATCCGGACGAACTCATGATGCTCATCGAAAAGATCATTGAGCATCAGGCCGAGAGGCGAGAGACCCAGTTCTTGCGGGAACAGTACAAGGAAAGAACGCGCTTCGAGAATATGATCGGTCAGTCCGGAGCGCTTCAGGGGGTCTTTGACTTCATCGAGAAAATTGCGCCTACGGATTCAACGATTTTGATCAAAGGCGAAACAGGGACCGGCAAGGGGCTGGCCGCCAGGGCGATTCACACAAAAAGTCGGCGCAGTC
>Ga0102851_10001778_pt1 | contig 12630 bp, 9 predicted proteins | sample Mud3Dept3metaG_FD_79558 | JGI IMG/M metagenome (GOLD analysis project Ga0102851, IMG submission 79558) | Freshwater wetland microbial communities from Ohio, USA, analyzing the effect of biotic and abiotic controls - Mud 3 Core 4 Depth 3... | ecosystem: Environmental > Aquatic > Freshwater >... | reverse complement strand
GTTAGAGCTTGCGATAACCGCCTCCTATGGGCCATACGATAATATGGCTATTGGCCCATATTTGTGCTAACCTTTTTTCACGGCAAAAACCCGGTTTGAGTGGGATGCGAAGAAGGACCACGAAAACCAGGAAAAGCAAGGCGTTGCGTTTGGGGTAGCGCAGTTTGCTTTCGCCGACCCCAGGCGCGTGATAGCCGAAGATCATTCGCATAGTTCAAATGAAAAGCGACACTTTTGCTTCGGTCTTGTCGAAGACGGAGTTCTTACCGTTAGGTTCGTGTATCGCGACGACGTGATCCGTATCTTCGGTGCAGGTTATTGGCGCAAAGGAAAGCAAATCTATGAGCGGGAAAATCAAGTACACAAACGAGCCACTCGGAAACCTTGAGGTTGTTTCCGATTTTCTCCCTCGTCCGGAGGATCTCGTGTTCCGGGATGACGGAGTCAAGGTAACGCTCGCCCTGAGCAAACGCAGCGTCGACTTCTTCAAGAGTCAGGCACTGAAGCACAACACCCAGTATCAGCGGATGATCCGACGCTTACTCGACGCCTACGCTGAGCACCATGCGCAACCTCTAGCTTCGCGCTCAAGCGGACGCGGTCAAAAGCGCCGCGCCGCTTAGCTCTACGTCAAGCCGTTTGTAGTACTCCATCAACCAATCTCAGGATACGCGCAGCGCGCGCGGCGATTTCGCTGTCGTGGGTCGCGACCACGAGGCTGGTGCCCAGCCTCCGGTTGAGCTCGAGCATCAGCGCGAAGACTTCGGACGCGGTCTGACGGTCGAGATTGCCGGTCGGCTCGTCGGCCAGCACGCACGCCGGGTTGGTGACCAGCGCGCGCGCGATTGCCACGCGCTGCCGCTCGCCTCCCGAGAGCTCGGACGGCGCGTGCTCGAGCCGGTGCCCAAGACCGACCCGCTGCAGCATTTCCACCGCGCGCGCGTTGGCCTCGGCAGGCCCCATGCGCCGGATCCGCAGCGGCATCGCGACGTTTTCGATCGCGGTGAATTCCGGCAGCAGATGATGGAACTGGTAGACGAATCCCAGCGTCTGATTGCGCAGTTCACCGCGCTGGGCTTCGTCGAGCGATTGGATGTCGCGGCCGCCGATTTCGACCTCACCGCCGCTCGCGGCGTCGAGTCCTCCGAGCAGGTGCAGCAATGTGCTCTTGCCGGAACCAGACGCGCCGACGATTGCGACGTGTTCGCCTTTGCCCACCGTCAGGTCGACGCCGAGCAAAACCGGCACTTCTACCTTGCCCTGCAGGTAGACCTTGCGCAGACCGCGGCAGGCGAGCGCGGTTGCCGCCTCGCGCCTCACGCCGGACGTTTCACTCGTTGCGCCTCTGGCGTCACTCATACCGCAACGCTTCCGCGGGATTGATCTTGGCCGCGCGATAGCTCGGATAAATCGTCGCCAGCATACTGACCACGAACGAGAAAACCGCGGTCAACAGAATATCGCCCGGACGCAATTCCGAGGGCAGGTCGCTGATCTGGTAGACGTCCTTGGCAAGGAACTTGAAGCCGAACACGTTCTCGATGAACGGCACCACCACGTCGACGTTGGCCGCAAGCAGCACGCCACCGATCACGCCGGCGAGCGTCCCCATCAGCCCGATCAGCGTGCCCTGGATCAGAAAGATTTTCATCACGCCGCCCGGACTCGCGCCGAGCGTGCGCAGGATCGCGATGTCGGACTGCTTGTCCTTGACCGCCATGAACAGGCTCGCGACGATGTTGAACGCGGCGACCGCAATGATCAGGAACACGATGAAAAACATCATGCGCTTCTCAATGTCGACGGCGCGGAAAAAATTCGCATTCAGCCGCGTCCAGTCGGTGATGTAGATGTTCGGGCCGAGGCTGCCCGACAGTGCGCGTGATACGGCGCCCGACTCGAACAGATCCTTGAGCTTCAGGCGCACACCGCTCACCTGCGTGCCCATGCGGTAGAGCTTCTGCGCGTCTTCGAGATCGACCAGCGCGAGCCCGGAATCGTACTCGTAATGGTCGACCGCGAAAATCCCGGCCACGGTGAACTGCCGCAGCCGCGGCAGGATGCCGGCCGGTGTTACCTGCCCCTGCGGTGCGATCAGCACCACTTTGTCGCCAACCATCACGCCGAGCGCCCGTGCCAGCTCGATGCCGAGCACGATGCCGAATTCCCCCGGCTTGAGCGCAGCCAGCGTGCCGGACTTCATGTGCTGCGCGAGATCGGCGACTTTTTCCTCGTCTTCGGGAATCACGCCCCGCACGTACGCGCCGCGCACGATGCTGCCGCTGGAGAGCAGCCCCTGTGCCGACACGTAAGGTGCCGCCGCCAGCACCTGCTCGTGCTTCGCAGCGGTGGCAGCAACCGCACGCCAGTCAGTGAGCACGTTGTCCGCGCCGGTGATCTGGACGTGGGACGCGACGCTGAGGATGCGCGTGCGCACCTCGCGCTGAAAACCGTTCATCACCGACAGCACCGTGATCAGCACCGTGATGCCGAGCGCAATGCCGATCACCGACACCAGCGAAATGAACGAGATGAAACGGCTGCGCTGCCGCGCGCGCGTGTAGCGCAGGCCGATGAAAAGTTCGTAGGATTGCAAGTTCGACGCCAGTTGCGAAAGCACAAGTTTGCCACAATGCCGGTTAAACGGCGTAAAACGCGCGGCCATGCGTGGATGCCGATGGTAAACTGCACGCCCCCCATTCCGGTTCATCGCATGCGCTGCACTCTCCTGATTTCCGATTTGCTGCTGCCAATCGCATCGGACAGCGAGCCCTGTCAGGACACGCGCCTTCCAGTGCTGGAAACACTGCTGGCACGCGGCACGGTCGTGCGGCAAGCGGCGCTCGAGCGCGACGCCTGGCTGTGCCGCGCTTTCGGCGTCGCCAAACAACGGGACTGGCCCATCGCGCCGCTGACGCTGGCGGCGGACGGCGTCGATCCGCAGCATCATTACTGGCTGCGCGCGGATCCGGTCGAGCTGCGCATGGAACGCAACCGGCTGGTGCTGGCGCGCGCCGTGTCCGACCTCGACACCGCTGAAACGCAGGAGCTGATTGCAGCACTCAACCGGCACTTTGCGCGCGATGGAATCACGCTGCTCGCGCCCTTCCCCCGGCGCTGGTATCTGCGCGCAAACCACGCACCCGGAATCGTGACCACACCGCTCGCGTGCGCGATGAATCGCGATATCGAAGCCCATCTGCCGCAGGGTGACGCCGCGCTCGACTGGCACCGCGTGATCAACGAAGCACAGATGGTGCTCCACGAGCATGCCGTGAACGAAACACGTGAAGCGCGAGGCGCCGCCACCGTCAACAGCATCTGGCTGTGGGGCGGCGGCACGGTGCCGGCAACCGGACGTCCGCTCTACCTTGCCGCGTGGGGCGACGATGCCCTCACTCGGTCGCTCGCCGCCGCCGCTGGCATCGCACGGCGTGACCTGCCCGGCAACGGCGCAGCGTGGCTTACCGCGGCAGCCGCAACGGACGACAACCATCTGCTGGTGCTCGATCAGCTGTCGGATGCGTTGCGCGGCGGCGGTATTGCGGCCTGGCGCGAGCAATTGGCGATGCTCGAGCGCCACTGGATTGCACCGCTTGCGTCCGCCCTGCGCGCGAGGGAAATTTCGGCCATCACGCTGGTGGCGACCAACAGCGACAACCTGCTCGAAGCCACGGTCACGCCGGCCCTGTTGTGGCGGCTATGGCGGCGTGCGCGTCCGCTCGCGAGCTACGCGGGCCCCTGACAACACCATGGCACTCACCGTTACCACACGCAGCGCGCCCAGCGCGTCGATTGCCGCGCTGACCGGCGCCGGCGTGCCGCCGCTCTTGGCACGCCTCTACGCCGCGCGCGGCGTGACTTCGCCGCGGCAGCTCGCAACCGACTTCGGCGGACTGGTGCCGCTTGCCCGCATGCACAACCTCGAGCGCATGGCGACGCTGCTTGCGGACGCAATTGCGGCGCGCGAGCGGCTGCTGATCGTCGCCGACTATGACTCCGACGGCGCGACCGCATGCGCAATCGGCATGCGCGCGCTGCGCGAATTCGGCGCGCAGGTCGATTATCTGGTCCCCAACCGCTTCGAATACGGCTACGGTCTGACGCCCGAGATCGTGGCGCTTGCCAAGTCCCTCAAAGACCCCGACATCCTGATCACGGTCGACAACGGCATCGCGAGCGTCGACGGCGTGGCTGCCGCCAACCGGCTCGGCATGCGCGTGCTGATAACCGATCATCACCTGCCCGGCGCAACCCTGCCGGACGCGCAATGCATCATCAATCCCAATCAGCCCGGGTGCGGTTTCCCGAGCAAACACCTCGCCGGCGTCGGTGTGATGTTCTATCTGTTGCTCGCGCTGCGCGCCGAGCTGCGCAAACGCGGCGCGTTTGACAGCGGCCCCAACCTTGCCAGCCTCCTCGACCTGGTGGCCCTGGGTACCGTGGCTGATGTGGTGCGGCTCGACGACAATAACCGGATACTGGTGCAACAGGGCCTGCAGCGCATCCGCGCCGGCAAGACCTGGCCCGGAATCGCCGCGCTGATGAAGGTCGCCGGACGCGATCCCGCCAAAGCGTCGACCTACGACCTGGGTTTTGTGCTCGGCCCGCGGCTCAATGCCGCCGGCCGGCTCGACGACATGGCGGTCGGCATTGAATGCCTGATCAGCAATGACCCCGCAGCCGCCGAGCGCATTGCGCGCGAACTCGATCGATTGAACCGCGAACGCCGCCTGATCGAAGCCGGCATGCATGACAACGCGCTGGCGATACTCGATCAACTCTCGCCGCAGGACAGCTACAGCCTGTGCCTGTTCGACCCCGCCTGGCATCAGGGCGTGATCGGCATCCTGGCCTCGCGCCTCAAGGAACGCTGGCATCGTCCGGTGATTGCGTTTGCGCCCGGCAGCGGCGGCGAGATCAAGGGCTCGGGCCGCTCGATCAGCGCGCTGCATTTGCGCGACGCGCTCGACCTGGTGTCGAAGCGCGAGCCGGGCTTGCTGCTCAAGTTCGGCGGGCATGCGGCGGCAGCCGGGCTGACGCTGCGCGCAGCCGACTTCGAGCGCTTCAGCGCCGCGTTCGAAGCGGCTGCGCAAGCGCTGCTCACGCCGGCCGACCTCGCGCGCAGCATCGAAACCGACGGTGCGCTGCCCGCCGGGAATCTGACGCTCGAGACCGCGCGGCTGCTCGAACAGCAGGTGTGGGGGCAGGGTTTTCCGGGGCCGACGTTTGATGACGAGTTCGGCGTCGTGCAGCAGCGTATGGTCGGCGAACGCCACCTCAAGCTGCGTCTCGCCAAAGACGGCGCCGAATATGAAGCAATGCTGTTCGCCCACATCGCGCCGCTGCCGGGACGCGTGCGCGCGATCTATCGTCTCGGCGTCAACGAATACAACGGCGCGCAGACACTGCAGCTCACCATCGAGCACTGGCAGCCGGTTTAGGCGCGACGTCCTGTATAATCAGCGCTTTCCGAATCGATTCCGCAATGGAAGCAGAACAACTCAACGCCATAGCACGGCGGCTGCAGGACCTGGGCCAGCGCAACGCCGAGCTGCGGAGGTATCTTTGACTTCGAGGCCAAGCAAAGGCGGCTTGCCGAAGTCGTCAAACTAGCCGAAGACCCGTCGATCTGGAGCGACGGCAAGCGCGCCCAGGAGCTGGGGCGCGAGCGCAAAACCCTCGAAGCACTGGTGGTCGCGATGGCGAAGCTCGACCAGGACCTGCGGGATGCGGCCGAACTGTTCGCGATGGCGCGCGCCGAAAATGACGACGCGTCGCTCAGGATTCTGGAGACCGAAGCACACGCACTCGAGAAAACCGTCGCCGATATGGAATTTCGGCGCATGTTCTCGAATCCGATGGACCCGAACAACTGTTTCGTCGATATTCAGTCCGGCTCCGGCGGCACCGAGGCGCAGGATTGGGCGCAGACGCTGGAGCGCATGTATTTGCGCTACTGCGAGCGCAAAGGCTTCCGCGTCGAGCTGCTCGAGGAGTCCGCGGGCGAAGTCGCGGGCCTCAAGAGCGCATCCCTCAAGGTGATCGGCGATTACGCCTACGGCCACCTGCGCACCGAGTCCGGCATCCACCGCCTGGTGCGCAAGTCGCCGTTCGATTCCAACAACCGGCGCCATACGTCGTTCGCAAGCGTGTTCGTCTATCCCGAGGTCGACGAGACCATCGCGATTGCAATCAATCCAGCCGACCTGCGCATCGACACCTTTCGCGCGTCCGGCGCGGGAGGCCAGCACATCAACAAGACCGATTCGGCCATCCGCATTACCCACGCGCCGACCGGCATCGTCGTGCAATGCCAGAGCGACCGCTCGCAGCACCGCAACCGCGCCGAAGCGATGGCGATGCTGAAAGCGCGCCTCTACGAACTCGAGTTAAGGAAGCGCACCGAGGAAAAACAGGCGATGGAGGACTCCAAGAGCGACATCGGCTGGGGACACCAGATCCGCTCCTATGTGCTCGACCAGTCGCGCATCAAGGATCTGCGCACCAACGTCGAGATCGGCAACACCCAGGCGGTGCTGGACGGCGGTCTGGACGATTTCATCACCGCCAGCCTCAAGCAAGGCGTATGACGGCGTGCCAGCGCATCACGCGTTTCATTATGTTAGGCACTCTTAGGAATGACCATGGACGATAAGAACACTGCAGCGCAGCCTGAGGACAATCAGATCATCGCCGAGCGGCGCGCCAAGTTGAAAGCGCTGCGCGAGAAAGGCATCGCGTTTCCCAATAAATTCCTGCGCACCGACTTTGCCTCCGATCTGCTGGAAAAACACGAGGAACGCGACCGCGACTCGCTCGATCTGAATCCGGTCGTCGTCAAAGTCGCCGGGCGCATGATGCTCAAGCGCGTGATGGGCAAAGCGAGCTTCGCGACCATTCAGGACATGAGCGGCAGCATCCAGCTCTACCTCACCGACAGCTACCCCGGCAAGGAGCAGCACGCGGCGTTCAAACATTACGACAGCGGCGATATCCTCGGCGCCGAGGGGGTATTGTTCAAGACGCAGAAAGGCGAGCTCACGGTGCGCGTGAAAGAGCTCCACCTGTTGACCAAATCGCTGCGGCCGCTGCCGGAGAAGTTTCATGGCCTGACGGATCAGGAAAGCCGCTACCGCCAGCGCTATCTTGATCTGATCGCCAACGAAGACGCGCGGCTCACGTTCGTGCTGCGCTCGCGGATCGTGCAGGGCGTGCGCGAATTCCTGCTGAACCGCCGCTTCCTGGAAGTTGAAACGCCGATGATGCAGCCGATTCCCGGCGGCGCGTCCGCCCGCCCGTTTGTGACGCACCACAACGCGTTGGACATGAAGCTGTACCTGCGCATTGCGCCCGAGCTCTACCTCAAGCGGCTGGTGGTCGGCGGCTTCGAGAAAGTATTCGAGCTCAACCGCAATTTTCGCAACGAAGGCATTTCGACCCGCCACAATCCCGAATTCACCATGGTCGAGCTCTATGTCGCGTACCGCGACTATCGTTACATGATGACGCTGCTGCAGCAACTGATCGGCGACGTCGCGCAGGCCGTGTGCGGCACCCGCGCGATTACCTATCAGGGTCGTGAGATCGATCTTGCAAAACCGTTTGCGCAGCTCACCATCGCGGAAGCGATCAGGCAGTTTCATCCGGAAATACCGGACGAGCTGCTGCACAACCGTGACGCCCTGATCGGCAAGCTCAAGGAGCTCAACGTCCCCTACCGCGCGCAGGACGGAATCGGCGGGCTGCAGCTGACGCTGTTTGAAGCCACGACCGAGTCCGAGCTGTTTCAGCCGACCTACATCATCAACTATCCGGCCGAAGTCTCACCGCTGGCACGCCGCAGCGACGCGGATCCGAATGTCGCCGAGCGCTTCGAGCTCTATATCGCCGGGCGCGAAATTGCCAATGGCTTTTCCGAGTTGAACGACCCTGAAGACCAGGCCGCGCGCTTCCAGGAGCAGGCGCGACAGAAGGACGCCGGCGACGAGGAAGCGATGCACTACGACGCTGATTACATCCGCGCGCTCGAATACGGACTGCCTCCGACCGCCGGTGCCGGCATCGGCATCGACCGGCTCGTCATGCTCCTGACGGACAGCCCCAGCATCCGCGATGTGATCCTTTTCCCGCACATGCGTCCCGAATAATCGGCCGTTGCCGGGCCGCCATGAATCAACCCTTGTGGCAACCTTCCGCCGACGCGATCGCCGCGTCCCGCATGACCGCATTCATGCGCGCGGTGGAAAGCCGGTTTGGCGTCCGGTTACCCGATTACGCGGCGCTCTACGACTGGTCGATCCGGGAGCCTGAGCGGTTCTGGCGTGCCGTATGGACGTTTTGCGGCGTGATCGCCACCCACCAGGGCGATGTCGTGCTCGAGCACGGCGACCGCATGCCGGGGGCGCGCTGGTTTCCGCAGGCGCGTCTCAATTTTGCGGCGAACCTGCTGCGGCGCAACGATAGCGACCCCGCCATCCTGTTCTGGGGCGAAGACCGGGTATCAAGCAGCATCACGTTCGCCGAGCTGCATCACGAAGTCTCGCGCCTCGCCCAGGCGCTGCGTGCCGCCGGCGTCCGGGCCGGTGACCGGGTCGCCGCTTACATGCCGAATGTGCCCGGCACCGTAATCGCGATGCTCGCCGCATCGAGCATCGGCGCAATCTGGTCGTCGTGCTCGCCGGACTTCGGCGTGCAGGGCGTGCTCGACCGCTTCGGCCAGATCGAGCCCAAAATCCTGTTCTGCACGGACGGCTATTTCTATAACGGCAAGACGATCGAACTCATCGACCGCCTGGTGGAAATCGCCAGACATCTGCCGTCGGTGCAAAAAGTCATCGTCGTGCCTTACACGCGGAGCGATCCCGGAATCGACGCAATTCCCAACTCCGCCATGGTGCATGACTTCATGGCGCCATTCGCCGCGCGCGCCATCGAATTCGAACAGCTGCCGTTCGATCATCCGCTCTACATCCTGTATTCATCGGGCACCACCGGTGTGCCGAAATGCATCGTTCACGGCGCCGGCGGCACGCTGCTGCAGCACTTGAAGGAGCACGTGCTGCACGTTGACGTCAGGCGGGACGACCGCATGTTCTATTTCACCACCTGCGGCTGGATGATGTGGAACTGGCTCGCGTCGGCGCTTGCGGCCGGCTGCGCAATCCTGCTCTACGACGGCTCACCGTTCGTTCGCAACGGCACCATCCTGTTCGATTTCGCCGACGCGGCGGGCATGACGATATTCGGCACGTCCGCCAAATTCATCGATGCGCTCGCCAAAGCCGGATTGAAGCCGGCGCAAACGCATCGGCTCGAGCGGCTGCGCGTGATGATGTCGACCGGCTCACCGCTGGCTCCCGAGGGTTTTGACTACGTTTATCAGGACGTCAAGCGCGACCTCAACCTCGCGTCGATTTCGGGCGGCACCGACATCATTTCCACTTTCGTGCTCGGCAATCCGCTGCTGCCCGTATGGCGCGGCGAAATCCAGTGCCGCGGCCTCGGCATGAAAGTCGAGGTCTACGACGAGGAGGGCAAACCGGTGCGCGGCGCAAAAGGCGAGCTGGTGTGCAGCGCGCCCTTCCCATCGATGCCGGTCGGCTTCTGGAACGATGCTGACGGTGCAAAATACCATGCCGCGTACTTCGAGAAATTTCCCAACGTCTGGTGCCACGGCGACTATGTGGAGCTTACGGCTCACGACGGCATGATCATCTACGGCCGCTCCGACGCAGTGCTCAACCCGGGCGGCGTGCGCATCGGCACCGCCGAGATCTACCGCCAGGTCGAGCAACTGGATGAAGTGGTTGAAAGCCTGGTCATAGGCCAGGACTGGCCGCCGGACAGACCCCACGACGTACGTGTCGTGCTGTTCGTGCGGCTGCGCGAGGGCATGGCCCTCGATCAGGCGCTCGCCGACCGGATCAGGCAACACATCCGCATCAACACCACGCCGCGCCATGTTCCCGCCAAGGTCGTGCAGGTTGCCGACATCCCGCGCACCAAGAGCGGCAAGATTGTCGAACTCGCGGTGCGCAATGTCGTCCACGGCCGGCCGGTCAAAAACGTGGAAGCGCTGGCGAACCCGGAGGCACTTGAACTGTTTCGCGACCGCCCTGAGCTCACGACCTGATGCCGTTGCAAGCAAGCGGGTCCGTCGCTGAGCCGCCCCTCCCGCGCAAGGGACCTTGCCATATACCCTGCCGGGGTATATGATGGGCGCGTCCTCACAGGCCCATTATGTCTTCCATTGCCCCGCAAGCGATTGAACAACCCGCCCCCGGCGTTTCGCTGCAGACCGCCGAATTCGCGCTGGAGGGAATGACCTGCGCCGCCTGCGCGGCGCGCATCGAGAAAGCGCTGGGGCGCGTGCCCGGCGCCGACGCGCACGTCAACTTCGCTGCTGAACGCGCGCGCGTCCAGTACGACCCCGCCAAAACCGACATCGCGGCATTGGTTGCGGCCGTAAGCAAGGCTGGCTACGGCGCGCGACCGGTGACCGGATTTGATGACGCAGAGGAACGCCGCCGGCACGAATCCGCCTACCGCGCCACGCTGCGGGAATTCTGGATCGCGGCGCTGCTTACCGCGCCACTGCTCGCGCAAATGGCGGTGATGTTTACGACGGTGCACGGCGAACTGCTGCCGCGCTGGCTGCAGTTCGTGCTCGCGACGCCCGTGCAGCTGTGGATCGGGCGGCGGTTTTATGCCGGCGCCTGGCACGCGCTGCGCGGGGGCGGCGCCAGCATGGATGTGCTGATCGCGCTCGGCACCACCATGGCCTATGGTTTCAGCGTTGCCGTGACCGTCTTCGACCTGCCCTACCATGTCTACTTCGAGGCCGGCGCCGCGATCATCACGCTGGTGCTGATGGGCAAACTGCTCGAAGCGCGCGCCAAAGGCAGGACATCGGACGCGATTGCGCAACTCATCAGGCTGCAACCGAAAACCGCGCGCGTCGAGCGCGACGGCGAAATCATCGAGATCGAAATCGCGCAAATCAGGGTCGGCGATATTTTCATCGTCAGGCCCGGAGAAGCCATACCGGTGGACGGCATCGTTCTGGAGGGCGCTTCGAGCATCAACGAAGCGATGCTGACGGGAGAAAGCATGCCGGTCACAAAACGGCAGGATGCCCGCGTCTACGCAGCGACGCTCAACCAGGAGGGGTTGCTCAGGTGCCGCGCAACCGGCGTCGGCAGCGCCACCGTGCTCGCAGGCATCATCCGCCTCGTCGCCGAGGCGCAAGGCTCGAAGGCGCCGATCCAGCGCCTTGCCGACCGCATCTCGGGAATCTTTGTGCCGGTGGTGGTGGTGATCGCGGTCGTCACCTGGGCGGGCTGGTGGATTTTCGCCGGCGATTTTCCGGCGGCGCTGGTAAACGCCGTCGCGGTGCTGGTGATCGCCTGTCCGTGCGCGCTCGGTCTCGCGACACCGACCGCGATCATGGTCGGCACCGGTCGCGGCGCCCGCTCGGGAATACTCATCAGGAACGCAGCCGCGCTCGAGCGCGCCGGCAGCATCGATCTGCTCGTCGTCGACAAGACCGGAACGCTGACCACCGGCCGGCCGGAGGTCACCGAGGTGGTTGCGTTCGGAGCGCGCAGCGAAGCCGAAGTCCTGCGCGTCGCGGCCGCGGTCGAACAGGGCTCCGAACATCCGCTCGCGCGCGCGATCCTCGCCGCAGCGGCCGCGCATCAGATCACCCCGCCGCCGCTCTCGGACTTCGCCGCCGTCGCCGGCAAAGGCGCGCGCGCAACCATCGACGCTCAAACGGTGCTGCTCGGCTCGCCGCTGTTCCTGCGCGAGAATGACATCGTGCTCGATGGCGCCCAGGTCGAGGCGCTGCAATCGCAAGGCAAAACCGTGATCGCGATCGCGCGCGAAAGCGCCGCGATCGGCCTGATCGCGATTGCCGACCGGCTGCGGCCCACCTCGCATGCCGCGGTGGCGGCGATACGCGGGCTCGGCATCGAGGTGCTGATGCTCACCGGCGACAATGCGGCGACGGCGCGCGCGATCGCCGCGCAGGCCGGCATTGAACGCTCGCTTGCGGAAGTGCTGCCGCAGCACAAGGCCGCTGCCGTGCAGAAACTCCGCGCCGAAGGCCGCACCGTCGGCATGGCAGGCGACGGCATCAACGATGCGCCCGCACTCGCCGCGGCTGACGTCGGTTTCGCCGTTGCCAGCGGCTCCGATGTCGCCATTCACGCGGCAGACGTCACGCTGATGCGCAGCGACCTGATGAGCGTAGCCGACGCGGTGGAACTCTCACGCAGCACGCTCAGCAAGATCCGCCAGAACCTGTTCTTTGCGTTTGTCTACAACGTGCTTGGCATCCCGCTCGCAGCGTTCGGCATGCTGAATCCGGTGATCGCCGGGGCAGCGATGGCACTGAGTTCCGTATCCGTCGTCAGCAACTCGCTGTTACTGCGCCGGTGGAAACCGGCAAAATCGTGAGACGGGAAGCGTTAAAAGGAGAAGCCATGGAAACCACTGTAGTGAAAATCACCGGCATGACCTGCATGGGCTGCGTCGCGAGCGTGAAGAAAGTGCTGACGGCGCTCGATGGCGTGCAAAGTGTCGATGTTGTCCTCGAAAAGGCACAAGCAACGATCGTCTACGACG
>Ga0102851_10001776_pt1 | contig 12639 bp, 9 predicted proteins | sample Mud3Dept3metaG_FD_79558 | JGI IMG/M metagenome (GOLD analysis project Ga0102851, IMG submission 79558) | Freshwater wetland microbial communities from Ohio, USA, analyzing the effect of biotic and abiotic controls - Mud 3 Core 4 Depth 3... | ecosystem: Environmental > Aquatic > Freshwater >... | reverse complement strand
TATAATCGATTTCCTGAGAGGCGTGGTGCCCTTTGATGCGCTCGAGCCCAAGGCGGTCGAGAATATCGCCCGGACCCTCGCACGGGTCCGCTTTCAGCCTGGGTCGATCATTATCAGGCAAGGGGAACCGGGAAGTCATTTCCACGTTGTGCAAAGTGGACTCGTGAAAGTCTATCTCCATGAGGACGAGAAGGAAACTATCCTTGGATTCCTGGGTGAGGGTGACTGCTTCGGGGAAATGGCCCTTGTAAACAGGGAGCCCACCGCCGCCAGTGTTGAGGCAGTGGAGGAAACGATCTGTCTCGTCCAGCAGCAAGAGGACTTCACCAGAATGATCCAGACTCATCCTGTCTTTTACCAGTTTTTCAGCCAGCTCCTGACACGCAGGATGAAGTCTGTCTACAGGGAGTGTCTCTGTGAAAATCCGGGTGTCGGACAGATAGAGCCGTTCCTTTTCAGAAAACAGGTGGCGGAGATAGTTTCTTCCGGCGAAACGGCGTGTGAAGAAGATATCACCATCAGGGCGGCGGCTGCGCGCATCGTGGAAAGCGGTCGCGCGATGACCGTGGTTGATGCCGAAGGGCACCCGAAAGGGGTTGTCGGGTTGAACGAGGTGGTGGAAGGAGTGATTCTCGGCAAAGCAGATCCTGGCCAGCAGGTCGGGACCATAATGAAGAGAGACTTCGGCTCGATTTCAGCTCAGAGTTATTTCTTTGACGCTCTCTACCAGATGATCAGACAGAAGTCGGATAGACTCGTGGTACTTGAAGGCGACAAGGTATGCGGGCTGCTCTCCGGTGCTGACCTCCTCAAGTTCAGAGGGCTGGAGATGCTCTCGCTCTTGAGAAACATTGACTCCGCCGGTAACCCACTTCAGCTCAATCAGTGCAGGGCCGAAGTGGAGAAGGTTCTCAGGGGCCTGATGAGAGATGGGGCACTCGCGTCGCAGGCATGCAGGATCGTGAGTGAATTGAACGACAGGATCGTCCGAAGGGTCATCGAGCTCGCCGAAGTATCATGCGGATCTCCGCCGGTTGCCTATGCGTGGCTCGGTCTGGGAAGCGAGGGCAGGAAGGAACAGACCCTTGTGACCGACCAGGATAACGCCCTTATCTATGCGAGCGGCTCCACGAGCGGCACATCGAGTGTGGCGGACGCCTATTTCGAGAAGTTCGCGAACATGGTGGTGGAGGGTCTGGCTGAAGCCGGATTTCCCCAGTGCAAGGGGCTGGTGACAGCCAATTACGAGAAGTTCCGGGGTAACCTGAGCACCTGGAAGAAGCGCACGGACAAATGGTTTTCGGCACCAGACCTTATAGAGAAGGACGTAATGGATGCGCAGGTGTTCCTCGACTTCCGGACAAACGCAGGTGAGCGCAGGCTGGGCGACGAGCTGCGCAGGCATGTTGCGGGACTCGTACGGGAGTACCCCGGATTTGTGGGTATGCTCGCTGAGGAGGTTGTCGACGTGCCTGTGCCGCTCGGCTTCTTCAAAAATTTCCTGGTTGAAAAGAACGGGGAGCACAAGAACGGCCTCAATATCAAAACGTTCGGCCTCGTGCCCCTGGTCACCTGTGTCAAGCTCCTGGCCTGGAAGGAAAACGTCGCTGATACGAATACCCTGCAGAGGACTTCGGCCCTCGTGCGAAAGGGAACGTTCAAGAGGGATGCCGCAGAGTTCATCGAGCAGGCATTTGAAACCTTTCTGACGTTGAAGATCAGAAATAACCTGGCAGACTGGGAGCAGGGCAGGGAGCCTAGCAATTACCTTGAACCTGCGTCGCTTTCCACGCGACAGAAGCAGTTGCTCAAAGAAGCCTTTCTCGCAGTGTCCGACCTGCAGAAGCTGACAAAAGGGATTCTTGGCATCGGCCTCCAGACGCTGAGGGGTTGAGTTCTCTTTTTCCTTGACGGAAAAGACCATCTGGTATACCATGCGGAATACTCTTTTGTTCGAGCCTTTCAAAGTCTAAACTGTCGAGGAGGAATAACAGCATGGAGCCAATAGGAATACCAAGAGGAGCGGCCATCGCCATCGATGACTTTGTCGATAATTGTGCTGAGATCAAAGCAGGCCAGGAAGTGGTCCTCGCCGCGCACATAGACGGGTTGTACGGTGGAGACAACCTGGTCGATCCGCAGGCGATCGCCTGGCTTCAGGCGGCGATTCAAAGTCGTGGAGCAAACGCATCGATCCTGTGGATAGATGAGCCTGCCAGGATGCATGGCTGGCGTGTTCCACCCGTGTTTATGGCTGCGCTCAAAGCGAGCAATGTGTTCGTCAATTACTCGTTTGACCTGACCATCGAAGAGCTCAAGACGATACAGGAGGCGGCGACCGAGCATAACGTGGTCCTGTGCCGGAATTTCGCGACGACACCTGGCCTGCTCAATAGCCCATGGGTGCAGACACCGTACGAGCTCGTCTCTGAAATCCGTTACCAGGCGTGTGTCCCGTTTGGGTCGGGCAACCTGCCGTTCCAGATTTTCGATGACAGGGGCACCAATATAGAGGGTATCATTCTGCCGCCCAACCATCCGCGGTTCCCGACGTACACACGGCGGCGGAACGAGGGGCCGGGGTATCGCCCGTTTCCCGAGTGGGTCTTTCCTCCTATCAACATCAAGGACACATCCGGAACCGTTGTCTTTGACCGCATGCTCAGTTGGTGGTCCAGATATATCGGAATCCCGCCTGTCTTCAAGAGCCCGATCACTTTGACCATTGAGAAGAACCGCATCACGAAAATCGAAGGGGGAGAGGAGGCGCATGCCCTGGAAAGCTTCCTCAAATCGATGGAGCCTAAACTGGGTGACTCCGTCTATAACTTCCCCGAGATTCACTCCGGTGTCCATCCTTGCGCAGTGGTCCCCCCGCAGCAATGCGATAATCCGCTGATACGCCGCCTGGTTGACCACTCCGAGGCCTGCAACATCCATGTGCACATCGGCGCACCCTGGCCAAGGCCGGAATACAACTACTGGCTCCATATCACTGGGGACCTGAGGACGGCAACATGGAAGGTGGGTGATCAGTTGGTGCATGACCGGGGGCATCTGACCGCACTTGATCATCCGAAGGTAAAGGCTGTAGCAGAGAAATACCCGGACCGGCCGGGACTGACCCCCTGGCCAAGAAACTACTGAGGAGCGTGAATCAAGGAAAGGAGAAGCATAATGATCAGCCTGGAAGGCATGTACGACCTTCACATCCACCCCGCACCTTCGATCCAGCGCAGGAGATTCACCGCCATTGAGGCGGTGAAGTTCGCAAGCGCAGAGAGGATGGCTGGTGTTGTGTTTCTCGATCACACATACAATACAACCACGATGGCTGAAACGGTAAATGAACTCGGTCTTCACACCAGGGCGTATGGCACGATCATGCTGAACGAGGCTGTGGGAGGAGTAAGCCCGTCAGTCGTTGAGATTGCACTTGCCTTGGGCACGAGACACATCCAGCTACCCACATACAGTGCAAAGGCGCACCAGGACGCATACGGAGACGACCAGAAGATCTTTCCATATAAGAAACGGATAAAACCCATCTACATCCTGGACGGGCGAGGCCGTTTGACGCCTGAGGTGGAGGAGATCATGGAGCTCATGAAGGGCGCCAACGCATTTCTGGCTTCCGGCCACATCTCTCCTGCAGAGGTTGGGGTGCTGGCGAAACGCTCCAGGGAGGTCGGCGTACGGTTCATGGCCTGCAGCGTTTCAACCGATATGCCCGGCTATCCACTCGAAGCTCAAAAGAAGTGGACCGACGATGGTGCCTTCATGGAACATTGCTACCTGGCGGTGAGTGATGTGCCTCACGTGAAAACACCCATTGCCACAATAGTGGAACAGATCAGAACCGTGGGCGCCGATCAATGCGTGCTCTGTACGGACGCTGGAAATCTCAAGATCCCTGATAACGTGACGGCAATGAGGGAGTTTGTCCGTCTCTTGCTCGAAGCAGGGCTTACTGATAAGGAAATTGACGGTATGACCAGGAGAAACCCCGCTATTCTGCTGGGCGTCTCCTGACATACAACACGAATGCGGCAGATGAAGCGTGTTACGACCGAAGTAGAGAATGCGACGCCTTCGGAGGGCCAGCGGGATGCAAGCGCCTGGGTCAGGGTGTACGAGTTTCTCAAGGAAGGCATTATCAACGGAACATACGGCCCAGGAGAAAAGCTCAACGAGCGGGAGATTGCCACGTTGGCCAACGTGAGCCGAACGCCGACGCGCGAAGCGCTGAGGGCGCTGGAGCACGAGGGCTTGGTGAGCACTATTGCGAAGCGGGGTGTCTTCGTAAAGAAGTATTCACTCGAGGAACTGGATGTTCTGCACAGAATGCTCCTTCGACTGGAAAGCCTCGCCGTAGAAATGGCCGTTCCAAGGTTGACGAAAAACGACCTCGCTGATCTTCAAAGGATGACAAACCGTATGAAGTCGCTTGCAGTAGGACGGAAATACCGCGAGTATCTCACCCTCAATTTTGAGTTCCACCTCTTTTTTGCGAGAAAGTCCCGCAGTAAGGAATTACTGGATGCCATTTCGCAACTGCGAAAGAGGATCTTCAGGTTCTACCACGCGCACGTGACGCTGGCCCACAATCCAAAACAGTATGTGGAGGACCACCAGGAAATCATTGATGCGCTGACAGGGAAGATCGACAAGAAACCGGCGAGGTTGATCGAAACCCATATCGACCGGGCGAGAACCTCGTTCATGGCCTTCTACAAGGATTTCGGGCCATGAACAGGAAACCTCGATCCAAAGAAATACGAACACGATTTAGCGCGCAATACTGGAGTGATTAATCGAAAAAAGGGGGGTGTATGAAATCGGCAAAGCTAAGAATTCTTGTTTTGGTCGTTGTCACTGTGTTCTTCTTCACGTTCTGGAACGGCCCTGCCTGTAGCCAGGAAAAGAAGTATCCCACCAAACCGATTGAAATGATCATTCATATGACCCCCGGGGGACCCACCGATGTCTGGACAAGGATTGTTCTTAATGACCTCATGAAAGAGTTGGGAGCCTCGATCCAGATTCAGTACAAACCAGGAGCGGGTGGAATAATAGGGGCCTCTTTTGTCGCGAGCCAAAAACCCGATGGATACACCCTGCTTTCCGGGACGATCAGTTCCCTCGTCTCCGCTCCTTTCTTTGAAAAAGAGGCTGCCTACGACGTGCACAAGGATTTTACGCCGATTGCAGCGTGCGTCGTTGCCCCGAACGTATTACTGAGCCACACCTCCACAAACCTGACGTCACTGGATTTAGTGCTCAAGCTTGCCAGGGAAAAACCGGGGGCTCTGACCGCGTCAACACCCGGGGTCGGCACAACGGCTCATCTCGTGCTTGAGGTCCTCAAGATGTATGGTGTGACCATCACTGCCGTGCCAGCCAAAGGCGGTGCCCCGGCCGTTACGGCCGTTCTGGGGAAGCATGTCGATTTATCGACTGCCATGTATAGCGCTGCTGTTCCCCACTTGAAGAGCGGGGCGTTGAGGGCTCTGGCTGCAACGGACAGGGTGGAACAGGAGCCCGGTGTCCCGACGTATAAGGAAAAAGGGTTCCCTGAGTGTGCCGGCCTTGGCTCCTGGCAGGGTTTTCTCGGCCCGGCGAATCTTCCCAAACCGATCGTGGAGCAGATTGCCAGCGCTACACGAAAGGTTGTGCAGATGCCATCCGTGAAGAAGGCCCTGGTCGATGCAGGTTTTACCGTGGAGTATATGGGCCCGGACGAATTGAAGCAGAAAATTTCAACCGACTACGTGTCGGTAGACAAGATAGTCAAAGCCGCCGGCCTGGGCAAGTACAGCAAGTAATGTGAAGCAGAGGGAGAGCACTGCATGAAAATCAAAGACCTCCGAACGGTCATGGTGGATCTGCCTGGCACCACGTGGATCATCAAGCCGGAGATACGTACATTTGGATGCCTGCTCGTATTCCTTGACACGGACGAAGGGGTGACCGGCGAGAGTTTTCTCTGGGTGTTCGGCACCCAGCGTCTTCCCATGCTCAACAGCATGGTGCTGAGTCTGAAGCCGGACGTGCTTGGCGAGGACCCGCAGCTCACCGAGAGGATATGGCGAAAACTCTGGTCGGAGTTCCGGTTCTTCGGGGTAGAAGGCATGTCCATGTTTGCCCTCTCCGTTATCGACAGGGCATGCTGGGATGGGAGAGGGAAGGCGGCGGGAAAGCCGGTTTATAAACTGTTGGGAGGGGACCGGGAAGAAGTCCCGACGTATGCCGGTGGATTTCGCCTTCCACAAACCATTGACGAGTTGGTGAGGGACGCACGGGCCGCTGTAGGCCAGGGGTACCGGGCCCTGAAGATGCGCATCGGTAAACCCACTGTTGAAGAAGACGTGGAGCGTGTGCAGGCGGTACGCGAGGCTGTCGGGCCAAACTTTGGCCTCATGGTCGATGCCAACCAGCGCTTCACGGTTGAGCACGCCATCCGCCTTGGACGGCGATTCGAGGAACTGGACGTCACCTGGTTTGAGGAGCCGGTCCCGGCGTGGGACCTGGAGGGCTCGGCTCGGGTGGCAGCCGCTCTCGACCTGCCTGTTGCCAGTGGAGAGAACGCGTATGCGCGCTACGGTTTTCGCCGCATGATGGAGAATAAGGCGGCAGACATACTGATGCCCGACCTGATACGCGTGGGCGGCATTACGGAACTTCTGAAGGTGGCCCACATGGCGGAGGCGTTCGATCTACACGTGACCCCACATCTATTTCCTGAGGAGAGCATGCACGTTGTTGCGAGCGTGACCAACGCCACGTACGTGGAGAACATGGACTGGTTTTCTCCCCTTTACAAAGAGAGGATAGAGCTGAGAAACGGGATGATCGTGCTGCCCCAGCGGCCCGGATTTGGTTTCACCTTCGACCCTGAGGTCATGGAACGCCACAGGTTCGAGGAGAAATAGCGGGAAGAAAAAAGCGTTGACAAGGGTCCGGACGATGTATGAACATTGAGTCTGGCTTGAGCCGGGCTAGCTGCCTGCACAAAGGTTTCTTCGGCGCACGCAGCCATTACGAAAGCGAAGGAGGGAAACGATATGGAAGAGAAAAGAATGAGCATGCTCACCATACTTGTCATGGGGGTATGCGTCGTCACCCTTTGCTGCATCGGCTTCCTGAGCGGGACTGCTCATGCTCAGGCAAAATATCCCACGAAGCCGATTGAGGTTATTATCAATTATCCGCCCGGAGGACCGACCGATATTCCTGCCAGGCTTATAACGGCGGAGCTTGCCAAGGAACTCGGCACCCAGATCACGATGCAGTACAAGCCCGGGGCAGGCGGCATGATAGGAGGGGCGTTTGTCTCGACCGCGAAGCCGGATGGATACACGCTCCTTTTTACCTCAATCAGCTCGATTATTTCAGCCCCGTTTCTCGAAAAGGAAACGGCTCCGTACGATCCACTCAAAGACCTCACCCCAATCTCATCGGCTGTGGTCATCCCCAACGTTTTGACGACGCACATGTCCACTCCACTAACATCGATCGACGTTGTGCTCAAGGCCGCCAAGGAGAAGCAGGGCACGCTGACCTGCGCAACTCCCGGCGCTGGCACAACAGCACATCTGGTGTTGGAGGTATTCAAGATGCACGGTATCAATATCATCGCCGTTCCCACCAAGGGAGGTGGACCTGCAGCCACCTCTGCGCTGGGGAAACACACGGATATGGGCATTCATCTTTACTCGGCAGCCATCCCTCATGTGAAGAGCGCAAGCTTGAGATTGCTCGCTACCACCGACAAGATGGCGCAGGAGTCCAAGGTGCCGACGTTTAAAGAGAAGGGCTTTCCGGAGGCTTCCGGTCTGGGTTCAATGATGGGGTTTCTGGGACCGGCAAATCTACCGAAGGCCATTGTAGACCAGTTGGCGGTGGCTACCAGCAAGGTTGTGCAGATGCCGGCGGTCAAGAAGGCCCTCGAAGACGCAGGATACACGGTCGACCTTCGGGGACCTGATGAGCTCGCAAAGAAGAATGCGGAAGACCACAAATACGTGGACGTGATAGCGAAGGCTGCCGGCCTGGGCAAGTATGGCAAGTAGCGTGACAGACCGGAGGAAAAAGCGTTGACAAGGCACGGCCGATGTATGAGAACATTGATGCTGATTCAAAGGCCAGGGGGAGGATCACGGTACGCGTTGATTAGAGGCACGTGGCGATTTCAGTCCCGTGGGGACTAAAAACATAGAGGAGGGAACGGAGATGAAATCAGGAAAACTCAGATCAGTGGCCATAGGGGTGATAGCTGCATCGTTGTGTTGTATGGGCTGCCTGAGCGGCACTGCCGAGGCTCAGGTAAAGTACCCTACCAAACCCATCGAGCTGGTCAATACCTTTCCGCCCGGAGGTCCGACCGATATCCCGGCCAGGATCGTAATCACGGAGCTTTCAAAGGAGCTCGGCACCCAGATCACGATGCAGTACAAGCCCGGGGCAGGCGGCATGATAGGAGCGGCGTACGTCTCGACCGCGAAGCCGGATGGCTATACGCTTGTCTGGTCATCCAGCAGCACCATCTCCGCTCCGTTACTTGAAAAAGAGGCTGCAGCTTACGATCCGCTGAAGGATTTCACTACAATCGCAACCGCCGTGGTGATCGCCAACGTATTGACGACAAACGCGTCGAGCGCGTTAACGTCCATGGACGTCATGCTGAAAGTGGCCAAAGAGAAGCCAGGATCACTTACGTGCGCTACGCCCGGAGTCGGCACAACCCCGCACTTCGTGCTCGAGGTCTTCAGGATGCATGGGATCAATGTCATTGCTGTTCCCACGAAAGGTGGCGCTGCTGCTGCCACATCCGCCCTTGGAAAGCATACGGACATGGGTATCCATCTGTACTCGGCAGCCATCCCTCATGTGAAGAGCGGAGGATTACGTCTTTTGGCCACTACCGACAAGATGGTGCAGGAGCCCAATGTCCCGATGCTCAAGGAAAAAGGGTTTCCTGAGACTTCCGGTCTCGGCTCCTTAATGGGGCTCATGGGCCCGGCGGGTCTTCCGAAGCCCATCGTGGACCAGATAGCCGCTGCCGTCAGGAAGGTCACCCAGATGCCATCCGTCAGAAAGGCACTGGAGGATGCCGGATACACGATCGACTACCGCGGACCCGAGGAGATGGCAAAGAAGCATGCCGAGGATTACAAGATTGTAGATGCACTGGCTAAATCCGCTGGACTGGGCAAGTACGCCAAGTAGATTCCCACCGGCAAGCCCGCGGTACTTACAGCACGCGTCGGCGCAAACAGCGCGTGCATTCACCCACGCTTGAAAGCGTGGTCCTCTGCTGGCTCGCGGTCTGTGAGGAATCTATCTAGCGAGCACCGCGAGCCGGGTACCCGCTTGCGGGTGTGGGGGGCTCCAGCGGCTCTGCCGCGGGAGGGGGCGACGCAAGCCCCAACTATAGATCACGATCTCCTGGCAGGCGGGGTCGTTTCGGCTCTGCCTGCCGCGTACGTCCGGAGGAGCTTTGTACAAAAAATATCCGGCACTCTTCCTTCTGTTCTTCTCGATCTATGTCTCTGTGGTGAGCTGGCGACTGGGCCTGGGCTCTCTGCACAAACCCGGATCCGGTTTCATGCCGTTCTGGTCAGCGGTCCTCATTGCCATTCTTGCGATAATTCTTCTTGTTCAGGAAATCCGTTCTGCAAGGACTGCCGCCCAAGAAGAAAGAGGGGAAAAACCCAACTGGAAATCGATCGGGCTCACGCTTCTCTTTTTCCTCGCGTACATCCTGTCGTTGGAATATATCGGCTTTGTGGTGGGGACCATGTTATTCACCGCTATGATTCTCAGAGTCATTGAGAAAAAAAGGTGGTTCCTGTCTGCCTGGGTTTCCGTGGCCATGGCCTTTGCCTGCTATTATATCTTCAAGGTCTGGCTTCAGGCTGAGCTCCCCAGGGGACTCATCGGGTTTTAGGAGGCGTACGTTTGGAAAGCGTTCAGGGTCTTTTGAGCGGGTTTTCTGTTGCTCTTTCGCTGACAAATATCCTTTACTGTTTCTGCGGATGCCTTCTGGGCACACTGGTAGGGGTCCTTCCGGGGCTCGGGCCCGCAGCCGCCATTGCTCTCCTGTTTCCCACGGCCATGCACATCGATCCGGTCGGCGCCGTCATCATGCTTGCAGGGATCTATTACGGGGCGCAGTATGGCGGATCGACCACGTCTATACTGCTGAACATACCCGGAGAAGCCACCTCAGTTGTCACCTGCATGGACGGGTACCAGATGGCCCGGAAGGGAAGAGCAGGGGCTGCGCTGGGCATGTCCGCGTTTGGCTCCTTTATCGCCGGTACGATCGCAACCCTTGGGTTAGTTTTTTTTGCCCCTCTACTTGCCAATGTGGCGCTGAAATTCGGCCCTCCCGAATTCTTCTCCCTGACGGTGATGTGTATGACCATGGTGACCTACCTGAGCAGAGGGTCATTCATCAAGGGTTTGATGATGGTACCGCTGGGATTGATTCTCGCTTCGGTGGGTATGGACCCGCACACGGGGACGTTTCGATTTGCGTACGGCACGCTGACATTACGAGATGGGCTGGGGATCGTACCGATTGTCATGGGGCTCTTTGGGATATCGGAGGTGTTGCTTAATGTGGGAACCCCTGTGCATCGGACGTTCCTTAAGACCAGAATTAAAGGACTCTTCCCAACGCTGCGCGACTGGAAGGCCTCAAAGTGGCCGATCCTGAGGGGAACACTGCTCGGGTTCGGTGCGGGGGTGTTACCAGGACTGGGTCTTGCCTCGACATTTATCTCCTACGGGGTAGAAAAGAGGGTCTCCAAGCATCCGGAAGATTTCGGGACAGGGATCATAGAAGGCGTGGCAGCGCCCGAAGCCTGCAATAATGCGGCATCGCAGGCGAGCTTCATCCCCATGCTGAGCCTCGGCATCCCTACGAATGTGATCATGGCGATGATGCTGGGTGCCCTCATGGTGTACGGCATCACGCCGGGACCACTGCTGCTCAAGGAACATCCGAACCTTTTCTGGGGGCTTATTTCAAGCATGTACATCGGCAACTGCATGCTGCTTGTTCTCAACCTGCCCCTGATCCCGCTCTGGGTACAGATCCTGAAGATCCCATACTCGTACCTGTTCCCGTCGATCCTTCTCTTCTGCGTTATCGGTTCCTACACGCTCAACAACAACATAGGTGATGTCATCGTCATGTTTGTCTTTGGAGTGGTCGGCTATCTCATGAAGCGCTTTGACTTCGAGGCGGCCCCTTTGGTACTGGCTTTGATTCTGGGTCCCCTGCTAGAAGACAATCTGCGCCAGGCGCTGCTCATTTCGAGGGGCAGCTTCATGGTCTTCGTTACAAGGCCGATCTCGGGTGCTTTCATTATCGTTTCGGTGGCCATTCTCGTTTCCTCGATTCTGCGGCTCAGGCCGAAAGTTGAAGTGGAGGAAGTGACCTGACGTTAGTAATGCAGGCCGGGTCCGCGAAGAGTCGGCAAGTAGTATTAGAAGGAGGGATTATGGGAGACACATATAAGGGAAAGCTTTTGCGGCTCAACCTTACGGACCAACGTGCACAGGAAGAGGAAGTGCCCCTGGATGTTGTCAGGGATTTCATTGGAGGGGCAGGCACTGGGATCAAGTATCTCTTTGACGAAGTGCGGGCAGGCGCTGACCCGTTAGGCCCTGAGAACAAGCTCATGTTCTCTGTGGGGCCGTTCACAGGCACTCCCATCCCGTGCGCAAGCCGCATGTCCGTGCTCGGGAAGTCGCCTCTGACGAATGCTGTCGGCCTGAGTCTGACTGGTGGATACTTCCCTGTGGAGATGAAGAAGGCAGGGTACGATCTCCTTCTTATCGAAGGCAAGGCAGACAAGCCCTCGTATGTTGTGATCAAGGATGGGGAGGTACGTTTTCGAAGTGCTGCAAAAGTGTGGGGTACACAGACCACTGATTGCCAGCAGATCATAAAGGATGACCTGCACGATCAGAACTTTCGCATTGCGTGCATCGGACCGGCCGGCGAGAACCTGTGCAGGATAGCATGCGTCATAAATGAGCGGAGGGCAGCAGGCCGCAAGGGTCTCGGCGCTATCATGGGCTCCAAGAATTTGAAGGCGGTGGCGATCAGAGGCTCAGGGACTGCCTTTATCGCTTCGAAAGAGCGGCTGCATAGCGCCATGAGTGACATGGTGAAGGCGATGAAGGCGAGCCCGGTACTCTTTCCTGTTTTTGCAAAATATGGCACGTCCCGCGGGGTGAACAACCATTCGTCAAAAGGTATCTTCCCGGCAAAGAACTGGACGGCGACCGGTGAGTTCGCGCCTGTCGACAAGGTTGGTATGGAGGCGCGGCAGAGCCACAAGATCGGCCAGACCAGATGTGCAGGTTGTCCTGTGAGTTGCGGACAGCTCACCATCGCAAAATCGGGCCGGTACGCTGGCATACTGTCGGAGGGACCCGAATATGAGACAATATACTCATGCGGCGGCCAGACCGGGGTCGACAACCTGGACAGCATCATTGCAGCCGATCGACTATCCGATGAGCTAGGGCTCGACACCATGTCAGCAGGCGTGGCCATCGGTTTCGCCATGGAACTGTTCGAGAGAGGCATACTGACAACACGCGACACGGACGGGCTGG
>Ga0102851_10001775_pt1 | contig 12644 bp, 10 predicted proteins | sample Mud3Dept3metaG_FD_79558 | JGI IMG/M metagenome (GOLD analysis project Ga0102851, IMG submission 79558) | Freshwater wetland microbial communities from Ohio, USA, analyzing the effect of biotic and abiotic controls - Mud 3 Core 4 Depth 3... | ecosystem: Environmental > Aquatic > Freshwater >... | reverse complement strand
GCAGGCTGGATGGTAGCAGCAGATGGAGAACTTTCAAAATTAAATATGTTGGCACTCGGAGGTTCAGTAGGAACAGACGGTTTGCTGGAAGGAGAAATAATTCTTGTAGATTCTGTTGAGCAACTTGCAATAATCGGGCTTGAAAAAATAAAAGGAAAAATTGTTTTCTTTAATAAACCGTTTGATCAGAATTACATTCACACTTTCAAAGCTTATGGAGCGTGTATTGATCAGCGTTGGGGCGGTGCATCTGCTGCGGCAAAGTTTGAGGCAAAGGCAATTATCATTCGTTCGCTTGCATCTTCGACAGATGAGCATGCGCATACAGGATCAATGCATTATGAAACCGGTGTTGCACAAATTCCCGCTGCGGCAATTAGTACTGTTGATTCTGACCGTTTAGTGGAATGGCTAAAAAGAGGAAAAGTAATGGTGAAAATGGAAATGGATTGTCGTTATTATGCCGATGAAATTTCGTACAACGTTATTGCGGAAATGATGGGTAACGAAGATGACAAAATCATAACCTTTGGCGGACATTTGGATACGTGGGATGTTGGCGAAGGCGCGCACGATGACGGTGCCGGAATTGTTCACGCCATTGAAGCAATGCGTATCCTGAAAAAATTAAATTACAATTCAAATCACACACTTCGTTGCGTACTTTTTATGAACGAAGAAAACGGAAATTTCGGTGGAAAAAATTACGCCGAAATTGCCAGCGAAAATAAAGAAAAACACATCTGCGCAATAGAAAGCGACCGCGGCGGATTTTTACCAATTGGTTTTGATATTGTTGGCAGTCCCGCGCAAGTTGAAATGGTTCGCAGTTTTCAAAAATTACTTTACGGTTTTGAACTTTATAAATTTGATCCGGGATATGGTGGCGTTGATATCCGCCCGCTACTTGACCATTATCCTGAAATGATTCAAATGGGTTTAGTAATTAATTCGCAGCGCTATTTTGATTATCACCACGCAGAGACCGATGTTTTTGAAAGTGTAAATGAACGTGAGTTGGAGTTGGGATCTGCTGCGCTGGCGGCTATGATTTATTTGATGGATAAGACTTTGTAGGGGGGCTGGATTATCATATTAACGTGTTACAAATATTATTTTATGAAAAACATTTTCATTGTATTTCTTCTAACGATTACTTCGCTAAGTTTTGGGCAGAAAACCAAAACTCTTGGAATGAGAGGTTCGAAGTATTATGAAATCTATGATGTTTTAAAAAAAGGTAAAGACATTAAGCACGGAACGTATAAAAAGTATCGAAATGATGATGTGTTAATCGAAAAAGGAACATACAGTTATGGACAAAAGGTTGGAACATGGTCATATTATGGTTGGAAAGGAGAATTATGCGAACAATATAATTATGAAAAGTCAAAAATAACATTCTATAGTCCTGAGGCGGATACAACGACTACCATTATTCGTATCAACGGAGTTTTACAAAGAGTTAGATTAGAATGGCCTCCGGAATGTCTCGATGAAAATGAAAGGATAAAATTTATTCGGGAGAATGTCATCTATCCATTGGAATCCAGGGAGCGCGGAGAATCCGGCGTTGTTTATATTTCATTTTTTCTTACGAAGGAAGGAACTTCAGAGGATTATATTATTTCAAAGGGTGCCTTCCCTCTTTTGGACGAAGAAGCATTACGCGTCGTTAAGTTAGTGCCGATTAATTGGAACCCGGCAAAGCATAATGGCGAAGCAGTTGATGTTTTTATCACAATGCCAATTAACTTCAGAATAGAGTGAAAAACATTGGCTAACATTTGCTAAAAAAATCCGCAAGTTTGAAAAATATTCATTTGAAAAGACCAATTTTTCTTATCCTCTGTTTTATCATGGTTTCTTCATGTTCAAATGCCGACGAAAAATCAAATCAAGACGAAAAAAAATATGAGAACTTTTGCGGTACAAGTTCTTTACCTGAAAATAAGATTTGGAATATTGACTGTTCCGGTCGTATAATTTTCGATCAGAATTGTGCTTCGTGTCACGCAAAATCAGACAAAGATATGACAGGACCATCTGTAGTTTATTCGCCGTTTTCGTTGGACTCAGCATTATATAGTCAATTACTTTTCTTTGACCCTAATGAAAAATTAAGTCATTCAACTGACTATCTGGAAATTCAAGAAAGATTTAAGCAGGGGTATCATTTGAAGCATAAATTTAACTTGGCTGATTCATCAAAAAACCAGTTAAAAATATTTTTGGACAGTATAAATATCGTTTATCAGTATTACTATTTAGATTAAGAATAGGTAATTATTCTCTAACATGATATCCAAAACAATCATAACCGTAATTTTCCTTTTATCGCTAACAGCCAAAGCCTCCAAATCCCAAGGCTACAATTACTCATGGAAAGAACCTGCGCCCTATCGACTAAGTTGGTATTTATGCGCTTATGAATCTATTGTTGACGCAAGTATTTCAAAAATTGGAGAGTACGACTTTGAAATTGTGATCCATGATTATATCAAAGGCGAACAAAAATTAATAGATAAATTAAGAATACATTGGAAATCTTCGCATGAAAATCAATTAAAAAAAATGAATGCCTTATGCTTAGAAAAAAATGCAAGATATATTTTTATTCTTGGTGCAGCCAATACCAAATCTCGAAGGCGTCACTCACTTCAATCCCGCTGGCAACGATACATCGTTAAGAACGACAGTCTCTTCCTCCATTATGAAATCTTACGAAAAATTAAATTTTCTGAGGATATTAATATTATGCAGGAAAACACATTCAACGATCCTGCAAGCGAGTACGGATATAAAATATCGTTAGCGGATTTCAAAAATTTAGTCGCCTCAATTAATAATTCTTATGACTTTACAGAGTACAATTGTTTCTTAAAAAATTCAGACACGACTTTTGTTTATAATAATTTCGAACAAGGAATAATTACTGATCTCGACTCTATGTGGCGTGTTCATAAATGCTCCACAGATGGATCGTATTGGCGCGTGCATGACTACACCGGGTGGCGGATAAAAAAATAACGGTCCAAACTATTTAACGTTCGATTTTAGCTAACCTACAACCAATAAATCAATAATTTTTCCTATCTTTAAAAAGTAAAAAGTCGCAAAAATGTCTTCGATATTTTAGAAAATGAAAAAGAAAAATAAATCAAAAGACTTAGAAATTTTTGTTGATCCAACGCCATTGACAAAAAAAGAAGAAGTTGCGCTTAGCAAGTTTATTAAAGAGCTAAAAAGCAAAGCTAAATCGAAGAAGAAATTCGCAGCATAAATTTTCGTAACGTTATTATATGTTACCCAAAGCAATTCTAACAACTATAATTCTTCTAGGTTTAACAGCCCCCAGCCTCAGCAAACGAAGCCTACCACGGCACATGGAAATGGAACGAAGAATTACCATCCGGAATTCAAATTGACACTAATCTTTACATTGATCAATTTGAACATACCAATTATAATTATTTGTGATTTGGATTTTTTTTTGCATTTATTTCCTTCTACTGCCAAGCTCCCAAAATAGCTCCCATCATCGTCAAAAACGTAACCTGGTATCCTGCGTCAATTGCCCAAAGCAAAACAGATTTGCGTTGATATAAATAATTAATCGCGGTTGAAGTTGCTACGAAACAAATTCCGATAAATAATCCATGTAACATTCCTCCATACCAGTCAATCATTCCGGGTGCATGGCCTTGCACAATCAGTGCCATTCCCGTCCCCATAATGGCCGTTAAAACAAGGCACGTTCCAAAAACTTTTGCCAGGTTAACACCAACTTTCATATCTTCTGTCATTCCAACTTCACGCTGCCAGGTTTTACTGAACAAGAGACTATACCATAAGGCACCCAAAGCGAAGCTCGCTAATGTCGCAACCAGAACTGCCAACCAATTAATTGTAGAGAAATCCATAAATAAAATTTAAGCTAATTAAAATACGACATAACGACGAGTTAAGTTTCATCATCAATGATCCCTGCCTGACTGCATCACGCAGGCTGGTCTTTCACTCTTCCTACTTGTCCGTCATCAAGCATCACCTTTATTCCGTGCGGATGAGTTGCACTATTTGTCAAAATTCGTTTTACAATTCCTTCGGTTAATTTTCCGGATTGCTGATCCTTTTTGAGAACAATATTAACGAGCATTCCGATGCGGATATTTTTTTTTTGAGTTCCGTCCACTTTTTAGAATATAAAAAATTAGAAAAGCGAAGATACAAAATCAAAACAGCCGTCCAATTTCTTGAACGACTGTTCCGGGTTTCCTCTGCATTTTAATTATGCGGTTATACAATTAATTCTATTCCCGGAAAAAGTAACAAAAAAAAATCCTGCCCACATTGTGGACAGGATTTCTCATCAATTCAATTTTAAATTATTGTTTAATTATTTTCTTAACGATTGAATTTTCGCCTTGAACTACATGGACAAAATAAAGTCCTGATTCAAACATTTCCAAATCAACCATCATGTTATCGACACCCGATTTTTGAAGAACAAGTCTTCCTCTTGAATCCGTAACATTCATCACAAATTCACCTGGCAGCATTACTGTAAATAAGCCAGAGGTTGGATTAGGATAAATACTCAACAAAGAGTTTAAAGGATTGTTAACAATGCCGACAGTAGAAATAACAACGAACGTTTCATAGGCAAAACATCCGTTACCATCAATTACAGTAACCCCGTATGTGCTAGGAATAAGACCGGTTACATCTTCTGAACCAGGACCATGATCCCAAGTAGTAGAGAAAGGGCTTGTTCCACCGGAGATTGTGATATCGATTGCACCATTCGTTGAGCCATCATCATTGGTTACAACACCAGCAATTACAGGATTAGGATTAACCACAACAGCAACAGGTGCAGAAACAGATTGACAAGAGCTTAAAGGAGTTGTATAAACAATATTATAAGTTGTTCCTAAAACACCACCCGTAATAACTCCTGTAGCAGGATCAATGGTAGAAGCATCCGTTCCGTCATAAGTAAACGTTCCGCCGGGAACCATAATACCTGAAACAACATTTACTCCGCCGTCGCAAATATCTGAACTTGCAAATGAAGCATCATCCGAAGAGGTTACAGTTACTGTTACCTGGTCAGTATTTACACAAGTGTTTGAACCCGTTCCGGTAACTGTATAAATAACAGAACCAATTGCGGGAGTGAAAGCAACACCATCAACAACAAGGTTATCCCATGCATAAGATGCAGCACCTCCACCACTCAAAGTAACAGCAGTCCCTGTACACACCGTTTGATCAACACCTGCATCAACAGCCGGTAAAGAATTCACAGTTAATGTAAAGTTAGTAGCTGTTCCTGAACAAGCGCCAAGTGTTGGTGTGACAACAAAATTCCCTACTGCAGCAGAAGAACCCGGAGTTGTTCCTGTTCCTGCAAAGGCAGCAATATTTCCCGAACCACTTGCGCCAACACCTATCGTTGAGTTAGAGTTGGTCCAGTTAAAAGTAGATCCACCAGTACCTGTAAAAGTTATTGCTGAAAAGTTAGCCCCCTGGCAAATTGATTGGCTGCCAACAGCCGTGATTGTTGGAGTTGTTCCAACGGTCACAGAAACCGGGGTTGATACTGCCTGGCAAACACCAGCCGGAGTTGTATAAGTAATCTGGTAAGTCGTGCCTGCAACGCCTCCGGTTATAACACCTGTAGATGAATTAATGGTTGAGGCATCTGCTCCGTTGTAAGTGAATACCCCACCCGGAGTTCCAATACCTGTAACGGTATTAACACTACCTGAACAAAAGTTACCGGTTGTAAATTGTGGATCATCCTGTGCATTTACAGTTACGGTTTGTGTACTCGTATTCGGACAAACGACATTTGAAGAATATTGAACTGTATAAGTTGTACCGATAACTTCATTTGTAATTTCACCGGTAGAAGCATTAATAGTTGCGCCATCGCCAGGCAATGGATTGAAACTAAATACTCCACCCGGAGTTGCAATGTTTACGGCTGAGTTAGCAGCACCATCACAGAAATCGAAAAAGTCAAAGTACGCATTATCAGCCGGATCAACAGTAATCGTTGTTAATACGTTTGACTGGCAACCGGCACCATTCGTCACAATACAATTGTACTGTGTTGTAACTGCAGGAGTAACAAGTGTAGACGCTGTACCTGCGATGAGTGATGTGCCATTGTACCACTGGTACGTAACGCCCGCACCTGCAGTAATTGTTGCGCTTCCACCGGGACAAATATCCTGGTTGGTAGAAACCGTTGCAGTAAATGCCACTGATGTTCCAATCGTTACGTTGAATTGAAAATCGCAATTGTTACCATTTGATAACACACGAACCGTGTATGTGCCTGACGGCAAGTTTGTAAACGTATTGGAGACCTGGTAATTGACACCATCTAAACTATAAGTATAGGTTCCGTCACCTCCGGTTGCACCTGTAACAGTAATTGAACCGTTATTATAACCACAGGATGTATTTACAAATGTAGCTCCTGCATTTACCGCAGGGTAAACAGCAATCGGTGCTAAAACCAATCCGTCAGTCTTACAAGATCCATCCGCAAAAAGATAAATCGCGTAATTTCCTGCGGGGCCGGGGAAAGTAAATGTTGTACCGCCCGCAGTGCTCGATGCATAGGTAGTTGTATATGGGTCATCTGTTTGATACCACTGATAATTGGTAGTATTTGTGGATCCTGAACCATTTACAGTAATTTGACCACCCGGACAAACTTCAGTATCTGAAAAATCCATATTTGCAACCGGAGCAGGACCATTTGACAGCATAACATCCATGTATAAACTAGAGCTAAAACCATACAAAGTAGTAGGCGTAAACCACGCACTATTTTTACGCAATTTCATTGTATTCAAACCACCATTTGCGATACGATCATTGATGTCTACACATGCAAAAATAACTGTATCCTGGGGTGCCGAATAAAAGAATTCGAACGAAACCCAAAACGCACCTGTTACAGTAGCAGGATTAGTAAAATCGAATTCGTTCCAAAAACCGGGATTAAGATCAGCTAAATACATCGTATCAGTAACGAGTGCTGCTGCACTAGGACTTCCTGCAGTCTCTGTGTGAACACTGACTTTAACAAAACCAGCTGCGCCGAAATCATCTACCTGATAGACCGGGATTCTAAGACGACGAACCTGTGAAGACGATGCTGCGATATATCGATCAGCATAATGTGTATTGTTGTATAACGGAGGATCATCGTATGCACCGTGACCAGGGAAGTAACCCCAATCATTCCATCCTGTAAATTGTAAGACATAAGCAGCATCAGCTTCGTTAGTAGGATTGTAATTTCTTAAAGTATCGCAAGCCGTTCCAGCAGATGGAGCAACAACCTGAACATAGCCAATTTGCACTGCCGGTGTTGCATCAGCTCCAAATCCGTTTGATGCCGTTAAGGTTACATTGTAAGTACCAACGGTTAAAAAAGTAACGGATGGATTTTGAGATGTACCGCTCGTACCACCAGCATAAGACCAGTTAACACCGGGGGTGCCGGAAATCACCCAAGCCCAGCCGGTCGGAACGTTAGTAGACTGATCAATAAAGTTAACATTTCCATTAACGGGAATAATAATAGGAGAACCTATATCCGCTGTGAAAGCAGAGTTTGGAGGAGTATTGGTTGGATCACATCCCGGTGAAAGCAGCAACGAACTTCGGATGCCGGTTAAAATAGACAACATGAAATTTGCCTGCTGAGCAGTGAACATACATGTGCAATTTGCGTAATCCATGTAGTTCTCATATTGCGTTTGAATTCCCGGACAAGTTTGTTGGTTTCCTGAACAAGAACCTGCATAATCGAAAGACGGGCCGGCATTTTGAGGCGTATCGGCAAAACCGTCATCTAACGTACATCCGCCAGAACCACCCCAGGTGTGATCTAATCCAAGATAATGACCAACTTCGTGCGTCAGAACATTCTCGTTATTCATTCCAAGATTGTAATCTAATACGATACCATCAATTGTAGAGCCTGGTAAAATTCCACCTGAAGGTCTGTAAGCATAACCAGCTGTTCCGGATCCTGCTCCGTTTGAAATATCACAAATCCAGATATTTAAATAATTATTACGATTCCAAATCGTAGAACCGCCTGTACCTGCAGATTTCATTTCATTTTCTTCACCGTTGTCAGAGTCGTACCAATCTTCGATAGTTGAAACTCTCACAACACCTAATTCTGCCAAAGGAACTCCAGCCGGTGTTTGGGTAGCCAAACAAAAATTAATATTACAATCTGCCGGAACAAATCCAAAAACTGCGCGGGCACCTGAAGCATCCGCATTCAATAATTGGTAATCTTCAACCAAATCGTTGTAAACCTGCATTATCAATGCATTTGATACATTTTCTGCGGGATTATTTGTGTTGTGAACTACGTGAAAAATTACCGAAATAGTATTTGTTCCGGGAGTTTTCGTCATGCCGGAAGATAATTCAGCATTAGCAGTTGCAACCGATTGTGCATAATCTGCATTAAAATCACCTAACATACCTTGTTGAGTGTAATACTGCTCAGTCAATTCATGCGACTTACAGGTATGCGTTGATGAAGATGTACCCGGATGTCCGGATCCATTAAGTTGAACAGGAACGGTTTGAACCCCGCCGGAAATGGGTATCTCCTGTTGTTGCGAATAGACAGCTGACAGCATCAAAGATGATACCATCCAGAGGTAAATTTTTTTCATGCGATTAGATTTTAGTTTGTAAAATTCGAGCTAATTTACTAAAATAAAATCTACAGTCAACGATTGTTAAGAAGTTGATTAAAAGAAATTTAATTCCTTAGAATTAATTCAGGTGCAGGCGATGTTTTTTAAAGAAGGCGTCCCAGTCCCATAGAAAATTTGTCATGATTTCATCCATGCGCTTTAAAAATAGTGGATTCGGAGCACGCATGCTTTTGAAATATGATTCCTGGTATTCATTTAATTTGAATTTATGGAACACTGCTTTGGACATTCCATATAAAGTATTTTTTGAAGGATGATTGACACGAGAAATAAATGAATCATGTTCATTTACTACTTTTTCAAAATCCCTGATTTCCATTTCATACATCAGTGCACATTTCGCAATAATTTTTGAACGAATCTCTTTTGCTTCATCAGCAGCAAAATGCGCATCAAGGTATTTGAGATTGCCAACCATCACGATCAACAAAAAATTATCAGAATAATCCTGGTTAATGCCCGGGTGATGAATAAAAGCAGGATCGTCATTGATCATTTCAGAAACATCATGGAATCCGTTTTCAATAACTTCTGTAAGCGAATTGACAAATACATTTGCAAGTTGATTCGCGTCTAATTTTTTCTTTGTAAGTAATCCAAACATAGTATCGGTTTAACTGTACTTAATGTGCGAAGATAAGCCATACCTGAATGCCTTTAGAGACCAGTCTTTGTAGTTATCCACAGAAAAAAGTTGAGACAGGTTAAATTAAGGTTATGTTTTGAGAAACCTAGTCGCGTTTTGATTTTACAAATATGCCTTGCGTTTCCGCTTGCTTTAGCATAAATGTGTACGCGTCATTATAGTTGTTTTTTATTTCGCCTTCAAGTATAGCTTCTTTGATTTCATTTTTTAGAATACCAACTATTTTACTTGGTGCGAGACCAAAAATATGCATGATTTCTTCGCCGCTGATTGGCGGCTGGAAATTGCGGAGATGATCTTTTTCTTCAACCGATTTTAATTTATCACGCACCTTCAAAAAATTGTTACGGTACTTTTGAACTTTGAATTCATTTTTGGTCGTGATGTCAGCATTGCAAAGTGTCATTAAATCATCAATGTCATCACCTGCTTCAAATAATAACCGCCTGATGGCTGCATCTGTTACATCTCCGCTTACAAGCGAAATGGGTCTTAAATGAAGACGCACTAATTTCTCAACGAACTTCATCTTCGCATCCAAAGGTTGTTTAAGTCGTTTGAAAATAGAACATACCATTCGTGCTCCTAATTCTTCGTGCCCGTGAAAAGTCCAACCAATTGTGGGATGAAATTTTTTGGTTTTCGGTTTTGCGATATCGTGCAAAATCGCAGCCCATCTTAACCATAAATCATCAGTGTCTCTTGAAATATTATCGAGTACTTCCAACGTATGGTAAAAATTATCTTTATGCGATTTTCCGTCGATTGTATCAACACCCTGAAGTGCGACCATTTCGGGAAAAAATTCGTGTAACAATAAAGTATCAAACAATAAAGTAAATCCGCGCGAAGGTTTCTCTGATAAAATAATTTTATTCAATTCATCCATCGTTCGTTCAATCGAAATTATTTTGAGACGATCGGCATTTTTACGAATTGAACTCAGCGATTCTGTTTCTATTTTAAATCCAAGTTGCGCGGAGAAACGAATGGCCCTCATCATGCGCAGCGGATCGTCCGAATAAGTCTGATCAGGATCGAGCGGTGTTCGGATTATTTTTGATTTCAAATCTTCGAGTCCGTTAAACGGGTCAATCACTTCTCCAAAACTTGATTTTGACAAACTAATTGCCAACGCATTAATTGTAAAATCCCTGCGTTTCTGATCATCTTCGAGCGAACCATTTTCAACAATTGGTTTACGTGAATCACGGCTGTAAGATTCTTTTCTTGCACCAACAAATTCAATTTCAAGATCATCAAACTTAAAAGCCGCAGTTCCAAAATTTTTGTAGTAAGCAACTTTTTTTACTCCGATTTCCGTCGCAACTTTTTCGGCGAAATCCAGTCCATCACCTAATACAACAAAATCAATATCTTTCGATGGTCTTTTTAAAATTAAGTCGCGCACAAATCCACCAATTACAAAAGTAGATTTTCCTTCACGCGAAGCAACTTCAGAAACAGCCTGAAAAATTTTGTGCGATAATTTTTCTTTTAGATTCAATTTATTTCCTGATTATTTTTACTTCACCTTTAGACCCGATTTTAATAATCTGTGAAGGCTTGCCTGCAACCTGATCATGAAACAAATTTACAACATAATCTACGCTACTGATAATCTCTTTTGAAATATCACTAAACTTATTTGGATGAGGCTGACCGGAAATATTAGCGGAAGTTGAAATCAATCCACATCTTATTTTTTGAATTAGTTTTGAGCAAAATTCATGAGAGGTAATCCTGATAGCAATACTTCCATCATCCGCAAGAACATATTTAGAAACTCCCTGGCCCTTTGGATAAATGATGGTCAGCGGACTTTCAGCAAGATCAATTAAGTCATAACAGATTTCCGGGACTATGCGAACGTATTGATTTAGCAACTGCTCTCCATTCACAAGCACAATAAAATTTGTTGAATCGCTGCGTTTTTTTATCCGCATTATTTTTTCAATCGCCATATCGTTTTTAGGATCACACCCTAAACCCCAAATGGTATCAGTAGGATAAAGAATGACTCCTCCTTCCTTTATCACTTTTGCTGCTTTTTCTATTTCGTCAAACACAAATGCAAAAGTAAAATAATAAATATAAAAAAAACCGCTTCGGAAATTCCTAAGCGGTTTTTAAAAATAGTCAACCTGAATTTTTATTCTACAATCAATTTTTGATTTGTAACAACATCTCCTTTTTGAAGTTGAATAATGTAAACACCTGATTCAAATTTCGCAGCATCAATTGTTTCTGTATTTTGTGGGTTCAACACAGTTAAAACAACCTGACCAACAGCATTAATCACAGTTAATTTATTTGCAGTTCCGTCAGAAGTAATGGTCACCAATGAAGCTGAAGGATTTGGAAATACAGAAAATCCGATTTCAGTGTTTTCGTCAACACCTGCATAAGCTGGAACATCAGTAGAATAAACAGCAACATATCCGCCATTAAAAGGGATACTGATAACATCAATTGTTGCATGAAGAAAAATTGGCAAGTCTTCATTTACTAAATCATAGTATGAATAAATTGTACGCGTAACAGTTGCCGGTGTTGGAGGGAAGGGCATTATTGTAATTGTAGCGTTAATCGTTTCTACCAGTTTAACTCTTGTAATACCGGAATGCGTGGTAGCTCCAACTTTCAAAGTTCCTGAACCATCAACAGAAATAGTAGCAGTTCCGGTAGTTGGTCCGTTTGCAACACCATTAATATCTACCTGGCCAGCCGTTAAATCTGTATAGCTATCACCTACGGTCATTGGATATTTTAAACCAATCAGTGGGTTTTGATTGTGCTGAACAACAATTGTATACGTATCAACTCCCAATACAAATCCATGAATTGTCATTGAATCAACACTGTTGCTAAAAAATACTGATGCACCATTATTCAAATCATCATTATAATCAGCTGCTAAAAAATCAGCAGAATAAGGACTATCAGCGCGATTGATAACTGTATCTAAATTAGTTGGCAAACCCGCGTATCCTGAAATTGTGGAATAATCCCAGGTAACTCCGGTTCCGGTTACAGCCGACAAATTAACGGCGTTGCTATCTAAAACGTAATAGGTTGCACTCGACCCTGATGACAGAGTGTCATTAACGGTTACAGTTTGAGCTGAGGCAAAAAGGGTTGAACCTACACCAGCAAAAAGTAATAATTTTTTCATAATTTTTCTGTTTTTGTTTTGTATTAGTGACTAAATGTACAACTTT
>Ga0102851_10001773_pt1 | contig 12653 bp, 12 predicted proteins | sample Mud3Dept3metaG_FD_79558 | JGI IMG/M metagenome (GOLD analysis project Ga0102851, IMG submission 79558) | Freshwater wetland microbial communities from Ohio, USA, analyzing the effect of biotic and abiotic controls - Mud 3 Core 4 Depth 3... | ecosystem: Environmental > Aquatic > Freshwater >... | reverse complement strand
TCGCCGCGGGGCATGGCCACGCGGACTGGACCGTCGTCGGCAAGGACTACGTCAGTGGCTGAACCACTGCCACTTCAGGAACAGGATCATCGCGATGATGATCGCGATCGCGATGCCGGTGGTGTGGAGGATGTACGTCTTGGGTGCAGGGCCGCTCACGGGCCGACCCTACACCGGGTCGCCGTCCAAGTCTCGTAGGTACCCGGCGCGGCGCACGGGGTCGGTCAGCACGGTGAACGCGATCACGACCTGGGCGAACACGCTGCGGGCGTCGTAGTCATCGTCCTCGATCCCCATCTCGGCGAGCTTCTCCGGCCGGAGGTAGCGCGCGAACTCGAGATACGCCTCGCGAACGTCGGCGACGGGCGCACCGAACGGCAGGCCGAGGAAGGTGAAGTGATCGACGCCGCGATCGAGGAGCTCGATGCCGACCGCGATCAGCTGTTCGACCTCGTCGTAGGTCAGCTGCGGCGGCCGCATCCGCGTCGGCTGGATCTCGAGGAACGGATCGGTGACCGAGCGCTGCTGCGTCAGGGCCCGGGTCGACGTCCGCGACATCGTCGGTGCGCGGGGGCTCTCGGGTGCGCGCGTGACCGCGCGCGGGCGCGCCAGCGTCGGATCCTCGCGGATCAGCATCGGCACGCACATCTGGGAGCCCGTGGTCGTCGGCTCGCGCGGCGTGGGCACGCGCGTCATCGTGGGCTCGCGGGGGGTCGGCGTGCGCGGCAGCGACATCTCCTGGGGGCCCGGAGACTCCGCATGGATCACGGCGTCACAGACGGCGAGCGTGCAGACCACGGCATCGATCATCCGCGGATCGAGATCGCGGCGCGCGGCCTCGAGCTCGGGGCTGCTCGTCCCTTCACGCAGCGCATCGAGCACCGGCTGCTCGTCCTCGGCGAACCCGTAGCGCGGCAGATCCTTGATTGCCTCGGGGCGCAGCACGAACCGCGAGCCGACCTTGTGCCGCGTCCGCGCCAGCCGCTGCTGCGACAGGTTCATCCGCATGCCGAAGTAGATCGCCGCGCGGATGTCGACCTCGATCCCGAACATCACCGGGATCGTGATCCGATCCTCGACGTGGTAGTCCCCGGCGTCGACCGCGAAGGTCCGCGCGGCGCGCTGGACGATGACGCGGCGCTTGAGCTCCTGGATCTGCTGCGCGGACAGGCCGGTCGCCGCGGCGAGCCGGTCGACGTCGTCGGTCTTGCGCCACAGCCGCGCTTGATCCGCGGAGATCAACCGCGCCGCGAGGGCGATCCGCGGCACCGAATCCACCGACAGGGGCGAGGTCGCGCCGACGACCACGCCGTGCGCGAACGCGATCCGGAAGACCTTGTGATCGGCCGAGTGCAGCGTGAGCTGGCCGCTCCGGCCCGAGAGACCGATCGCGGCGAGGGTCGCGCCCCACGGCCGATCGGTGATCGAGCCTCGCACCAGCATCGTGGGTCGCGGCTGCGCGGCCCCGTCGACGTTCGCCATACGACCAATAGAACGGACGAGAACGACGTGCGCAACCCACGATCGTGCGCGTTCGTTTGCGCCCGTTTGCGATGTGGGCTCGATGACGTGTTTTCACGATCTCGACGAGGATCGTCCGTGAGCACGCCAACGTTGCAGGTACGCTCAGGTCGGCGTCGGGCGCACGTCGGGCTGCGCTGGCTGCAACCTGCGATAGATCGACCGGCGATCGATCCCGAGGATGTGCGCGGCCTGGGTCTTGTTGCCGCCGACCGCGGCGAGCACCTGGCGGACGTAGCGGTGCTGCATCTCGTCGAGCGTGAGCAGCTCCGCCGGCGACGACGTCGATAGCTCGAGGCGCGTGCTCTGGTGCTCGACGACCTTGCGCGGCAGATCATCGACGTCGATCTCGTCACCACGACACAGCGCGACCGCGCGCTCGATGCAGTTCTCGAGCTCGCGCACGTTGCCCGGCCAGTCGTAGTCGACGAGCAGCTGCGAGGCCTTGCGCGAGATCCCGCGCAAGAACGACTGGCGGCGCGAGGCGACAGCCTCGACGAACTTGTTCGCGAGCTGCAGTACGTCGCCCGCCCGCGCGCGCAGCGACGGAACCTGGATCGCGACGACGTTGATCCGGTGGAACAGATCCTCGCGGAACCGCCCCTCCTCGACCTCGGACTCCAGATCGCGGTTGGTCGCGACGATCACGCGCGCGTCGAACGCGATCTCGGTATCGCCGCCGACGGGCCGCACCGTGCGTTGCTGGAGGACGCGGAGCAGCTTCGCCTGCATGTCGAGTGGCATCTCGCCGATCTCGTCGAGCAGGATCGTCCCCGACCCGGCCTGCACGAACAGGCCCTCGCGCGCGCTGCTGGCATCGGTGAACGCGCCGCGCAGGTGCCCGAATAGCTCGCTCTCGAGCAGGTTCGCCGGCATCGCCCCGCAATTGATCGCGACGAGGGGCTCGTTCTTGCGCGTCTCGGACAGGCGGTGCAGCGCTCGCGCGACCATCTCCTTGCCGGTTCCGGACTCGCCGGTGATCAGCACGGTCGCATCGGTCACCGCGATCCGGCGGATCATCCGGCGCAGGTCGAGCATCACCGAGCTCTCGCCGAGCAGGTCCTCGATCGGCTCATCGGACGACCGCTGGTTCGAGAGCCGCTTGACCTCGCGTTGCAGCGCGAAGTGCTGGAGCGCGCGATCGATCGTCACCTCGAGGACGTCGCCGGTCGCCGGCTTGGTCAAGAAGTCCCACGCACCCGCGCGCATGGCGGCGATCGCGGTGTCGAGCCGGCCGTACCCGGTGAGGACGATGGGCGCGATGTCGGGAAAGCGCCGGTAGAGCTGTTCGCACAGCTCGATGCCGGACATCCCCGGCATCTGGACATCGGAGATCACGACGTCGACCGGATCGTGGCGCAGGTACGCGAGGCACTCGGCCGCGGAGGACACCGCGTCGACGGTGAACCCACGCTTGCGCAAGATGCTGGTCAGGAGGTCGGCCGTATCCTCCTCGTCATCGACGATCAGGATGCGGGCGTCGGCGCGGGCGGTGGTCATCGGAGCCTCCACCTTAGCCAATGCCACCGCGCCGACAGCGGCTTGTTCCGTAAGCGGAGCGTGAGACCTAGCGCGACTTGTCGGCGAGGGCGGCCTCGAGCTCCTCGATCCGGCGGCGCGCGTGAACGAGCTCGTCGCGCATCCGGAGGATCACCTCGATCCCGGGCCACTCGATGTCGAGGTCGCGCCACAGCGTCCGGGCGACCAGCACGGCGTCGATATCGACGAGCACCCGATCGTCGTCGCGGCGCTCGATCAGCCCCTCATCGACGAGGCGGACGATCAGCTCGTCATCGCCCCCGACGAGCTCCACCAGGTGCGCGTACGTGAACTTCGCGGTGGTCACAGCCGCACCTCCTCGCGAACGGGCCTGGAGTACAGGCCGGCCGCGGAGCGCAGCGCCTCGGCGAGAGCCTCGTCGGCCTGATCGGGCATCCGGACGTCGAGCTCGACGATCAGATCCCCGCGCGTGTCCTTCTTCGGCACGCCCTTGCCCCGCAGCCGCAGCTTCGCGTGGTTCTGCGTGCGCGGCGGGATCTTGAGCGCGACCATGCCCTCGAACGTCGGCACGTCGATGGTCGCGCCGACGTACGCCTCGTCGAGCGTGACCGGCAGGGTCAGGTACAGATCGAGACCCTCGCGGCGTAGGTGCGGATGCGGGCGGACCTCGGTCTCGATCACGAGATCGCCGGGCGGGCCGCCGTGGATCCCCGGCGAGCCCTTCGCGGGCACGCGCATGGTGGAGCCGGTGTCGGCGCCCTTGGGGATCCGCACGCGCACCGTACCCTGCCCCGGGATCTCGGCCGCGAACTCCGAGCCCTCGACGGCCTGCCGGAGGTCGATGCCGATCGTCGCGTGCAGATCCGCACCGCGCTGCGGGCCGCGGCGCCGCCCGAACATCTCGCCGAAGTCGAACTCGATCGGGCCGTCGTCACCGGCGAACCGCGACGAGCGCTGCTGCCGGGTCGACTGCCACTTCTTGTACTCGCGCGCCTTGTCGGGATCGAAGCTTCCCGAGAGCGCCTCGTCACCGAACTCGTCGTAGGCCGCACGCTTCTTGTCGTCGGAGAGGACCTCGTACGCCGCGCTGATCTTCTTGAACGCCTCTTCGGCCTTCTTGTCGCCGGGGTTGACGTCGGGGTGGTGCTTGCGCGCGAGCTTGCGATACGCGGTGCGGATCACATCGCTCTTCGCGTCTCTCTTGACGCCGAGGGTGTCGTACAGGGACTCCGCCATCGCGCGAACCATCGCAAGGACCCGCAGCGAAGGCCAGCCATTCGCACGCGGGAGCGGCGATCGATGGCCCCGCCTCCGCCCCAGCGGAGGCAGACGACACATCCGCCCATGTACGCGCCGAGAACCGCCATCGAGGCGTGATCTCTGCGCCCGGATGGTTCAAACTCGCTGGTGCGTGACGACCAAACGCAGTGGGAACAGGGATAGCCGTGCGGAGCCTCTGCCGGCGGGGACGCCTGCGGACTCGATCACCAATTACAAGGTCGATCGGGTGTTCGCACCGGCGTCTCGAGCGCGGCCGACCGAAGCAGCGGCGGAGGCGGCGAACGCGGTCCTCGAGAAGCGGCGCACGACGTCGACGATCCCGCCGACGGTGGGGGCCGCGCAGCCGGAGGGCGCCGATGGCGAGCTCGAGCTGTCGCTGCGCCGGCAGCTGTCGCGCCTCCAGCGCCAGCTCGCCGAAGCGCAGCGCGAGCTCGCGAACAAGGACGACGAGCTCGCCGTCGAGGTCGAGAAGCGCCTCAACGAGGAAGCCGGCCTCGACCAGCTCGGCGAAGAGAATCGCCTGATCCGGCTCCAGCTCGAGCAGCTCCAGGCGTCCGACGAGCGGAGCCAGGGAATCGAGCAGCGGCTCCAGGAGAGCCTCGCGGCGTACGACGAGCTCGCGCTGCGGCTCGATCGGGAGCGCGAGATGGTGTTCGCTGCGAACGCGCGCGTCGACGAGCTGACGCGTGCCTTCGACGAGACGCGCTCGCTCTGGAACACCGAGCGCACGATGCTCGAAGAGCGCACCGCGTCCGAGGCGGCGCAGATGCAGCTTCAGCGCAAGGCGGCCGTCGAGGCCGCGGACACCGCGCTCGCCACCGCGACGACGCGGCTGCGCGACGCCCACGAGGCCGAGATCGCCGAGCTCAAGGAATCCCACGAGCGGTCGCTGTCGACGTTGCGTGGCGAGCTCGAGCCCAAGGCACTCGAGGCTCACAACCTCGCGGAGGAGCGCGAGCGCCTCACGAGCGAGATCACCGCGCTCAAGAGCGAGGCGATCCGGACAGCCGCCGAGCGCGAGGAGGCGCACGCGCGCGAGCTCAAGCAGCTCGGCGAGGCGAGCGCCGCCGAGCTCGCGACCCTGTCCCGGACCTCGGCCGCGGAGCTCGCGAAGGTCCTCGCCGATCGAGATCTGCAGATCCTCGGCCTCCAGCAGCTCGTGCGCAGCGGCGAGGCGCGCGAGCAGAGCCTCGATGAGACGGTGAACAGCCTCCGCGAGTCGCAGCACAAGATGCAGCGCGAGCTGACCGACGCCAAGGAGCGGATCACGCAACTCGAGGGCGAGATCGACTCGATCGACGGCCGCCGCGCGCTCGCGCAGTCGACCACCGAGAAGCTGCTCGAGGAGCAACGGCTCCTCAAGAGCCAGCTCGAGGCGAGCTCGTCGGAGTCGCGCCGCAACGCGATGGATCGGATGCGGTTCGTCGCCTATCTCGAGGAGGGCCTCGCGCTCCTCGGCGCGCTGCCTCCCGCGGTCGTGACGATGGATGCCGACGAGCCGACTGAGGGGGCGCCCGGGGAGTCCGAGGTGCCGCCCGGGGAGTCCGAGGTGCCGCCCGGGGAGTCCGAGGTGCCGCCGCTGCCGCCCGACGACGGCCCGAAGGTCACGTTCCGCTAGCCTCCCGCTACAGGCAGATCGCGGTCTTGACCTCGGTCACCTTGCTGTCGCGCGGACAGCGCAGCTGGGTCGCCTCGATCGCCTTCTTCAAGCACTCGGCCGCCTTCTCGTCGGCGGGATCGCGACCTGCGAACGCCTTGACCATGGTCTGGAACGGATTGCCCTTCGCCGACAGCTTGTACTCGGCCCAGTAGCCGCGCACGTCGTGCGGCTTGCGCCCCTTGGGACCACACGCGGCGAGCGCCGCATTGCTCTCGAGGATCCGATCGGACTCGAGGGCACCATCGGTGCTGCTGCGCACCGTGACGACGCCCACCTCGAGGGCAGCCGCGGCGAGCCCGGCCTTCGGCGCATCCGGCGGCACCCCCTTGCCGACGAGCTTGGGCGCGGCGGCCTGGATCGTCTTGAGCTTGTCCTTGGGGCCGACGAGCGGCGCGACGTAGCGGACCCAGCGATCCGCGGAGCGCGCACCGTGGCGCTCGAGGTCGACCCACAGCTCGCAGGTGTCGCCCGTGCACCCGACCGACGCGGTCGCGGTCTCGAGGTTGGGGTGGCGCTGGCCGAGCACGGCGACCAGCGACGGCGCCTGGCCACACGCATCGCTCTTGTCGTTCCACTTCTTCTCGTCGACGAGCTTCTTCGCTGCCTCGACGTCCTTCGCCGGGACGATCTTCGCCTTCTCGGCGCGCGCGAGCGTGGCACCGACGGCATTGCGCATCGCGGGCGTCGTCGTGACCGGGAAGTCGCTCAGGTAGACCACCGCGATCGAGGGCTTGCCGGTCCCGGCGACGGCAGTCTTCGACTCGCCCTTGCAGACGTCGAAGATCCCGTCAGCGTGCGCGGAGGCGGTCAGCGCGGTCAAGGCAGCGAGGGTTGCGGCAGCACGGATCATGAACGGAACATACGCCGTTCGCCGAGCTCGTGCAGGCACGACCGCACCGCCGCGATCACAACCCCTGGAGGATGAATACCCGCGCCGTCTGCACCGTCCCTTCGGATCCACCGGCGACGTAGATCCGTCCGCTGACGAACACCGCGGAGCTGTAGGCCAGCTTGAGCGGCAACACCGGCAGCGCGCTCCACGCACCCAGCGATCCGGTCGCGGTGATCGGTGCGCGATAGGCGGAGTCGAGGTTCGCTCCTCCGAAGTTGGGCTCACCGCCGATCGCATAGACGTAGGTCCCGTCCGACACCGAGACGTGACGCTCGCGCGGCCCGGGCAACGCCGTGGTCGTCAGGAACGGACCGAGCGCGCCCCCCGCGCCGATCGTCGAGCCGCGCACGGCCGCGTTCCCCTGATAGCCCCCGGTCAGGTAGATCCCTCCGCCGGCGAGCGCGGTCCCGAAGGCGTAGTCGGCGGGGAACAAGCCCGTCGTCGTCGTCCAGCCGCTGGTCGCGAGTCCCGTCGGACCGGTCGCCGCCCGGAACACGGTATCGCGCACCATGAAGTTGTCCGCCTCCTCCCCGCCGATCGCGTAGAGCTGACCTGCGTCCCACACCACGCCGAGCCCGCGCCGCCCCGCAGGGAGCGGGGCCTGAACGACCCAGGCGCCGAGCGCGCCACTCGTCGCATCGATCGCCGCGCGGTACACGACGTCGCGGCCGGTCGTCCCGTTGTCACCACCGACGACGTAGAGCGACGGGTTCGTCGGATCGACGGCGCACCCGTGCCAGCGCGTCGCCATCGGAAGATCCGGCGCTGCGGTCCACGCACCGAGCAGCCCGTTCGGGAGGATCGGCGCGATCAGGACATCGACCTTGGGCACGGTCTGGAAGCTGCCGCCGGTCGCGTAGAGCCGGCCGTTGAAGGTGGCCAGACACATCAGGCTGCGGGCCGAGGGCAACGCGGTGGCCTCGATCCAGGCGAGGACGCCGGACGGTGCGTCGATCAGCGTGGCGGCATCGACGCCGGCGTCGGTCGCGGCATCGAGGTCGGCGCTCGCGTCGTCCGGCCGCGGCGTCGTCACGCAGACGCCGCGATCGCAGAGCTGGCCGGGCGGACACTCGCCGAGCTCGCTGCACGGGAGGCCCGCCTGGACCGTCGGCCCGTAGCAGCTCGCGAGGAGCGCCAGCGCGGTCGCGACGGAGGCTCGCATCGAACGATTGTGCCAGGAGTTGCCGGCGCGGCGCTGCTACATTCGCCGGATGACGACCGAGGAGACCGACGGTACCGACGGGCGAATCCGGCGCCAGCCGTTGCTCGCCGTCCCGGGCTGGCTGCTGTTCGTGTGTCTGTTCCTGCCGACCCTGCGCGTCTGCGGCGACCCGATGATGCCGCTCCAGTTCCCGCCGAGCTACGCGGTGTACCTCGGCGGCCTCGTCGTCGCGCTGATCGCAGGGGCCCGCGTGATCCGGACGCGGCACGTTGCGCTCACCGTGCTGCTCACGCTGTGGACCCTCACGGTCCTCACGTGCCTGACACTGTGGGCGGGCGCCGAGGTGCTGATCGCCGGGGTGGTGATCGGGATCGTGTTCCTCGTCGTGCAGGTCCTCCTCGTGCGCGCGATGATCCGCACCGCGTGGAGCGAGCGCGGGATCGCGATCGGTTGCTTCTGCCATGCGCTGATCGCGACCGCGTGGTGCGCCCTGCTCGTGTCCGATCCCGATCGCATGTGGGGTGCGTACGTCTCCCTCGTCACGGGGATCGCGATGATGGTCGCGAGCGCGGCGATGATCGCCCGCGCCCACGAGGAGGTCGTGCGCAAACGCCGCGAGACCGAGCCTGCGCCGCTGCCCGAGGCGCGCGCGATCCTCCGGGACTGATATCGTGCGCGGATGGAATCCGAGCTCCGCGAGCACCTGGTCGACCTCGAGGTCAAGCTCGCCTTCCAGGAGCGACTGATCCGCGACCTCGACACACTGGTGCGGGAGTTCGCGGCGCGCCTGGACAAGACCGCTCGCGAGCTCGAGCAGCTCAAGCAGAGCGTGCGCGGCGGCGGAGAGGTCCCGACGGGGCCCGCGAACGAGCCGCCACCGCACTACTGAGCGCAGCCGCTCGCACGCACGCGCGCGAAGTCCTCGTCTTCGCAGGCGCAAGGCCGTGGCGCACGACATGCACACGGCGTTCGGCATGACAAACGATCCGAAGTGGTGGAAGCCGGAGCACAATGGCGCCTGGGACCGCGTGAAGTCCGCGATGAAGCGCGACTGGGAGCAGACCAAGGCCGACCTGACCAAGGGCGGCACGGAGCTCGAGCAGAACGCCGGCGACACGGTGAAGCAGGCCGCGGGCAAGCAGGCGATCCCCGCCGCGGGCGAGCCGAACAAGGACTGGGACCGGATCGAGAGCCAGTACCGCTACGGCGTCGGTGCGCACGAGCAGTACGGCGCCGAGCACAAGGACTGGAACGAGCGCCTCGAGTCCAAGCTCAAGGAAGAGTGGAAGGACCTCAAGGACGGGACCACGTGGGACGAGGCGAAGACCTTCGTCAAGCGCGGCTGGGATCGCGTCACGAAGTGATCAGCACGGGCAGCCGAAGAACGGCCGCTCGACTCGATCGATCACGGTCGCGTCGAGCCGGCTGACCATCCGCTCGGTGCCGAGCCACGGGCGCCCGACGACCTCGAGCTGACCGTCGCCTTCGACGTCGACGAAGCCATCGATCATCAGGAGCTCGCCCACCGCGGTCGGGATCCGGGTCAGCGTGCCGTCTTGGTCGGCGCGATACAGGCCCCACAAGCTGATGTCGGGATACCCGCACCCACCACCGGTGGTCGCGTGAACCGACACGAACGTCGCGCCGGTCGTCGGGTGGCGGACGACGCGCGTCGACACCTCGCCGAGGTCGAGCTCGTGGTGCTCGGACTGCATCTCGGCCTCCCACGCCGCCCAGGCCTTGCGTGCCTGCCGGGCGTCGGTCGACGCGAACAGCAGCTTCGTCGCCGCCAGGGCGAGCGGCTTGTCCTCGATCACCTCGGGGACGATCAGCGGCGATAGCTGTGCCGCGCGGGCGAGGTCGCCCGTGCAGCGGTCGAGACGCGCGACGAGCATCGGCGCCCCGAGCCGCATCACGTTGGCCGCGCTCCACCCCGAGGCCTCCTCCTCCCCGGCATACGCCGTGTCGCCGGTGACGCGCGCGACGACCGCGAAGCCGATCACGGTCGCGCGGCACGCGCCGTCGACGATGACGTCCTGGCCCTTCCACGCGCGATACACCGGCGAGACGTCGGCGTCGGCGATCGTCGCGATCGAGGTCGACGCGTCGTCGCGCTCGGACAGCGTTGGCTTGCCGTGGCGCGGCAGCGTCGGGAGATCCGCGAGCTTCATGTAGCTCGCGCCGCTCGCCTCGACCACGACCGCGACCGGCGGTGGTGCGGGCATCGCCTCCGTGGTGACCATCATCGGGAGGGTCATCGGCACCGTGACGGTCTCGCTCATCGTGATCGGCGGCGCCTGCACGATGGCGGGCGGCTTCGCGGCGAACATCACGCTCGCGCCGATCAGCCCGCAGCCGAGCCCGTACGCGATCAGGCGGGTCAGGTAGGTGTGGGTCTCCGTGATCAGGGCCGGGCGAAGCATCATGGAGGGCACGAGGCTGCAAGCACCGCGCCCCGCACGAACGCTGGCGCGACGCGGACTTGCGCGGGCTGCGCCCGCCGGGACACGACGCCTGCGGCTGGCTGGACGCGGTCGTCAGCGCTGGAGACCGTCGTAGGCCACGACGCTGTTGTTCGTCAGGCCCGCGGCGTTCGCCTCGTCGGTGTCGATGTGCATGTCGAGATCGTAGTCGGGGTTCACGCGGACGATCACGTCGCCCATCGTCATCTCGCGCTCGCCCTCGACGCGGACCTTGATCATGTCCTTGTCGGACACGCCGTAGTCCTTCGCCTGCGCCGGGTTCATGTGGACGTGGCGGTGCGCGAGGATCACGCCGCTCGTCGTGGTGACGGTGCCCGCGGGACCACGCAGCGTGATCCCCGGCGTGCCATCGAGCTTGCCGCTCTCGCGCAGCGGCGGCGCCACGCCGAGCGCGAACGCGTCGGTGCGCGCGAGCTCGACCTGCGTCGCCTTGCGCAGCGGGTTGATGATCGCGACCCCGCGGATCTCGCCCTTGGGGCCGACGAGGTCCACCGTCTCGCGCGTGACGAACTGGCCGGGCTGCGTGACGTCGCGCTTCTTCGTCAGCTCGTAGCCGACGCCGAACAGCGCGTCGGCATCGGCGCGCGACAGGTGGACGTGGCGCACGCTGACGCCGATCGGGATCGGCCGCGCACGCACGCTCTTGATCGCGCCGGTCGCGCCGGCGACGCACCGCATCGCCTCGCGCGCGATCATCCGCTCTTCGTCGGTGCGGACGACGAGGACCTTGGTCGGCGACCGCGGCCGCGACAGCTCGACGATGCCCCCATGATCCGCGGCGCGCTTGGTGCGGTTTGCCTCCTCGTCGAGATCGACACCCATGTAGACCAGGCCGTCGCACGCGCGGCTGCGCACCGCAGCCGAGTTCTCCCCGATCCCACCGGTGAACACGATCGCATCCGCGCCGCCCATCACCGCCGCGTACGCCCCGATGTACTTGCGGAGCCGGTGGACGAATACGTCGATCGCGAGGCGTGCCCGCGGATCGCCGCCGTCCGCCGCCGTCTGGATGTCGCGAAAGTCGGCTCCGAGCCCCGACAGGCCCGCGAGCCCCGACTCGCGGTTGAGCAGCTGATCGATGCGATCGAACGACATCCCGTCGCGCGCGAGCTGCAGCGGGATCGCGGGATCGAGGTCGCCCGAGCGCGTGCCCATCACGAGCCCCTCGAGCGGCGTCATCCCCATCGACGTCTCGACCGAGATGCCGCCGTCGACCGCCGCGACGCTCGCGCCACCGCCGAGGTGACAGGTCACGAGCTTGAGCCGCGACAGATCCGTGCGCAGGTGCTCCGCCGCCGACAGCGCCATGAACTGGTGACTCGGACCGTGGAAGCCGTACCGACGCACGCCCTTGTGGAGATACAGCTCGTGCGGGATCGCGTACGTGTACGCGTGCGGCGGCAGCTGCGCGTGGAAGGCCGTGTCGAACACCGCGACGTGCGGCACGTGCGGGAACACCTGGCGCGCGGCGCGGATGCCGGCGAGGTTGACCGGGTTGTGGAGCGGGGCGAACACCGCGCACTCGTCGATGATCTGCTCGGTCTTGTCGTCGATCTGGGTCGGCGCGATCAACTTCTCGCCGCCGTGAACGACGCGATGTCCGACGGCGCCCAGCGCGCCCGGGTCGGGGAGCGGACCACCGGGGCGCGTCAGATGCTCGAGGATCGCCTGCAGCGCATCCGCCACGCTGCCGCCGTCGACCGCGCGCGACCCGTCCTCGTGGAGGTGGACCGCGTCCGGCGTCCCCATCCGCTCGGCCTTGCCGACGGCGAGACGCGACTCGGTGTCCATCTCGTAGAGGTTGTACTTGACGGACGTGGAGCCGACATTGAGGACGAGGACCTTCATCGACCGCGGATGCTAGCGCATCGCGGCGATCGTGCGCTCGAGCGAGGCCTTCCTCGCGGCGAGATCCGGCACCAGGGTCGACAGCATCAGCTCCGAGGCCTCGTGATCACGGGCGAGCGCGCGCAGCCCGTCGGCGACCTTCGCGGGACCGCCGATCACCGCGCCCGCGAAGAACTCGTCGAGGATCGCCTGCTCGGCGGGGGAGAACGGATGGCGCAGCGCTTCCTCGATCGACGGGATCGGCGCGCGCTTGCCGGTCCGACTGTTGACGACCGCGACGCGCATCGGCGCCGCCAGCCGCTCGGC
>Ga0102851_10001772_pt1 | contig 12654 bp, 8 predicted proteins | sample Mud3Dept3metaG_FD_79558 | JGI IMG/M metagenome (GOLD analysis project Ga0102851, IMG submission 79558) | Freshwater wetland microbial communities from Ohio, USA, analyzing the effect of biotic and abiotic controls - Mud 3 Core 4 Depth 3... | ecosystem: Environmental > Aquatic > Freshwater >... | reverse complement strand
TGTAGGAGCACCAGTAGCAGAGGAAGCCGATGATACGCGGCTCCCAGGCGGCGGGTGCCGTCTGTGACGCTTGCACCGTTGCGACTGTTTCGGACATGGTCAACCCCCGTTAGACGGTGGCGGCTGCGGGCACACGTGCGAGCAGGGCCAGGATCTCGGATTTCACCTCGTCATCGGTAAAGCCGAATTGGGTGATGGCGTTGCAGGGACAGGTGGCCACACAGGTGCCGCAGCCGGTGCAGATTGCCTCGTTGATCAGCGCCACCTTCTTCGCGTCGTCGCGCGAGATGGCGTCATACGGGCAGACGTTCAGACAGATGCGGCAGCCGCTGCACAGCTCTTCGGCAACGCGGGCGATGAACGGGTCGAGCTCGATGCTTCCCTGCGAAATCAGCCCCGCCGCTTTGGCCGACGCGGCGGCGGCGGCGGCCGTGGACTCGACGGTGTCCATCGGCCCCTGGACCGAACCCGCCAGGAAGAGGCCGAAGACGGCCAATTCCACCGGGCGGAGCTTCGGGTGCACCTCCAGGAGGAACCGGTCCGGTCCCACCGAGCAGCGGAAGAGGTCAACCAACCGAGCCATGTCTCGCGCCACCAAGCCGGTGGCGAGCACGAGAACGTCCAGCGGCACTTCGAGCTCTTCCCCGAAGGTGAGCCGGTCGACCGTCCGCACCAGGAGCGGCGCCTCCTCGCGAGGGTCGCGCTCGACCCGCGGCGGCCTCAGCGGATTGAAGCGGACGAACGCCACACCCTGGGCGCTAGCCTGAGCGTAGTAGTCCTCGTGCCAGCGGCCGTACGTGCGGATGTCCTCGTGGAAGTCGTAGACCTGCAGATCGGGGTAGCGGGTCTTCAGTTCCGTCTCGGCGTGGAGACTCGCCGTGCAGCACACGCGGCTGCAGTAATCGTTGATCTTGCCGTCGGGGCCGGGGGGGTGGACCCCTTTCTGCTGCATGCTGCCGACGCAATGCATGAAGCCGACGCTTCGGACTTGTCTGCCGTGGACGACGAGCTTGCCGCCGGTCGGCCCTTTCGGGTCGAGAATGCGGTTGAGCTGGGCCAGGGTGATGACCTCGGGGAACTGTCCGAAGCCGTATTCCCCGAGCCGCGGTTGGTAGAGATCGAGCCCCACGGCGATCAGGATGACCCCGGACTGCACTTCAATCTGCCGCGGCTCTTCCGCCAGGTTGATGCCCTTGCCACCCACCGCCTCGACGCACTTTCCGCATTTGGTGCAACTCTTCCAGTCAATGGCGGCGTCGGAGGGGTAGCAGCCGTCGTACGGGAGGTAGATGGCCTTGCGCTTGGTCAGCGCAAAGTTGAACTCGTTTTCCGTTTCTTCCGGGCAGGCGTCGATCGCCGCCTGGACGTTGGCCACGCCGGGTTCGACTCCCCGGGGGTGAAGACGCACGGTGGTCCGGAAGTCCCCGATGAAACCGGTGGATTGAATCATCTCTGCGTTGGTGTGAATCGTGACCCTCGGATTGTTGATCACCGCGTCCATCACCGGGCGGAGCAAATCGCGGGCTTGCTTACCGGTGGGAAAGAGTCCGGCAAGTCGCGACATACGACCCCCGAGGAATGGGCTGGATTCGATCAACGTGACCGCGATGCCGCGACTGGCCAGGTAGGACGCTGCCGTGAGGCCGGCGATCCCCCCGCCGATGACCAGCACCGATGGGTGGATGGGAATGACGCGCTTCTGGAGGGGGACGAGGTGCGGGAGGCGGGCCACGGCGGCGCGGATCAGCCGGATGGCCTTCTGGGTGGCCAACTCCTTGTCCGCGACGACCCAGGAATCCTGCTCGCGGATGTTGGTATGCTCGTAGAGATATTGGTTCAAACCGGCGCGAGTAAGGGTTCGGCGGAACGTCAGCTCGTGCAGGCTGGGGGAGCAGGCGGCGACGATGACGCGGTTGAGCTTGAGTTCCTTGATCTTCTGCTCGATGAGCGCCTGGCCGGGATCGGAGCAGATGAACATGTGCGTCGTCGAGAACGCGACGTGCGGGAGGCGGCCGCTCTCTTCCGCCACCCGCTTGACATCCACCACGTCCGAGATGTTGCCGCCACAGTGACAGACGAAGACACCGATGCGCGGCTCTTCACCTCCCCCATTCCCCGACGAGTGCGTCTTGGGTGCGTCCTGGCTCATGGCGCGATCTCCTCACGTTCGGTGTGGCCACCGGCTCCCGGGGTCGGACGGATCGTCCGATGCGCCTGGACCTCGCCGTGGCGTCGTTGCGCGCTTCTCGTGTCGTTGTTCCGGGACCCGTGATGGTCCGATGGTCTGACCGGTGCTCGCAAGAAAAAACGTTCGAAATTCCAGCGAGGGGACGAGGGGACGAGGGGACGGGGACCGGTCAGCCCGCGGCTGATTCGTTGCGGAGAGGCTTTCGCTCGGATTGGACTCGGCGTGTCAGTCATAACGGGCCTCGCCTGAAACCTCACAACCGAGTGACCGGGACGATCGAACTTCGATCCGGAGCGGACGCTTGCCCGTGCGGGATATTAGGCGGTGCTTCGCGTATGTCAAAACGATAAATTGAATTTGTCTGGGGGCGCAGTCATATGTTGAGCGATTCGACGACGGGTCTGCGGGGACGGAGCCGGGCGCGGCACGTACGCCCGACGGCGGCGAGGCGGAGGAGTCCGCGGCGCGCGTTGTTGGGTCATGAGGGACTGCAGCCGGCACGAAGGACCGGACACATGGCCGGCCGTGGGGACGTGCCCAAGATATTCGGGACACGGCGAGCGGTATCGGGCGCGAGCGAAACGTCGGAGTCCCGCCGAGCGGCGGGTCTCTCCGGCATCGGGTTTGCCTACGGAGGGCCGTGCGCGGGGAACGTCACGGATCTTTCACTGAAAGCCGGCGATGCGGGCCGCCCCTCAGCGAACAGCCTCGTCCAAATACCGGTACCACGCGTCCATACCGTGGCCCGTCTTGGCGGAGACCTCGAAGATTGTCGCCTCGGGGGCCGCGCGGCGGACGTTGCGCAGGGCGGTTTCGCGGTCGAATCCCACGGCGCCCGCGATATCCATCTTGTTGATCACGACGACCTGGGCGCTACGGAACATGACGGGGTACTTGAGCGGCTTGTCTTCCCCTTCGGTCACGGACAACAGCACCACCCGCGCGTTCTCGCCGAGGTCGTACACGGCCGGGCAGACGAGGTTGCCGACGTTCTCGATGACGAGAACCTGCAGGGCATTCAGGTCCAACCGTTCCATGGCCCGGGAGACCATCTCGGCGTCGAGGTGGCACACGCTGCCGGTGGTGATCTGAATCGCCGGGATACCGCGCCCGCGCAGGCGCACGGCGTCGTTCTCCGTGGCGAGGTCGCCGACGATGACGCCGAGCCGCACGCGCTGTCCCAGATCCGCCGCGGTCCGCTCGATGAAGGCCGTCTTCCCCGCACCGGGCGAGGCCAAGACGTTCAGAACGTAGAGTCCCTTGGCGTGGAAGTATCCGCGGTTCCGCTCCGCCAGCCGGTCGTTCTTGTCGAGGATCCGCTGTTCCACGCTGAGCGTGTGGGGAGACTCGTGGACGTGCGCGTGCGGGTGGTCATGTTCATGATCGTGCGGATGCTCGTGATCATGAGGGTGCTCGTGCTCATGACCGTGGTCGTGGGTGTGCTCGTGATCGTGTGTGTGGGGATGTACATGGCCGTGGTCGTCCGGGCGAGCAGAGGCTCCGGGCGCCCTCGGTTCCGCGAGCCGCGAGGTTTCCCCGCCGACCCTCACGCCGTCAATCGCTACATCGCCGGGCAGTCCGCACCCACAATCCTTGCACACCTCAGGATACCTCCAAACTGGTCAAGTGCAATTCGCGGCCGCGCTGGATGTCCACGCTGGGACGGCCGCAGCCCGTGCATTCGCAGACGAGATCCGTCGGCTCGAATTCCTGCGCGCACGCCGGGCAGTAGCAGCGGACGGGCACGCGCTCGATCTCGAGCGTGGCCCCCTCTGCCATGGTTCCCTTGGCAACGATATCGAAGGCGAACTCCAGTGTCTCGGGGACGGCCCCCGAGAGCGCTCCCACCCGCATCATGATCCGATGAATGTGGTGGGCGCCTGCCTCCCGCGCCTGTTTTGTCGCGATGATGACGGTATCCTGCATCAAGCTGAGCTCGTGCACGCATACATCTCCAGCAGCCTCAGGACGCAAGACCAATCTGTCACATCAAGCCGCCAAGAGCAAGGCGCGCGCGGCGGTTTGTGCGGGGAAACGCAGGATTCCCTCGCGCCACACGCCACACTGCGCCCCTCACCCATCGTCACGCGTTCCGCGGCGCGCCTTGGCTTGGGCGGCCTTGTTGAGGGCGAGTGTGAACCAATCGGTGGCTTGGCGGCGCGGCGCAGGCTGAGCGCGGGCCGACGCTTGACGTGGCTGAGGCCTGCCTGCTTCCGGTCCGGTGCTCGATCGTGGGGGAGCGGCGGACTCCGGCTTGCTCCTCATGGACAGGCCGACACGCCGGCGAGCCAGATCCACCTCCAGAACCGTGACCTGCACCTTCTGGCCGACCTTCACCGCTTCGGTGGGATCCTTCACGAAATGGTCGGAAAGCTGGCTCACATGGACGAGACCGTCCTGATGCACGCCGACATCCACGAATGCGCCGAAGGCCGTCACGTTCGTGACGATCCCGGGCAGGCTCATGCCGGGCTGGAGATCCTCCAGCTTCGTGACGCCCTCGTCGAAGCCGAAGGCCTCGAACTGCCGCCGCGGATCCCGACCGGGCTTGGCGAGCTCGTCAAGGATGTCGGTCAGCGTCGGCAGGCCAACCGTGTCCGTGACGTACCGCTCGAGCTGGATCCGCGCACGGAGGTCCGGTCGCGTCATGAGGTCGGACACCGCGCAGCCGAGATCCGCGGCCATGCGCTCCGCCACGCCGTAGCTTTCCGGGTGCACCGCACTGGCGTCGAGCGGGTTCGCCGCGTCACGGATCCGCAGGAATCCCGCCGCCTGTTCGAACGCCTTGGGTCCGAGACGTTTCACTTCGAGCAGCTCTTGGCGGGACGTGAACGGGCCGTGCGCGTTCCGGTGCGCGATGAGGTTGGCCGCGGTCACGCTGTTCAGGCCGGACACGTAGCTGAGCAGCTGCCTGCTGGCGGTGTTGACCTCGACCCCGACGGCGTTGACGCAGCTGCCGACCACCTCGTCCAGCGAGCGCTTGAGCGCCTTCTGGTCCACGTCGTGCTGGTATTGCCCCACGCCGATGGACTTGGGGTCGATCTTCACCAGTTCCGCGAGCGGATCCATCAGCCGCCGGCCGATGGAGACCGCGCCGCGAACAGTGATGTCGCGGTCGGGAAACTCCTCCCGTGCTGCGTCGGACGCGGAGTACACGGAGGCGCCGCTCTCGTTGACCACGACGACGAGAGTCGACGCGGGTAGGCCGAGGCCGCGGACGAAGGCCTCCGTCTCCCGGCTCGCCGTTCCATTGCCGATGGCCACCGCCTCGATCCGGAAGCGGTCGCACAGCGCCAGGAGCGTGTGCCGTGCCGTCTCGCGCTGGCGGTCGGACTGCTCGATGAAGATGACATCGTGGTGGAGGAGCATCCCTTGCCGGTCGAGGCACACCACCTTGCACCCGGTCCGGAACCCGGGATCAATTCCGAGCACGTTCTTCCCGCCGAGCGGTGGCGCGAGGAGCAGTTCGCGCAGGTTGGCCGCGAAGACGCGGATGGCTTCGGCATCCGCGCGCTGCTTGGCCTCCAGGCGCACCTCCGTCTCGATGGACGGTTCGAGCAGCCGCCGATACCCGTCCTCGACGGCCAGCCGCACCTGCTCCGCTGCCGGGCCGCTATTCTTGAGGAACATGCGGCTGAGCAGCGCGATGGCGTCTTCCTCGGGCGGCAGCCACCGGCTGGTGAGAACACCCTCGGTTTCGCCGCGCCGGATGGCGAGAATCCGGTGTGAGGGTGACTTGGCGACGGGTTCCTCCCACTCGAAGTAGTCCCTGAATTTCGCCCCTTCGACCTCTTTCCCGGCGACAACCTTCGAGCGCAGGACGCCCTTGGTCGCGAAGAGGCTCCGAATGGCCGTACGAGCGGCGGTGTCGTCGCTGACCCGCTCCGCGAGGATGTCGCGGGCGCCCGCAAGGGCCTGTTCCGTCGTTTCGACGCCGGCGTCGGGGTTCACGAACGGTGTGGCGCTGAAGTACAGATCCGTGGTGGGATCCTGTGTCCAGAGGAGATCCGCCAGGGGCTCCAGCCCCTTCTCGCGGGCGATCATGGCGCGCGTGCGGCGTTTCGGACGGAAAGGCTGGTAGATATCCTCCAACCCGGCCAGCGTCGCAGCGGCATCGAGGGCTGCCTTGAGGCCGTCGGTCAAGAGCTGGCGCTCTTCCAGCGATTTGACAATTGCCTCGCGCCGCTCGGCCAGCGCCTGGAGTTGCTCCAGGCGGTCTCGAATGCTCGCGATGGCGACCTCGTCCAGCGAGTCGGTCTGCTCCTTGCGGTAGCGGGCGATGAAGGGAATGGTCCCGCCTTCCGCCAGGAGGGTCGCTGTGGCCGCCACCTGGGGCGGGCGGAGCTGCAACTCGGCGGCGATCGTTTCCACGAATTGCTCGTGCATGGCGCGTGCGCTCCTTGGAACTTCAGGATAGAGCGGCCGGAGGTGTCGCACAGCGGCGTGTCCGTGCGGAGGGCAGCCTTGTACACCGCGGCGCGGACGATGTCAAGCGCGGATGCCGCGTTTTTTCTTTGACAGCGTCGCTCCGAGTGGGCGAGAGTTGCGGGCATCGGCGGGGCAATCACGCGAGCGGGTCGGGCCGGATGGAGCCGCCGCGGATGCCCGGACGTTGGAAGAGCGGCAGGCACGGATTGCGCGTGCCGGCGCCGCGGGGACGTCGAATGCTGGTCATCACCTGGGCAGAGCTGTGACCGTGTTTTTCGCCACCGCCTCCGCCGGTACGGAGGATCTGCTGGCCGACGAGCTCCGCTCACTCGGGTTGCGCGGCGTGCGCGCCGCTCGCGGCGGCGTGCGTTTTGCGGGCGACATCGGAGATGCCTTGCGCGCGTGCCTGTGGTCGCGGATCGCCATGCGGGTGCTGCTGCCGCTCGCCGATTTTGCCGCGAGCGATGCCGACGCGCTGTACGCCGGCGCTCGCGACGTCCGCTGGGAGGAGCACCTCGACGAGAGCCTGACGTTCGTCGTGGACGCGGTGGGGCGCACCGAGGCCCTCGGCCACACCCATTACACGGCCCTCAAGGTCAAGGATGCGGTGGTGGACGTTTTGCGGGACCGCCGAGGGGCGCGCCCCAGTGTGAACGTGGAGGACCCCGACGTCCGCATCGTGACGCACCTTGCCAACGGGCGGGCGCAGCTCGCCCTGGACCTGGCGGGTGAGCCGCTCTTCAAGCGCGGCTGGCGCCTTGCGCGCACCGAGGCGACGCTCAAGGAGACACTTGCAGCGGCTATCCTGCGCGCCTGCGGCTACGACGGCACACGGCCGCTGATCGACCCGATGTGCGGGTCCGGGACGCTGGCCATCGAGGCGGGTTTGATCGCTCAACATCACGCTCCCGGCGTGCACCGGAAGCTGGGGGTCGAACGCTGGGCCTCGTTCGATGCGGCGCAGCGGGCGGAGCTCCGCGGCCTCCGCGAGGAGGCCCGTCGGGGCGTGCGCCGGGGCGCACCACCGGTCATCGCTTGCGACCGCGACCCCGAGGCGGTCCGCGCGACCCGGGCCAACGTCAAGCGTGCCGGCTTGCCGATCGACGTGCGGCAGGCGGACGCACGCGAGCTCGCCCCTCTCGACCCGCCCGGGTTCGTCGTCGTCGACCCGCCGTGGGGGAGGCGCCTCGACGGCGGCGGGCGACGGCAACTGAAGACGTTCTTCTGGCAACTCGGCCAGGCATGGCGCGGACTTCACGGCCACCGGCTCGCGGTGCTGGCCGGCGGCCCCGAGTTCGAGAGCGCGTTCGGCGTCCGCCCAACCTCGCGCCGCGTGCTGTGGAACGGCCCGGTGCGCTGCGTGCTGCTTACGTACGACCTCGCCTGAGACGGGAGGGGGCTCGCGTGTTCTCACGCCGTACCGCCTGGAGTGTCGCGTGCAATCGCATCGCAGCGGCGGAGGAGGAGCGGCGCCGCACGGGGAGACCCGTGTTGGATCTCACCGAGACCAACCCGACGCGCGCCGGCCTACCAATGCCGGAGCCGGAGATTCGCGCGGCCTTGGCCGATGGGCGCGTTCTTCAATACGCGCCGACGGCTTTCGGGAGTTACCAGGCGCGCGCGGCGGTCTCGAGCTATCACGGCGGCGCGGTCCCGCCGGAGCACGTGGTGCTGACCGCCAGCACCAGCGAGGCCTACGCCTGGCTCTTCAAGCTCCTGGCCGATCCCGACGACCGTGTGCTCATCCCGGTGCCGAGCTACCCGCTCTTCGAGTACCTCGCGGGCCTGGAGAACGTCGAGACGGTGCCGTATCCGTTCGCCTGGGAGGAGGGCGGCTGGTTCTTGGATTTCGCCGCCTTGGTGGACCGGATCGACGGCCGAACCCGCGCGTTGGTCGTCGTCAGTCCGAACAATCCCACCGGCGCGCTGCTCCGACATGAGGAGGCGCACCGACTGCTGGCCCTCTGCCGCGACCGCAAGCTGGCGCTGATCGCCGACGAGGTCTTCGCCGACCACATCTTCACGGATGCGCCATCGCGCCTGCGGTCGCTGGCGGGCCGCGACGAGGCGCTGGTCTTCGTGCTGGGGGGGCTGTCCAAGACGTGCCTGCTCCCGCAACTGAAGGCCGCCTGGATCGCGGCGAGCGGCCCCGCCGACAGGCTCGACGAGGCGCTGGCGCGGCTGGAGGTCGTGGCCGATACCTACCTGTCCGTGAACACCCCGGTTCAGCTCGCCCTGCCTCGCCTCCTCGCCCTTCGGGACGTCATCCGTCCGCCCCTGATGGGCCGCCTCCGGGCGAACCGCACGGCGCTGGAGCGGGCGCTGCGGGGCAGCGCCGCCACACCCCTGCCGGCCGATGGCGGGTGGTCGGCGGCGGTGCGCGTGCCTCGCTACCCCGGCGAAGAGGAGCGGGTGCTTCGCCTGCTCTTGCGGCACGGATTGAAGGTGCACCCCGGCTTTTTTTTCGACTTTCCGACCGAGGCGTTTCTCGTCGTCAGCCTGTTAGGGCCGGAGGAGGAGTTCGCCCGCGGCGCGGCGATCCTCGCGGCCGACGCGGACGCGCCCTGACCACCCGGACAACCTGCGGACGCGATAGGATGCGGGAAGCGCGTTTTCACAGGCTGCTCAAAAAGGTCCAGATACAAGGCGGCACGCGATCCGAGGCGCGAGGCGTACTTAGTCCGTACGTCGCAGCGCCGCGGGAGCGTGCCAACGCCGTAGATGGAGCTTTTTCAGCAGCCTGCTAAGGAGAAGGCGATGCCGAAGGCCAGTGAGCCGAACAAGATCATCTATTCGATGGTCGGCGTGGGGAAGGTGTACGGGACGAAGCAGGTGCTCAAGGACATCTCGCTGTCGTACTTCTACGGCGCCAAGATCGGCGTCCTCGGCCTCAACGGGGCGGGGAAGAGCACGCTGCTCCGGATCATGGCGGGCGTCGAGCGAGAGTTCCTGGGCGAGACGCACTGCTCGCCGGGGTACACCATCGGGTTCTTGGAGCAGGAGCCGAGGCTGGACCCGTCCAAGATCGTCATCGAGGTGGTGCGCGAGGGGGTGAAGGATCTCGCGGATCTCCTTCAGGAGTTCCAGGAAATCAGCGCCACGTTCGCGGAGCCGATGTCGGACGACGAGATGAACGCGCTGCTGGAGAAGCAGGGTGAGGTGCAGGACAAGCTCGACGCGGCCGGCGCGTGGGACCTCGACAGCCGGCTCGAGCTGGCGATGGATGCGCTGCGCTGCCCGCCGGGGGACACCCCGGTGAAGGTCCTCTCCGGCGGAGAGCTCCGCCGCGTGGCGCTGTGCCGCCTGCTGCTGCAGAAGCCGGACATCCTCCTGCTCGACGAGCCCACGAACCACTTGGACGCGGAGTCGGTGGCGTGGCTCGAGCAGCACCTGCAGCAGTATGAGGGGACGGTCATCGCCGTCACGCACGACCGCTACTTCCTCGACAACGTGGCCGGCTGGATCCTGGAGCTGGACCGCGGCTACGGGATCCCCTGGAAGGGCAACTACTCGTCGTGGCTGGCCCAAAAGCAGGAGCGCCTCCAGCGGGAGGAGAAGGCGGAGACCGAGCGGCAGCGGACCCTCCGCCGCGAGCTGGAGTGGATCGCCATGTCGCCCAAGGGCCGGCACGCCAAGGGGAAGGCGCGGATCGGCGCGTACCAGGAACTCCTGCAGCAGGAGCAGGAGAAGCTGGCGCGGGACCTCGAGATCTTCATCCCGCCCGGACCGCGGCTGGGGGATGTCGTGATTCGCGCCGACGGCGTCGGCAAGGGATACGGGGACCGGCTGCTCTTCGAGCAGATGACCTTCAGCATTCCGCCCGCGGCAGTGGTGGGGATCGTCGGGCCGAACGGAGCCGGGAAGACCACGCTGTTCCGCATGCTGATCGGCGAGGAGCGGCCGGACACGGGAACGCTCACGCTTGGGCAAACCGTGGCGCTCGCGTACGTGGACCAGGCCCGGAGCGACCTGGATCCGTCGAGGACCGTGTGGGAATCGATTTCGGGCGGGCGGGACCAGATGCCCCTCGGGAAAGCGCTCGTCAACTCGCGGGCCTACGCGGCGCGCTTCAACTTCCTCGGTCCCGACCAGCAGAAGAAGGTCGGATCGCTCTCGGGAGGCGAACGGAACCGCCTGCACCTCGCGCGGATGCTCCGCAGTGAGGCCAACGTCATTCTGCTCGACGAGCCGACGAACGATCTGGACGTCAACACCATGCGGGCGCTGGAGGACGCCATCGACCGCTACGCCGGCTGCGTGCTGGTCATCTCGCACGATCGCTGGTTCCTCGACCGCATCGCCACGCACATCCTCGCGTTCGAGGGCGACAGCAAGGTGTACTGCTTCGAGGGCAACTGGAGTGAGTACGACGCCGACCGGAAGCGCCGCCTGGGCGCCGCCGCCGACCGGCCGCACCGCATTCGCTATCGACCGCTGACGCGCGCCTGACAGGCTGCTGAAAAAGGCCCATCTGCTGCGTTGCCACGCCGGGTACCCGTCGCAGATGGGTGCGGCGCTGCGACGTACGCCCCAAGTACGCCTGCACCCACCTGCGGTGGGTACCCGTCGGCGGGTACCCATCGAAGATGGGTGACGGCGCCTTGCATCTGGACCTTTTTGAGCAGCCTGGCCAGAAACGGTTTTTCAGCACACTGCCACAAGGTGGCGTCCGAAGAGGAAGGTCTAGAAGGGCAATTCTTCCGCGCGTGAGGGGCATTTGGGCTTGACACCGGCGGACCCATTGGGCATCCTCCAACCGGCGTCTCAAGGGGTTCGCCAGCCCGCGGGCGGCCCGGCAGGCTTCATCATCACATTTTGGAGGGAGGAGTTGTCGATGCAGAAATTCGAATGCGGCATGTGCGAGTACACATACGATCCGGCCAAGGGAGACCCGGGGCGCGGCATTCCGCCGGGTACGTCATTCGACGACCTGCCGGACAATTGGACCTGCCCAAAGTGCAACGCCGGGAAGAACATGTTCGTCGCGGTGGACGAATGAACCCCATCGAGATCATCCCCGGCATCCAGTGGGTGGGCGTGCTCGACACCCAGCTTCGCGTGTTCGACGTCATCATGGAGGCGAAGCACGGCACGACGTACAATTCCTATCTGATCCGAGGCCGCGACAAGGTCGCGCTCATCGATGCGAGCAAGGCGGCCTTCGCCGAGACGTTTCTGGACACCCTGCGTCCGGCGATCGAGCCGACCGCCATCGACTACATGGTGTGCAACCATTTGGAGCCCGATCACTCGGGCGCGTTGGTGGACGTGCTGGATGTCGCGCCGCAGGCGCAGGTGGTGGTGACGAAGCCGGGCAGAATGCTGCTGCGGGCCATCCTGAATCGAGACGTCAAGCCCACCATCGCGGCGGAAGGCGATCGCATCGAGCTCGGGGGGAAGACACTGCGCTTCATCATGGCGCCGTTCCTTCACTGGCCGGACACGATGTTCACCTACTTGGAAGAGGATCAGGTCCTGTTCTCCGGGGATTTCCTGGGGGCGCATTACTGCGATCCGCGCCTCTTCAACGACCTGATTCCGAACTACGACGAGGCGTTTCAGCACTATTTCCAGGTGATCATGCGGCCGTTCAAGGAGTACGTTCGCCAGGCACTGGACAAGATCGACTCCCTGCCCATCAAGGTGGTGTGCCCGGTCCATGGGCCCATTCTGCGGACTGACGTCCGGCGCTACATCGACATGTATCGGGCGTGGAGCGCCGAGCCGCCCCAGCCGGCGAAGAAGCGACTCCTCGTCTTCTATGTGAGTTCGTACGGCAATACCGAGCGGATGGCGCACGCGATCGGGAGGGGAATTCGCGACGCCGGCGCGGACGCGGAGGTCCTGGATCTGGCCAAGGTGGACGCGCGGGCCCTACTGGACGACATCGAGGCGGCGGAGGGTATCGTGGTCGGCACGTGCACGATCAACGGCGACGCGCTGGAGCAGGCTTGGAGCTTGCTCAGCTCGCTGACGACCATAAAGCTCAAGGACAAGCTGGGGGCGTCGTTCGGGGCCTTTGGCTGGAGCGGGGAGGG
>Ga0102851_10001769_pt1 | contig 12664 bp, 10 predicted proteins | sample Mud3Dept3metaG_FD_79558 | JGI IMG/M metagenome (GOLD analysis project Ga0102851, IMG submission 79558) | Freshwater wetland microbial communities from Ohio, USA, analyzing the effect of biotic and abiotic controls - Mud 3 Core 4 Depth 3... | ecosystem: Environmental > Aquatic > Freshwater >... | reverse complement strand
CCGGGGCCCTTAAAAAGGCCTGGGAACCCTGGTTCAAGAACCACGGGGGCTTCCGTTTCAACACGGAAGATCTCTTTGTTGACGAAGAAGCGCAGAAGGTCCTCTTTCAGTGGTCCCTGGACTGGCCATCCATTGAAAAGGGCTACCGGGGAAAGCCGGAGCGCCGACGCGGCGTCGACGTGATGCACTTCAAAGACGGAAAGATCATCCACAAGTACACCTATTCCAAGACGACCCTCGAAATCGAGGGAAAGCTTGTGAAGTCCGTTCCTGAATAAATACCGGTCAGTCTCCTTTACCGGTTCCGTCATGCAGGGTCCCGCCCGCGGCCGGATCCGTTTCTCGCCGATTTTCCCCCGAAGGAAGGTTGGTTTCTTTGTCCGAGAACGGTCCATCACCCTTTGCCTCGTGAATCACACCGGCCCCGGTTGACTGTAACCCTTCTGTATTACTTAACATTTTTGCTGCTTGATTTGAGGGAGCTTAAGCACTATAATCGCCGAGTTTTTGTCGAATAAAGAACCCAATTCACAAGGAGGGAGAAAGGCATGAAAAAATTACTGACTGCGGTAATGGTGGCCGCTGTCCTCGTAAGCTTCGTCGCGGGGACTTGCATCGCCAAGACGACCTGGAACGCCAACTCGGTGTGGCCCCCGAAAAACATGCACAGCGTGTGGCTCAACGAATACGCCGAAAAGGTAAAGGCCGCCTCGAAGGGTGAACTGGAACTCGTCGTTCAAACGGGCGGCGCTCTGGGATACAAGGGCCCCGAACTCCTGAAGGTTGTCCGCGACGGACTCGTTCCCATATCCGACATGCTCATCAGCGGTGTGGCCGGCGATGAGAAGATCTTCCAGATCTCGACGCTTCCCTTTTTGGTCCGGGACTTCGACGAACTGAGGCTCCTCACCAACATCGCGCGGCCCTATTACGACAAGGCGGCGGCCAAGTGGAACCAGAAGATCCTCTACATCGCCCCCTGGCCCGGCGCGGGGCTCTGGACGAAAAAGAAGATCACAGCCGTCGAGGACCTGAAGGGCCTCAAGACCCGCACCTATGACAAAAACGGCGCGCTTGTCATGGAGGCGGCCGGCGCGACGCCCCTTGCGCTCCCCTTCAGCGAAGTCTACACGTCGCTGCAGACCGGCGTCATCGACTCCGTCATGACCTCGACGCCCACGGCGGTGGACGCCAAGTTCTGGGAGGTGCTGAAGTACTTCGAGCCGCTCCAAATCACCATCGCCACCGACATGGTAACGGTGAACATGAACGCCTTCAAGAAGCTCCCCAAGGCCCAGCAGGACCTCCTCGTGAAACTCGGCAAGGAGCAGGAAGAGGCCGCCTGGAAAGGCGTCAGGAAATGGGACGGCGACATGGAGGCCATCAGCAACAAGAACGGCATCGAGACGGTGAAACCCTCCCCGAAATTCATCGCCGACATGGAGAAGATCACTCAGGGCATCCGGGCCGATTGGCTCAAGACGGCCCCCCCGGACGGGAAGAAGATCTACGACGAGTTCTTGAAGAAAGTGAAGCGTTAGGTCTATCTTTAACAACGTGTGACGGGAGGGGACCCCGGGTGTTTCATCCGGGGTCCCCCTCATATTTTGAGCCGGGAGGGTCCGGCCAACCCGTGGGCACCGCTCTCGCGGGCTTCAGCACTCCCATGAAAACACTCATCAACACGATAGACAGATTATCGGGCTTCGGCGGCTGGATTGCAGGCATTATGATGGTCATGGCGCTCGTCATCTCCGTGGGCGAGATCATTATCCGGAGTTTCTTTCACGGAACGCTCTACGTCACGGATGAATTCACGGGCTATCTCATGGCCATGCTCACCTTCATCGGCCTCGCCTATACGCTCCGGGAGCGCGGGCACATCCGCATGATGTTCCTGCCCCACCTCCTCAAGGGCCGGTCTCATGTCATTTCCAATATGGTCGCCTGCGTCGTCGGTTTTGTTTTTTGCGCGGCACTGACGTACTTCACCTGGGAGTTTTTCTGGGATTCCGTCGTCAACGAATCCCGGTCGATGCAGATATCGGAAGCCTACCTGGCGATCCCTCAGTTCTTCATGCCCCTGGGGGCACTCTTCATGACGCTCCAGTTTTTGGCGGAATTTCTGAAGGCCTTCTACATCCTCCGGCAGGACACGAAGGGGCTTCGCATCCTCGAGGAAACGGATGATCTCGGCAGGTAATTGGTTTTTGAACAGGGAGTGAACATTCCATGCAACTCGATCTCGGGCCCGTATCCGCAACCATTATCGGCCTTCTCATCCTGTTCCTGGGCGGGTCGGTCTGGGTCGGGATATCCCTCTTCCTCGTCGGGATTGGAGGATTCTTTTTTTTCAGCGACGTTTCCTTCGGTTCGATCCTTTCAAACATCGCCTGGAACAACACGAGCGGCTCGGCCATGATGGCCCTGCCGTTTTTCATCTGGATGGGAGAGATCCTCTTCCGAAGCCGCATCTCGTCGGATCTCTTCAAAGGGCTCGCCCCCTGGATGGACGCTATCCCCGGGAGGCTCGTCCACGTGAACGTCCTGGCATGCACCTTCTTTGCCGCCGTGAGCGGCTCCTCGGCAGCCACGACAGCCACCGTCGGGAAGATCACCGTCCCCGAACTCGAAAGGCGGGGCTACGACCACGGCCTCTCGATCGGGTCGCTGGCCGGCGCGGGCACCCTGGGTTTCATGATCCCCCCGAGCATGGTGATGCTCGTATACGGCATCATCGGCGATGTGAGCATCGGGAAACTCTTCATCGCGGGTTTTATTCCCGGGTTCATGATCGCCTCCATGTTCAGCGGCTACATCCTGATCCGCTGTCTTGTCACGCCGGCACTCGCCCCAAGGGCAGAAGACCACTTCACGTGGACCGATCGAATCGGCGCCATTCCCGCAATCGCCCCGGTCATCATCCTGGTCTTCTTCGTTCTGGGAAGCATCTACCTCGGATGGGCGACTCCCACCGAAGCGGGGGCCGTCGGCGTTGTGGGGGCCTTGTTCTTCGCGGCCCTGACCCGGAGCCTCTCATGGGAAGTCTTCAGGGTGAGCCTCATCAACTCCGTGAAGACAAGCTGCATGATCATGCTCATCGTCATGGGGGCGGCCTATCTTTCGAACGTCTTCGGTTATCTGGGCATTACCCGGGCACTCACTGAATTCGTCGTCTCGATGAAGCTCTCGCCCTACATGCTCATCTTCTACCTGACGATCCTCTACCTGATCCTGGGGTGCCTGGTCGACGGGTTCTCCATGATCGTCATGACGGCCCCGCTGGTGCTACCCCTCATCGAGGCGGCGAAGTTCGACCCCGTGTGGTTCGGCATCTACCTCGTTGTCATGATCGAACTGGCCCAGGTGACGCCGCCGGTGGGTTTCAACCTCTTCGTCATCAGCGGGCTTTGCAATGACGATCTCTTCAAGATCGCGAAGGCGGCGTTTCCATTCTTCTTGATCATGCTGCTCGCCACGGTGCTCCTCACGGCGTTTCCGGAAATCGCCCTGTATCTGCCGTCAAAAATGAAGTAAGGCGGATCGGGCCGTCACAAAATTCAGCAAGGGTTGACTGTCATGAAGAAAATCGACCTCAACTGCGACATGGGGGAAAGCTTCGGCACTTACAAGCTCGGCCTGGACAGCGAGGTGATCAAACACGTCACATCGGCGAACATCGCCTGCGGTTTTCACGCCGGTGATCCCGGGGTAATGTACGAGACGGTTAAGCTCGCCAGGGATAACGGCGTGGCTGTGGGCGCCCACCCCGGATACCCCGACCTCATGGGCTTCGGCAGAAGGAACATGGATTGCACCCAAGAGGAAGTCCGTAACTACGTCATCTACCAGGTCGGGGCGATGAAGTCCTTCTGCGCGGCTTTGGGGGCACCGCTGCAGCACGTCAAACCCCACGGGAGCCTCTACAATACGAGCGTGGGGAATGAAGTTCTCATTCGCACCATTGCCGGGGCGATCGCCAGCGTCGACCGGACCCTCATATACCTCACCCTCGGCGGCGCCCAGGCACCCCTTGTCAAAAGAATTGCAAAGGCAGCCGGAATCAGAGTGGCTTTCGAAGCCTTCCCCGACCGGGCTTACACACCCGATGGCCGGCTCGCGTCGAGGCAACAGTCGGGCGCCGTCATCGAGGACCCGAAAATCGCCACCGAGAGGGCCCTTCGCATGGCGAAGGAAGGCAGGATCATCGCCACCGACGGCAGCGTCCTCGAGATGAAGATCGACACGCTCTGCGTCCACGGCGACAATCCCTCGGCCGTTGAACACGTGAGGGAGATCCGGGCGACGCTGGAAGCGGCCGGCATTGAAGTGGTTCCCATGGGGACGTTTATCTAAGAGACAGGGTATCGGGACTGCCCCAATTTTGAATTTTAAGTTATGAATTATGAGTCTGCGGCATGAGGCTGGAACCCGGAACCCGTTGCCCTGAACCCTTGACCCGGGCCTTTCGCCCTTTGCCTAACCTATGTCCAACTTTTATGACAAACCGCGCTTCCGCCTCTGCGGTGACCGCGCCCTTATCGTCGAGTACGGCGAAGGGATCGACCGCGCCGTGAACGAAAAAGTTCGTGCCATGACGGCGCTTCTCAAAAGAGCCCTGCCGGCGGGCGTGGAGGCCGTGATCCCCGCCTACCGATCCCTCTCCCTCCTCTACAATCCCCTGGCTACATCGATTGGCCGGATCGCAAAGGCCCTGGAAGCCATGGAAACGGATTTAAGGGAGACCGAAATTGCGAAACCCCGAATCGTCGAAATCCCCGTCTGCTACGGCGGGGAGTTCGGCCCAGACCTGGAGATCGTGGCCGCTCATAATTCCCTCACGCTCGACGAGGCCATTACCGTCCACACTTCCGTCGACTACCACATCTACATGATCGGGTTCGCACCCGGGTTTTGTTACCTGGGCGGCCTCGACCGCCGGCTCCATACGCCGCGGCGCAAGACCCCGCGAACGCATCTACCGGCGGGCTCCGTAGGCATTGCCGAAAGCCAGACGGGGATGTACCCCCAGGACAGCCCCGGGGGCTGGCAGATCATCGGCAGGACGCCTCTTCGGCTCTTCGCCCCCTGGCGCGAGGAACCCTTCCTCTACCAGGCCGGGGACCGGATCCGCTTCGTTTCCATCGTGAAAGACCAATTCCGCCGGATCGGAGAAAAGGAGTGGGGATGATGGATCTCTTTCGCGTTGGGGCCCCGGGTCCCTACACAACCGTGCAGGACACGGGTCGATTCGGTTACATGGACAGGGGTGTGCCGCCATCGGGCGCGCTGGATCCCTTCGCTTACCGGGTGGCCAACCTTCTCGTTGGAAATGCCGGGGGTGCAGCCGTCCTGGAAATAACCATGGTGGGCCCTGTGCTGGAAGTCCTCGCTGAGGCCGACATCGCCCTGACAGGTGCCGATATGGGGCTGACGGTGAACGGCGCACCGGCAGCCAACTGGCAGACCCTGAGGGTCAGGCGGGGCGACGTGGTGCGGATCCCGCAAGCCAAGACGGGATGTCGGGCCTATCTCGCCGTCACCGGAGGCATTAACGTATCCTCCGTCATGGGGAGCCGCTCGACCCTGGTCCGGGCGAAGCTCGGCGGTCTCGAGGGGAGGATTCTGAAGAAGGGGGACGTGTTATCGAGGGGTGATGGAATGCCTCTTTCTGCACCACGGAGCCTCCCCGGGCACTGGGTCCCTGACTACGGCCCGGACCTCACCCTGCGGGCCATCCCCGGGCCGCAGGACGATTACTTCACAAAGGAAATAGCAGCTTTCTTCGGCGTGATCTACGAGGTCAGTGATGAATCCGACCGGATGGGCTACCGGCTGAAGGGGCCACCGATCCGCCGCGACGAAGGGCGTCCCGAAAGTATCGTCACCGAACCGATCATGCCGGGAAACGTCCAGGTTCCCGCCGACGGGCAGCCCATCATCGTCCTCGTGGAGCAGACGACGGGGGGTTACATGAAAATCGCCACCGTCGTCACGCCCGACATCCCCGCGGTTGCCCAGGCCATGCCGAGAAACCTAATCCGGTTCGAGAAGGTGAGCCTCGACGAAGCCCACGCCCTTTACCGCGATGAGGCCGAGCGGATGCAGGAAATCGAGGAATACCTCTCATCAAAGAACTGATATCCGCCGACGCCCTGCCCGGATACAAAAATTAAGTGTTGCAGGGGTCGGCAAAAAAGCTGTATGGACCGGGGGTCGCTCACTTTCGGGACACGATTGAAGGGATCAGGGGACTCTATGGCTGAAAAACCTCATCGGGAAGACATTGTCGGCGGGCAGGCCGTTATCGAGGGCGTCATGATGAGGCATGGCGACAAAATCGCCGTCGCGGTGAGAACACCCGACAAGGACATCGAAATCCGGGAGCAGACTTACATTTCCCTCACCAGACGCTATAAGGCGCTGGGCATCAAGTGCGTTCGAGGTTTCGTGTCGCTTCTCGAGATGATGGTCATCGGCATCAAGACCCTTCTCTACTCGGCCGATGTGGCCATGAAGTATGAGGAGAAAAAGCCGCCGAAGTGGCACACGGTGGTTTCGCTCCTGACGGGCATCGCCCTTGCCATCTTTCTCTTCATCGTGATCCCCGCATATCTTTTTTCGATCCTCCGGGCCTACGTCGGAAGCACGATCCTGTTGAATGTTATCGAGGGGTGCATCCGTCTTTCCATTTTTCTTGGTTTCCTGGCCTCGACCCTCCTCATGTCGGACATGCGGCGGGTCTACATGTACCACGGGGCCGAGCACAAGACGGTCTTCGCCTGGGAAAACGGCCAAGCCCTGACCGTTGAAAACATCAAGGCCTTTTCAACCCGTCACCCGCGGTGCGGCACGAGTTTCATGATGATCGTGATCGTGATCTCCATCCTTGTCTTCTCCCTCCTGGGAAGACCCGACTTCATCCAGCGCGTTTTTTACAAGCTGATGCTCCTTCCCGTCGTGGCCGGGATTTCCTACGAGATCATCCGGCTCACCGGAAAACACCGGGAGCGTCCGTGGGCGGCTATCCTGAGCTTCCCGGGACTGATGCTTCAGAAAATCACCACCCGGGAACCGACAGACGACCAGATCGAAGTGGCCATCGAAGCCCTGAAAAAGGTCATCTGAATATGGCAAAACAACCCGCGAAGAGATACAGGAAAAAACCCGTCACACCCGGGAAACCTTCCCCCATGAGACTTCCGGAAGACCCGCTGGCCCTCGTCAAAAAGCGAAAAAACGCGGAACTTCTCCGGCACATGACCGCGAAGGGCCTCGACGGCCGGATCGTCCGGTCCCTTATCGGAGACCTACCGATTTCTCGTCATCCTCGGAGAGCTTCTTGACGACGGGGCGGTTTCGTGCCTTCCTGGAATCGCCTCTGTTTTCCGATCATCCGGCCCGAAGGGTGTCAGTGGATGGCGATGGGGAAGTCCATGCCCGAACCCCAGCTGACGGGGTACTGGGCAGCGCCCCGATGCTTCTCCGTCAGCTCCGGCAGTCTGTTTTTCACGTAGTGGATGAGCCCTTCCACCTTCACCTTCTGATCGCCTCCCTTACCCTGGAGGCCTTCCAGGAGGGTGTAGGTGAAAACCCCGTGGCCCAGTGACTGGATCTCCGCCGCGTACTGCTTGTCCGTGGAGGCGGAGACGATGTAGGTACCCGTCGACCGGGCCAGCTGCACGAGCGCTTTCCTGTACTCGGTGCCCCGCATGGCGATGATCATCTTGCCCGACTTGCAGGAGTCGATCATCACGAAAACCTTCTGCGCTTTGCACCGCTTGAGGGTCTCGCTGATCTCCTTGTCTGAAATGCCGCCCCGCTTCAGGTCTTCCTCTATCTCGGGAGACACCACGTCATGGGGAACGAAATACCAATCGTCCCCGGCGGTATCGCCGTGTCCGGCAAGATAGATTAGGAGCGTGTCCCGGATCTCGGCCTTCTTTTCGACTTCTTTGAATAAGTTTTTGATATTCGGGCCCGTCGCCTCTTCGTTCATGAGGGAAGTGATCCGGACGTTTCGGAACAACCGCTTCACATCGGCGGATTGGAAGAACGTCTTGATACCGAGGGCATCCGGCTCGGCGTAAGCGAGATTGAGTGCCGCGTTTTTGTATCGGTTGATACCAATGACAACGAGGTGAAGGTCCGACTCCCTCTCCGCGCCCTTCAGCACGACCGTTATTTCCATGGGGTTGCTCTCGATGCGATCCTTGCTGAAGGCGGTGGCCTTCAGCTGATTGGCCCCTTCAATGAGCTTGATCGCAAAGACATGCTGCTGACTTCCCCCCTCCCGGCTGACCTTGGCGCCGGCCCCTCCAGGCAGGATCTTCCCGTTGAGGTAAAGACGGACTTCATCGATACCCCCGCCCCCGTCTTCGACGGCGATCTTGACCTCCAGATCGTCACCGTCCAGTTGCATCCCCGGAAGGGGTGACAGGATCGCCACGCTCGGCGGCTGCCGCATGCCGGTTTGAAGGCTTAATGCGGGTTGCTCACCGAGTCTGGCCAGGGCCACGTCGTCGGTCTCGGCGGTCCTGAGGACCCGGGCAACGACGTCGGGACGGTAGAACCGCTCGAAGAACCTGGAGACGGGATAGAAAGAGGCCTCGCGGTCGTAGCCGTTGTTCACGTGCCAGCCCACCAGTTCGTCGCCCCCTTCGCCGGCATCGTAGTACCCCGAGGGCGTCCAGAGGACCCATCGTTTGCGGTCGACGGACGGGAAAAAGGAAAGAATCTCCTTTCCATCGTTCATCCTGTACCAGCGAATGGTACCGTCATTCAGTGCGACAACGGCGTAGCGACCGTCGCCGGATATATTCGCGCACCGGGCAGTGCCGGGGATCGGGACATGCCATTTCTCGTTCCCCGCCTTGTCGAACAGGTACAAGTACCACCAGGTCCCGAGGATGAATGTCTCCCCGCCCGGGGCGATGGCGTAGCATATGGCTTCGAACCTATCCCTTAGCTTCAGCGGTTGGCCGTTCAGCTTGGGGTCATAGTGCTGATCCCAGTCGGAGATCTGAATCCCCGGCGCTGACTGGAGCGGCGCGGACAACTGCAGTTTTCCCGAGGGTTTGAGTTCCAGTTGTTTTGACTCCACTGAAAACAGGGCGGGAGACCCGCCGAATTTTTTGTAACCGAACTGGATCGTTAAACCGTCATGAGACACTAGGAAGGCCTTGTTGCGAAGCTGATCGGCAATCTGCAGGTATTTGACGTAGATCTCATTCCCGTTTCCGTCCATGAGTCCGAAGTCTCCACTCGTGGAAGCGTAGGCGATTTTTCCGTCTCCGAGCGGCAGAATGGAAACGGTGAAGGTGGTAAAGACAGGAAAATATTGAGGCTCGTCGAGGGTTTCAGAAGCCCATCGAATGATGACATTGCGTTGCTTCTCCCGGTAGTCCCCGCCCGCATAGATGAACCGGCCGTCCTGCGACCACGCGACAGCCATCAGTCGAGACAGGCGAGAGCGACTCGTGCTCGGCGGCGAAGAGCGGACCAGTTTGAGATCGGTCGCCGAGAAGATGTCAATTCGAGGCTCGTCATAATACCCCACGACGATCCTCGATCCATCGGGAGAGAACCTCACGCCGAAGGGTAATTTCCCGCTCTGCGTCGGCGCGACAGCCACCAATTTGAATGCCTTATCGTAGAGATGAACAAACCCATCCGTCGACACAGTCACAAGCCTCCCGACCGGGTCAAAATCGACTCCGCGAATGGCGGTCTTGTAGTCGCTGTCCTCTTTGACGAGGAGATATTTTTTGTCGTCCGCATTCTTTTCCGTCGCGTAAACGCGAAGACCAGCCTTCGCTCCAAGGCCGGCGGCCAGATGACGCCCGTCTCGTGAGTATTTGAGATAGACGATGGGTCCCGGCAATGCAGTTACTCGGCCGGTTAGCTCACCGCTTTCGCGATCGAAAAAATAGATCTGGTAAGAGCTTCCCGAAACCTTTGTTCTCCCTCCGCAGACGACGGTACGGCCATCCGGTGAAATATCCACGGCCTCGATGATGCCTTCATGCCCTTTCCCGACCGGCGGCCTCAGGATCCGGAGCAACTGGCCTGCAGGAAGGTCCCAGACGCGGACGGTCTTGTCCGCGGAACCGGTCACCAGGAAACGGTTCCCCGCATCCGTTGCCATCCGCCTCAGAGAGGCCGTGTGGGTCCCGGCTTCGATGGTGAGCATGGGTTCCTGGGTCGGCTGGCTCGCCGGCTGGTCTGCAAAGGCAGGCGTCAGAAACCGAGGGAGAAGGGCTAGGAGGAAAAACAGGCCAAAGGATTTATGAATTCTAGCCATGGCAGGGACATTCCGTGAATGAATCAAGGTTCCGGCGTTTTACAACTTATCCCAGTCGTCCCATTTGTACGATTCAAGGGTCTGCACCATTGCGTCGACTTTTTTCTGGTCGGCATCCTTGTATGCCTTCCAGAGATTCACGCAGGCATCCGTGATGGGTCCGGCGGCGGCGGCCACGGCGGCGACCGGCAGTCCCCTGGTTGATGTCTCCCCTGATTCGATCAGCATCCTGAACTTCTCGTTCACCAGGACGAGCCTCTTCACATCCTCTGAGATCGTTTCCCGGACCTGAGACTCCTCCAAGCTGCTGCTGGTCAGGCTGTTCTGAAGGTGCTGGATCAGGGGATTCCCGATCGATTTTGCGTCGGTGTAATACAGCATGGCCTGATTGAGCTTCTTCGGCTGTTCTTTGAACGTGACCTTTGCGATCTTGGCGTAACCGACAGACTTTTCCCGCTCCGTACTGACTTTCTTGAGTTCGTTTCTCGCATCTGGATAAACCGTCTGATGACAACCTGTCAGCAAGAAAAGGATCGCTATGCCATACAGCAGAATTCTTGTCTTCAAAGTCCTCCCATTGAACACCATGATCTTCCTCCTTTTGCAGCACCGGCCCTGCGGGTCCCCCAGGGTTGATTCTTTAAATATAAAAACCCCACTTTCTAAGGAATGCGGGGTTTTCCGATTCAGTTCATATCACCCTCCGGAGGGTCTGAACTTTTTTTTCAATATATCATGACTGATGACCTTATTTCCACCAGGAATCCTCGATCCTTCGGTATGCCGTCACAGGCCATTACCATACCGGCGGCGTGCAGGGTTTCGTCAGCGTATGCCCCGTGAGCGGCGGCCGGAGCGTTCTAATGTCCACGCCAAAGCGATCGAGGATGGTAGGAGCGATGTCGGCGCGCTCGCCCCTGCGCATGACGGCCCTGTCGTTGGTCGCCAGGAACACGAAGGGCGCGTCATCGTGGGAGGTGCGCCCCTCGTCAAAGCCGTGATCGGCCGTCACATAGACGAGTGTCTTCCTGTAGAGGCCGAGTTTCTTCAACTCCCCGATGATCCGCCCGGTCATCTCATCCGCCGCCACGAGTGCCTCGGTGTACTCCTTCGAATCTTCGCCGTGCCAATGCCCCGCGTAATCCGCCTCGGCAAAGTGCACGAAGAGAAAAAACCGCCTCCCCGCGTTATTCCGTATCTGTTCCAGGGCCGCCGCCACCACCACCCGGTCGTTCGCCCCGAGGCCGTTGACGAAGAGATCCATGCCGTCCTTCGCGTGGAAGAAAGGGTCGCCCGGGCCGGCCCCGAGATTGTTTTTCTTGGCGATGACGGCGACCGTTGCGATATTCTCCGGGCCGAAGTGTCTCTCCAGCCGTTCGAAAACCGTGTACCCCTTCGGGATCGGGCGGTAACGCCTGTTGCTGAAGACTCCGGTGATCTCCGGCGAATAGCCCGTCAGGATCTGAGCCCAACCCGACTTGGTGTCGGTGGTGCGAAGGACGTCAATGGCCACGATCGAGCCTTCCGACGAGAGTCGCTTCAGATTCGGCAGCCGATTTTGCTCCAGGCATGCCTTTACGCGATCCCGGTGGGCCCCGTCCCATCCGATGAGAACGATATTCCGCGGCCTTTCATCTGCACGGACCGCCGCGACAGTCAGTGCCCAAAGAACGGCACAGATCGTTAGCAGCAACACGGCAGCCAAGCGGCGCATCATGTACTCCCTGATGTGTATTTTTTTCAGACGATACATTTTTTATCACCGAAGAAAGCTTCACATCACTTCACATGAAGGGACGGTGCGAGCTCATGACCTGCGCTCCTGGAGATACCTTTCGAGGAAACGGCCCGTCCAGGAGGCCTTCTTTCGCCGCAGCAGATCGAAAGGGGTCCCCGCGGCAACGACTCTTCCGCCCGCGTCTCCGCCTTCAGGACCCAGGTCTATGATGTGATCGGCTGATTTGATAACCTCCAGGTTGTGCTCGATGATGATCACCGTGCTCCCCTGATCGACAAGCCGCTGGAGGATCATGAGGATTTTATCGATGTCCGCCAGGTGAAGACCCGTTGTCGGCTCATCCAGGATGTAGAGGGTCTTTCGCGCGCCGTTTGCCGCCGCGAGTTCGCGGGCCAGCTTGATCCGCTGGGCTTCGCCGCCGGAGAGGGTGGGGCTCGACTGCCCGAAGGTGAGATAATCCAGACCGATGGCGACGAGGAACTCCAGGGTCTTGCGGACAGAGGGTATGGCCTCAAAAAACTCGAGGCCCTCGCGAAAGCTCATGGCGAGGACATCGTGTATGTTTTTGCCCCGGTAGCTGACGGCCAGGGTCTCCTCATTGAAACGCCTCCCGCCGCACACCT
>Ga0102851_10001768_pt1 | contig 12665 bp, 8 predicted proteins | sample Mud3Dept3metaG_FD_79558 | JGI IMG/M metagenome (GOLD analysis project Ga0102851, IMG submission 79558) | Freshwater wetland microbial communities from Ohio, USA, analyzing the effect of biotic and abiotic controls - Mud 3 Core 4 Depth 3... | ecosystem: Environmental > Aquatic > Freshwater >... | reverse complement strand
GATCGCTGGGCGATTCAATACTCACTCTGCCGCTCATCCAGGCACTTCATGACTGGCGCCGCGACCTGCAACTGCATGTCCTGGTGGAAGCACCGTTCGCCCCCGTATTCGAGGAACATCCCGCGGTTCACAAGACGCTGATCCTTCGCACCCGGGAATGTCCGGCCGGCTGGTCGAAGGCCCGTGCAGCGCTGGAAATCCTCAAGCACCGCTACCCGGCGGTGCTCAATCTCCACGGCGGCCCCACCTCGCTGATCCTGACCCTCGCCAGCCTCTCGCCTGTTCGCATCGGGCAGGCGAGCTTCCGGAACGCAGGGGCATACAACGTTCACATTCCTCCTTCGGGCAGAGTCTGGATGAGACCGGACCTGCACACGGTCGAACACCAACTCACGATTATGCGCTGGCTGGGCCTTCCGATGGCGGCCGGGTGCGGACCAGGGCTCTTCGTGCGTGCTTCGGCCCGCGCAGCGATCGAAGCAAGGTTGACGGCGGCCGGGATCGCGCCCGGCGCTTATATCCAGATCCACCCGACCGCCATGCTTCCTACAAAGGCGTGGAGTGCCGAAAACTTCGCCTCCCTCGGAGACACTCTGTCCGTTGAATACCATCGACCTGTCATCTTCACGGCCGGCCCTTCGGAGAGCCGTGTCCTGGAGCAGGTGCAAAGCTGCGCCAGGGTCAGCCACACCTACTGGGCGGACCTGAAGCTGGGTGAGTTATTTGCCCTGATCGCCGGTTGCCGGCTGTTCGTTGGCAACGACAGCGGCCCGACGCACGCCGCGGCGGCGCTGAGGAAGCCGGTTGTCGTTGTGTGGGGGTCCTCCAACTACGTCGCCTGGAGGCCGTGGGAGACACGCTACGAACTCGTCAGGTCGGACCTTCCGTGCATCCCCTGCCCCGGCTACGTCTGCGCTGAATATGGCGACTCACGCTGCATCGGCCGGATACCGGTGGAGGCGGTAGCGGAGGCATGCCGGAGAATGCTGGAACCCGAGGCCGTTGCGGCTGCGCCATGAATCATCGGTCGGCCGAAACGAAGGTATCCCGGTTGACGGACGCCTCCCGGGGCCGGCAGCGACATTTCCACCCGGACAACGGAATCCCGCTTTCGGGGAATTCTTGCGCTGTGCATGCCCGTCCGGCGTGAATATAATGTCGTAATCTCCGGCGGCGCTCACGTCGTAACCGTTGAGATTTCAGACCGATGGTGGATTGACGATGATTGGCCAGGTTGTCTCGGGATACAAGATACTCGGGAAGCTCCACGAGACCGATCTCGGAGTCGTCTATAGCGCCGAGGATACCCGGCAGAGCCGCCCGGTTGCGTTCGTTGTCCTCCCACAGGCCGTGGCTCTCAATCGCAAAGCGATGCAGCGGTTCCAGGCCTGCGTAACAACCAGCACGGCGCTGAGCCATCCGAACCTCTGCGACGTCTATGACATCGGCAGCCATGACGATCATCCGTTCATTGCCATGGAGCTGCTCGAAGGTCAGACGCTCGGGCGCCGTATCGCCGAGAGACCTCTCCATATCGAAGAAATCCTCGATTTGGGCAGCCAGGTGCTCGAGGCGCTGGAGGCCGCGCATGCGAAGGGGGTCATTTACCGGGATATCACGCCCGCAAACATCTTCATCACAAGGCACGGCACCGTCAAGTTGCTCGATCTCGAGCTGGCAAAACTGATCGAGAATCGGCCACCGGCTGTCACGAAGGGCCCCGTAGTCGGGAACCGGGGAACGCCATCGGCCGAGGGGAGCGACTGTCCCGCAGCGGCATACATGTCGCCTGAACAGGTACGCGGCGAACAGGTGGACGCGCGCTCCGACGTCTTCGCGCTCGGTGCCGTGCTCTACCAGATGGCCACCGGGACGCGGGCCTTCCAGGGAGAGACCTACGACGCGATCGTCGACGAGGTGATCAACAAGCCGGCTCGACCGCCTGCGCGCCCGGTGCGCAAGCTCCCGCCGGGCTTCTGGCATGCCGTAAGCAAGGCGCTGGAGAAGGAGAAGGACCTCCGCTATCACTCCGCAAGCGAGATGTTGCGCGACCTGCACCGGCTGCTGAGAGATAGTGCTCCCGAAGACACGGCGGACCGGCCGGCTGCGGTCACGCGCGTCGCCCACCGGGTTGCGCGCAGGCGTTGGATTCAGGCAACAGCGCTGCTGGCGGTTCTGGTCATCCCCCTCTGGTGGTACTTCACAGGCCGGTTCCGCGGACCGGTGCGGGTCACGCAGTTCATTTCCCTGCCGGGCCATAAAGACCGTCCCAGGTTCTCTCCCGACGGAAAGCAGGTCGCATTCGAGTGGGACGGAGCCGACGGCAGCAACCGGGATATCTATGTCAAGCGGTCCGGGTCCGCCGCGCCTTACAGATTGACCTCAGATCCAGGCGATGACGAAGCGCCTGTGTGGTCTCCCGATGGCCGGCAGATCGCCTTTGTGCGGGAATCGGACGGGGGCGCAGCGATCTACGCGGTTGCCGCAGAGGGTGGAGCCGAGCGGCGGCTGATTCGGATACACGGACCCGCCTACTTTCTCGGTGAGTTCATACCCGGTCCGACCTGGTCTCCGGACGGGAAGTGGCTGGCTTTTTCGCAAAAGGGCACTGAGGATGGTCCGGTTCGCGTCATGCTGATGTCGCTGGAGACGAAGGAGGCCAAGCCGTTCACCTATCCCCCATCAGGCTCTCCGGGGGACTTCTGGCCCGAGTTCTCTCCGGATGGCCGGAGCATCGCCTTCGTAAGGAAGATGCGCGTCGGCGTAAATGACGTCTGGATTCAACCTGTCTCTCAAACTGAAGCCAATCGGCTGACCCACAGGAACTACCTTTCCTGCGAAGGGCCGGCCTGGACCTCGGATGGTCAGGGTGTCGTGTTTTCGGCCTCCCTGGCCGGTGCCTATCCGAGGATGTGGAGTACCTGGGTTGCAGGCGGCACGCCGGAGCCATTCCAGGGCCTGGGTCAAAACGTGGGCCCGCCATCGGTATCGAAAAACCGGATCGTTTACGCCCAGGCTAATGGCCGGGGGATCAGCATATGGCGGCTGCCTGGACCGGGGGCACAGCCGTCAGGCGGCAATCCGGCCCAACTGATCGCCTCCAGCGGCGACGATACCAACCCCCGCTTTTCGCCTGATGGAGCGAGGATCGCATTCGAGTCAACCAGGTCCGGCACAAACCAGGTCTGGGTCTGCTCGAGCGATGGGTCCAGGCCGGTTCAGCTGACGAATCTGGGCGGCTATTGCGGCGCTGCGAGCTGGTCGCCGGATGGAAACCGGATTGTGTTTGACTCCACTGCCAGCGGTAATCGTGAAATCTGGGTCGTCGAATCCGGCGGCGGAGTCCCCCGCCTGATGACAAAGAATGCTGCACAGGATACAGCGCCAAGCTTCTCCAGGGATGGTCGCTGGATCTACTTCAGCTCCGACCGCAGCGGCAGATTCCAGATCTGGAAGGTGCTTTCGGAAGGGGGCAATGCCGTGCAGGTCACGTTCGGCGGAGGATTCTACGCCGTTGAATCGCACGACGCCTCGATTCTCTACTACTCGCAACGGAATCGCTCAGGCATCTGGAGAGTGCCAACCGGGGGCGGCGAGGAGACGCGCATCTTGAATCGGCCGGTCAACTGGACTGACTGGTCGCTGTCGCGCGAAGGCCTGGTCTATATAGCCCGGAGAGCCCGTCCCGTCGGCGAGGGATTCGTGATCGGATACCTGCAATTCGATAGCGGCAAGGTGACGGAGATCTACCAGGCAGACAGCACTTGTCGTCATGGCTGGCTGACCGTCTCGCAGGATGATCAGTGGGTTCTGTACGGGGAGGTACCCCGATGGGAAGTGAATCTCATGCTGGCGGAGAACCTGCCGTTGAAGCACCCCGCATTCCTTCGATTCCCCGGCCTTCTGCTTGGGATTTGTCCTCCCCGTGATCTCGAGGCCGTCGCGCAACCGTGATTCCGGATGACGATGCCGATTGCGACCTCGATTCCGGTTCCGACAGAGATGATTCTTCCTGCCTGATGAATGGCTCTCTCGAATCAGTAGGATCGGAGTCGCTCGATGAGCTCCCCGGGGGTAACGGTCGCGGTGCCCAGTTTGCCGACCACTATGCCTGCTGCGACATTTGCGAGCACCGCCGCCTGCAGGATCGGGAGCCCTGCAGCCAGCCCGAGTGTCAGGGTTGAAATGACCGTGTCGCCGGCCCCTGTTACGTCAAATACCTCGCGGGCGACCGTCGGGATGTGGGTTACCCTGGATCCTCCCTGGAAAAGCGTCATCCCCTCCTCGCCCCTGGTGACAAGCAGATAATCTACCCGGAGCGAGCGCAGGATCCTCCTCCCGGCCCGCAGCAGGTCCTGCCTCGTGGAGATGGTCATGCCGGACGCGCGTTCCGCCTCCAGCGTGTTAGGCGTGATGACCGTCGCCGGCCGGTAGAACCCGAGGTCCTTGAGCTTCGGATCGACGCACACAATCCTGCCGGATGCGTGCGCCATGGGAAGGATCTCCTTCAGGAGGGAAGGCGTGATGAGACCCTTCGCGTAATCGGAGACCACAACCGCAGCGCAGGACTGAAGCATTTTCCGGAAGCGGGAGACAATCCTCCTGTGCAGCGCGGGAGGAATCGGAGTCCGATCTTCGCGATCGGTCCTGCACACCTGCTGGTGATGGGCCACTATCCTCGTCTTCACGCTGGTCGCCCGGGCTCTGTCAACCACCAGCCCGGCCACGGGCGAACCCAGGAGGCGAAACTCATGGCGCAGCCGTCGACCCTCGAAATCGTCGCCGATGACCCCCACGGGAATCGGGATCGCTCCCAGCGCACGGATGTTCGCGGCTACGTTGGCAGCCCCTCCCAGACAGGTGGTTTCCTTCTTGATTTCAACAACGGGAACGGGGGCCTCGGGGCTGATGCGACTTACCGAACCCCAGACAAACCGGTCGAGCATGACATCGCCGATCACCAGGATTCGCTGGTTGCGGAACTTCCGGACCGCATCCGAGAGCGTCTCGGGATTGCATTTGAATCGTGCCAGCACCATATCAGCCTGTCCTTCGGAACGTCATTACGTGCTCGCAATACATACCCATGGTCATGAGAGCGGGAGCCTCCAGGCAGAACGTGCCCGCTCGCGTCCGGGCCCTCAACGCCTTCGCGGAACAGCCTCCCTGTATCGCTGAACCTGGTTCCTCATCGTCCGGGGATTATTATCGAAGCCCCGCCGCCTTCGACACGGGCACGTGCGGGCAGCATACGCGCAAGAAAATCGACATAACTCGTCGACGCCGCACCGGCACTGATGTGCCCCGCAAGGACATCCCGGATCAGTTCCATGCAGGCAATGGCGTCCCCCAGCTTGAGAACTGTCCTCCCCGGTTCCTGGGGTGCCCGATGCGACCCGATGACGTCCCTTAATCTGCGCCTGAGCGCCTCGACCTCGAGGTTGTTCGACGTCCGTTCGTACAGCACGCCTTTATCCTCGGTCTGCAGGGTCTGAAGGAAAAGGTCAACCGCCTCCGCGGCTACCTTGTCAGTCAGATGGCGTGAGGCCCGCCTCTCTTCCGCGATAACGTACTCGAGGCTCGAAACCACGTCTTCGAGGTTGCTCAGCACATACTGGTATTTCTTCGCTTTCGCCGGATCCGAGGGGCGGAGGTGCCGGGAATAGTTGGTGGACGCCTCTCTCTGCCGGCCCACCTTCAGGTACTCACAGCTCTCCGGGCAGTCGATCTCCAGCACGCGCTTCTCACCGCAGCACTGCGCACAGATGAGCGCGCGTTTCGCGGGACACGCGCGTTTTCCCTTCCTTTCTCCGCATACAACACATTTCATCGACATGCCCTCCGCGGCCGCCTTTTGCTGTGCCCCCGGCAGAACTCGGTCAGGAACCTGCTCGCCTCCGCATAGTCGGGATGCGCTCGCTCGGCTTCGCGAAACGCGAGGGGATGATGACGCCTGCGCGCGCCGGAATGAACCACATCAAAGACGGCGTGCAGCATCTCGTGATAGACAAGGTACGATAAAACCATAGGGGGCACCGCCGGCGAATCAAGCGCCGCACTGATCGTGATTGTCCGGTGAACCGGGTCGTAGTGGCCGAGCCTGGACCAGCTCCGTCTGCGACTCCATCCGATCTTCGTGATATCGATCTGGCCGTTGAAGAAGCGGCGGTTCACTTCCTCACAGTAACTGCGAAGCACGTGGTGCTTCCCCGAGGCAAGCATCACCTTCCGGCCGCGACGCAACCGCCTCTCCCGCACGGAAGCTTCCACGGACGGGGCGCGCCGGAACGCGTCGTAAACCTGCAGCCACTCGTCCGGCGGACGGCGCCGCAGTACCCTGCAAGCCAGCAGGATGGCGACGGCCTGGAGCACCGCGCGCGGGGCCAGAAGGCAATGATCACTGATACGAAGGAACCAGACGGAACCGCGTCTGCGTATCGTGTGCGTCAGACCCACGTACGGGTAAAAAGATGAGCTTATCTCCGCATCCTGGAACGAGGGGAACATCGCCCGCAGCGTTTCGCGGCAGATCCAATCGAGCTGTGAAGAATCGACGGCCCTCGCGGGCACCCGCTCAAGAGCCGACCCATCGAAGGGAATCTGAGACTGCATCTTCCAACCAACTGCACTGCACGCCCGGGGACGTCAGGGTTTCGGCTTGTCGGCGTCCTTCTCCGCCTGGAGAGCCGCCACGGTTGCCTTCAGCTTGTCAATGTCCGCTTTCATTTGGGGCAGGCGACCGAACAGCGCGTTCAGCCGTTTGTATTCGCTCAGGGGGCGCACCGGGACACCCCAGTAGACCTCACCGCCCCGTACGATCTTGCCGGGCAGGATGCCGGCCTTTGAGCCGATAACTGCACCGCTCTGTACGCGTGCGTGGTCACCAAGACCCACCTGGCCGCCGATGACGGCGTAGTCCTCGATGACCGTGCTGCCCGAAATGCCGGTCTGAGCGGCGATCACCACCCCTTTGCCGATCCGGACGTTGTGTGCGATCTGCACGAGGTTGTCGATCTTCGCCCCGGCTGCGATATGGGTAACGCCCAGCGAACCCCTGTCGATGGTAGTGTTACTGCCGATCTCCACGTCCTCGTCGATTACGACCGATCCCGCCTGCGGAAACTTAACCTGGGTCCGGCCATCGAAAACATAGCCGAAGCCGTCACCGCCGACGACGACACCTGCGTGAAGGACTACGCGGTCGCCCAGCACCGTTCCCGGGTAGAGCACGACCCTGGGATATAGGATGCAGGAGGCGCCGATCCGGCATTCCTCACCGACAACAACGCCGGCGTGCAATATGCTTCCCTCCCGAATCGCGGCACCGCGCCCCACGATGCAGCAGGGACCGATGTCGACATCAGCGGCGATGTCGGCATCCCGGGCGACTACTGCGCTCGGGTGCCGGTCCCCGGATCCCCGCGGCAACGGCGTGATTACAGCGGCGGCGCGAGCGAAATCGAGCTTGGGCCTTGCGGAAAGGATGGCAGTCAAGCCGGGCAGCACAAGATCCCGTTCGGTAATCAAACAACCGGCCTTGACGCCTGCCGCAGCGACGGGGCCCTTCTCACGATGTTCGTAGAAGACAAGGGAGTGACGATCGGCCGATTCCCAGCTGGAAACACGGTGGATTTCGCAACTGCCGTCCCCCTGAAACTCCAGACCCAGGGCTGATGCGATCTGCGATACTGACAGGCTCATGTTGGAAGGAAACCGAGTTCGCTGCCGGGAACGGTGACCGGGGCGGGCCCGGATTTCCGTGTCCCGTCAACGGAAAGAACGAATGTCGCCGTCACTCCCCGGGGCGGATGCTCACGATGGCATCCCGCTCCTTGTCGGGCGCCACCGAGGATGAAGCCCCGCAGCAACCGGACGCAGATCCCCCGTTTCCAAGCACGGGCAATTCCAGGCTGTGGACGGCACTGGCGAGCGGGACCTCCTTGCCTTTGGCGAAGATCTCGTGCCTGCCGCGGGACTTGTGCCACTCGGCAAGGGTGGCGGTCCGGTGGTTATTCTCCACTATCTGCCTCCAGCCGACTCCCGTGTTGTAGGCACAGAACGATATTTCGCCCTCCTGGGTACCATAGGGAATCACGCACATCTCCGTGCGACGGAAATCGTATGTCCAGAGATCCTGGAACCACATCCCCTCGATGGCGAGAACGCGCCAGTCGTCGGACTCGGAACGGTTCTTCATCCTGTCGTTACGGTCGCTGTCGGACCTCTCTGAGCTGGGCTTGAACAGGTTGACGACCTGGGAGATCGGGAAGCCCTTCGGTGCCTTGTCTGCCTTGAAGTTTCTCAGAATCGACAGGGCGAGCTGTGCCGCGGTAAGGGTCCGTCCGCGGGCTGTATCTGTTATCAGCCCCACGTCCCGGATGAACTGCTCGTAGTCGAAAAACCTGAAGAGCGGGGCCCACTGGTTCGTGCGCCGATTGACCACCACGAGGCTGAAGATGCCGCAGCTCGGATGGCAGTTGCAGGCACTCCACCCCCAGGGCGCGTCCGGGCCCTGCAGGATGTCCATCACGCTCGTGAAGGCCGAATAGGAAGAAAGCGGGAACCAGTCGCGCATCGGCTGCCAGTCGGCTCCGAGCTGCGAGCGCAGGTCTTCCACCATTTGCGACAGGGTGTAGCGCTGCGCATACCGCGTTTCGTCGTCCACTTCCTCATCGCGGCCGGTGAAAGACACCGGCTGAAACGCGATCGTCTGGACCTTGTCGACGTTCCTGACGGCGAAATCCACGATGGCACCGATGCCGTCGTTGTTGATCCCGTTGACAATCGTGGTTACGAGGGTGGTCTTCATGCCCACCCGGGCCATGTTCTCGATGGCGCGGAGCTTCACGTCCAGCAGGTTGCCGACTCCGCGGTGCGCGTTCTTCTCGTTGGTGACTCCGTCAAATTGAAGGTAGGCGCCATGAAGTCCGGCGTCCCTGGCCTGGCGGGTGAACTCTTCACTCTGGGCGAAGCGGATGCCGTTCGTCGCCGCGATCACGCGGTAGAACCCGATCTTCTTCGCGTAGGCGACGGCCTCCAGAAAATAGGGCGACAGAGTAGGTTCACCGCCGGAGAGCAGGACGATTATCTGCCGGCGCGGCTTGAAAGAGACGGCCTGGTCCAGGATCGCCTTGACATCCTGGAAGCCCGGTTCGTGCACGTAGCCAACCTGGTTCGCGTCCATGAAGCAGGGGTTGCACATCATGTTGCAGCGATTTGTCAGGTCGACCGTCAGGACTGCGCCGCGCCCGTACTTTATGGTTGAGGATCCGTGGCGGTGGACCGTTTCGTCCTCAGCAGTGCGGAAGTCGCGTCCGAAAAAGAGGGACTCGATCCGTTTGGTGAAGGCAGGATTCGTCGAGATGAGGTCCTCGAAGGGACCGTGCTTCTCGCAGATCTTGCGCATCAGGATGCGCCCGTTTTCCTCGATCAGCTGAGCCTTTATCTCCCCCGGGTGAGTGGCGCGGAGGAGCGACATGTCGGCCTCACCCCTGACAATCGAGTTCCGAACTTCAGGAACGCAGCGCGGGCAGAGAGAATCAGTCATCCGTGGGAAACCCAATTGCGGAGCCGAGCGCTCGCGGCTCTTGAGGATCCTTCCCGGCGCCCACTTCGGGCTGGGCAATTCGCCTTCAGGAAACCGCGTGCTGACTGCCTGGAATGCCCGCCATGCCCAGTCCGCGATCCGGGATGCGACCGACGAACCGTGCCAGTTGCCCAGCATGCTCCTTCGCCCTTCGTTCCGGAAGAATTGGTCCGTATACATTCAGGTCCTGTCCTCCCTCGACTGATTCCCACACTGACGGCGAGTTGTAACGCAGATAAGCCCCGGTGATCCACAGGCTCCCGAAAGCACAACCCACCCGCAACTCAATCCAAGCCCGACATTCTACAGCGCACGGCAGGTCCAGTACAGATGCTTCATCCGAATAATTTGAGAATGAGGATCGCCTCGGCCAGCACCAGGCCCATCAGCGTGCGGTGTTCCCGATTCCTCAAAACTCGAGACCAGAGGAACCTGGAGGAGCTCCCGAGAGCGGGACGGAGGGCGGGAAAGAACAGCGGGACGGCGCGCGAATAGGCCAAGAAGGCCTCCCCGTGCCCCTGAAGAAGTTCCTGTTCCTCCGCTTTCATTACCGGATAATAGAAAACGATGAAGAACAGGCCGAAGGGTATCAGCAACCAGTAACCCTGGCCTGCCAACAGGATACCGAGAGCCATGAGAAAGGACCCGAGATACAGGGGGTTCCTGGTGAGCGCATACGGCCCGCTTTGGGCCAGCGTCCTGCCCTTGTCGATATGGCCCGCGGCCCAGACCCGGGTCACCGCGCCCGCAAGAGTTACAATGCCGCCGATACATAGCGAGCGCATCGAGGGGTGCATGAACACCAGGAAGACAACCCCGAGCAGCGTTCCCACGGGAACACGGAGCCGCTGAGCTATCTTTCCCCAGGAGTCCATAGGTTCAGTCCGGTTGCTTCGTTTCCTGGTCCTTGGCACCCCGCTGCTGAACAAACGGAGCCGACAAATACTTCTTGGCTTCTTCCTGCGCGCCGAACGTGTCGTCCTTGGTGTTGAGCGCCTTGTTGTACTCAGCCATGGCCCGCTGCCTCTGACCCAGGATGTCGTAGATCTTCCCCAGGTAGATGTAGGCCCACACCTCGATCCATTTGGGGTCTTTGTCACCGTTGAGAGCATCACGGAAGGAATTCGCGGCGGACTGGAGATTTGCCTGGTCATAGAAGACCTCGGCCAGGCGGAAGTGAGCCAGCGACTTCCTCGGGTTGATCTTGAGGGCGTTCTCGTAGGCCCGGATGGCCTCGACAAACTGCCCCTTGGCCTTCAGGTCACTGCCCAGGGACAACTGAACGGCAAGCTGCAACTCCTTGGAGTCACGGAGTATCTTGTAGCCCGGGTCGGTGATCACCTTCTTGGGCATGCTGAATGTGGAGATGTCAAAGGATGTGGACTTGCCACTCAGCTCGATGGTGGATGTCGCGGACTTGTCAACCGTCTGCACCTCGATTTCAAGCGGCATGCGAAACAGATCGCGGTCCTGCTTGACGGTGCCGGTAACCCTGAACCCTCCCGCGCTCTTGTAGACAATGTAGTCTGTCTGTAGGTTCGGAACTCCTATATTGTCGAGCCACTCACCGAAAAACCACCCGAGTTGCTGGCCGTAGAGCTCCTCCGCGACCTTCTGGAATCCGGCGGTCGTTCCTCCCTTCCCGGCGTAATCATGTACATAGCGCCGCAACAGCTCGCTGAACTTGTTGTCACCCAGCATGCTGCGCAACATGTTGAGCACCCACGCGCCCTTTCCAGAAACAACGGACTCATAGGGTTCCGTTTGATACCCCAGGGTAAACCCGCCACGAACCGGGCTCCGGCTCTCAAACCGAAGCGCGAGGACTGCGAGTTCCTCCATTTCGTTGCGGAATCCCTCGGCCCCCCCGATCTCTCCGCCGTATAGTGCAGCGGAAAAGTAGTCCAGCCCGCCGACCAGCCACAGGTCCTCGGCGCTCTGCACGCCGACCGAATCGCCCCACCACTGGTTCGCAGCCCGCCGCGCGAGCTGCCTGACAGCCGGGCGTTCCATGGCCAGCTCGCTGCGAGTAATGAAGATGGTCCCCAGGGTGCCCGAGTGCACCGACAGGCGGTCGTCGACCTCCACGAGCCTGTACGCGTCTCCGGCAGCCGAGGGGCCGAAGGCCTTCCTGAAATACTCGAGCATCCGCCCGAGAGCCTCGGCGCTTCTCTGAATCGAGCCGAGTGACTTTTCGGAAGCGAAGCAGTCGACTGTGACGCTGCCGATCTTGAACTGCTTTTCGAAATACTGACCCGCTACGATCGAATTGGGCAGGATGGGGTGGTCGGTGGTCCAGGTGAACGTTTCGGTGATGCCCCTGGTGATTACGGGCAGCTGTTTCCCTGCGCCGATGACCGTGGTTCCAAGTGGCACCGTCGCCTCGATGGTGGCCTGGGAACGGGAGGAGAGATACTTGCTGATGGGAAACCACTTGGAGGAGTAGAGCAGGTAACTGCCGTCGGGACCGATGTACGCGCTGGTTTCGTCGCGAGTGTAGAAGCGGCTGTAGCGATCGCGATCAAAGCCTCCGCTGCACTCCACCTTGATCGTCAGGCTCTTCCCTCCTTGGAGGGGCCTGGGAAAACGCACCGCAAGAAGACCCGGGCCGGCCTCGTCCTGGCCGAATTCGAGCTCCACCCCGGCCGCGCCGAGCACCTTCTGGATGGATACATTCTCAGAAACCTCGAAGACCGCAACTGCGGTCTCCTCGAGGGGTTTGAAACTGATCGCAACAGTCGCGGCGAACTCGTGCGCATCAGGATTCAGCGTCAGCTGGGTGACGTACTTCTCGACGTCGATCTTCGGAACGGCGGAAGGCTGCCTCCTTGCCTGGGGCGACGTGGCTGTCGCGCTCAACAACAGCAGCAGGCATCCGACAATCCAACCGGCGTATGCTCTCCTCATCGTTTCCTCACGCGCGCGCGTAGCCCTCAATCACCGCAGCCACAGTCTCAGAGGCGCAGCGATGGCTGAGCTTCTGCCTGATCCGTCCCAGCCGTTCCTTCATCCGTGCCAGCTCTTCAGGATTCTCCAGCAGCCCGATGGCGGCTTGAGCCAGCTTCTCGGGTGTGGCCTC